>JACCDU010071480.1_pt1 | contig 62967 bp, 71 predicted proteins | sample 7446081 | NCBI WGS metagenome assembly JACCDU01 (sample SAMN15323447, study PRJNA562643) | freshwater metagenome | isolation source: river surface water | place: USA:Blue River Watershed | collected 2017-08-17 | reverse complement strand
TCTTTCTCAAGCTTTTCCATTTCGCGCTTGAACATCAGTTGTTCTTTTTTAGACAAAGCGTCCAAACCAGCTTCTTGCTGGATTTTCATGTCTTTCAAACGCTTGATCGATGTCTTGACTGTTTTGAAGTTGGTCAACATGCCGCCCAACCAACGTTGGTCAACATAAGGCACGCCTGCACGTTGTGCTTCAGCGGCGACGATTTCGCGTGATTGACGCTTGGTACCGATCATCAACACGGTGCCACGGTTCGCAGACAACTGCTTGACGAACTTGATGGCGTCTTGGAACATCGGCAGCGATTTTTCCAAGTTGATGATGTGAATTTTGTTGCGGTGACCGAAGATGAACGGTGACATCTTGGGATTCCAGAAGCGAGTTTGGTGACCAAAGTGGACGCCGGCTTCCAGCATATCGCGCATAGTGACTGACATAGAGATACTCCAAAGGTTGGGTCTAAAATCCAGTCCACCATCACCGCAAGTTTTCATTCTTGAAAAACTCTTGGCAACACCTTGATTGGACTGGTTTGCGAGTGATGTTTGTCCGAATCTGAGACAAAGCCTCAACTTCGGAAAAACCCAATGATTCTAGCACACCCCAACATGCCCCTTACCCCCACCCAGCCGCCTTCAGCAAGGATTCGCCCATGAAGGTCGCCGTGATTGGCGCAGGCGTGATTGGCATGACCACCGCCTACGAACTGGCCGCCCAAGGTCACCAAGTCAGCGTGTTTGAGCGTAACGGCGCTGCCGCCGAAGAGTGCAGTTTTGCCAACACTGGCATTGCCTCTGCAAGTTATGCCTCACCGTGGGCACGTCCTGGCATCGTCAAGCACCTCCTGTCGCACCTGTGGCAGCGTGACACGCCCCTGCGGATGTCCAACCCCAGCATGGCCGATTGGCGCTGGCTGTGGCAAATGCGCAAAGCCAGTAAACCCGCTACGTTTGCGCGCAACCGTGCCAGCATGCTGCGCTTGGCCGAATACAGCCACCACCGCATGCGCACCCTCACCGACACCCTGAACTTGGAACACGAACGCACCCAAGGCTTCATGGTGCTGCTGCGCACAGAACGTGAAATACAGCTCATGCAAGACAGCTTGCAAGTGATGCGCGATGCTGGACTCGGTTTCAAAACATTGAACGCCGAAGACGCCCGTGAGATTGAGCCAGCGCTCAATCCCGAAACAGCCTTGGCGCAAGCCATTCATTTTCCAGACGATGAAGTCGGCAACTGTCGTCAATTCACGCTGCTTCTCAAAAGCGAAGCTGAATCTTTGGGCGTCCATTTCCACTTCAACACCCAAGTTCAACCACTCTCTAGCGCACAACCCAAAATCATTCGCACCTCGGAACAAGACCTAGGCGAAAAGTTTGATGCCGTGGTGGTGTGCGCGGGCTTGGCCAGCGCACAGCTTGTGCGCCCTTTGGGGCTACGCATTCCATTGACAGCAGTGCACGGCTACACCATCAGTGCCGCAGTGCGTGAACCCTTGGATGCACCGCGCAGCGGCGTCATCGATGAGCAATACAAAGTATCCATCAGCCGCCTCGGACACCGTGTGCGCGTGTCGGGTGGCTCTGAAATTGGCGGCAACGCCAAGCGCCACGACCCAGCCAGCGTCAAAACGCTGTACCGCGTGCTCGACAACTGGTTTCCGGGTGCTGCGCGCACCCAAGACAACGTGCAGGTATGGAAAGGCTCGCGCCCCATGTTGCCCGATGGCCCCCCCATCGTCGGAGCCAGTGGCATATCTGGCGTGTGGCTCAACTTAGGACACGGAGCGAGTGGCTGGGCCTTGGCTTGCGGCAGTGCCCGCGTCGTGGCCGATAGCATCAACGGCAAAAACCCAGACATTGATTTGCAAGGCCTTGGCCTTGAACGTTTGCAGCTTCAACGATGAACATCCTTGGCCTGACGCAACGCATCCACAGCCAAGCCAAATGGCCGTTGTACGACGTAGCGCAGACTCGCCGCATGGAGGCTGCGGCACAAGCCGCCCTCCCCACGTACACGTTGATGCAACGTGCTGGCTTAGCCACGGCACAACTGGCATTGGCCATCGCGCCACATGCACAAAAAATTTGGATCATTTGCGGCCCTGGCAACAACGGCGGCGATGGCCTTGAAGCTGCCACGCATTTGCAAGCATGGGGCAAACACCCCATCGTCACTTGGCTAGGTCAAGAGGGTCGCGGCCCAGCTGACGCGCAACAAGCATGGCAACGCGCGAAGGCAGCGGGCGTGACTTTTGCTCAACAAATTCCAGAACCATTCGACCTCGTCATTGATGCGCTTCTTGGCATCGGCACACAACGTCCACCCGAGGGCGTGATAGCCCAGTGGCTCGACGCGTTGCAAACCACAACCGCACCTGCGCTGTGTGTGGACATCCCCACAGGCTTGAGCGCAGACACGGGTGAATGGTTAGCAAAGACCAAAGCACGCCCAAACAACAGCCAGCGACACACGCTGAGCTTGCTGACTCTAAAGCCGGGTTTATTTACCGCAGACGGACGTGATGCAGCAGGTCAAGTTTGGTTCAACAACCTTGGTGTTGAAACCACTCAAACCGCCAATGCGTGGCTGCAACAACACAGCACAACACCCCACCCTAGGTTGCACAACACACACAAAGGTAGCTTTGGTGATGTATCTGTGATTGGTGGTGCACTAGGCATGAGTGGTGCCGCAACGCTGGCAGCAATGGCTGCTTTGCACGGGGGTGCAGGCCGTGTGTTTGTGGGCATCTTGGATGCCTCTGCACATGACGCCATCGCCGCAGCGCATCCACCACTGATGGTGCGCACGCCTGACAACTTGGAGCTACAAACATCCACTGTTGTGTGCGGCTGCGGTGGCGGCGATGAAATTCGTGCACATTTGCCGAAGGTGCTGTCGTCCTCGCAACAACTGGTGCTCGATGCCGATGCACTGAACGCCGTGGCCCGCGACACCTCGCTGCAGAACTTGCTCAAAACACGCAGCACTCGCCACAAACCCACGGTACTCACTCCACATCCACTTGAAGCAGCACGCCTACTGAACTGCACGGCCAAAGACGTGCAACACCACCGCCTTCTGGCAGCACAACAATTGGCCGATCAGTTTCAATGCGTGGTGGTACTCAAAGGCTCAGGCAGCATCATTGCCGACCCGCACCACACGCCCGTCATCAACGGGTCTGGTAATGCCTTGCTGGCCACAGCGGGCACAGGCGATGTGCTGGCGGGATGGATGGGGGCATACATCGCTCACCACGAAAATGCGTTTGAAGCGGCCTGCCAAGCTGTGTTTGCACATGGCCGTGTGGCAGATGATTGGCCTGAAGCGGGGCCTGCACTCGATGCAGCCTTGCTTGCTGCATCGGTGCGTTAACGCCAGATATCCAAAACGCGGCTTATTTGCGCGAGCGTCGACTCTTCGCGCCCGCTTTTTTGTCTGCAGACTTACCCGAGCGGCCAGACGACGATTTTGGTTCGCCACGTCCACCCTTGCCACTGATTTTGGTGAACGCTTTTTTCACCGCAGTTTTGAAATTCTGCATCGGTGAACCTGACGCGTCTTTGCCATTGCGAGGCAACAGCTCATCGGCTTCACGCACCAAACGGAAATCAATCTTGCGGCCATCTAGATCGACACGGCTCACCTGAATTCGCACGCGTGAACCAATGCCATAGCGAATGCCTGTGCGTTCACCGCGCAGCTCTTGCCGCATCTCGTCGAAGCGGAAATATTCGCCGCCAAGCTCCGTGATGTGCACCAAGCCTTCGACGTACATGGCATCCAAAGTCACAAACAAGCCAAAGCCAGTTGCAGACGTCACAACACCGCTGTACTCTTCACCCAAGTGCTCACGCATGTATTTGCACTTCAGCCAAGCCTCCACATCGCGGCTGGCCTCATCGGCACGACGCTCATTGGCACTGCAGTGCAGACCGGCAGCTTCCCACGCTTGCTGGTCTGGTGTCGGTTTATTTTTGACAGCCAACTTGCCCTCAGGCTCACGCACGCGTGAAGCCAAACGGCGCGCCAACTTGGCATGTGCCTCACCCGGCGTGGGCAAGGCTGGCAAGGTGTACTTACGTTTGGTCAAAATCGCTTTGATGACGCGATGCACCAACAAATCAGGGTAGCGACGAATCGGGCTGGTGAAGTGGGTGTACGCCTCAAATGCCAAGCCAAAGTGGCCGTTGTTGTCTGGCGTGTACACCGCTTGCGACATCGAACGCAACAGCATGGAATGAATTTGCTGCGCATCGGGGCGCTCTTTGGTGGCCTCTGCAATCGCTTGAAATTCGGATGGTTTTGGGTTGTCACCCACTGTCAAACCCACATTGGTGGCTTTGAGGTAACCACGCAGCAAATCAATTTTTTCAGGCGTTGGACCTTCATGCACACGGAACAAACCAGGGTGCTTGCTTTGCAAAATGAAGTCTGCGCTACACACGTTGGCCGCCAGCATGGCCTCTTCAATCAGTTTGTGCGCGTCGTTGCGCACACGCGGAATGATTTTGTCAATGCGACCGCTTTCGTCACACACGATTTGTGTTTCGGTGGTTTCAAAGTCCACCGCACCACGCACGCGACGCGCTTTGAGCAAAGCACCATACACATCATGCAGATTGATCAAATCTTCAATGCGCTCTTTGCGTTTGGCAGTTTCTGGCCCACGGGTGTTCGACAAGATCGCAGCCACTTCGGTGTATGTAAAGCGCGCATGGCTGAACATCACCGCGGGGTAAAACTGATACGCCTCGACATCGCCTGACGCGCTGATGAGCATGTCACACACCATGCACAAGCGTTCAACGTCTGGATTCAAGGAACACAGGCCGTTTGAAAGTTTTTCGGGCAGCATTGGAATCACACGGCGTGGAAAGTACACGCTGGTCGCACGGTCATATGCGTCCACATCAATCGCGCTGCCTGTGTCCACATAGTTGCTCACATCGGCGATGGCGACCAACAAGCGCCAGCCTTTGCCCTTCCCCACCTTCGCGGGTTCGCAATACACCGCGTCATCAAAGTCGCGAGCATCTTCACCGTCAATCGTGACCAACGGCACATCGGTTAAGTCAACACGGCCTTTTTTATCTTCGGGACGCACTTTATCGGGCAAGCTTCGCGCCATGGCCAAACATGCGTCTGAAAACTCATGCGGCACGCCGTACTTACGCACCGCAATTTCAATCTCCATGCCAGGGTCATCCACTTCACCCAACACTTCTTTGATGCGGCCGACAGGTTGACCATACAGACTGGGTGGCTCGGTCAATTCAACCACCACCACTTGGCCAACCATCGCTTTGGCGGTCGCGCCTTTGTTGATCAACACATCTTGGCCATAGCGCTTGTCTTCAGGCGCCACCAACCACACACCGCTCTCTTGCAGCAAACGTCCAATGATGGGTTGCTTGGAGCGCTCCAAAATTTCAACCACGCGTCCCTCTGGGCGACCTTTGCGGTCTAAGCGAACCACACGTGCTTTGACACGGTCACGGTGCAACACCGCGCGCATTTCATTCGGGGGCAAAAAGATATCTGGTGCGCCATCATCTCGTTGCACAAACCCATGTCCATCGCGGTGACCCGAGACGGTTCCTTCAAACTCTTCCAGTAAACCACTGGTGTGTGCGGAATTCTTGATACAATGCCTCTCTTTCCTGAAATGCCCAGGTGGCGGAATTGGTAGACGCACTAGTTTCAGGTACTAGCGAGTAACATCGTGGGGGTTCGAGTCCCTTCCTGGGCACCAAAACACAAACATGCATTAACAAAATAAGTTAATGCCTGCTGAAAATGTAGCACCGTTAACAAGGTTTAACGGTATTTTGTGGAAAATGTGGATGCAAACTCCCCATTAATTCCCCACAAAACTCCCCATGGCAAGTATCACCAAAAACTCTGGCGGCTACAGGGCGCAGGTCTACGTGCGCGGCATCAGAGACAGCAAGGTGTGTCCCACGCGACGTGAGGCTGCGCAATGGGCTGCTACACGTGAAATCGAGATCAGGACAAAGGCTGACGCCCCTGAGTCGATTTACACCCTTGGGGAGGCCATGCGTAAATTTGGGGAGGATATTGCCCCTACGCACAAAGGCGAAGATTGGGAACTCACGCGACTCAAAGCCTTCGAGCGAACCCTACCCATTACCGCCAAGATCGGGCAAATCACAACCAAAGATTTAACCGAATGGCGAGATCGGCGGCTGGCTTCAGTGTCCCCCGCTACCGTGCTGAGAGAGTTAAAGCTGCTCAACTCGGTCTTTGAGCATGCCAGGCGCGATTGGCGATGGATCACCACCAACCCGGTCAAGGATGTGAGAAAGCCCGCATCACCGGATCACCGAGACAGGATCATCACCGGCGTCGAAGTGCGCAAGGTGCTGCGTGCCACAAGGTGGGCGCGAGGTCCGTCAAAAAGCATCACGCACTCAATGGCCAATTGTTTCTTGTTTGCGCTGTGCACGGGCATGCGCTCGGGAGAATTGACCGCCCTCACGTGGTCTCAGGTGAATGAGAAGCACATATCACTTGCCACAAGCAAAACTGGGAGAGGCAGGGATGTGCCTCTATCCAAAGCCGCCAGGCGCATCATTGACATGCAGCGCGGGTTTGATGACTCTTTGGTGTTTGGCTTGAGTGCATCCACGCGCGACACCCTGTTCAGGCGTGCCAAAGCATCTGCAAGGGTGGATGGATTCACTTTTCACGATGCTCGACACACGGCGGCAACACGGCTGGCCAAGAGCCGCGTTTTTGATGTGCTGACGTTGTGTAAGGTGTTTGGCTGGTCAGACCCCAAGATGGCCATGGTGTACTTCAACCCTACAGCCAAAGACTTGGCTGATTTGCTTTGATGGCAATGGAATTCCGCATACAGCCTGAAAAAAGTGAAATTGGCAGTTTTCTCGCCGATTAACCCCCAGTTTTCTCGCGGACCTCCTCGAGCACTTTGCGCTGCTTATTCTGCTCAACCGCCACTCCTTCTTCAAACTCCTTCTGATCGATCTTGTTGATCAAACGCTGGCGCTTGAGTTGAGTAATGTTGCGGTCAATCTCCATCAGTTCAGCTTGCGCTTTCCGGTTCAAATTCAGGCGCATTACGTCAGCGGGATAGCTTCCTAACTTCACCCCAAAGGATGAGGCTACGGACTGGGCTACGGACTGTTGACGACCAAAGGAATCGGTCTTACCCTGCGCCGCCTCAATCGCGCCAGTTGTCGCATAGGTACCTGGAAGCCCCAATATGTTTGGCGCGAAAGCCTTATACAGGTAGTCGAACACTTTCTCTGCTTTTTGCATGGCCGTGTCAGTGTCTAGTGTGATCGGCTTGCCGGTGAACATCGAGCGGTTTACCAAGACTTCGGCCAACAGCGCCAGCGGACCACCAGGCTGGAGGCCTGGCAAGATGGGGATGGCTGAGTGTCCCTGGCCCACATCGAACACATCGCCCACGGGAATGAAGCGGCGGATGTCTAGGTACACGGGAGATCCTTGATCATCATTCCAAGGCATGCGAATGAGTTTCGGCACTATGCCCCAGACCTTTCCGGCCTTTTCCTCGGGCAGCAGCTTGCGCTGCTTTTCCTCGTCGTCGCCATCGCCTCCAGCCATCATCACGCCAAGAGCATTAAGCGCACCAGCAACAGCCATGAGCTTAAGTAGCTTGTGCGGCTTCTTGCCGGCAATCTCCAAGAACATTGGCACCGCGCGGTAGGTGAACGCCACAAATGGCCATGCAGATTGGCGCATAGCCTGAATCCATGGTGCGTTAACGTGGTAATCCAAGAACGACTTGCGCGATGATTTTCCAGCCTCTAAGTCTGATTTGCCATCTTCCTTAGCCTTGAGCCAAGCGGCTAGGCGGAACACATCGTCTTCAGACTGATACAGATTGATGAGGCTTTGGGCTTCGGTGCCCACCACCTTGCCTGGCTTGGAGCCCTTAGCCGCTTCCCAGGCGGATGGAAAGCGCAGCATCATCGCGTGTTGCAGCGCCGACATCACGCCAACCTGTGCTTGCTCAGAAGCGCCAGCAGTCGCGGACAACTCTTTTTCCAGATCAGCAAGCAAGGGCTCAAGCTGATCCTTGGCAATTTCTTGCGTGGCCCAGCTGCCAATGTCGCCGCCAGAGTCAGAGTATCGGTTGAGGATATGGCGCGCAGCCTCGTGATCTGCAATACCGGCGCGAGCGGCCAAATTGCCAACACTGCCAATCAAGCCTCGGCCATCACGTTGACTCGCCCCAAGAATGATGCGCAAGGCTTTGGCCACATGAACCGCCCCCACATCATGCCAATCGGCCATCACGAAGTTGGACATGACGTTATTCATGTGCACGCCTGGAGACAGTGCAGTCTTGGTCGTTTTCCACATTCCAAGGATTTTTGCGTAGGTTTCGCCAAACGGTTTGAATTGGCCGTTAACCACTTGGCGCAAGTCGTTCCAGACTGGGCCGGGCAGGTAGCGACCGGCAAGCTTGCCATACTTGGACACATTGGTACCGGCGATCTTGGTGTCGGGCACCTTGACCCACTCGCCCTGCTTGAAAGTGTCACGGTAACGCTCGGAGGCCTCCACCACTACACCCGGTATCACATCGCCCTCTTTCTTAGCGTAGGTCTGCGCCATCCATTCCAAGTAGCGCCCAACCTCTACATCATGGATCATGCCGTGCATGGTCTTGGCGATGGCAAAACGAGCCTCATCTACCTCTCCCATTTGCTCGCGTTCGTCCTTGGTGAAGTCGCGCCAGAAAACAGCCTTGTCGCCCTGCACATCACGCACCTCCCACGTACCAGCGTTATCCCATTCCGAGAACTTGGTGGGAATAGGTTCACCAGCGGGCCAGTACACCACCTCGCGCAAGCGGGTATCTTGGTCTGGAATCTCCATGCCCGCCAACTGCGCAGCCTTGGGGTTCGCCATCACCTCACGAGTACCGGCGATCACCTTTGACTTGCCATTCTTGTAGCGGCGCACCTGAATATCACCCTCCTTCATGGTGCGGCGCTCTAGGCGGATGAATTTCTCGCCCTTGAGCGCGGTATCGGCCAGGCCCTTGGTCATCTTGCGCCCCCACCACTCTGGCGCTACCGTTTGGATCTGCTTCATGGTGCCTGTTTCGGTCATGCCACGGCCCTTGTACTGGTCGCCCAGGATGGAGATCACGCGCGCACGCTTAGCCTTCTCGCCAGAGGTTTGCTCAACAATGTGCTTGGCATAGGAGCGGCGCAAATACGCGAACTTATTCCGCTCATAAGCATCTGGGCTCAACTGCCCCATGGCGACAGCCTCTTTGGAGAGGCTATCAATCATCTTCTGAATCTCCAGTAAAACTTTCACCGACTCCTCTGGTAGACCTTCCATCATGGACATATAGGCCTTTGGATCGGCCCCATCCATGTTCATCCACTCGTATGCCACGCGCGACTCGGCACGGGTGAGTGTGGAGAGCTTTTCGATCAAAGCGCCAGCCTTGCGCAACTGAACCCGCTGTCGCCCCTGCAACATAGCTCGCTGGTCAATCACTGCCTCTGGCACGCCGTAATCGGACACTACGCCCGCCTTGACCTGCTCTGGCGTATAGCGATCCAGCAAAAAGGCCACTTTGTCGTAAATGCCACCAGCCAAGCGCTCGATGCCGGTAATGCGCGTCAGGACTTTTGCAACCGCCTCCAATGGGGCGCGACTACCGGCTTTGGTGTCGATGATCTTTTGCGCACGATCGGCCGTGGCCTGCGGGCCCTGCGCGCGCGAGAGCATCACGCCATTCTGGGCTGGGTTCTTTTGGCGCCACAACGCAGCCAACTTCTCAAACAGTGGGTAATTGCGCTCAGCCAAGTCCTCGATGTCCTTGTATCCGCGAGCCTTGGCCTCGGCAGTCAACCACTTCTCCTGCTTGGCGATGTCCTCAGCCAAGGTAGAAAGACGGGTGACCCCGGCATAGTTCGCAGCCTCACCCTGGCGCTTTCCAGCAATATACTGACGAGCGCCTTGAACCAACTCGGCCACAAACAAATCCGCACGCTCCTGATCAGTGATAGAGCCATCAAGCCACGCATTCAATTGATCCGCCATACGGATAAAGCCATGATTGACTAACCAATCACGTGTGGCCAACACCAATCGACGCCAACCCTTTAGCTTGACCAATTCAGAGCTAGGCATATCAACAATGGCCTCTTCAATCGCGTCAGCGTTGGAGAGCTTGCCGAGATTTTGTAATTCGTTTGCGGCTTTGCGAACTGTCGGATTGTTGGCGTAGATGAAGTTCATCACGCCAGTCATCGACTTACCAAGAATGGCGCGCAACCCAAAATGTGCAGCCTCATGCTCTGCCAGTACGTGCTCCGCGCGTAACTCATCAGACAAGCCGGAGGCGAACAAATACAACTCACCGTTGTGCATGGCCCCTTCCACATCACCCCACGCCCCCTGCTCCAGGATGTAATCCTGCAATTCTTGCGGGGCCTCGTCTGGTGACGTAAGCACGTTGACCTTTGGCATGTTTGGCATCTTGGCCTTGATGCGCGTGGCCAAAGACTTGAGTGATTTAACCTCCATACCACCGCCACCACCACGCGACAAGCGCGTAGCAGCTTCATCTGTTGGTTGATCTTGCGTGGTTTGGGCGGCCTTGACAGCTTTTTCCTCTTCTGTTTTGGCTTTGCTATCTGCGGCAATCTGGGCTTCCAGGTCGTTGGACTCTTTCACCTTGTCGGCCAACATGCCTGACATGGGGAAAGGAGCCTCTAATCGAACGCCCAAGGCGTCAATCTGCGCTTTTGCCTCACTGATTCGCTCGCGCATTTTGGTAGGCAGGCGCGCAACATCGGACACGGCATTTTGCGCACGCATGGCAACACCAATAGGGCTCGTTCCAGGATCTGTCACCAACTCGATTGGTTCTGGCGTACCAAGAACCAGTTTCGTGCGGTACTGGCCCGCAACTGTCTCGCCACCGAACACCACGGGGAAACCGGAGATCTCGCCCACGTTGGTCAGCGTGGAATCACCCTTGGCAGTCAAGTCCTTGTACTTGGCAATCAGGCCGTTAGCCCAATCGGCGCGGTCTGTATGCGTCTTCCCATTGGCTTTGGCCTTGAACTTGTCGCCTGACAGGTCTTGCACTTTCTTGGCGTCAGCTTCGGCCACGGGCAGGCGCTTCTCATTGAAATCAACGGTGGTTTTCGCCGCGTTGTACTGAGTCTTGAAGCGCACACGCTGGTCCTCATGGGCCTTGTACAGACGCTGCAATTTCTCGATCTCTGCTTTGGCGCCCGCCAGCTGCAAGATGCGCGGGTCTTCGGCCACCATGGCGGCAGCAAGGTCGTACTGGCTTTGGCTATCCAAGTCTTCCAACTCGCGCAAATTCTCATCGCCCGACAGCGCTTGGTCGATGAAGAACTGTTTTGATGCGAGCATCTTCCACATATTCTCGTCATAGGTTCCCTTGGCCGCGTAGGCGTAAATCTCCACCAGTGGGTTTTTATTGCCTTGGCGGATGATGCGCCCCTCGCGCTGCTCAAGATCAGACGGGTACCAAGGCGAATCCAGATGGAACAAGGCCTTGAGGCGCTGCTGCGCGTTCACGCCGGTGCCCATGTTTTTGCTTGATCCGATCAGTATGCGCACGCGACCGGCATTCACATCCTTGAACAACTTAAGCTTGTCAGCCGACTTCTTGTGGTCGGACATGAAAGCCACTTGGTTCATTGGTACGCCAGCATCGCGTAGGCGCTTTTCAAACCAGGCGCGCGCATTGAACCCGCGGTTCTCAGCCACCCCCGCACCAAAGCCAAGGTCTGAGAACACCATCATCGCAGCACCCTTGTTGGGCTCGGTGTTTCCGGCCTTGTCTTGGTACTGCATGTCCTGACCTTCCTTGGACACCTTGATCACATCATCGATCATGCGGTTGAGCTTGGAGTCTGGATCACTCGGCAGTGTTGGGTCCATAAAGCGCATGTCTATAGCAGCCAGGCGACCATCGCCGATGATGCGAATCATGGGGTCAGGGTTATTGGGCTGGTCCTTGCTTGGCTTCCAACTGCGTGAAATCTCGACACGATCAGCAAGCGTTCCCTGAAAACCGCTGTATGCATCAGTCTTTGGCGTCACCAAGATGTTGCGAGATCCGCCCTTCACTTTCGGGCGCTTGTCGCCCAGCAAGGCGGCTAGATGGTCAGAAGTCAACACGTCTGCGTACTCGCGGAACATCTGCGTCAACTCAGGCACATTCACAAACTTAGAAAAACGTGTCACTGGCTCGTATTTGCCGGCCGCATTTGGCTCTAGCACGGTACGCTCACGCCCGAACATGGCCGCCCAAGAATCAAAGTCTTCGATACCACGGTCAATCAGCGCCTGGCGGTCCATGAACTTCTGCACCGTGAACAATTCGGCAAGTGTGTTCGTCACTGGCGTGCCGGATGCCATCACCAAGGATCGACCTGGAGTCTTCTCTTCCAAGTAGCGCGACTTCATGTACAGGTCAAACGCGCGCGCAGAACCTTGGGGGCTGATGCCCTTGACCTGGCGGCTTGTGGCAAAGTCCAGTTTGCGGAACTCGTGGGCCTCGTCCACCATCAGGAAGTCAACACCCAACTCGTCAAAGCGAACGTTGGTGTCCTTGCCAACGGGCGACATTGCCGCTTCGAGCTTTTGCTCAAGGTTTTCGATTTGCTTTTCGATTTGCTTAATGCGGGGATCGCGGCTCTTCCCCTTGCTGCCTGCGTCACCGCCCGCCTCTTCCAAGGCTGCCCGCATGTAAGACAGTTGCTCCTCAATCATCTTCTGCTTGAATTCAGGATCCAGGTCCAGCAACTTGAAAGCGCTATGCGTGATCACCACGCCATCAAGGTCAGACAGTGCGACACGCGACACAAAGCGGCGTCGATTATTGGTGTGGAAGTTGTTTTCATCGGCCACCATCAGGCGTGCAGCTGGATACAGTTGCTGCCATTCGCTTGCAAATTGCTTGAGCATGTGGTTTGGCACCACCACCATAGGCTTTTTGATCAACCCAAGGCGCTTTTGCTCCATGGCCGCAATGACCATTTGGAACGTCTTGCCAGATCCCACCGCATGGGCCAAGTAGGTATTACCGCGCTGAATGATGCGCCAGGCCCCGCGCTTCACGTGATCGAACACGCTGAACTGCTTTGATGTGCCTGGCAACATAAGGTGTCTGCCATCAAACGAGCGCGGTACCGTGGTGTTGAAAGTGTCGTTGTAGATGCGCACCAGGCTCTCGGTACGGGCATCGTCTTCCCACACCCAAGACGCAAAACGCTCGCGCAGCGCATCAAGTTTTTGATTCGCTGCCTCAGTAGCTGACGCATTGAAAACTGTCTTGCGCTCACTGCCAGATCCCACAGACTGGGTGACGCGAATGGGGCGACCAGTCAGAGCGTGCTCTAACAAGTCGGTGGCATTGCGCTCTCCAGTGCCCCAATCGGCTGTAGCCTGCATGCTCTTGCCACCGCCCAACTCATCAACAATCCATTGTTTTGTACGTTCGTTCCATTGCACATTGGCGCGCACACCGGCAATATCACTCAAGAATTTGGCGTACACCTCACCTGGTACCCAGTTCATGCCAATGCCAATATTGATCTGGCTGGGCGTCTTTGGCGCAGGCTGAGCGGCTTCCATGGCCACCACATTTCGCTCAAAACGCTTTTCTGCCTTGACCGCTTCGCGCGCGGCATCAAGCTTGCGCTTGACGTTGCCGCTCAAGTACTCATCGGCTGTCTGCCAACCTGTTTCTGGGTCTTCGTAGATCGAAGAGCCCAAGGCCTCAATGGTGTCGGACTCAGAAAGACCAACCCGCTTGGCAATCAATGGAATGTCCACGCGCCCCACATCGTTGAGCGAAGAAAGCATGGCATCGATGGGCGTGTTGACTTGAGCCGCTTCGGGCTTACCCAGCACGCGATCCGTCAGGAAGGCGCTTGGTTTGATCTCGCCAGTGTCGTCATTGACGGTTTCGAGCGCCTGCACCAATGTCCAGTCTGGGTCGTCGTTGAGCTTGGCGTCCAGCGTGAACACCCGCACCTGTGTTTCGTCGGTATAGGCCTCCCCAGTGTCTTCGTCAACTTCCTTGGTCTTGACCACCTTGGTTGTGAACTGATTGACTGGGCCGTGCTTCTTGGTGAAGTCGGCATAGGCCTTTTGCAGGGTCTTTAGACTGGTTTGCCATTCGCCATCGTTCAGCTGATCGTAGTGCGCCTGCTTCAGAGCATCGCGCAGCGGCACGAAGTCTTTGAGCAACTCAACATCCTTCTTGACGCGCAACTCCACAGGCTGGCCTACGCCACCCTCGCGCACCATCAGCACACCAGCGTCAGAAACGTAGAAATTGCCTTCCTTCTTGGCCTTGGGGTTGAAGTCAATTTCGCGAACCTGCGCGGCCTCAGCCGATGAGCCGCGATCAGCGTGGTAAATGTTGGCAGGCAAGTTTTCAACGGCCTTGCCAAACAATGCCTCGATGTCGCCCTTCATGGGTGTCACGGTGTACTCGCGGTCCTTGTACATAGAGCCGGTATCCGCATGCTGGCCCAATACCATTTCTGGATGCGCAGCGAAGTACTCGTTGATGTTGTACTTATTGCCATTGACATCAATGGGTACCGACTTGCCCCAGCCCTGAGCGCCATCAAACTTCTCGCCTGGCGCCTTCTTGCGCAAGAAAATCACGTCCGTTACCACCTCGGTACCGGCGTTCTGTTTGAACGCCGTCTGAGGCAGTCGAATCGCCCCCACCAAGTCGGCACGGTCGGACAGATACTGACGCGCCTTGTCGTCCAGTTTGTCCATGGTGTAGCGGCTAGTGATGTACACCACTAGGCCGCCAGGTTTGGTGCGGTCAATCGACTTGGCAAAGAAGTAGTCGTGCAGGCTGAATGCGCGCTTGGCGTACTCGGGATCGCTCAAGATCTTGGTACCGGAAAACGGTGGGTTGCCCACCGCCACGTCATAGAAGTTCTTTGGCAGCTTAGTATCCACGAACGACTCGACCAGAATGCGCTCATCGGGGAACAGGTGGCTCAAGATGCGGCCAGTCATCGTATCGAACTCGATGCCGGTGTAGATTGAGTTTGCGGCCATGGCCGATGGCATCAAGCCAGGGAACACGCCGATACCAGCGCCGGGCTCCAAGATTCTGCCGCCGCTGAATCCCATGCGCTCCAAGGCGCGCCACATCGAGCGCACCACTTCCTTGCTGGTGTAGTGGGCATACTGGGTAGAGCGCGATGCCTCGGCCCACTCCTGCTCAGTCATCACCGCCTTCATGCGCTCACGCAGTTGCATCCAGCGCAAGGTTGATGTGTCAGGCTTGGCCTTCTCAACTGCAGCCTTACTGATTGGCCCCACCTGGTAGTAGTTCAGCTGGGTTTTGCTTGCTGCGTTGATGACCTGGAACGCCTGGTAGAACCCGGGGTCGCGCGTGGCAATGTCTCGACCACCATTGCGCTCAAAATAGGACATTGCCGACTCGTAGGCGCTTTGTGCCTCAATGGCTTTGTCTAGCTTGCCGCCGAACAAGTTGTTGGCAATCTCGGAAGAGCCCCATCCGATGAACTTGGCAAGGATGGTTTGCTCGTCGTGCGTGGCTTGGCGGCCTTCGGTTTCGAGCTTCTTGAGCAACTCCAGCGCTTGGACGTTCTGTTCCGCCTTCTTGCGCCAGTTGCCCTCGTAAGTCAGGTCGCCTGGTCCGAAGGCGTAGTTACGTCCTGTTTTGGCGGGGATATCTCGTCCTGCGGGAACTCCAGCATCTGCGCGTGCACCTCCTCGCGTGCCAGCGCCAGCGCCGTATTCATCACCCCGACCGCCTTCATCGGGTCGGTTTGCATCAGTTTGCTGTACCCCTGCGCCTGCGCGATCTCCCGCGCTCTCTGCGACACCGCCGAAGAGATCTGGCTCGCCAGTTCCTGCGCGTACTCGTTGAGCTTGCCCTTGGCCTCCAGGCTCTTGTGCAGCGCCGGCGCCTTGTTCTTGAGTGCGCCCAGCACCAGGTTTACCGTTTGCATTTACTTCTCCCTCTTGGCCGCTTCTGCTGCTTGAAGCCTTTCCAGAGTCTTTGCCGACCTGACCTTGGCCTTGTCCCACCCAATCAGTTCCCGCAACAGATCGTCCAGCAGATACCAGTCCGTCAGCCACGGCGGGGCCTTGGTCCCGCTCCCGTCTTTGTACATCACCGCCCTCTCCTCGGGGCTCAGCGCCTTGACCTTCGCGTACCACTCGTTCACCAGCTTGTCCCTCTCCTCGGGGGACGATGGAGGCGGCTCTAAACGTAATACCGGAAACATTGATTACCTCACTTCTCTTTTCAGCTTTAGTATAACCGTTTACGGATATTTTCTCAAGGGTTTTTCCAGGTTCTTTGCGTGCAAGCAACGCCGTATCTGGCGGCGTTGTGTCAAACAGCATAGCCTGATCAACAAGCTCTGCATATTCGGCAAATGCCTGCGTGAAGCCCTTGTGCGCCACCAACTGATCTTTGGTTGGTACGTAGCGACCATTGCCTCGCGCGCGCTTGTCCGCGCGCGCCACAGCCAATGCAGGCTCAACCGTCACGCCAAACAGACGAACCTCATAGCCCGCATCCTTGAGCGCTTGCAGTGTCTTGGTCCCTTTATCCTTGTTTCCCAGCGTCACGTCATACACCAGGTCATATTTGCCATTCATAGCATTGGCAAGCACGCGCTTAGCCAATCCGCTCGACTCCTCATGCACCACAGACGCAGCGCGTGAATCGCCTTTGGCAATTAACTCGTTGTATTCTGGAATTTCCTTTTTTACATCGTCAGGATCTAAGTGAACTGCGTTCGAATCATTCACCAGCCCTTGTGGGATCAGTGTTTTATTCAGAAGCGTGCCTTTGCCAGCGGCGCCGCCACCACCCATCACGTAGGCAACGGGCTTGCGGCCTTGAGCGGGCGTGACGCCAACAAAGAAACCATCCACCACATCATCGCGCCAGATCTTACGATCACGAGTCATGCCATCGTCAAGCACAACCTCGGTCTTTTTGTCTGTCTCAATCAGAAGCGGGTCGTTCTTCTTCAGCGGCATTGGCCACGGGGCCATGCCAAAGTTCTTTGCATCAATGTCGTAACTGGTGCCCTCAATGGTGATGGTGTTTCCAGAAACGCTTATCGGAACATTCGAGACAGGGCCTTTAGTGCGCTGGGTGACATTGCCTTGGTCTTGGCCTTGTCCGCCTCCTTGCCTTCCTTCTTCACCCGCTCTGGCAGCTTTCCCTTGGGCGTCTCGGCCTCCCACTGCTTGGCCATTTCTGGTTGGTTCTTGTGCATCCAGCGCCTTTGCGCTTCGCTCTTGAACGGCATCTGTGACTCCTTCCATCGCGGGTTGGCCAAACAGGTCAAATGAGCTTTGCTGCTCCAGCGCCTGCTGGGCCGCCTTCTCCATCGTGCTGTTCTTGATGAAGTTGGCAATCTTCTTGGTGTCGGCATTCGCGCGCAGCTGCTCGCGCACGTAGCGCGTGGCGGCCTTGAGATCGGTACCGACGATCTTGATCGCAGCATCAAAGAGCTTGATGAGCGTTTCCATAAGGCCTGGCGTTTCGTCAGGCATCATCATCAGGCGGGTGTTCTTGGTGGCCAGATGGGCCAGTTCGCCTAATGCTTCTTTGAACTCTGCTGCGGCTTTCTCGCGCTCAGTTAAGCCGATGACTGGCTTTTGCGGGGCGCGGCTGAGGCGGGTGGCGGTGGCGGCTCCATCGCCTTGAGTGCCGCCTTCACCGCCCTGCGCATCTTGGGATCGCCCTCCATCTTGCGCGCCAGTGCCTGCGTCTTTTCCAGAGTCTCCCCGCTGGGTGTCTTGCTCAACATTGGTGGTCCTTTCTGTCGAGGCCATCGCGGCCTTCATCAATTCTGTCTTGGCCGGTGCAGCAACATCACCCAGCAAAGAGCCTTGGTTAGGATCGCCTGCAACATCCAGCGCATCCATGTAAGCCAAAACGAAGTCTGCCATGCGGCGCGGCTTGCGAATGTTATCTGCCAAGAATTGCAGCAGGTCGCGCGTTTCTTGGGTGTACTTGTCGCCAAACATGCCTCCTTGGGCCAGCGCATCATGGATAGAGGAGCCCTCATCCTTTAGGCGCGACAACTCCTCCACGGCGGCCATAAGATCAGGCGTAATGTCCGAATCAAAGCGCACACCCTCAGCCACAGCCTGGCGCATTTGTGCCACCTTGGGCGCGGCAGTCATCAGTGCCTTGCTGATATTCCTTAGGTTGTCGTCCATAGATTCCACCATGCGCAGCAGCACAGGCGAGTCGCCGTAGGCCTTTGCCAAAACCGCATTGCGCACGCGCGTGTAACCAGCCGTGGACAGATCCCCATTGGCGTCCACCATACCGGCCTGCTCTGTGGTGGGAAGCTTGGCCATGAAGCGGCGCACAAATGGACGAGACGATGCGCCCGAGAAATCACCGCTATCGTCAGGTGTCAGATCTTCCATGGTGTCGATGCGTGCGGCATCTGACTTGGCCTGCTCGCTGGGCGACATTTGCGCCACGGTCGAGGCATTGGCTTGACGTGCAAACTCGGCGCGGTTTACGGGCGTTGTACGCACGCGCACAAGCACAGGTTTTTGCATTCCATCAACTTGCTCGGGTGTGAGTCCGAACTGGGCGGCATTGTCTTTCAGGAACTGCTTGTAATCGGCAGCCTTCTGGCCGTTTGCCTGGTACACACGCTTCAATGCGATGGTGCGCGCGTTGCCAGACTCCACCAGACCATCGGCCCCCACAATCGGTGCGCCATTGGCGGCGTCAGCGGACAATCCCAGGCGTGCTGGGTCGAGCTTTTGCACAATGCCAGACACTTGCATTTCGCTGGCTGCGCGGTCGCGCTCACGGGGCTGCAACTCCTGCGGATAGGTTGGGTTGGCCCGTAGGCTCTCATCATGCGATGTTGTGAGGTCTGAGGCCTCGATGAGGGCATACTGCGCATCCACGCGCGCACCGGCCTCTGTTGAAAAGTTGGTGGTTGCGCCTGGCTGCGCTTTGGGCCATGTGGTCGTGATGCCCTCGCGCTCTTGGGTAAGTTCAAGGCGCTTTGTCGCTAGGTCTTGACGCTCTTGGTCGAACATTTCGCCGTAACCACTGTCAGGCGCGTTCAACTCAGACAGACGTGCGGAAATACGTTGGTCTTCAGTGTTTATCTCGTTGACGCGATCCAGAGCCGTGAGGCTCTTTGGTTCCATCAGCGCCTTCTCTGCCTCGGTTGGCTCAGGCGCTGCAACTACCGGCGCTGCGGCTTGTTGCATGGCCTCTTGGGCGGTCTGGGTAGTGGCAGGCGCGGCAGGCGCTTGCTCGGGCACCGCTACGGCATTGCGCGCAGCTGAGTAGGTGGACATGCCGCCGCCCATGCCCCCGCCAGCCACCATGCCTTGCGCTGCCGCCTCTGGAACGCCTTCGTTCCATGGCTTGCCCTGCGCCAAGTTCGAGAAAACTTGCTCTTGTGCAGATTGAGGCAACTCCTCCAGTACGCCCTCTTTGAATGTCCCCTTGGCGATTTCCTTGCCCGCTTGGATAAGGCTTTGACGTTGTGAGCCACCCATGCCTGCAATGGCAGCGCCAACCTCAGCATCACGAAAACCAGGGATCTTGGAAGTGGCCTGACCAATCAATCCTGTAATAGCGCCGCCGGCAACGGCATACGGGGCGGTTTCCAGATAATCGCGGCCAGCTTGGCGCCCACCTTCTTGGATACTGCCAGCGGTCATGGCACCCTCTGCTGCGCTACCAATGGCGGTCAACTTGGCGATCGTGGCGGGATTGGAGAGGATTGCGGCAGCCTCTGGCGTCCCGGCCGCAATTCCGCGCGCAGCCAACATTTTTACGGCGGCAGAACGAACAGCAGCAGCGCTGCCAATCATCATAGGAGAAGATTCAACGATGGAGCCAACCGCAGCGCTCGGGTTTTTCACCATTGCGGCAGTGGTGTCTACGAAACCCTTGGCTTCAGAAACAGCGCGGTTAGCTTCTTGGCGTGGGTCGCTGTAATACTCGCTCAGGAATTCTTTGGTTCGCTTTGGATCGTACCCAACGGAGCCCAAGCCCTCGCCCACCAAGTTTCCGCTAAACAAATCGGCCACGCCGACAGCAGACTCGCCTAAACCAACAACGCCTTTGGCAAGGTCAATGCCGGTGTCTGCGGCAACTTCAGCCCAAGTAAGCTCTTTCTTTTTTTGGGCGGATTGGTCGGGAACAAATCGACCGATAGATCCAGAATCGCTGTCCGGTACAAATGGCATTGCGCAACCTCATCAGAATGTCTCCGACGAGGTTGCCATGCTTGCCACCACTTATTGCCAGACACCTGTTTTCCCACCAATCGTGATGCGGTCGCCTTTCTTGATACGGCCCTCTTTTGCCGCCTTGTCGGCCTCGGCCTCGGTGGTGAACGACGATGAGGTAGCGGGAACGCCACCGCCTTGCTGACCAAGATAGAGCGCCAAGCCCTTGTTGGTGTCCTTGATGTTGTTGTCCTTCATCCATTTGAAGAAGGCCTGTTCCTTCTCCATGTTTCGGTTGACGACCTGACGACCTGTCATCAAGTCCGACACCGGCTTTCCGCTGGCATCTACCGCAGGCGTGCCAAAGGCTGAGGACACATCGCCCATTTCAACCTTGTATCCCTTCTCAGATGGCGTAGCCTCCAATATGCCTCTTCTTACAGCAGCAAGCTCGGCCTCGGTGGCTTTTGGGTTGCGCTCCTTGAAGAGTTCCACACCCGCCTCTGCCTTGGCTTTTTTCTCTTTCTTGGCCTCATCCTTTTCACTCACAGTCATGCCAAGCTGTGTCTCTGCGCGCGCATCTTGTCGGCCTTGATAGAACCTGGTGAATACATCGTTGGCCTTGCCAAGGGAGTCAAGCTCTGCCACGGTGTTGATGGTCTTGATGTTGCCGTTTTGGTCTTTGATCTGAATCACACGGGTTTCAACGCCGCCTTTACCCTTCACCATCTTGTCGGACACCACGTTGTTCGCATCTACCTGCGCATTTCCCGTGGAGTTGAATGACTTGACCACCTCTTGGATGGGAGCGCCAGACTGCGCCAGACGCAATGTTTTTTCGTAGCCCTCGTTCTGCACCTTGCTAAGCATGTCGGTGAATTCGCCAAACGTGCGCGCATCGAGCTTGCCGTGCTTAGCGTCATGACTGATAAGCGTTGCGCGGTCTGCCAATGAATCACCCACCGAATAATCTGGACGGGTAGGCGCAACCGGCGCGATGCCAAGATCAAGACCAGTTTTTCCAGATGCCTTGGCGCCCTCGTAGTCGCCCAACTTCTTCTGGTAGTCGGCCATGGCATCGTTGTACTGTCGTTGGTTCTGTCCAAAGCGCGTATTGGAAAACAAGTCCTGGCGACCCTTGCGATAGTCTTCCTCGCGCTGATATCGATCTTCCTCGCGCTGCCCCTGCATAGCCTGCTGCTCAAGCTGAAACCCCTGTAATGGATTGGACTTCTTGAGCACGCCAGCCATGGCCATGGTGCGCGCCGAATTCATCTGCGCATCGGTGGGCGCCGTGTCGTAGGTCTTGCCAAGAAACTTGACTCCCTTGGACTGGGCCACGTTGGCGTCTTGTTCATCGTAGGAGCCAGTCATGCCAGAAAAACTGGGGGTGGATACCGTTACATCTTCTGGCGCAGCGCTGGCGATTCGACCAAGCTCAACTTCTTGTCCAATCTTTGCGGTGGTGTCATATGCCATATTGAATGCCTGAATAGCATCCAAAACAGAATTACGTCTACGTACCATTACGCCACCTCTTTAAATTCAATTCCCAACATTCCATAGTTCACCGAAGCAAAACCCATTTCGTCATAGGCTACGGCGCTCGGGAACAGTGACTCGACCTCATCAGCCATCACACCAACGTACCTAGAGCCATCGCCATTGATGTACGTGAACTCATACAAATTAAGGCCAGTACGGTCATCGCGACCAACCAAAGAAATGTTCTCTTTCAGACGTCTATCAGAAGCCGCATACAGCTTTGCTGCGCCAAGAGCTGCGCCACCCATTCCACCAAGCAGCGAGCCCATTGACTCGCCCTGGTTGGCATTGGCATAACTTGTTTGCGAATTAAGCACACCGCCAAGCCCTTGAATCTTCAAACCCTGACCTTGCATGATGGTTTGATTGCCTGCTGACATGCCTTGCAAGTACTGCGCGGCGGTCTGGTTTTGGTTGCTCACCGCGCTACTACCGGCTTGGGTACCAGTTTGATAGAAGGTCGGAGCACTAGACCCTAGGCCAGCGTAGGTGTTGTACACGTCACCCAGTTTGGCGTAGTACTTGTCACCAGCCTGCGTGCGCGCGGCATTGGCGGCGGCCACAGTACCAGTTGCGCCAGCAGTTGCAGCCGATGTGCCCATGGCGGCCAACTTGGCAGGGCTCCAGCCGTAACGCGCGCCCTGTCGCATCAACTGGTTCATCTGCTGGGTTGTTCCAGTGCGCGCATCGGCAATAGCGGTCGCAGCCGCCTCATCCATCAGCCGCTGCTTGGTTGCACTGGTAACACCCATGGCCTCATCGCGCATGGACTGTTGTAGGGGGCGGCCTTCGGTCTTAAAGGCCTCGTAATTCTGGGTGCCTTGGTCGTAGGCCTGACCCATCAGCTTGGTTTGGGCTGCGATGATGGGCTGCGCAACACCCATGTTTACCTCAAACTGGCGCTTGTTTTCCGCCAGCTGTTCGCGGCCAAGCTCAGCGCTGAGGCGGGCTGCCTCAGCGGATGACTCGGCTACTGGGGTGTAGTCGGGTGGGGGCGGGGCATCGCCGCCCATATCTAGGTGGCAAATGTTGCGCCAGTTGCAGCCGTGAAGCTCACGCAACGACTCAATTCGCTCCTCAAACCGCTCGCGCTTAGTCTTCATTTGAATGCTCCTTCACATAGTCGGCCAGGCGTTCTGGCACCAGCATAGGGGCCGCCTCGGCAAGAATCTCGGCGCCACGCTCTAGGCCGTTAAGCGCAGCAATCAGGAAACACACCACATTGATGACCGAATACCGCAGGTAATGGGCCAATTCCAGCTTGTGGTCGTCTTTTGATTTCTCCATCAGGTTTGCCGCCATGTAGCCCACGATGCCAGTCCAAAACAGCGTGCGCATTTCAAACTCAAAGCGCCGGTAGCATGGATTTGATGGCAGATGCAACAGCAAGTTCCCCATCAACTCGTTCACATTGACAGGCTTGTCCTGGTCGATCAGGTCATCCCAGGCGTGCGCGATAAAAACCAAACGCTCGTAAAGCTCCAGCGCATCACGATCGCCAGCAAACCATTGCAGGCGATCAACGGGTGAGTTTTTAGACGGTTCCAGCATGGTCGCAGAGCGTGCCATGCTTGCCACGCTGCCAGACTTCTGAGAATTTATTGGCTGACTTGAGAAACCGTCAAGACAATTGAAGGAACGGCTGGACGAGCAAACAATAGCGTCCCATTTGCACCAGTCTGGGCGGTCGCGGCAGCCATTTGTAACGCCGTGTCGTCTACCGCAAAAATGATCTCAAAGTAGTCGCCAGCATTCATAGATAGAGGCCAATTCCAAGATGACGCCAGCACGGTACCGGAACCACTGATGGTCACTTCTCTGTTTGAATTTGGCACATCAACCCCATTGATGCGTGGCCATATCCAAATATTCTTGATGCTTGAGTTGCCGCTGCTAATCTCAGAAGAGAATATAAAGTTATACAGGCCAGACTGATCAGCCACAATGCGCGATGCAGGAGATCCACGCGAAAAACCATCCGCATAGTCCGTGGTGCTAAACGTCACAGCCTGCGGGGTGTAGGCAGCCAATGCGGTCTGGGTCGTGGCGTCAGAAAACACTCCGTAGCATTGACGCAACGTGATCGTTGGGCGTACGAAAATTACGCCCTCAGTAGCACTCACAAAAAGCACGGCGGCAATGGGCACGCAAACATTTGGCGCAGTAGGCTTCACATTGGTAAGGCCCCCTGATGCTGTTGGAGACGCGTACAGAATCTGATCCTTTGACCATGTTTCTCCATATGCCGCGCCCGTGGTGTCAATGCCGCGCACGTGCCCCCACACCGTCACCCTACCCTTTTTGTCATCCCCAATGTCCTGGGTGGCGATGCCAATGATGTACAGCGATGACATGGACCCATCAGCGATGTAGTGCTGTCCAGCCAACGACCCCAAACCACCCACGGACGATGCAAAGCCAATTGCTTTGCCATTTTTTAGCGTTGCGCCAGTACCATTGTAAATCCGGCCATAGAGCTCTAATCCGACTTGTTGCCTCACACCGTCGCTGTGGCCAATGTCAGCTGTGTCATCCTCAGAGTTCCAGGCAATTTGGCGGTGACCTACCAACCCTGCGGTGACGTTAAGTTCCAATAAATCGGCCAACAACAAACGTGCGTTAACAGAAGCAAATTCAAGTTCAGCCATGGAACCGCCATCGCGCGCCCTTCGCAAACCGGCAACGATCTCCAGAACCTCTTTTATGGCCTGGTTGAACTGGACTTGCATAGGTGTGCCTGGTGGCACTTGCGGGATAGATTTGATATTTTTCATACCTGCTTGAGTCCAAGCATCGTCTCTGCGAGCTTCACGTTTTTCACGCGCACATTACCGGTTAAACGAATTGAAACGATGTCGCTTTTGAAGCCTGATGGCAAACGAAACGCGTCCGTGTCAAACACGGTATCGCTAGAAATCTCGCCATCGCGGCTGTACACCGTCAGGGCCACCCAGTCGCCAGGTTGACGCGGTGTAATCAGGTGTGACCCATTAATTGGTAGGGCATTGAAATCATCATCGTTGTACCCGCCAAGCTGATCTTTGCTGTCGATGGTGCTTTGGTTAAATGCCAAGTCGGTCACGTAGTTGGCTTGCGCTTGAATCCTATCTGCATCACTCATCAGCGAAGCAAAATCAACCTTGGCCGCGCCAAAATTAACAGGCTCTGATAACTCGATTTCTTTTGACAACCAATTGAACACCATGCGCATGCCTTCGCCAGCGTCCCATCGCTCAACAGCCAAGCCAACCAAGTAAAGCAGGCCATTGCTTGGGTCTGCATAAAGCTCAGACGGGCTTTGGTTGTAACGCACAAGCGAAGCTGCTTCACCCGGGCTAATCACCATCATGCGCGTAGCCTCTCCGGCTGGTGTGCAAGCCACAAACAAGCGGCCCTCGGAATAAGCGCACACCATTGACGATGGATTGATGGGCTCCCACTCCTCGCGCGTGTACAAATCCTTGGTGAGAATTGATGGACCAGACAGCCCGACATAGGCCATGCCATAAGTTGTTGAATACACCACGCCATCGCCAACAGAGACCATGCTTCGCTTTGCAAGACATGGCCACGCGTTATCCACGCGCTCTGGTGTAACCACCGAGGGTTCGGAGCCGCTAAACACAAATGGGTAAGCTGATGTCCCAGCCACAACCGTGGTGCCGTAGTTGAACGCCGACACAATTGGGAAATCGGTTCCAAACTGATAACTGCGCGGCCAAGCATGGGGCTGATACGGCTCACTGAAACACAACAGATTCCCAACAAAACCATACAGCGCACCGTTTGGAAGCGCACCGATTCCCTTGAGCCCTTCGGGGGGAGGAATCCAATCACTACTGATCAGTTCATCACCAAGAATATTGGCATCAGTGATCGTGTCGACCCAGCTTCCAGTCGATACGCTGCGCTCAGCCACCAATTGGAAATTTGCGGCCGTGCCGCTGGTGCGATATAGGCGCTGCTTCAGCCCACTGGTATTCCATGGGGCAACGCGCGTGTTTGATGGTGTGCCAGATAAACTGGTAATCGTCCATGTGCCATCAACCTTGCCAGATGCAATATCACTGATGGGTGACGGTGCGGACTCCTCCCCGGTCGATGGTTGGTAGAAGGTGTAGCAGTAGGCGCGATTGATAACAGTCCCGGCGCCACCGGCGTGCGACACAGCAGGCTTGGATGTAGGCGCAGGAAGTCCAAGCGCGTACTCCAAGGTGCCAAAATCAGTGAAGGTCGCGTATCGTGGACATCCGTCACCGGTCCAGTAGTAACGGGGCTCTACATCGATGTCAAACGGGGCCTTAGCCACATCAACATCAATCGTCCAGGCACGCCACTTCTCAGACGCGCCATACACCGCCCGATAGGCTGATAAAAATGGACCTTGCCCTGGTGGCGTAAAAGTCAATGCAGAAGGACGAACAGGGCGAATCTCGCCCGATGTTAGATTGATGTTCTCGGCTTCTTGTGCCGCAGCATCAGGCAACAATCGTTCCGAGGTGCGCGGAATCTCTCCAAGAAAACCGTTGAGTTTTACTGCGACCATTTAAAGCTTCCAGTTGCCTGCTACGCAAAGTCTGATTTCGAAAACCCGAAACGCTCAATCGTGCTCAAGTCCTCAACATCGGTCCAAACTGGCGGGATTATTTCGCCCGCATATTCGGGTGATCCATACCCATCAGGTCGCACGGCTGTGTCCTGTTTTCGCGTCATGGTCCCTTTCAGAAAATCCATGAATGCTGCGTGCTCCTGTGTGCCAGTAATGGCATCAAGATCTTCACGCGTGTTGATGACAGTCGATCCCATAGCGGTTCTCCAGATGATTAAACAGATTGCAGGTATCTGCGTGTGATGCATGACCGCGCCACGAAGCGATGAATCGGTCAAGCGACTCTTGGTCGCCTGATTTCAGGTATCGCTTGATCTTTCGCTTTGCGCCAATGACTGAGCGCTTGCGCAAAAGTTTGTGACGTGGCCAGATGCGAAAGCCGAGAAAGTTGATGCCCTGCGACACGGGAGAGACTTGCCATTTACTGATGCCAAGCCCAAGGCGCTGCTTGCTGGTTTCCTCAATGTCCTCGAACCAGTTGCGTAGTTCGTAGGGGTTGGATGACAAGATCACGATGTCATCCATGTACCGCGCCCAATGACGCGCACCCAGATCAAAGTGAATGAACCTGTCAATCACGCCGCCGTAGACATTGGCAAACAACTGACTGGTCAAGCTACCAATCGGCAGGCCATGGCCGGTGTTGGGCACCATGGCACAGATGGCCGACATTGTCTTGTCGCACTTGATCTTTCGCTCGATCAGGCTATGCAAGCGTGCCCGGTCGATCGATGAGAAAAACTTGCTGTAGTCGGTTTTGAGAAAGTGGGTGGATTGAGTGCGCCGCAGTTCAGCCTGGATATGGCGCACGCCAGCATGCGTGCCCATGCCTTGGCGGCAGGCAAACGTGTAGGGAAGCAATGAGGCCTCGAAAATCGGCCCAATGACATTGATGAGTGCGTGCTGTGCCAGTCTGTCCTTGAAGTCGAGCGCAGAAATCAGGCGAGGCTTCGGTTCGTAGATGGTGAATTGCCGGTATTCGCCTTGAACCCAGGCGCCATCCAACAACTGCTCGCTGATGCTGCGCAGATTCATGTCTGCGTATTCCTTGAATTCAAGGTATCCCCACGTCAAGCGCTTGCCGCGCATCGTCTTGACGTAGGCATCGCGCAGATTGTCCATGCTGGCAATCTGCTCAATCAATTGTCCGTGGCGTTTACCCATAGCAAAAGCTGGCCGCGCCGTTCGCCACAACACGGTGACTACTAGGCGCTCTACCAGACCCCCAAGGGTGTTTGCCGAAGCGGGACAACATGGCTGACCACATAGAAGAAGGCCGGCCTGCTGCGCCGTAACGACAGCAGAGCGTAGGTAATGCCAATTCTTTGTCCTCACAGACGCCGCGCACCCCGATGTTGTTGTTCGAGTTCGTGGGCGAGTTGTTCCAGTTCGAGGCACGCGAACCGGAGTTCGACGTGTTGTCCCAGTTGCCCCCAAATAGCACAGCGAATTTATCCATGTTGCCCCCTGCGTTTCTGTTTCACGATCCAGGTGCCCAGCAAGCGCCCAACCTCCGCGATCAGCACTTGTGCTGTCTCGACTTGGTGTGGCGTAATCCTGCGAACCTTTTCGCTCGACAAAAACCGCAGCCAAAATCGCAGTTGCGAGAGTCCCGCATCTGCGATGTAGAGCCGTGAAATCTGTCCAGACTTCCCGGCCTCCACAATCAGTTTTACCTGCTCTAGCAGGCACTCTATGAACATGGCCTTTGCCACTCCATGCTTGCGCGGAATGTTTTGCGCAATTGGGTACAAGTAGGCGACCACCGTTTCGTATTTCTCGACGATGTTCATCTGCTCGTAGCATTGCGATACTTCTTTTTCAGGTTCCATGTTCTATCGAATCAATCCGTCGGCTGCCGCCGACTTAATCAAGTTGCAAGTGGTCACAGACGCCGCGCACCCCGATGCTGGAGTCCGAGGCCGTGGGCGAGTTGGCCCAGTACGAGGCACGCGAACCGGAGTTCGACGTGTTGGCCCAGTCGCCCCCAAATCGCACAGCGAATTCCATTTGGTACGTGCTGCCACGCCCACCTGTGTTGGCGGTCCATGCAGCAGCGGCTGCGCCGCCGCCGAATTCATCGCCCCAAATCCACATGTTGCCCGTGGACTGGGCCATGCCCCACTTGCTGATGTAGGTGGCATTCCAGGTGGTGGAGCCTGGATCTGTACCGATGGATGTCGCCTCGGTTGTTCCATAGGTCAAGGCGGCAAACTCTGAATAGGTTGGTGCACGCTTGCCATGGCTGCGAAGAACTTCCATGCCCTCCCACCAGTTCAGTGAGCCGTATGCATTGGTGCCGTTGCCGCCAAACTTCGTTGGTATTTTTGGTGGGCTTGAGCCGTCAGCAATGGTGACGTTGTATTTACTGGTGCCGTTTGTCAGGTGGTCAACGCCGAGCAAATAGATGTCGGACCAGAACCCATCGGCTACAAGAGCCATGCCGCGCGGGTCTGGGCACGCTGGCCTGAATTTCAAATCCCAGAACGAGTAGGCGTTGATTTGTGGAGTACTGTTGCCGCCTCCTGGGCTGCCTGAGTGGCCACCTGGGCCGTAGTGGAAGCCGCCGCTTTTACGTGCATTCGCAACTGGTGGCGAGGTGTGATTGCTTGTAGCCTCGATGCCGCCATCTGGCTTAACCCAGATTGCATAGTCAGTGCCAGAAACAAGTGTTGGCATTGTGATGGCTGTTGCCGTTGCAAACTCAATAAACGACCCATTAACAGGGACGATCGTTCCGGCTTTGATGCTGGCTGTTGCATTGCCAGTCTTTGTGAAAACAACGGTAGATGGATCTGCTTTAAAAAAAGATCCCGCCGCCTTAGTCAGAGCCAAATTAAATGCTGCGTTCAGCTTTATTTGAGTAACTGCGTAATCAGCCAGCTTTGGAGTGGCGACCGATCCATCAGCAGGAACACCAATTGTCGCAGTAGCCGCAGAAACAACTTCAATCGCAGCGCCGTTTGCTGGCGCAGTACCAAATGTCAACGTGGTTCCACTCACTGAATATGTCGACTTAGTTTTTAGCTGCTCATTAACAGTGACCCACGTATTGTTCTTGGTTCCAGGATCTTGACTCAGTGTGAAGGATGTATTTGTGCCATTGCCAGTGAACACATCGACAGCAAAATTATTAACCAGCAATACGGACTGGAAAGCCGTACCGTTGTAGACCCGAAGAGATTCGCTTGAGGTGTTCCAATAAGCGGCACCGTCCTGAAGAGCGTTTCCATCATTGTCTGTCGTAGGGTCGCTTGTTTTAGCGCCCAACCATCGGTCATCAAAGCTGTCATAGCTGGCAGCAGCGGCAGCGGCAGAAGATGCAGCCGCTACAGCTGCAGCCTCGGCGGCATAGGTGCGCGCAAAAGCGTCTGTCACCACGCCTGCATTTAACCTAACCGCAACCGAATCGCCAGAGCTCCATGCAATAGCAGCCGTTCCATCTTGGCCACGAACAATAGTAAAACTCGTAGATCCACTGTCGTGGCGTGTGACTTTGACAATCTCGATGTTGTTGGCCGAGTCTTGAATCGCCAGATAGGTGTAATCAGATCCTGACCCGCCTTGATTGATAACGGGGAACTTGGCAATGTCCGCGGTCTGGATGCTCAGTGTGGTGGCGCTGCTTGTGACGCTGGCTACCAGCGTCGATGCGGCGTTGTTGGCGGCGATGTATCCCATGGCTTATACCTTCTTCTGAAAACGTGCTGCAAAAGACGCAAGGTGTTGCGTAGCACGGTTGGTGTTGACGTGTTCATCGTCGCGACCCTCTGCACGTGCGACGATGTAATCGGCCACTGCTGGCTCTATGCTGGGTGGCAACCCTGTGTCTGCGTCTGCCGCGTACTCGTCTGGGATCTTGATGTAGATCACCTTAAGCACCTGGGCGCTTGGGGCCATTGGGTACACAAAAAACCGCATCGGATCGTTGTTGATCGGCATCCAGTTCTGAGCCTGAGCGGCAGCGTCTTGAAGCCAGCCTGGGCGAAATCGATCAAGTACAGCGCGGTCACCTTGGATGATGGCTGGACCGTTCTTGATGCCGATGATGTCCACTAGGGACATAGCGTTGTCATATGGCAATTGCTGCAAACACTGGCCTGCTGTGCACTCAACCTCACCGTCCGTATAAAAGAGGTGTGGCGCAAGCTCAATCAGTTCATCTAGACAATCGTTGGCATAGCTGAGCAAATCCTCTGGGCTATACCGATATTTCCCCGAACTGTTGTCGTTCAAGATGGTGCGCGCAGTGGCGATGGGTGCAGACAGTCTTAATCCCATGACATCCTCAAGCGGCTGTATCGCCCTTGACCGTAAGCGTCATGGTGTCGTTGTTGTAGGCAGCAGCGCCAGCGGTAACAGATCGGCGCAGCCACACCGCCTTATGTTGGCTAGGCGCTAAATCACCAATCGAAAGCGAAGCGCCTTCATTGGCCGCCGCAGAGAACGTCACCCCACTGGGGGCGGTGTTTTCATTGGCAATGGTCTGCTCGGTACCGTTCACAGCGCTCGTGCCCAAACCAACAGCAGCATCAGTGTCTGAAGAAGGCGTGTTACTGCTGATCCAAATCTTGGTGCCGTACAGCGTCAGGGATGCATGGTCGTTGCGAACATACACGCATCGGTACTCGATGTCTCCAGCGGCAGACTCGTCACCAGACACATAGTCAAACAACGCGTTGATTGATGCGCTCACGGCAGAGCTTGATATCTCCCCGCCAAGCGAAGCATCACCAGATGTATTGCTAGGGCCACCAGAGAGGCGGAATTGAATTTCAGTTGCAGTGATTGGCATGGCCAATTCCTTCTTGAGTAATCGTTGCGTAGGTACCGCTGGGCGCCAAACCAGCCTTACCGCCTGCAGTTGTCAGTCCAGCTTTAGTGATTGCAGTGGCGCTGGCGCGGTCCCAAAAGAAACCTTGGCACCGACGCAAATTGATGCGTTGATTCCAGCATGCTTGTTGCGCGTCTTGAACGGAATTGCACACATGCCATGCGGCCTGCTGGGTATCGATCACAGGCATGCTCAGATCCCATGTCGCCTGAAAATCCAACGACACAAGATTGCGCAAATTCCAACCTATGGGCAAGACATCCATCACCGGCATGGAGATATCCCAGATCGCCTGCACCGTATCGCTGGCGATTTGGCGAATACTCCACGCTCCGCCCTGGGTATCCATCACGTTTAGGCGAACGCTCCATGCGGCAGGTTGGCTCTCGGTGGCCAGCTGGCGCACATGCCACGCCACTTGCACAGAATCAACTGAGTTTTGTCGCAGATTCCATGCTGAATCCTGCGCATCGCTCAAGCTCTCGCGCAAATCCCACTGTGAAGACTGCGCATCAGTGGCCGGAATGCCAGCGCTGTCGTTGATGGCGTTCATGCCATAAACGATGGTGTTGAACGCTCCGAAGTCCACGCATCAACTCCACTTGGGTCGCGATGGGATGCGCGCGGCTCCGTATGAGCGGGCCACGGCAGCTACGGTGGTATCCATCATGTCGCTGAAAGCCTGCGCGTATCCGACTGCTAGGGTTGTGTTGGACCATTGGGCATCTGGATAGACCATTAACCTAGCCTTGGCTCCCACATGGATCTCATCTTGAAAACGTGCCGCGATGTCGTCGGGCAGTCCGAGAGAGGTTTCCGATGGCGTCACAGACAGGCGCATCCGCAAGCCAGTGACCGAGTTGGCCAATGGGATGGGATAAAGCCGAATTACGCCTGGCGTGAACTCCACGTAGGAATCAGGGGCGCCTGTGTGGTTGTGCCAATCGTCCGTGAAGCTAACGTCCAAGTTGTCGGCTGTTTCCTTGGTGAGTGGCCTACCGTCAAGGCGTGCTGATTCGACGCGCACCAGCTTCACGGAATCGTCCCCAGTGATCACGGTGACATCGGGATTTCCAGCACTCACTGGCGTGGCAACTGGGTTGATTTGCCAAGCGCGCGTCTTCTGGAAAAACACCTGGGCGGCGCGGCGCAACTCATGCTCGGCCACCACATTAAGGCAGCCAGGAACATGAGGCAGCAAATCAGGCAGCCAGGAACTCCACAACTTCATGTCGTGGCCTTACTTCTTGCCGCCCTTGCCGCCCTTGCCGCCCTTGGTAGCCTTGGGCGTTTTCTTGGGTGGTGTATTGGCCTCTAAAGGCAAGGCGTTTGACTGTTCGCCATTGCCCTCATCATCGTCATCACCGGTGGATTGGCCATGTCCACCAATAGCGTCCTTATCATTTTCGTCGTCGCTATCATCGTCCACTTTTGTCAACCCAAGAGCGACATCGAAGTCAGCTGGGTCAGCTGGGAAAAACATTCCGCCAGACAAAAGGTGCGCAACGGTGGACTCATCGGCTACGTCGCCAACAAGTTCGCCATCCTCACCCTTGGTGAATGCGTATTTTTGGCCATCCAGGCCTGTAACACTCAACGTACCGTCACGGCGCGGAGAGATAGATGTTTGCAATTTCATGGTGTGCTCCGAATAAAAAAGAGAGGAAGGTCGCCCTTCCCCTCCTTACAAGACTCCATTCCAGGAGTCAATTCCTAGATCCAAGGAGAAAGCGCTCAGATCAGGCTGCACGCATATGCAGCGTCAACCCCACAGTGCCAGCAGCCTTGGTGGCAGCAGCAGCAGTGAACTTGATGCCGATCTTGCGGTCGGACGTAGAGGCGGCCAAGCGCAGCATCGTGGGCGTTACCAGATGAACTGCGGTACCGCCTTGACTGGCTGTGATGCCGGATGCCAAAACGGTATCCAGATCAGAATTGCCAGCATTCATGACGCCAACAGAAGCCACAATGGTTGGCGTGCCGTTGGTATCAAGATCGTCCGAGTCGTAGGTGATGCCGACGAGCTCGCAACCAGCAGGCAGGATCGTGACAGCGCCAGCATCGTTGGCGTCTAGATCTGCGTCCACCAAGGCCACGGCGTCACGCTGAGCCACCACCTCTGTGCCAGCAGGGAACAGGGTGGGCTTGCGACCGGTCAGGCGGTCATTGCTGTTAGTCAAAGACATTTCAGTTACTCCTTCTTGTCTTGTTGATTAGCGGGAGGCCGCAGCAGTGTCCAAGGCGAACACACCGAAGTCCTGAGCGCCAGCATCAGTGGTGAAAGTCACCTTCTTGATGCCGAAGATCGAAGACGTGGAGATCACCACCTTGTCGCCGTTGTCACGGGTTTCCTCGTGCCAGTCAAATCGCAGGTTGGTACCAGGCGAACCGAATGCAACCACGGCAGCCTGAGAGCCCATGAACAAGCCGCGAGCAGCTTCCACATTTGAACTGGAGCCAGCGTTGGCAAATCGGATGACGTTGCGGTGGCTGTGCAAGATCACGCCGCGATACATGCCGAGCGAACCTTTGAACAGCGGGTTGCTTTTCCCCTCTGCGCTAGCGGCAGCCTTTTGAATGTCAAGCCACTGGCCTGTGTTGGTGTTGCCGCGCAAGTCGTCCTCTTGGAACGTGTGCATCACACAAACAAAAGTCTCGTTGCCATCGATCTTGCAAGGCTGCAAGACTGGGATGTCGGTCGCGCCACCGCCTTGGCTATCAGCCTTGGTCTTGGCGCGGTCCACCAAACGCAAATCGAACTTGTCGTTTGCATCGATGTTGTTGAACGCGGTGGCGTTGTCGCCATACAGCGTGTGGTTGGAGTCTGGCGACACCAATGCGTTGTTGGCGCGACCTGTGTAACCGGCGGGCAGCAAGAAGTTGGCGTTAACGCCACGAGCACCAGAGATATAGATGAACAGCAATTCATCCATCAAACGAGCCCACCAGCCGGATTGCTGGCGCTTGGCTTTTTCGCGCAGGTCATGCAACGTGCGCTTGCGGGTCATACGACCACCAGTGTTCACACCACAGCGGGCCTGATCAATGTAGATCTGGTCTGTGTAGAACTTCTGGCCTTCTTCTTTACCCTCAAGGATGTCCTCGCCTTCGACGGGGGCCATCTTGAGTTCGGCCAACAGGTCATAGCTGATCTGTTCACCGGCGTCCGATTCCAAATCCGTGAGGATCTGAATCGGCACTTCTGCCTCGGCGCCACGCGCCATGAAGCGTTGATTGAAATACGACTTCTGGGAAGTGTCGTATGCAAGCAGACCAGCCCAGCGCTTGACTGCTTTGGCGTCATTTACGCCAACGATGGTACGAGCCATGGAAATACTCCTTCAAGTTGAACTCAAAGGGAGCACTTCCTGCGCACCCGCTAAACACATGGCCCTTTGTGGCCATGTTTTTAATTTGCCATGCTTGGGACGTCTTTCTCATCGTCCTTTGCAGGTTTCTTTTCGATACTCACCTCGCGTGGTGCAGTGACGCGTAAACGCGCCAGCTGCCCACTCTTTTGCACAAGCTCAACCGTCACAATGCCGGAGAGGTCAAGCCGCTCACCTGGCCTCACGTCAATGATTAGGCTTGATAGTTTTGACTTCATCAGGCTCGCGCGTAACGCTCCCGTTGTGCAGGAGACATCTTGGCGATGGCTGACTCCAAGTCATTACCTTCAAGTGCATCGAGGTCGGCAAACTCACCAGCCACATCACCTGGGCCATCGCTACCAGGAACTTGAGCCAAGGTCTTTGGCGCAGAGTCAATAGGAGGCTTGCGGCGAGCCTTGGCGTCTTCAACCGTATCTGTCTGCTTTGTTGGCGTAGTCACGCCATGCAAGGCTTGCACGCGCTTGTGCGCCTCTTGCAAGAACCACTCCATGGACTTTTCTGAGTTAGCCTGGTTCTGCGCCAGCACCTTCACAAACTGGTCCAAATCAGCGGCCTTTGCCTCGTCCTTGCGATAGTCAATACCGCCTTCCTCTGGCTTCGCGACATTAACCATGAAACGACTAACGGTGTTAACCCATTGCTGCTCAGCTGTTTGAGCCTGCATTTCTTGTGAGATCTCGGACTTAATGCGTGCCGAGTTCAGATCTTGGCGCTGCAACTCAAGCTGTCGCAGTTCCTGCTGGAGTACGGCGCGATCTATCTCACCTCCATCAAACTTCGACCATACGGACTGCTCTTGCTCATCAAGCGATTTCACCTTGTCCTCAAAGTCGCTAGGGAGCTTTGACTCATAGCGCGGTACAAACGTATCGCCAGTGGTGGCGTCTGCTTTGGCTTCGGTGACTGTCTTCGCGACATCGTCTGCCGCAGCCGCAGCCGCAGCGGCGCCTTTGTCGTCTACAGGCTTGGCAGCCTCGGCGGGCTTGTCATCACCGGTAGGCTTGTCGGTGTCATCGTCATCACTATCGTCATCATCGTCTTGCGGTGCATTGGCTGCGATGCGCTGCATGGCTGCCAGCTCTTCCGCGCTGGGCTTATCGTCTTCAATGGCTGCACGCTCTTCGGGCGTCAGCGTGGCCAACATTTCAGCATCAAGCTCTGGGGGCATAAGTCACTCCTTGACAGGTAGGTGGGTTGAAAAAAATGTGTCAGTCCTTGGCGGACTCAGATGCGATGGCAGCAACTTCCATCATTCGTTTTTTTGCTAGGGCTTGGACCTTAGCCAAACGCTTTGGATCGGCCTCGATTTTTTCGCACTCAATCATGGTGCGAAGGTCGGACTCGACCTGCCAATCGTCCTCAGACTTGGTTATTGCGATTGAGTTGCTTTTCTTGGCCATTTGGAGTCCTTGGGCAGGTAGTTAAATTCTTGAAGGCTTCAATCTGCCATGCTTGCCACGTTTTAAAAAAGCCCTGGAGCGTTAGCTACCAGGGCAAGGGTGGTTCACACCACCTAGGAGACAACTGCATCACTCCCCATTCATGGCGCGCTCGGCAGCTTGGTACCGGGCTTGGCATTGGGCGAGTCGGATTCGGATGAGATCGGCGCGGGCAACTTCCCTGACAAGAAAATCAGCATCCGGTCGGTAAAGCTGGCTTCCAGCACATCCTTGGGAGCCATGTCCAAACTGGGCAAGCGCGGCGGCGCTACTGGCGGCATCGGCTGGACGCTCGGGACGTTGGTGCAAGCCGTCAAGAGCAGCATCACGCTGGAAAATAAGTTGAGAAATTTCACGCTGCTTCTCCTGTCTATCTTTGTCGGCCTCTCTCTGTAGAGACTGCTCTCGGGCACGAACTCGCGCCAACTCATTGGCGTAGGACGCGGCTTCAGCTGCGCGCTCTTGATCCCACATCTGCCTCACCTGGGCGCGACCATCGTTTCGACCAACCACGTAGGACTTCCATGCGCCTGCAAGCAACGCCAAGACAACCACGAGAACGGCTGCAATGCGGGCACTCATTGCTCACCACCCAGTCCCATGCATTGAGCGTATTCAGCCTGTCGGCGCAGGGTCAGCCCCTTGAGTGGTTGGCCGTTGAAACGATCCCACCGCAGAATCTGTCGGCAGGCTTCCTCATACTGCTCTTGGTTAAGCAGGCGCACCAGCGTGGATGTGCAAAATGCACCAGAACCTATGTTGTAGGTCAGGCGCACATAGGCGTCGTACTCGTGTTGGTACAAGGGAACGCGCACACACCGCTTGATCGCGCCCTCGAACTTTTGCACATCCGCAAGTTTTCGCGCCAATGCCTTTGGAGGTGTGATCTGGTCGCCCATCTTGACGCCTTCGGTGGTGCCAAACCCAAGGGTCGGCACATCGCCAGGAACGGGGATGATGGCGCGGTCGGTATAGCCTTCATTGAGAGCCAATCCAACCAGAGCGGAGGCACTCAGGACAATGGAAGCAATGCTGGCACGATTGAAGCTCATTCGTACAACCCCATACGCCGGTCGTGCTCGACTTGGCGGCGCTTATCTTCTTTGGCCTTGTAATACCAATTCACAAGGAAGCCACCAACCGCCACCAGCAACCCAATGAGGATGGTGAACTCGCTCGACATCATCCACCCCATGACGCTGGTACCGGCGCCTGCGTAGGTTGATTTACTTGCTGCTGCGCTAACAGCTGCCTCCATGGTCTGGTCCTTCATGTTGCGCTTCCTGCTTGCTGCCTAGGTTCATTGCGCGCCTCTATCGCACGCATTACAGTGTCTAGTTGGCCCTGTATGGTTTGGATCTTCTTGTCACTAGCGGACTGAATTTCTGCCACTCTTTGCTTGGTGTCTGCCTCGATGCGAGCCACCTCCAGTTTGGTGTCAGCCTCTTTGTTGATCTGAACTGTTCGGTTAGCCAGTTCGTTTTGAGTGCGGCGCAACGCCTCTGTTACGCGGTCGATCTCCTCGGAGGCTTGCTTGCGAACCTGCATTAGCATGTCTTGCATGCCCTGCATACCTTCTCCACCCTGCTCGCCACCAGCGGCCATAGCTTCTGATTCGAGCTTGGCTGCGCGTGCATTGATCTCTCTGATCTTGGCGGCCTGTTCGTCCAACGCTTGCATGGCCTGCTGGCGCTGCATTTGCATGGCTTCGGACTGCTGGGCCATTTGCTGCTCGGCTTGATCGGCCTCCTCTGGCGTCATGGGCTTGTTGGGATCGCGCTCACCAGTCAGCTTGCGAATTTGTTCTGCCACCTCGTCCTTGTTTGGTAGGTCTGAGAACTCCATGGCCACGGTCAATAAACGCAAAGCAACTTCTGGGGGAAGGCGCGTGGCGAGCTGGTTCAAGCTTTCAAACATCACTTGCCGCAGAGTTCCTGCGTAGTCCTGTTCAGACACCACGAAATCAGCCATACTGGCCGTGATGTCATTGATGAAGCGAATGGATCCGTCCGCCTGTTGTTCTGGCTGATTGATGCGCACCCATTCCAAAGCACCCTTGTTGCCGGTGAGCCGAATCACCTTCTCTTCTGTGTAGAACTGCTCAGTGAGGCTCAGCTGCTTTTCGCCCTGAACTTGGGTAGCAAGGCGCAAGTTATCAAACGGCTCGGTAGTGACCACAGAGCCTTGCAACTGACGGGCTTTAATGGCCTCTCCAGATACGGCATTGGTCTGGCGTCCCAAGTTCTCTTGACTTACGCCTGCCGACTTCTGGATGCTTTGCGCGGCCAGTGTCATCATCTGGATTTGTCCAGTGGCCGCATCAGTGTCGCGACGAATAACGACTTCCTTGCCTGCTTTTTTGATGATCATCCCGTCAGGGCGGTCCGCCTCATCGCGCAGCTGGTTCCAATCATCGGTAGCGCCCTCATCCGCAATGATTTGGTTGGTGTTAAGCATGAACAGCGCTTTGCTGGCGCGCTTGTTCAGGTCTTGCTGCACATCACGCACGCGGCGGATGATCCCGTATGGCAGCCGATCGCGGCCACGGCGGTAGCACCAAATGGGCGTAAGGCTGAACTTGTTGTGGCGAAAAATACTCGCGCCCACACCAAGCAAATGAGACTCGGTGAACACAGCCACGTGCATGCGCATCATCACCTTGTCAACGATCATGCTTCCAGTGCGAATAACCAAATCAACCAGTACTTGGTCTTTGTCGTTGAAGATGGCCCCTTTGAGCGGACCGTTGGCAACAATCTTGGTCTTGGTTGGCTTGCGGTACTGGCACTCGATGAGCTTGATGCGACGGCGCTTGGCATCGGCCATCACGCCAACACCGGATGCGTACAACGTGCCGCTCTTGGTGTTTTGCATATCCTGCGCGCTGTACCAGGTGTCCTCTTCCCATCCGTCCGTTGTGTTTCGGGTTGCCTCTTCAACGGCTTGGCGGATTTGATAGGCTCGGTCTGGAAACATCATCAACGCAATGTCCTCATCCACCCAGCGCCAGCGGAACAGGTAGCGCGCATCGGACAGGTCATGCTCGTAGGACGACGAATCCCAGATCACGTTTCGCCAATCTTCGTACTTGGAATAAATGATGTCCTCGGTAGGATCATCACGAACGCCATCATCAACCCAGCCAACGCCAACCTTCACCGAGTCGGAAAAAGCGCGCGAGCGCACGAACTGTGTGCGATTGATGTCTGAGACGTACTTGAGCACCTTGGTCTTGGTGTCGGCCAATTCAACGTCATCTTCGGTGCGTGGTAGCACGCTCCAGTCAACCCTTGAACGTCTTTCGGTGCCAATCACCCAATCCACCATTGGCGCGACTTCGTTGTACACCAATGGCATTTGGCCGCGACTGCGCAACAAATCAGCGTCTTCTGGGTCCCACTGCATGTTGTCGTAGAAATCTGCGTCCATCGCCATATCTAGGCGGTTGAGCGACTGGCGCTCTTTCTCGAAATAGAACCACTCCAGGAGCTTGCGCAGCTCGGTGCGCGAGTCTTCGCTGTCGAGCGGATGACCTTTGTACTCAGCCACCGCGCCCTGCTCACCCATGGTGACAGCCTGGCGGTCGAAATAATCATCGCCTGACGCCTTTTTGCGCTTTCGGCTCACATCAAACTTAGCCATAGGTTGCACCATCCTTCTCGAATCGCATGTCCTCCCGAGCGATGGTTTTTCCATCTGCCTTGAGTTCCATGTTTCCGTAGGCGGCCTTGCTGTACTCAACAGGTGGCGAAGATGGCATGCGGATCAGATCAGACAGACCATCGTGGATGATCTTGGCGATCTTGAACCATGTGTCGGCCGACTCGGCCATACCCAAAACCTCGGCGGCTTTGCGGCATTGCGTAACCAAGTAGTCCTCATCGTCGTATTTGTAGGCTGCTGACTCGCAGACGATGTACCAAGGCGCGCCCTTGCGAAAAGTAGGCAAGAGCACCATGGCGCGCTCGTCATTCACCCAAGTAAGGATCTGGGTTATTTCGCCAAACTGGTGTGATGCGTGCGCCTTGCGCATGTCGATAGAAACACTCATGGTCGCCCTCAAAATTACTGGGCGGACTATTCCATGCTTGCCACGTTAATGCGCCATTGGCGATCCTTTGCGCCTACGCCATGAAGATTCCTTGTTCACGCCATGCCCAGGGCGCATGGAGTCCTCGGCGACGATGGCCAGCAGACCAAAACTATCTGCGCCGTGACTTGCCCAGTCGTGGTCTGGGCCCAGGCCGATGTCGCGCTCTTCATCCCACTTTTCGTGATACCAGCCAAGCGCTTCCATTCCGTCTGCTGTTGTTGGGTCAAACTCGACACCCTCTTCCTGCGGCGCCTTTTCCTCTGCGTTGATCCAGACGGACGGGAAAATACGCCGCGCTGCATTGATGCGTGAGATAGCGGCACCGCGCCCTTGGTTTGGAACCACCGTCACCGTGTAACCTGCCGCCGTGAACGCGCTTTCATAACTCACGTCATACACCTTGTCGTGTGTTGCACCATCGTGCGGCAAGAAAATCTCGGTGCTATCTGGCGTGTACCCTTTGCGCCGCATCCAGGTCAAATGAAACTCAATGGCTTGACCAACAGCCTCGTAGTAGTTCAACACCCTTACCTCGCGACCGATGAACTGGGCTCCCCACATCGTGAATGCGTCAGCGTTGCGTCCGGTACCGCCAATGTCAGCAAACAGGCGGCGCTTCATCAACGGGTCAGATCCAACCCTGCACAGTCGTCCCTCGCGCTTGAGGCTGGAAATTTGCTTGGTGAAATAGGCGCCCTTAACCGACGTCGCATAGCCGCCATCCCAGACGTGGTCGTATCCATCCGGGTCGCTTTTCAACCACCTCAGTCGTTGTCGCTCCAGGATGTCTGGCCACCATGGGTTATCTCGCCAGTTCATTTCAACGACCTTCATGCGAGGGTCTTTGGTCTGGCGGAAACGCCTGTCCGTAGCGCTGTTCCTGCGCGCCGGGTTCCACGTCACCCACAATTCTGAATCTTCCTGGCGCAGCGTTGGGATCACGATGTCCCAAGCCTTGTCCGTGATCGGCTCTGCTTCATCAGCCCACAGAAGCAAGATCTTGGCCTTCGACTTGAGCGACAGGATCGTCTTCTTGTCCATGCCTGAGAACTTGTAGGAAATCCGCTTGCTCTTGGTGCGGATGTACTTCTCGCCGATGTCAAAGTGTGGCGCCAGCAACTCTGGCTCAGACTCAATGGCGGCCTTCACCTCTGCCAGACTTGAATCGTCAATCGAGTTCAGGTACTCGCGACCGCACACGATCACACCCTCACGACCGGCCTGGTCCCACATCAGGGCGCGCACCGCTGTCATCTTGGCGAACGTCATCGTCTTGGCGCTGCCGCGACCGCCGTAGGCGCCACGCACATCCGCCTCACCGGTGAAAACTTCAACCAGCTTGTCGGGGATTTGAAGCTGCGCAGTACTCATTTTTTAGGATCGCTCTTAGGGCGAATGCCCACAAGCTCGATCTTGGTAAACACCGTTGGCTTGGACTGCTCGTTATCCAGTTCGTAAAGGCCTTTGATCTTCGCGGCCTGGTCAAGCGCCGTGGTCTTGGGCCAGAACTTATACTCAATGCGGCCGTACTCATCGATCTTGAAGCTCGCCACAGCAGCGCGAGTAGCTGGGTCAAGCTCGTGTGGCAGCTTCACGCGGCCATCTGTGTGCATGATCCCAGCGATGTCAGACACAGCCACTCGGCGGATCTCTCGGATGATCTCAGCAGCATCCAATTCAGCTTTATCGGCGACTACCGCCCTTAGAGCAGCCACCCTTCCCGAAACGCTACCGATAGCCATCATCTTGGCCCCAGCCACATTCACGGCCTCGCTCTTCCATTTCACTGACTTCGGATAGGCGATTCTGTAGGCCGCTGACTGGCTCATGCCCTTGGATAACTCTTGAGCAAACCTCTCCTGCTGCGGTGTTAAGCCGTGCTCGTTCTTAGCTGCCATCAGAGCCCCTCTAATCCGCGGGCCAGCACATCCAGCAGAACATGGGAAAGTTCGCTGGTGGTGATCGGCTCCATGTCGCGGGTGTATAGAACCACGTTCATGACTCCAGCCCCCCGTACATGGCCCATTCCTTGGCCTTCTCCAACAAAAACACAGCTTCGGCACGGCTCAAGTGCGAACTTCGAACGAACAGCGTGTTGTCATCGTCATAACCCACAATCAAGACATCGGTCAGGCGCTCGCCCATATCCATGGCAGATTTCAGAGCCTGGTCTGGATGGAAGTTTTTTGACGCCGGCAGCGAGATTACGTTGGTGTTTTTCATCGACTCCACCTTATCGGGAATCTGGCCTCACGCGCCATGCAGATGATGTGTTCGCTAGCCATTCTCAGAACCCGCCCGGTGCGACCTGAAAACAAGCCACGCCCTTGCTGCGCCACATGTCCACCACCTTTTGGCGGTCATCGAACACGGCCACCAGGCGACGACGATCATGGGCGCACATTTCCTCAAGCCAGGCGGCCTTGAGTTGTTCGTCTGGCGTGAAGTCGCCCTCGATGCGCATGCACAGCGGCACGCCATCGGCGCAACTGCCTAGGTGATTGGCCAGCCAATCCTTGGTCATATCCATCACTTCCGAGCTTCTGCCAGACCACACCCACACATCACAGCCGGTATCGAGCAAGCGCAGCAGCGTGTCGATCACGGGCGTGTTGGGCTCGTCCTTCCAACATGCAGCGAAAAATGACTTCCAGTACTTAGTCTCACCCTCCAAAAGGTATTGGCGGTGTTCGGTCAGAGCCAAGGTCCCGTCCAGGTCAAAAATGTAGAGTGGCTTCACGATCTAACTTCCTTCACTTCAATGCCATGCACGTACAGCATGAGCTTGCGCTTTAAACGAAATTCAGGCGTTACAGCGCCCTTCACATCCTCGACTACGGTGGAGTTGTCCTTGTCCCGATAGACGAAGTCGGCGATGTAGACGGTGGGGCGCTCCTTCTTCCCGCTTGGGCTGACTTGCGCAGGGATCAACTCAAAGGCCACCTGCAAGCGCAGGTCCTTGATTTCCTTTGCGCGCTCCATCAAGGCCAAGTACTGCCAGCGCTTGTGTTCAGCCTTGGAGTCGAACGTGATGCCTTTGTCCAACACCTTCTCGTTGCCGTACTTCTGGGCCCTTCGCTGGCGCTCTGCTGGGCTATCACGCATAGCCGTTACTGATGGCCTGCCCGCGATCCGAGCCTTGATGTCCACCAGTTGCGCGGGCGTGAGGCGCATGGCTTTGTTCACAGCAGGCCCTCCCTCATGGCGTGGTTGACTTCTGCCCAGCTAAGTTGCGTTTCGTCAACTCCTGGCGCACGCACTCCAACACGCGCTCCCGTCCAGGGTTCTGGGCGTACCGATTGATTGCTGCCAGCATGCGCGCAGCATGGCCCTTGCTCGGATACACACTCAGCACAAGCCTGGCGCAGCACTGCGGGCAATTGAGGTTGTAGACCCCAGAATGAGGCCGTTGTTTCGATGACTCGCACGGTTCGCATTTTGTTTTCATCCGTATCTGGTTATTCGTGGGCGGCACTAAGCCGCTTGGCCCTCAGAAGCTCCTGAAACTTCTGCCTGATCTCGTTCGGCACAGGCGCAGCGGCCTTGCTGTATTCATTGATCTTCACCAGCTCTGGGTCCAGACCGGTTTTTATGGGTGGCGAATGCACCTGCGTTTGCTCATCGTTCCATCGGCCATCGTTCAGCCATGTGGCTGGGTACGGGATGAACTGCCCGTTGTCCTTCACCCAGTCGTCGGCGCATTTGTGCGCATCGATGGCGTTTAGCATGAGGGTGAGCAGTGCGCGGTCTGGCTTTCGCTTTGCAAAAGCCTTCATCGCATCATCCTTGGCCCGCTTCTTCGGGTATGCCTGCCAAAACTCATTGAACAACTTATCCACAGATTCAGACTTATCCACAACCGGCGGTGCTTTTGGCATCGCCGATATATCGACTTCGTCTACGACTCCGAATACGGATACGTCTAAGTGTTCATTTGCTGGAGCTTGATAGCAATTGATATCATCTGCTGGAGGCTGCGGGAATTTGCTTGCAGATCGTTGCTGCTGTCCGAATTTGTTGATTTGGAGATAACGCTTGCCTGCAACGTTGTAGATCTGCACAAGCCCAGCATTAGCGCATTGGATAAGCCACTGCTCGATGTCAGAAACGGGCACATGGTCTGTTTGAAGCGGGTAGCAACGAGACCGAAGAAGCTGCGGATTAGCCTCATAGCGCCCGTAGTCGTCCACGATGCTCATCAAGCGTCGATAAAAGACCTCCTCGGCCCATCCAAGCGAACAAACTGTCTCGCTGGTCAGAATCGCATCACGAATAATTCGATTAGGCATTGCCGGCTTCCCTTGAGTTGCGCCAGATGCATATCACTTTCAAGTTAATGCCTGTTTGTTGTTGCTCCATAGTCACTCCTTGACAGTGGCGGTTATGCGATACCGCAGGTACCGCGAATTTCGTATTGAATCTGGGACGCATTCGATAAGGTCTTGGTTCTTGAGGTAGATCAGCGCCCAATCAACGGCGACCTTTGACCGGCCGGTGGCGGAAAGAATTTCATAGTGGCAAAAGAAACGGCGGGGGTGGTTGCGCAGAAAAGCTAGGACCACATCGGTAGCGCTTCCCTCTCGAATGACGCCAGGTGGGCGCGGGTTATACCGATGTGTCTCAACTCGCATTGAGCGAGAGCCGATAAGTGCAAGCTGGCCAGCCATCCAGCCTGTACTCATCCCTCTCCCCCATTCATCGGGCTTTCATCCCATCGCCTTGGGCCCAGTGGTCGAGCTATTCTTCGAAGCAATGACAAATCACCAAAAACAGCGCGCTCTATGAGTCCTCTCACATACTCAGATTTCGGGATGCCATGCACGGCAGCCAAAGCAATCACGGCCTCCTCAAGCTCTGCGCTCACGGGAATGTCAAGTCGCGATGTGAGTTTTCCGTCAGGGTTTGATCGCCCTGATCTGGATAGCATGGTGTGGTTTTCGCTCATGGTGATAATTAATTTGATGTATCAATACGAATGGGCTCAATTTGCCCTGCTTTTTTGGGTGGCGATTTGCTTCTTCGCAGCAGGCGCGCGCAGCAAGGGGATCCCGCTGACGCGCAGCGCCTGGTGGGAGATCGCGCAAGCAGCTGCCATCGTGGTTCTACTGTTTGCGCTACTTAGTGAGGGTCGCGGGTGTAGCTCGACGGGCGGCGGAACCATTGACGTGGATGCGTTTTGCGTTGGAGAACCGCGATGTTGATGGCCTCTTTGCGGGGCCTTTGTCGTGACGGTCGAACCAATCCAACAAAGGCTGAACACTTGCCAGGGTTGGCGAGCACAGGCCCTGATTGATGCGACTGACAGTGGTTTGAGGAACTCCTGTCTCACGCGCAATTCGAACGTGGTGCCCCTTAAGTTCTGACAATCGGCGGCGCAAGTAGTCGTAGATCGGTTCTTTTTTCATAGTTTGCCCAGTATATCCGTTTACGGTTTTTTTGCAAACCGCTTACGGATACCCGTTTATGGAATCATTACAGAATGAATCTCAGAAATGTTTTAGCGCTGCGACTGCGCGAATTGATGGACGCCAAACCCGATCTGGACACGCAAGTCAAGGTGGCCAAGAGGGCTAGGGTCAGTCAATCAACTGTCAACCGCATCATGGACAAACAGTCTTCAGCTACCGTCGACACGATTGAAGCGTTATCCAAGGCGTTCGGCGTAACGCCTTCCGAGTTGTTGATGCTTGACAAAAGGGAGGCTGAATTACTGCGCGTGTTTAACCTTCTCAATGAGGATGAAAAATTTCGGATATTGGGGTACTTGCACGTTTCAGCTAGTAGCGCAATGCGACATCATCCAGGCGCGCAGCTTGAGTTCGATTCGGGTAGGTCGGTGGCGCCATCGCTGCAAGCGGCATCACACCGAGCATCGGCCAGGAGGCCGGGATCGGGCGCAGAATTTGACGCAACGGAACACAATGAAAAAGAAGGCGGCACCCATCGCAAGCGTGGAAACACTTAAAACATCAGATAACCCTCCACATCCTGAGCGAATCCAAAAAATACGCCGCTGGCACATCGATGAAGCCACCGGTGAAACGCAGTCTGTCGCCACGCTAAACATCAGCGTCACGGCCGCAGGGCAAATAAGAAGCACAGCAGTAGCCATTGAGCGCGAGCATGCGCTTGTCATCCTCTCAGAGCTCGGGCATATCAAACGATTGCTGCGCGACTTCGCAAGAGCGAGTGACACCCACAATCACAACGTCATCCGACTTTCAGCCTAATCATTTTTTGTTAATTCATAAAAACAACAATTTACCCGTTGACGAATATCCATATATGGTTAAAATGGAGCCATAGTCAGCAACAGTTAAAGGAGTCAGGAACCATGAAAACAGCAATCCAGATCGAGGCGAGACAACTCAGCCTCAACAACGAGATTGGGCTTTGGAAGAGCAATATGCGCGCTTGGCAGTCGTTGCAAAACAACTACGGCCAGGACTGGAGTGAGACGATCAAATGGGCTCAAGGGCAGATAGCGGAAGCGCAGGCCGAACTAACCCGGCTCGCTCTAGATCTTGAAGCGCTTGAATGGAGCGGGATTGTGGGAGCTCAGGATGCAGCCTACGAAGAGGGCGTACAGGCCAACTACAAGGCGCGGGGTCTTTCAAACTCCTATTGATTTTTTGCTGTCCAACAATAACCGTAAACGGATATTTACCATGAACTTTGATGAACGAATGAACAAAGGCGGACTCCTCTTCTGGGCCGTTTCCGTGGCCAGTGCAGCACTGGTTTATCTCTCACTCTGGGCCCTCATGGCCCTGCCTTATGTTTTGGGGGTCGCATGACAAACAAATACCTACGATTTTTAGCTCACTCAGCAGATGTCACGCTGCCGTGCGATTTAACAGCGATCAAGCTGCTGGAAGTAATCGCGGCTTGTGAGAATCATGAAACCTTAACGGTGACCGAGGCTATGAGCATGGCAGACATAGCTTCGCCGGCAACGATCCATCGCAAGCTAGATGACTTGCGCGAATTGGGATTGGTCGACCAAAGATACGAGGGCAAGAACCGGCGCACCAAGTACCTTGTCACAACAGCTGAGGCGCAGGGCTACTTTGAAAAAATGAGTAAGGCCATGGAGTTGGCCGCTGGGGGTGTGGCATGACATTTCACACAACCAGAACTGGCCTTCAAATCGGCATCAATCACGAGCCCACAGTGTCAGCGATGGACGCTGACGAAATGCGCCTTCAGTGCGCCTTACTTCAAACCCGCCAAGGCGAAACGGTCCGAAGAAAAATTAAACCGTATCCCAACACGGTAAAAGATCATGAAGCGGATTACATACCGCGCCAGCACCTGTGGCACAGAAACCTTAAACACCTGGCCAAGTGGATGCTCATTGTGTGTGTCGCCCTATTCATGGCCGCCACCATTATTGGATTTAAAGGAGCAGCATGACAACGCCAACAACAGAAACAGAATCCATGCGCGAGGTAGTTTTAAACCGCGCCGCTGCACTGGTGCAGTTTGCCCGCGAATGCGGCATGGTGCTAACTATTGAAACCCAGTCTCGCCAGCCACTGGCGATGGGCCACTACGACATGGTGGTTGGTGTGAGGCCTGCGCGTGTGATGGCGGCTCAAGCTGAGCGTTTGTGGTCAATCTACATCGGCGGCATGGATGAATATCATGCCGCCCCCAGTGAGTCGGCGGCCAAACACATGGCCGATAAACACAACGCAGCCATTACTCAGTGGTACGCCGATTGCCCCGACGAGACAGGTTTTAGGCCACCGCTGGATGTGGCTTTGGCAAAAGTCGAGGTGTGGCCATTTGATGCGGAAGAGCACGCCGAAGACTTGCTTGAATTTGACTATGCGGGATGGGGTCTGGAAGGCGGTGCCTCATGATCACTACAGCAGCCAAGATGGCGGGTGACTGGTGGGCCGCGCGACTTCACGAGCGGTATGCCGACAAGCGCGAGGCATTTGCCGCCAATGTGGCGATGCGCGTCGATCAGGCGATGCGTGGGGAGTACTACTGGGATTGGTGGGGCAACCGCCACGATGGCGACGGAACGATGGGAAGAAGTGTCTACACCGAGTTTGATTACGATCCCCAAGACCTGTTGCTAGCGGCCTTCATTGAGGTCATCGGCGGCAAGAGTTGGGGATGGAAGGACGCCATGCCAATCAAGCATGGCCTGCGCATCTACCCCCATATGTTGTGTCCTAAGGAGGGGTACGGGAATTTGATGCCAAGTATCCCAGTGCCATCGCCAGCAGTCCAACACCTACCAAGCGACGATACGGAAGGCGGTGAGGCATGAAAATGGCTAAGGCCTCTGAGGCCGATTTAAACATGGCGATGGATCTGTCCAACGTGCTGCAAGACATCGAGCGCGGGCATTTCCCGGACAAACTCTCTGACATTGCCGAGAGGGAAGAAATCGAGTGGCTTGATACAACCAATCTAGAGCAGTACGACCGATTGATTTATGGTCTGCAAAAACTACTCAGCCAAGGATCTATTCTCCGCGTTGTTTGGGGTATGGCGGTCGTTTGCGATCCGAGGAATGAATGCATCGACCCTGATGCCGATTGCATTGAGCATCACCCGAAGCGAAACAATATGGAGTCCGCCCTGCTATGGGTGCTCTACCATCACCAAGGTGGTTCTTCAAACATCGGTCAACCCGTACGAAAGTTACTCGGCATTGGTCAGCATGACCGGATGACAGATGAGCAGATCGCCAAGGCTAAGAAGTTCGGCGGTGAAGCATGAGTGCAATCATCAGTGCATGCGGTAAGTATCGCTACCGCCTGGAGCGCTCAGTCGCTATGGAGGGTCCGGTGTACGCATTCTTTGGAATCAATCCAAGCACTGCCGACGCCAACATCGACGACGCCACTGTGCGCAAGTGGACGGGATTCTGCAAGCGATGGGGTGCATCCAAATTCATTGTCGGCAACGCGTTTTCCTATCGCTCGACAGAGGTAAAGGCACTTGCGCACGTCTCCGATCCTTACGGTGACGATATTGGTGATCACATCACAGACATCATCAACGATGCCGACATTCTTGTTCCGTGCTGGGGCAACGTGAGTAAGGTTCCCCCTTCGCTGCAAGGTGCGTTCGATGTGCTGATGGATGCTCTCGTGTCATCCGGCAAGCCCGTCATGCACTTCGGGCTTACCAAGTCAGGCAATCCTAAGCATCCGTTGATGCTGGGGTACGGCACTCCCTTGATCTCATGGAGTGAAGAGAAAAGTACGTTTGAGCGGGGTGCAGCATGAGCGCCGTAATCATTGACCCATGCTGCGGTAGCCGAATGATGTGGTTCGACCGACAAAACCCAAATGTGATTTTTGGTGACAAGCGCAGCGAAACCCTGGCCGTGACAGACCGCTCACATGGCAATGAATCTGGCACCCGAACGATTCGCATTGAGCCTGACGCATTGATGGACTTTCGGGCCATGCCATTTGCCGATGGAACATTCAAGCTAGTGGCGTTTGACCCGCCTCACCTGGTCCGTGCTGGTCAAAAATCGTGGCTTGCAGCTAAGTACGGGAAGCTCTCTGACGATTGGCGTGATGACCTGAGGCAAGGTTTCGCTGAGTGTTTTCGTGTGTTGGCCACCGATGGTGTGCTGGTCTTTAAGTGGAACGAGACGCAGATCAAGCTGCGCGAAGTGCTTGAACTGACGCCGCACAAGCCTCTGTTTGGCAACACCAGCGGCAAAAAGGCCGGGACGCACTGGCTGGTTTTCATGAAAGGCGGTGTGGAATGACCAAGAGTCGAGGCATCTTGCCCCCCAAGGTCTTCTGGACTGACGCCGAAAAAGAGATAGTCCGCCAGCTTTACCCGAACACCAAGAATTCCGAAATCATCCGCATTCTTGGGCGTCACACTGAAAAGTCGGTCTGGGGCATCGCAAAAAAGTTAGGCGTCAAGAAGTCACCCGAATATCTGCGCGTGATGGGTGGTTACCTTGATGGACACCGTGGGGCCCAGACTAGGTTTGAGCCTGGTCATACGCCGTGGACCAAGGGGAAGAAGATGCCAGGGCGCACCAGCTCCACCAGCTTTGTAAAAGGCCAGCGACCGCCAAACTGGATGCCACTGGGCACACACAAGATCAACGGCGATGGCTACCTGGTGCGCAAGATCCGAGAGGGAAACAATGGCGGGTTGAACTGGGAAGGTGTGCACCGCCTGGTCTGGAAAGAAGCCAATGGCCCCATCCCCGCCCGCCACATGATTGTTTTTAAGGATGGCCTGAAAACTACCGTCCTGGAAGAAATCACCATCGGCCGCTTGGAGTGCATCAGCCGAGAAGAAAACGCCAGGCGCAACAGCTGCTGGAAGACTGATCCTGAAATGATGAAGCTGCACATCCTTAAGGGCCAGATAACCCGTCAAGTAAACCGAATTAAAAAGGAGGCCGAACATGCCTAACCCACACATTGACCAAGTGCGCCAGTCGCTCTTAGACACCCTCTCCGATCTGCGCAATAAAGAGCAACCCATGGACATCGAGCGAGCCAAGGCGGTGGCTCAGGTAGCCAGCGTCCTAGTGGACACCGCCAAGGTAGAAAACGAATATCTAAAGATCACCGGCCAGGACTGCAGCAAGTTCCTTGAGCAGCCCACCGATGTACCTGACATACCCCGCATCGATGGACCTGCCGCGCACAACCCTTTCCCCACCGTGGTTCGCCACCGCTTACATGGATAGCCCATGAACCTAGGGTTGTGTTTATAAAGGTTCGCCGTATGACAGTCGTCCTAATCATTGCAGTGCTCATCGATCACGTTTGGTTTGAAGAGTGACGCACATAAAAATTTGCAAAAAATTATCCATAAACGGTTGACATCCTAACCGTTTGCGGATATTCTATAAGCGTGGTCAGGAACTTAATAGGAGTCAGGAACATGAATAAATCGCAAATCGAAGCAGTGGCAAACACCAATGCTTTTCTCAACAATACCGATCTGCCGATCATTGAGGATCGCATCTTGCAGGTCCAGGTAAAGAACGTGTACGGCAAACCAGTCGTCTACCCAGCCAATGAGAACGCCGAGTTCTTTGCTGCCATTGCCGGTACCAAAACCCTCAGCACATTGGTTTTGTCCTATGCCAGGCGTTTGGGTTTTGACATCAAGCAGGTCGAGGCATATCAACTGGCGGTGGTGCAGTGATGTTCGGCGCACGTAGCAACATTGGCGCAGCCCTTACGCGCAAAGCCAACAAGGCTCTCAAAGGCAAGGTCGAGTCAGTCACAGTCAAGTGCTCCGGCTACTTCGGTGGCGGCGGCGATGTCAGCGCCGCCGAGATCGAGCCACTCATGTTTGCCCGTCAAATCCTCGTCGAAGTAGGCATTGAGTGCAGCCAAATCAAGACCTACAAAAACATCGAGCCTCGGTTCTACATCCAAACCAAATCCAAAGCAACGGGAGCGCTGCATGAAAACGCCAATTGAAAAGGATATTCGCGCAGGTAAAGGCGTTGTGCATTGGACAGCCTGCGAACCTTTTTTGGAGAACACGCGGGGAGTGTTAATTCACCGCATTCGGCACGTCACTGCGATTAAGACAGGTGCCCGCTGGAAAACTCATTTAGCTGTTAGGTGCTGGTGCGGCAATTCAATGACGGGAACCAAAAATTTCACATTCCTAAGCGCACCACCAGATGGAAGGATCGTCTGCGCTAGGTGCGAAGACGCTGCTATTGAAGCAGGTCTTCCAACTTCAGATCAATTGGCCGGGAAGCATGTGCATACGGGTGGTGTCGTCGTTGCGCGCCGATGTTGCAAAAACAGCCCCGTCATCAATACAGCAGGGCTTTCGCACGCCCATCAATAACCTTAAACGGATTTTTAAAAAGGAAGCAAAGTGAACAACGAAACAAACGCCCTCTCCATCAGGCCATCAAGCCAGGTTGACCTCAGTCCACAGACCTTTGAGCAAGCCCTAACCCTGTCCAATTACTTGGCCGACTCTGATTTGGTCCCAAAGGATTACCGAGGTAAGCCGGGTAACTGTCTCATTGCAATTCAATGGGGCTCAGAACTTGGCCTCAAGCCATTGCAGGCCCTTCAAAACATCGCGCCTATCAATGGCCGACCTGCTCTTTGGGGTGACGCCGTTATCGCCCTAGTGCGCAGCAGCCCTCTTTGTGAGTACATCCAGGAATCCGACGATGGGCACACTGCAACTTGTCGAGTCAAGCGTCGGGGCGAGAAAGAGCAAGTTGTGACGTTCAGCATGGACGATGCCCAGACCGCAGGACTGAAAGGCAAACAAGGTCCATGGACTCAGTACCCAAAACGCATGCGCCAGATGCGCGCACGCGCTTTCGCATTGCGTGACGTGTTCCCTGATGTGCTTCGCGGCATGCCCGTAGTCGAAGAAATCATTGACACACCGTATATGAATGTCATCGATCCATCTACTGGCGAAATCAATCCACAGAAGGAGCCTGCGCGCCAGCAGTTGGAGCCCTACTCGGAAACCGACTTCAAGGCCAACATTCCAGCATGGCGCAAGGTGATTGAGTCTGGTCGCAAGACACCTGACGAGCTGATCTCCATGGTCAGCACCAAGGGCGTGCTGTCCGATGTCCAGAAGCAGGCCATTCAGAAACTGGCCCCCATTGAAGCGCAGACAACGGCATCCACTCAAACCACCGAATCAACTCAAGGCCAGGGCGCAGAACAAAACGCTGATGGTGTTGACGAGTTCGTGAAAGCCATGGAGTAATCACATGAAGACAATTGAGCTTATCCAAGGCAGCCCCGAATGGAGCGCCCACCGCGCGCGCCACTTTAACGCCAGCGATGCGCCAGCCATGATGGGGTGCGGCCAGAAAACTCGCAGTGAATTGCTGCGTGAATTGCATGCGGGGCTTCAGCGTGAAGTGAGCAGCTTTGTGCAGGAACGCGTCTTCGACCCAGGCCACCGATTTGAGGCATTAGCCCGCCCCTTGGCAGAAAAGATTATTGGGGAAGATCTCTATCCAGTCACGGGCACGAGCGGTAAATACAGCGCCAGCTTTGATGGCCTGACTATGCTTGAAACCATAGCGTTTGAGCACAAGACACTCAACCAGGAATTGCTGGTTGTGTTCGATGACATGGAAACCATGGCGCCCGAGTATCGGGACACGGCATCTGCCGGGCGCTTACTGCCGCTCATGTACCAAGTTCAGATGGAACACCAGGCGATGGTGTCCGGTTGCGACCGCATCCTGTTCATGGCAAGCAAGTGGGATCGAGATGATCAATTGGTGATGGAGCGACACTGTTGGTACCACCCAGATCTCGAACTACGCGCGCAAATTGTTGCGGGGTGGGAGCAGCTGCAAGCCGACCTCTTAACCTATGAGCCGGTTTCTGTGGCCGATCCTGAGCCAATCAGCAAGACACCTGAAACCCTCCCAGCGCTGCGGATCGAGGTGACTGGTCAGGTCACAGCATCAAACTTAGCTGAGTTCAAGGAAATAGCGCTCACAGCAATCCGAGGCATCAACCGAGAACTGAAAACAGACCAAGACTTTGCAGATGCAGAAGCCAGCATCAAGTGGTGCAGCGATGTTGAGAGTCGACTTGCCGCAGCCAAAGAGCATGCGTTGAGCCAAACCACCAGCATCGATGTCCTGTTCAAGACCATTGATGACATCAGCGCCGAAGCTCGCAAAGTCAGACTTGGTCAAGTAAAACTGGTCGACGCTCGCAAGGACGAAATTCGCATGGAAATTGCGACTAGTGGACGTGATGCTTACATCGAGCACATCAAGGGGCTCAATCAGCGCATTGGCAGGCCAATCCTTTCCAGCGTTTCACGAAACATACCGGAGCCGGACTTTTCCGGCGCCATCAAGGGCAAACGAACACTATCCAGTCTGCGCGATGCTGTGGATGTGGAGCTCGCTCGGGTCAAGATCGCTTCAAACGAAATAGCAGACCGCATCACGCTCAACCTACGCGCCATTGAGTCCGCTGAACATGACCATCTGTTCCCAGACCTAGCTGGCCTGGCACTCAAGGCGCCAGACGATCTGGACGCAGTCATCGCACAACGCGTGGCCAAGTACAAGCAAGACCAAGAGGATGCTCGCAACCGCGCGCTACGCATGGATGAAGAGCGCAAGGCACGCGAAGCAGCCGCTGATGCAGCCGCGATGCAACAAGCCGCAGCGCCTGTGGCACAAGCAGTTCAAGACACCATCGAGGTCGGCACGGGAATCACTCGCACGAATTCTGTGGGCGTAGTGACCCGCATCGCCCTAGAAGCTGTCCGCGACACAGGCGAGCGCATCAAGCTGGGCGAGATTAATGCCCGCCTCGCCCCGATCCAGATCACGGCAGATGGCCTAGCCCAACTCGGCTTTGCACATGTGGCCACTGACAAGTCGGCCAAGTTGTACCGAGAGTCCGACTTTCCTGCCATTTGCACCGCGCTGGTCAATCACATCACCGCAGTCGCAGAGCCTGCGCTGGCATAACCAATCCCACTCCACCACCACAAAGGAAATCACCATGATCGAAGAGCAAAACATCCGCGCCAAAGAAGCCGCGGAGCAACCAGAGGAAACACGGCCAGCCATCGCTTTGGAGCCCGTGGAGTCCAACCAAGTCAAGGCCATCGGTTACGACGCCGCCACCAAAACCCTGGCTGTCACATTCACTCGTGGCGCGGGTGCGATTTACCACTATCCAGATGTCGAGCCAGAGACATACGAGGCCTTTAAGGGTGCTGAGTCCATCGGGAAGTACTTCGGTCAGCACATCAAACCGCTGCCATTCAAGAAGTTTGCACCGGAACCAGTCGCCGCTTAACAAATTGACCGAAACCCGCCCGGAAGTGGGAAGCCACACCAGGGCAGGCAAAAGCCGATGAAGTTCCGTCCCTTGTCACAGTCAGCCCGAAGAATGGGTCGAAGTCCCGAGAAGCGCAGCAAGGGAGACAGGCGGGAAGTAGGTCACCAAGTCATAAACCCAGGAGAAATCACCATGCACCAAGTCATAAATAACCGCCCTGCAACAGCCGCCACAGATGTACCAGAGTTCGTCACAGATCTCGATGGCGGTCAGTTTGAACTAATCATGTCTCAAGCACTTTCAGAGTCTGCCGCTGCCGCCGTGGACTTTGGTCGAAATGCAGAGGTCACAGTCAAGTTCAAGATCGAAAAGATCACGGGCACGCACCAAGTGCGCGTTCAGCACGACACCAAATTCACACGCCCCACCAGCTTGGGCAAGCTAAGCCAAGAAACCAGTGGGGCCACAGTCTTGCACGTAGGCAAATACGGCGCACTCTCCCTAGCTCAGCCATCGCTGCTGGAGAAGGACCACCGTCAGCAATCCATGCCTGGCCTCTGATCGACTCCTGCACCCACTCACCCAAAAGGAAAACAAAACATGTTCAACAAAGAAGCAATCGAAGAACTCAGCAACGGCACAGGGATCTACCAAGCGGGTCATGCCATCACACAGGCATTTGAAGCAAACAAGGCTGCACTTGCGCTACCTGAAAGATTCAAACTCCATGACCTGGAGCCCTACTTGTACAACCGCCGCCGCGCACGTGGCGTCATGTCCACAGAGTCGGTGCCGGATTTTGCCAAGTACGTGCAAGACCACGCCGAAGAAGGCGCAAGCGTGTTTGTCGACGCAGACGACATGCTTGCCATTGCCGTGCTCAACTTAGGGACGCCAGATGCACCAGGACAAGCCGACAACAAAGCAAAACTGGCTTTGCGCAAAACTGCCGCCTACATCGCGCTCAAGAAAACCGCCAACGGCGATTCGATGGGCCAAGCCAAAGCCGCTGAATTCATAGAGGACTGGGCCGATCTAATCAACTGCTACGCAGATGCCGAAGAAATACGCACTGCGCAAGCTGTCTCCGCCATTCGTGACATCACCATTGAGGCGGCACGCAAGGTGGAAAGCCAAGAGCAGCAATTGAGCGCCTCCCGTAGCTCGCTTGAGAGCGTCACAGCCAGCAGCAAGCACACCCTGCCAACGCACATCTACTTCAAGTGTGTCCCGTTTGCAGGCTTGACTGAGCGCACTTTTGTGATGCGCCTTGGCATCCAAACGGGCAGCGACAAGATGGGCGTGGTACTGCGCATCGTCAAACAGGAAGAGCACGACGAGGAAATGGCGCAAGAGTTCGCTACCAAAGTAGCCGCCAGCCTGGAATCCACTGAGCATCCTGTTTTTGTTGGCTCCTACACAAAATCATAAGAGATCAACCATGAACATGAAACGATACATCGGAACGAAAATTATTCACGCAGCGCCAGCAACTGGCCCGGGTGGTGATGGCTACAACGTGACCTACGCTGATGGCTACACAAGCTGGTCGCCAAAGGAAGCGTTCGATGACGCCTACCGGCCATGCGATGCCATGTCATTTGGTTTGGCAATTGACGCCCTAAAGCGAGGACTCAAGGTCGCACGCGCCGGATGGAATGGCAAGGGCATGTATCTGTGGCTCATGCCATCTGCAACAGTGCCTGTCGAGTGGTGTAAAGAACCGCACCTCAAACAACTGGCCGAGAACAACGGCGGCTCATTTGAGGCGTTAGGCACGATCCGCATGAAGACCGCCGACAACAAGGTGCTCACCGGCTGGCTCGCCAGTCAAACGGACATACTGGCAGAAGACTGGGGGATCGTGGAATGAGCAACATCCGCCCCTACATCATCACCGACAAGTCCGGCGCAACCCGCCTGGTGCAGGCGAGTAACCAGGCTCAAGCACTGCGCCACGCAGCCATCAACCAGTTCACTGTGCGCACCGCAACGGCTAACGATGTCCTGGAGCTCATGGCCAAAGGCGTGCAGCCCGAAGTGGCTAGCCAGGAAAAGGACGCTCAGGAATGACCATCCTTACCGGGCTATTCCGCATCACCAAAGATGCAGAACTTCGCTACATGCCAAGCGGTGAACCCGTAATCAATCTTTCTCTTGTGTACAGCTATGGCACCAAGAAGAACGAGCACGGTTTTCTACCCAGCCAGTTCGTTGAGGCCGGTCTATGGGGTAAACGCGCTGAATCGCTTGCGCCCCACTTAACCAAGAGTCAGCGGATATTCGCCGTGATCAACGATGTGCACATCGAGTCCTACAAAAAAGGCGACGGGAGCCCTGGCCACAAGCTATCAGGGCGTGTGCAGGAGATTCAGTTCGCTGGGGACCGACCCGATAACGCGGGGCATGACGCGCCGCGTGAAGCTGCGCCTACCCCTAGGCACCAACCAACACCACAACGTCAACAACCCACGCCAGCGCGCAGCGGATTTGACGACATGGATGACGACATTCCGTTCTAGAAAGAAGACCATGACCTCAAACAAAAATTCAGTAATTCAAACTCCATCCACCGTCGGTGACGCATTCGAAGGAGGCTTCTACGGTGGAAAAATCCGAATCGGAGTTGCCATCTTCGCAATCGTATGGGCCCCAAAAGCCGAAGGCGAAATCAAAGGCAAGTGGATGGACGCCTACACCGATGTGCAGGGCGCTACAAGCTGCTTCGACAGCATGGCAAACACACGAGCCATGGCCGAAGCTGGAAGCGACATTGCAAAGCAAGCGCTCAAAGCAAACATCGGCGGTCACACAGACTGGTGCATTCCTGCGCGTGACGTGCTTGAAATGGGCTATCGCTATCTCAAGCCCACTTCCGAAGAAAACTACGTGTACCGCAGCGGTGACAACCCAAGCAGCATTCCTGCTGGCTATCCGTACACCGAAGCAAGCCCAGCACAAACCACCGTGGAAGCCTTCCAAGATGGCAATGCCGAGGCGTTCGATGAGGCATGGTACTTCTCCAGTACGCAGTACTCCGAGAACAACGCGTGGCTTCAGTACTTCAGCTACGGCCGCCAGTACGACAGCACCAAGGACTACGAGCGCCGCTGCCGTTTCGTCCGCTTGATTCAACTTAGTGCTTAAGTCCTTCAATCCTTTTTTCACGAAAGCAAACAATGCAAGTAGCAATCGAAAACGTCAATATCAACTTTAATCAAGGTCAATCACCTGTGGCGCGTGCATTCATTGAAGCAATTCTTCGGATGCCAGATGCGCCCACCGAAGAACCGGCATCAACAGAACCAGTCGCCAACGCCCCTATCGTCACCATGACGCCACCAAATATCGGCGAGTACTGGACGGGCCAAGGTGGCATCTATGCGGGTATTGCCCGTGGCCGTGACAGCGAGCATGACTATCACTTGATCTTGTGCACAGAAGCGCCTGCAATCGACATGAAGTGGCAGGTTGCGCTTGATCATGCGAAGACCATTACCGTAGATGGTCACACAGATTTCAGCGTGCCATCACGTTTTGAATCTGCCCTGCTCTACGCCAACCTGCAAGACCAGTTTGACACCGACTACTTGTACTGGACATCGACGCAGTACTCCGAGTCCAGCGCGTGGGGTCAGTACTTCAACGGCGGCTACCAGGACGGCAGCAGCAAGGTCTACGAGCGCCGCTGCCGTTTCGTCCGCAGATTAGTTCTTTAATCCTTTAATCCTTTTATGCTGCACACCGAGCTTCCAATTTACAAGAAGGGCTGCGAGTTGGTATCGCTGGCCTTCCACGTCCAAACGCAGATGCGCCGCGACTTTAAACGCTCATTGGGCGAGAAGATCACAAGCCATTGCACGGAAATGGTCAACCTGATGGCTTTGGCGAATGCCTCGCGCGGTCAACAGCGTGCGCAATACATCCGCACACTACTGGAGACCCAGCACGCTACAACCGTGCTGCTTCGGGTTTGCCATGACTCTCGCCTGATTTCTCCCAAACTTTGGGCCAAGTCAGTGCTGATGCTGGACGGGATTGGGAAGCAAGGTGGCGGCTGGTTGAAATCAAGCGAGAAAGCGCCTGCTGTATGACGGTCAAGGCCCTCATGCCCGTGCGCACATTGAATCTGGTCGCGCCGCTGCCTCACAAGGGCACCGACATGCACATCACGGATACCGCTGCGTCAGCGCAGGTCTGGTCTGGTGCAGTTTCCCAACCGATCGGCTCCGGCCTTCGGTCGGGCGATGTAGATAGCGCGCAAAAACGCAGTACTCCGAGAACAACGCGTGGAATCAGAACTTCAACAACGGCAACCAGAACAACAACAACAAGGACTACGAGCGCCGCTGCCGTTTCGTCCGCAGCTTCAAACTCGCCAACATTCGACCAGCTGGTGCAGGCATATCTAGATTGCCGCAAGAACAAGCGCAACAGCTCAAGCTGTTTGGCTTTTGAGTCTCACCTTGAACGAAATCTTTGCGACCTGTTTGATGAACTGACATCGGGGACTTATCGCCCTGGTAAGTCCATCTGCTTCGTCATCACCAGGCCCAAACCCCGCGAGGTGTGGGCTGCTGAATTTCGTGATCGGGTTGTGCATCACCTGCTGTACAACCACATCGCCCCGCGCTTCATTGCAGGGTTTGTGGCTGGCAGCAGCGCGTGCATACCTAGCCGTGGAACCCTATACGCAGCCCAACGGCTTGAGCATGGCATTCGATCAATCACGCAGAACTGGAGCCAACCCGCCTTCTACCTAAAGATGGACCTGGCTAACTTCTTCGTCGCCATCGACAAGCATGTGCTGTTCACCCAAATCGCAACCAAGGTGCACGAGCCATTCTGGCTTGAACTGGCGCGCATCATCTTGTTTCACGATCCGCGTGACAACGTTGAAGTGCGCGGCAGTCGTAGTCTGCTGGCAAAGGTGCCGCCACACAAAAGCCTGTTCAACGCTCCGGCAGATACGGGCCTACCAATCGGCAACTTGTCGAGCCAGTTCTTCGCCAACGTGCATTTGAATTTGCTCGATCAATTTTGCGTCCACCAACTCAAGGCTCGGTACTACGTCCGATACGTTGACGACTTCATTTTGCTAGACACGTCCGCGCAGCGCCTTAATGCTGATCTAGAGCGTATTTCTCAGTTCCTACCTGAGCGTTTGGGCGCTCACTTAAACCCAGCCAAAACGATATTGCAGCCGGTTGATCGCGGTGTTGATTTTGTGGGGCATGTCATCAAGCCATGGAGACGGACAACACGAAAGCGAACTTTGAAATCGGCAATCAGCCGCATCAGAACAATGCCTGACGACGATGTTTTTGAAACTGGGAACAGCTATTTGGGGCTTCTACGTCAAGCAAGTCACAGTCATTCAGACTGCGCACAAGTCGCAAACGCATTGCGTGATCGCGGCCACTCTGTCCAGCAGGATTTAACGAAGATTTTTAGGTAAAAGAGAAAACATGAACAACAAAACACTCGGGGAATGCGTTTACTGCGGCAAATCTTTGTTCAGTGAATCAATCCATACATGCACACCGAAAGCCAAGCAAGAGCAACGCAAGTGCGATAACTGCGGCGAGTTTGGTGGGTGTTGCCAGCAGCCCAAGCAGGAGCAGGGCGAGCAACACGCAAGAGACGCAATTACATGGACACCCGAGACGGGCTATGTGTTTAAAAAGCAAGAGCAAGGTCAGCCAGCACCTGTGCAGGAGCCGATGCACCCCGATGATATTGCTGTCAATCTATTTGCAACGGCGATGAAGTTCAAGCTTGCAAAGCAACGCACCAAAGGCTACGGCGGCTGGGATGACAAAGAAAAGTGTCCTACTGAACGCCTGCAAAGAATGCTGGTTGATCACATCGTAAAAGGCGATCCTGTAGATGTTGGAAACTTTGCAATGATGCTTTGGAATCGAGGCGATCCAGTTGCTGCCAAGCAAGATCATTGCGAAGACAACCTCGATATGGTCAAGCATGGCGAGCCTACACGTCATGAACTGCAAGCAAAGGGTGAGCACCCCGCACCATGCGCTCGATTCTGTGAGGCAACCGCTTTCCGTATTGCTGAACGAGGATTTCACCGCCGGATTGATGAACTGACAACACAGTTGAAAGCACAACAAAAGAGAGAGCCGGTGGCGTGCCTTGACTGCGGCAGCAACAATGTTGGAATCCCTGCAAATTACGACAGCTTGATTTCGTCAGTAAAGACAAAACAAGATCATCCAATCCCGTCGAATTCGACAGTTTTAGAAAATCAAACGCATGGCGATCCTGTGGCAGACGCCGCAACTGTGGCTGGACTCCGTGCGTCAATCTGCATCCTGAGCAATTTGGTTAACCAGCAGCGGAAGCTTTTGGTCGAAGTCGAAGATGTTTGCGGGCGTGACGGACATGGTGGGCCGCTTGAGGATGGTGAATCTGATCTGATTGATCGGGTGCGAGTGCAGATTGCAGCCATCGCTCCGCCAGCAGCACAACCATCCAAACAAAAGCAGGATGTGGCAAAGACGCCCAACAAGAAGCATGAACCAACAATTGATTTAGGCAGGTATGCGGGAACTTATGGTGGTTACATCACCGATCCAAAACCAGCGCAGAAGCCGCAGTTCAAAGAGTTCATTAAATGGGCTGGCTCACAAGGATATGACTGCGCTCAAACGTGCAACTCTGATACGGGTGAGTGGATTGTTCTTAACCCGATGACAGCCGACCTTTGGAAAGCATGGCAAGCCGCCCACGGCATCAAGGAGGTTGCATGATACGAACAAACAACCTTTGGGCTCCAGTTGTAACGAGCAGTCGAAAGCCGTGGATTATCTGGTTTTGTGTTCGTGCTACACGACATGACGCAAAGAGAGCCTACCTTGAAGGGCTTGACCCCAAGTACCACGAACAGCACCTAGCAAGAATTAAATTCATAAAGGTGTTTGTGGCAGAGCAAGGCATCAAGAAAGGCGCTACAGCATGAGCACAAGTACAGTAAGGGACTTTTATGATTGAAGAATTTAAACGCCTAGAGCAAAGAATTGAGGTGCTCACAAAAGCTGTGAGCACACTTGCAGCTGTGCATGGCACACGCCTCAATCAAGAGGCTGTGGCGTCACGCTATGGAATTTGTCGACAGACGCTTTCTAAGCGTGTCAAAATGGGCTCGTTCCCAGCGCCTGGTCGAGACGGGAAATGGTCGCAGAGTGACCTGATTGAGTGGGAAACCTCCCCAAAATTTACCCAAAAATCTCTGAAGGCCGCATAAATAAAGGGATGCAGACGCCCTTCCTGGGCACCAATATAAGTTAAATGAAAGCCACCTTTGAGGTGGCTTTTGTTTTTTGTGAATTAAATTGGCATGGCGATCAGGTCATGACCTTCTGTCGCTACCACTTTGGCGCGGGTGAACTCACCCACTTTGAGCACTTTGCTGAGTTTTTCAGGTGCCAAGAGCTTCACCACACCATCGATTTCGGGTGCATCGGCATAGCTGCGGCCCACGCCACCTTTGCGACCTCCCGCAGGCGCTGAATCCACCAACACTTGAATGGTCGAGCCAATGCGGCGCTTGAGCTTGGCAATCGACACTTCTTCCGCCACCGCCATGAAACGGGCTTGACGTTCTTCGCGCACCTCTTGCGGCAACATGCCTGGAATGTCATTGGCAGCCGCGCCGTCTACTGGGCTGTAGGCAAAACAACCCGCACGGTCAATCTCGGCTTCACGCACAAAGTTGAGCAAATGCTCAAATTCTTCTTCGGTCTCCCCTGGAAATCCAGCAATGAACGTGCTGCGAATCACGATTTGCGGGCACAGCTCGCGCCAGCGGGCAATACGCTCTAAGTTTTTCTCGCCGCTGGCTGGGCGCTTCATGCGCTTCAACACATCGGGGTGGCTGTGCTGGAACGGCACATCCAAATACGGCAACACATGGCCTGTGGCCATCATCGGAATGATGTCATCCACACTGGGGTATGGGTACACATAGTG
>JACCDU010469579.1_pt1 | contig 63017 bp, 55 predicted proteins | sample 7446081 | NCBI WGS metagenome assembly JACCDU01 (sample SAMN15323447, study PRJNA562643) | freshwater metagenome | isolation source: river surface water | place: USA:Blue River Watershed | collected 2017-08-17 | reverse complement strand
ATGGTGTTCAACAAAGGCGAAGCGGTCGACACCAGCAAAATGATCGCACCCAAGGCCGAAGCCGAAGTGGCCTTCATCCTCGGTCGCGACCTGACCGGCCCCGGCGTGACCGCCGCCGACGTGCTGCGCGCCACCGACTGCGTGATGCCCTGCTTCGAGATCGTCGACTCCCGCATCAAGGATTGGAAGATCAAGATCCAGGACACCGTGGCCGACAACGCATCGTGCGGCGTGTTCACGCTGGGCGGCACCCGCAAGAGCCCGCGCGACCTCGACCTCGCACTGGCTGGCATGGTGCTGGACAAGAACGGCGAAATCATTTCGACCTCGGCCGGCGCTTCGGTGCAAGGCTCGCCGGTGAATGCGGTCGCATGGCTGGCCAATACGCTGGGCCGTCTCGGCATTTCACTGAAGGCTGGCGACGTGATCCTGTCCGGCTCGCAATCGCCGCTGGTGCCGGTCAAGGCCGGCGACAGCCTGCACTGCTCGGTCGGCGGACTGGGCAGTACCTTCGTGCGTTTCATCTGATCAGGCGGGAATACCATGCAACTCGACAAAGCAACGATTGAAAAACTCGCCGAGCATCTGGAATCGGCCGAACTCGAAGCACGCGATGTGCTGAAGATAACCGACGACTATCCGCAGATGGACTGGGACGATGCGTACTCGATCCAGGAAGCGATCCGCGCGCGCAAGGAAAAGCGCGGCAACAAGACCGTGGGCCTGAAGGCCGGCCTGACCTCGTTCGCGAAGATGAAGCAGATGGGCGTCGACGTGCCCTGCTTCGGTTTCGTGTCCGACTACATGTCCTGCCCGGACGGCAGCGACATCAAGACCTCGGAACTGATCCACCCGAAAGTGGAAGCCGAGATCTGCGTCGTCACCAAGGCACCGCTGAAAGGCCCGGGCTGCCACGTCGGCGCCGTGATGGCCGCGATCGATTTCGTGATCCCGGCGGTCGAGGTGATCGACAGCCGCTACCGTGATTTCAAGTTCGATCTCAAGAGCGTCATCGCTGACAACACGTCAGCGTCGCGCTTCGTGATCGGCGGCCGCTCGCGCAAGGTGGAAGACCTCGACCTGCGCACGCTGGGCGTGGTGCTGGAAAAGAATGGTCAAGTGGTCGCGATGGCGGCCGGCGCCGCAGTGCTCGGCCACCCGGCGGCGGCAATCGCGATGATGGCCAACCATCTGGGCGAACGTGGCCAGGAAATCCCGGCCGGCACCTTCATCATGACCGGTGGCGTCACCGAAGCGATTGCGGTGGCCGCTGGCGACAGCGTCAACGTGCGCTTCCAGGACCTCGGTTCGGTGTCGATGCGTTTCGTCTGACGCGCATCATCCACACCAAGGAAAGCCAGCGATGAGCACCGCCTCCCCTGCCCGCCCTGCAGCACCCCACACCGGCGCCGTCACGGTGCTGGTGACCCGGCGCATCAAGCCGGGCATGGAGGCGACGTTCGAGAAACTGATGGGCGACATGATCGCTGCCGCCCGTACCTACCCCGGCCACCTCGGCGCACAACTGGTGCGCCCGGGTGAGCAACCCGATTCCGAGCCCGGCCTGTATCAGGTCGTGTTCGCTTTCGATTCGGATGCACACCTGCAGGCATGGACCGATTCACCCGCCCGTTCTCTCGGGCTGGCTGCGATCGATCCCTTGTCCGAAGGCCCGGCGCAGACGCGTCAGGTGATCGGTCTGGCGCACTGGTTCATGACCGGCACGCAGCAGACCCCGCCGCCGCGCTGGAAGGTGGCGATCGTGACCTGGATGGGCATCTTCCCGACCGTGCTGCTGCTGTTCATCCTGCTGGGCGACATCCTCGCCCAATGGCCGCTGGTGCCGCGCGTGATGACGCTGACGGGCATGGTGGTGCTGATCATGACCTGGGTCGTCGCGCCGCAACTGACACGCTGGTTGCGGCCCTGGCTGCATGCCGGGCACAAGCACTGAAGCAGCGACGCAGCAACGACACACCGACAAGAACAAGGCAACACGGAGACACCCATGGATCTGCAACTGCAAGGACAGCACGCACTGGTGACCGGCTCGACCGCCGGCATCGGCTTTGCGATTGCCAAGGCACTGGCCGCCGAAGGCGCCACCGTCACCCTCAACGGCCGCAGCGAAGCCAGTGTCGGACAAGCGCTGCAGCGCCTGCAGGCACTGCTGCCCGAGGCCAGCCTGCGCGGCGTGGCCGCCGATGCGGCGACCGCGAAGGGCTGCGAGCAACTGACCGCCGGCGGCCCGCCGGTCGACATCCTGGTCAACAACATGGGCATCTTCGATCCCAAACCCTTCGAAGAGATTCCCGATTCGGAGTGGACCCGCTTCTTCGAGACCAATGTGATGAGCGGCGTGCGCCTCGCGCGCGCAGTGCTGCCGGGCATGAAGCAACGCAACCGTGGCCGCATCGTGTTCATCTCCAGCGAATCGGGCATTTGCCCGCCGGCCGAGATGGTCCACTATGGCATGACCAAGTCGGCGCAACTGTCGATCTCGCGCGGCCTGGCCGAAACCTGCGCCGGCACGGCGGTGACGGTCAACAGCGTGCTGCCCGGCCCGACGCTGACCGAAGGCGCGAAAGATTTCTTCGACAAGCTGGCCGCCCGACAGGGCCTCAGCTTCGACGAGGCCGCGAAGGCCTTCTTCGCCAATGCAAGACCGACCTCGCTGCTGCGCCGCTTCATCGAACCCGATGAAGTCGCGGCCATGGTCGCCTATGTGTGCAGCCCGCTGGCCGCTGCCACCAACGGCGCCGCGCTGCGCGCCGATGGCGGCGTGGTGCGCAGCCTGATTTAAATTAAAGGAGCCCTGACATGAGCAAGAAAATCAAATGCGCGCTGATTGGTCCCGGCAATATCGGTACCGACCTGCTCGCCAAACTGCAACGTTCGCCGGTGCTGGAGCCGGTCTGGATGGTCGGCATCGACCCGGAATCGGATGGCCTGAAGCGCGCCCGTGAAATGGGCCTGAAGACCACCGCCGACGGCGTCGACGGCCTGCTGCCGCACGTGCTGGCTGACGGCGTGCAGATTGCGTTCGATGCAACCTCCGCTTATGTGCATGCCGAGAACTCGCGCAAGCTCAATGAACTGGGCGTGCTGATGATTGACCTGACGCCGGCCGCGATCGGCCCGTTCTGCGTGCCGCCGGTGAACCTGAAGGAGCATGTCGGCAAGGGCGAGATGAACGTCAACATGGTGACCTGCGGTGGCCAGGCGACGATCCCGATGGTCGCGGCCGTGTCGCGCGTGCAGAAAGTCACCTATGGCGAGATCGTCGCCACCGTGTCCTCGCGCAGCGCCGGTCCCGGCACCCGCAAGAACATCGATGAATTCACCCGCACCACCGCCGGCGCGATCGAGAAAGTCGGCGGCGCACAGAAGGGCAAGGCCATCATCATCATCAATCCGGCCGAACCGCCGCTGATCATGCGCGACACCGTGCACTGCCTGGTCGAAGGCAAGCCGGACGAAGCGAAGATCACGCAGTCGATCCACGACATGATCAAGGAAGTGCAGAAGTACGTGCCAGGCTACAAGCTGGTCAACGGCCCGGTGTTCGACGGCAATCGCGTGTCGGTCTTCCTCGAAGTCGAAGGCCTCGGTGACTACCTGCCGAAGTACGCGGGCAACCTCGACATCATGACCGCTGCCGGTGCGCGCACCGCCGAGATGTTTGCCGAAGAAATGATTGCTGGTCGCCTCGTGCTCGAGCCGACCGTCGCTGCCTGAGCGCAGCGCGCATCCCAAGGAGAATGAACATGGATATCAAGGGCAAGAAAATCACGCTGCACGACATGACGCTGCGCGACGGCATGCACCCGAAGCGCCACCTGATGTCGCTCGACCAAATGAAATCGATCGCGATGGGCCTGGACGATGCCGGCATCCCGCTGATCGAAGTCACGCACGGCGACGGCCTCGGCGGCTCGTCGGTCAACTATGGCTTCCCGGCGCACACCGACGAGGAATACCTCGGCACCGTGATCCCGCTGATGAAACAGGCCAAGGTGTCGGCACTGCTGTTGCCCGGCATCGGCACCGTCGACCACCTGAAGATGGCGCATGGCCTCGGCGTGCACACGATCCGCGTCGCGACCCACTGCACCGAGGGTGACGTCGCTGAGCAGCACATCACCTACGCGCGCAAGCTGGACATGGACGTGGTCGGCTTCCTGATGATGGCGCACATGAACTCGCCGGAAGGCCTGGTCAAGCAAGCCAAACTGATGGAAAGCTATGGCGCGAACTGCATCTACGTGACCGATTCGGCCGGCTACATGCTTCCCGAGGATGTGCGCGTACGTATCGACGCCGTGCGTCAGGCGCTGGATCCGAAGACCGAGCTCGGCTTCCACGGCCACCACAACCTCGCGATGGGCGTGGCCAACAGTGTGGCCGCGATCGAATGCGGCGCGAACCGCATTGACGCCGCTGCCGCAGGCCTCGGTGCCGGCGCCGGCAACACGCCGATGGAAGTGCTGGTCGCGGTGCTGGACCGCATGGGCGTCAGCACCGGTGTCGACGTCTGGAAGATCCAGGACGTGGCCGAAGAACAAGTGATCCCGATCATCGATTTCCCAATCCGCATCGACCGCGACGCGCTGACCCTGGGCTATGCGGGCGTGTACGGTTCCTTCCTGCTGTTCGCAAAACGTGCCGAAGCCAAGTACGGCATCCCGGCGCGCGAGCTGCTGATCGAGCTCGGCCGTCGCAAGATGGTCGGCGGCCAGGAAGACATGATCGAAGACACCGCCCTGACGATGGCGCGCGAGCGCCAGGCCAAGGCCGCCAAGGCTGCGTGATCCGCGCTGCCGGATAACCAATGCACCCGGCTGCCGCCAGCGGCAGCCGGCCCTGACCATAACAAGGAGAACCCATGCCGTTCGCACAGATCCACATGATCGAAGGCCGTACCGAAGACCAGAAGCGCGCCGTGATCGAGAAAGTCACGCAGGCGCTGCACGAAGCCGTCGGCGCGCCGAAAGACACCATCCGCATCCTGATCTCTGAAATCCCCAGCACCAACTGGGGCATTGGCGGCACGTCGGCCAAAGACCGCGGCCGCTGACCTTAGCCCTATAGCGCGGGCGGCGTTCCACTGAAAGCCGCCCTCTCCCTTCGCTGGTGCCAGTGCATGTCGGATGTACATGCGTCGCCACCAGCGTTTGTCTTTGTGTACAATCGCCTACGGTAAGAACCATCGGTAAGACAAGTTGTCGCTTATGGACGACCTCTACGTGATCCCCATCGTCATGACTGTCGTAGCCGCCCTGTCAATCGGGGCGATCTACCTGATCTCGCTGCTGTTCAAGGACAGCGACGAGGAATGACCTCGCCCGTTGCGGGCCCTTCCCTGCCTGAATTCCCATGCTATTGACTGATGCGCTGCTGGTCGGCGCAGGTGCGTTTGCAGCCGGCGCAATGAATGCGATGGCCGGCGGCGGCACCTTCTTCTCTTTCCCTGCGATGCTGGCGGCCGGCGTGCCGCCGGTGATGGCCAATGCCAGCAATACGGTCGCGCTGTGGCCGGCCTCGATTGCCAGCGGCTGGGCCTACCGCCGCGAAGCGATGCGCCATGGCCGCTGGGCCGCGCTGCTGGCCGTGATCTCGGTGCTGGGCGGCCTGATCGGCGGCCTGCTGCTGCTGGCCGTCTCCAACGAGACTTTCTCGAAGCTGGTGCCCTGGCTGCTGCTGACGGCCACCACGCTGTTTGCGTTCGCGCCCCAGGTCAGCAAGCTGATCGCGTGGATGAAAGGCCACATGAAGATTGCGTCGTCCGACCAGCCTGGCAGCAAGGGGGGCGCGCTGTTCCAGCTGGTGGTGGCAGTCTATGGCGGTTTTTTTGGCGCCGGCATGGGCATCCTGACGCTGGCGGCGCTGTCCATCCAGGGCTTCGAGGATGCGCAGGAGATCAACGCGCTGAAGAACCTGACATCGGCAATGAATTACACGGTGGCCGCCCTCACCTTCGTGATCGCCGGCGCGATCAGCTGGCCGCACACGCTGGTGGCGCTGGTCACGGCAGCTGTCGGTGGCTACGTCGGAGCGTCTCTCGCGCGCAAGCTGCCCAACCTGTGGCTCAAGCGCCTCGTGATCGGGGTCGGTGCGGTGCTGACCGTACTGTACTTCCTGAAGACTTACTGAACCGCCAGACGCCCGGGCCGCGGCCCGGCGCTGCGCGTGATCATTTGACGGTGACTTCGATCGTCTTGCGCATCTTCGCGCCATAGGAGCGATGCGCGCCGTCGGCAAACTGCATGGTCAGCTTGTGCCGGCCCGGCGGCAGCGTGATCTCGGTCTCGGTCTGTCCCTTGCCGAAGTGGCGATGGTGGTCGTCCATCGGGATCACGACGCCCTCGGCGACATCATCGGCATCGATCAGCAAATGGTGGTGACCGGTGCCTTCGCGGCCGTCACCGGCCGGCGCAATGCTCATGCCGTCGACGGCAAATTTCACCGCAAAGGTCGCCGGCACCGTCTCGCCATCGCGCGGCTGCACGAAATCGACTGACTGGCCATAGCTGTGCGCGGCCAGCAGCAAGCTGGCCGCTGCCAGCACAATCCTGATTGCTTTCATCGAAGTCTCCGTCAGTGGTGCCCTGCCGGCGGCGGGCTTGCCAGCTCCATGTTATCGAAAAATCACGCCAGCCGCGCAGAAGCGCGGCCGGGTGCGCGGACGCCTCAGATCTCGAGGTGGCCGCCCAGTTCGACCGCATGGTCGGTCGGGATCTTGAAGTACTCGGTCGCGCCCAGCATCATCCGGTGCATCAGGATGAACAGGCCGAGGAACCAGGACGCAGCACCGCGCGACACGACCTTTTCCTTGCCGACGAAGAAGGAGATTTCCAGCAGGCTGAAGTGGAACTCGCGCGCGCGCAGCAGCGCCAGCGCGCGCGGGATGTTGGGCTCTTCCATGAAGCCATAGCGCACCACCACCTGGTGGAAGTTGTGCTGCAGGTGGCGCACTTCGACACGCTCGAGGTCCGGCACATAGGGCATGCCCTCGACCTGGGTGCGCATCAGCAGCACGCGCTCGTGCAGCACCTTGTTGTGCTTCAGGTTGTGCAGCAGCGCCATCGGTGCAATCTCGTCCAGCGGCACCATGAAGATGCCGGTGCCCGGCACGCGCGGCACGCTCTCGGTATTCAGGCGGGCGAGGAAATCGTCGAGCGGCACCGCATTGCGCCAGCGTGCGGCCAGCAGGCGATCGCGGCCGCTGATCCAGGCCAGCATCAGCACCAGCGCAAAGCAGGCGACGGCCACCGGCAGCCAGCCGCCCTCGAAGAACTTGAACAGGTTCGCGCCCAGGAAGCCGATGTCGATCATGAACAGCGCCGCAAACAGCGGCAGGAAGATCGCCTTGCTCCAGCCGCGGATCACCGTCATCACATAGGCGGCCAGCATGGTGTCGATCGCCATCGCGCCGGTCACCGAGATGCCGTAGGCCGAGGCCAGGCTCTCCGAGCTGCGGAAGGCCAGCACCAGCACCACGACGCCGACGAAGAGCACGATGTTAATTTTCGAAACGTAGACCTGCCCGATCTCGTCGGCCGAGGTATGGCGAATGCGCAGGCGCGGGATGTAGCCGAGCTGCACCGCCTGGTTGGCGATCGAGAACGCGCCCGAGATCACCGCCTGCGACGCGATGATGGTGGCCAGGAAGGCCAGCCCCAGCAGCGGCACCAGCGCCCAGTCCGGCGCCAGCCGATAGAACGGGTTGTCGAGCGCGGACGGGTCACTGATCAGCAGCGCGCCCTGGCCGAAGTAATTGAGCAGCAGCGCCGGGAACACCACGATCAGCCATGCGCGCTGTATGGGTTGCCGGCCAAAGTGGCCCATGTCGGCATACAGCGCTTCACCACCGGTGACTGACAGCACGACCGCGCCGAGGATGCCGACGGCCACCAGCTTGTGCTCGAACAGGAAGCTGACGGCGATCAGCGGGTTCAGCGCGGCAAAGATGGCCGGGTTCTTCACCACCTGGGTCAGGCCCAGCAGGCCCAGCGACACGAACCACACCAGCATGATGGGGCCGAACACGATGCCGACCTTGCCGGTGCCGAAGCGCTCGATCGCAAACAATGCCGAGATCAGCGCCAGCGAAATCGGGATCACCCACTTGTCCATCTCCGGCGCGACGATCTTCAGGCCTTCGACCGCAGACAGCACCGAGATCGCCGGAGTAATCATCGAGTCACCGAAGAACAGCGCCGCACCGAGCGCACCGGCCACGATGGGCAACCACTTGAGCGCAGTCTTGGTACCGATTTGTCGGAGCACCAGCGCGGTCAGCGCGAACACGCCGCCTTCGCCATGGTTATCGGCGCGCATGATGATCATCACGTACTTCAGCGTGACGACGATCAGCAGCGCCCAGGTGATCATCGACAGGATCCCGAACACGGCTGGCTCGATGCCGGCCCCGCCCGTTCCTTCGGCGGCTTCGACGGCGACTTTCAGCGCATACAGCGGCGAAGTGCCAATGTCCCCGAACACGACCCCGATGGCGCCGAGGACCAGCATCGCGAGGTTTTTGCCGGAATGATCATGGGAATGGTGGTGTGCGGACATGGGTGCCGGCCTTCTTCTGGAAATAACAATAAGCAGGAGTGCTTATTACCGTAATGCAACAATTGACTATGCCAGTCCCGGCTGACAGTTTACTGACGGAAATTCGTAGTAATAAAAATAAGATTTGTTGCGTCGGAAGGTCGAGGAAGGCCGAGGAAGGTCGAGGGGGGCGAGAAACGTAGCAGGAGGCAGCCGGCGCGTGCCGAAACGGCCGGGACTCGCCGGGTGAAGGAACTTCGGGCAAAAAAAAGCCCGCGCATCGCGCGGGCCAACCCGAGTCTTCAACCAGGAAGAAAGGGAGGAGACACCTTGAAGGCTACGCCTCAAACGCCTGCAGTCGTGCGCAGATCAGCCCTGAAATTCTTGCCCAATTCGGTAGGCGGGACCCAGCCGTGACGGCGCCAAAGGTCCTGCACATTTTCGCTCGCCGTACGGTGCACCAGCGGGCGCACGACTTTGTCGATGCCCAGTGACAGGGTCGTCACGTTGATGATCTTTTCAGCTTGTTCTTTCATGGCTGCTGCCCTCTCGCGAAAAATCGTTATTGACGACATAAGCATTGCAAGAGCTGTGCCAGTGCCACCGTCGGATTTCCGGCAAGTCCTTGAAAGGCAAGGATTTATGCGACATCAGGCGTGATCGGGCGGGCCGCTGCAAAGGCCGTCTTCTGGCTGGCAAGCGGCAAGCGGCAAGCGGCAAGCTGTGGGCTGTGGGCTGAAGGCGCAGACAAAATGGGGCTGCCGGTGCCGGCACGCCGGCAGCGCGCTGCCGGCCGGGGGCGAAAATAAAAAGGGCCTGCCGTCGCCGGCAGGCCCTGAATACAGGTCGTGAATGACTGGCTTACTTGCCGCGCAGGCCGTCGAACACTTCAGCGAAGCCCGGCTGGTTGTGGTGCGAGATCACCCCACGCGCCGCTTCGATCACCAGCGGCACCGGGTGGCCGCGCAGGGTGTTAACGATCATCTCGTTAATGACTTTGTAGACCTGGCCTTCTTCATCGATGATCTGGCCGAGGCGGTTGGCCATCGGGTCGAACACGCCGTAGGCCACGAACACCCCGAGGAAGGTACCGACCAGCGCGCCACCGATCAGGCCGCCCAGCACCGGCGGCGGCTGATCAATCGCGCCCATGGTTTTCACCACGCCCAGAACGCACGCCACGATACCCAGCGCCGGCAGCGAGCCCGCAATCGATGCCAGCGTGGCCTGGAACTTCATTTCGTCATGGTGGTGGGTCTTGATCGCATTCTTCATCACGTCGTCGACCGCATCCGCATCCAGGTTGCCCTGGGCGATGACGACCAGACGCAGCGTGTCGCAGATCATGTGGACGATCGAATGGTCATGCGCCAGCTTCGGGTATTCACCAAAGATGCCGGACGAATCCGGGTTCTCGACGTGTGCTTCGAGTGCGACCGCGCCCTCTTTCTTCATCACGTTGAGCAGCTTGCCGCACAGGAGGATCAGGTCAAGATAATCCTGCGCCGCCCACTTCGGTCCCTTGATGCAGCGGGCCATGCCGCCGAACGCACCCTTGAAGATCAGCAGGCTGTTGCCGATCAGCTGAGCGCCGACCGCCGAACCCACAATGATGAAGCCTTCGACCGGGGCCGACTTGATGATGGGCGCCATTTTGCCGCCGGCCATGATGAAGCCGCCGAACACGCAACCGAACACGACCGCCAATCCCACGAAAAAAAACATCTGCCTCTCCTTTTGCGCGCGCAGCCCTGCCCGATGGTCAGAGTTACGCGGTATCGATGGGTTTATCGACACGAGCGCCGATAATTCAAGGACGAATATCGACGTTATTATTGCAATTGTGAAACAAAGCGGTGGAGAACGCTACACTTAATCGGTCGCGTCCTTCCCAACTCGACAATGAAAGCGATGAAAACTTTCATTCATTGCCAATTTGAGATCGCTTCAGCGCAGCAGGCACCAGACGCCGATGCATTCGCCGGTGCCGAGCTGGACCAGTAAATCGATGAGGGCACCGACCAGCATGGCCGGCACCGCGAGGTAGATGAAGATCAGGAACCAGCCGGCGGCCGTGATGCGCGGCTTGTCGATGTCATGGCCCAGCACCGGCTGGTGGGCCGATGATTTGAAGATTCGCTTTATCATGCGCTGCCTTTGTTTGCGCTGATTATAAGAGCAGGCGCCAAAACCATAAGCAGGACACATCCCGCAGCCCCGATGCATATCCTCTGGAACCAGATCGAACTCCCCGAATGGGATGCCGCGCATGGCGCGTTGTCCGGCGCGATGCAGCAGGACTGGGCCTATGGCACGGCGCTCAAGAACCTCGGCATCGAATGCCATCGCGCCGAAGTCTTCCTCGATGGCGAGCGCGTCGCCCTCGCGCAGTTCGTCTGCCGCCGCTATGCGTGGACGGTGGGCTTTGCGCTCTGCTCACGCGGACCGCTGTGGCTGAAGGATGTGCCGGCGGCCGACCGGGCACGCATCTATGTCGGGCTCAAGCGCACGCTGCCGACCAGGCGACCGCGCTTCGCGCTGTTCTCGCCTGACCTGCTGGATCCGAAAGATGCCAGCCTCGCGACGCTCACGCGTGTGATGACCGGGCATTCCACCGTGATGGTCGACCTCATGCAAAGCCCGGAGGAATTCCGCGCCGGCATGGAAGGCCGCTGGCGCAACCGGCTGGTGGCCGCCGAAAAAGCGGGGCTGAACATCGTGCGCACCGGCGCCAATCCGGGGCAGTACCGTTGGTTGCTGGATGAAGAGCGTTCGCAGCGCGCCAGCCGCGGCTTCCACGGATTACCGGTGGAGTTCGTCGAAGCCTACATCCGTACGCGCGCGCAGACCACGAAGACCGCGCTGGTGATGCGCGCCGACCAGGGCAAGGACAAGGTGGCGGCGATGCTGTTCCTGATCCACGGCACGGCGGCGACCTATCACGTGGGCTGGTCGAACGACACAGGCCGCGACACCAATGCGCACAACCTGCTGCTGTGGCGAGCCTTCCATGAATTGCGCGAGCGTGGCGTGAAGCAGCTGGACCTGGGTGGCATCAATACTCGCAGCCTGGCGGGCATCTCTCGCTTCAAGATAGGTTCAGGCGGCAAGGTGATTACCTACGCCGGCACCTACGTCTGAGGCAGGTCCCCGGCAACGGCGATCAAAGATAAGCCACCGGTATGGCAGTCACTTCATAGGACAAAGGCACATCACGCTCGACGAAGCAGAGCACACCTCCCTGCCCTATGCGTTTGCCCAGTTTTTCAAGGGGCTTGAAACTCCGCTTGGCGTGATGCGAAGGCGATGCGGTTTTCTTGATCTCGACCGGATATAAGGTATCGGCGGATTCGATCAGCAAACCCACTTCCTGCTGATCCGCATCGCGGTAGAAAAACAAGGGAGCTTCCAGGCCGTTATGCCAGTAACTCTTGACGATCTCGCTGACGACCCAGGTTTCGAGTATTGCGCCTGACATGGCCCCGGCTTCCAGCGATGATGCGTCCGGCCATCGCGTCAGATAGACCGCAAGCCCAGCGTCCAGGAAGTAAAGCTTGGGCGCTTTGACCAGGCGCTTGGTCAAATTCGAATGCCATGGCTGGAGCAGGTAAACCAGCCCGGATGTCTCGAGTACCGATAGCCAGGCCTTGGCTGTCTTGTTGTCGATATCCGCATCCCGGGCAAGGCTCGCAAAATTCAGCAACTGTCCTGTCCTGGCAGCGACGGCGGACAGGAAGCGGCTAAAGGTGGCCTGACTTGACACCTTCAGCAAGTCCTGGACATCACGCTGGATGTAGGTCTGGATATAGGACCGATAAAACAAGTCGCGCGTCTTGCTACCTTGTTGATTGAGGCGCGGGAACGCCCCAAGCCAGATGCGCTCGAAAGTTCGCTTCAGCGATTGGCGGCTTGCCCCTGAAGCGGCATGCGTTATCCAATCAGCCGTTGGCAAGAACGGCAAGAACGACTCGGCGCGCCCTTCCAGCTCAGATTGCGACAAGCCGAGCATGTCCACGATGGCGACCCTGCCGGCCAGGCTCTCGGTAATGCCACGCATCAGCTCGAATTTTTGCGAGCCGGTCAGCCAGAATTGGCCGTTGCGCTTGTGCCTGTCGACCTCGATCTTGATAGCTGACATCAGTTGCGGCGCGTACTGGATTTCATCGATGATGACCGGCGCCGGCCAGGTTTGCAAAAACAAGGCCGGGTCACTTTGGGCCAATGCCCTGGCATCCAGATCGTCAAGGGTGACGTACCTGCGCGGAACAGCTTCACGCTGCGCGCAGATGTCGAGCAGGGTTGTCTTGCCCACCTGTCGTGGGCCGGTCACCATCAATACCGGAAAGCTTTCGCTGACCGAAAGGATCGTTCCGGCTAGGGTTCGGGAATACATTTTTTCCGTGTATATTGGAATTTCATTCCAATATACACGGAAATCAGCGAAGCGGGAACGGCGCGCGATACAGCCAGACCGGCTTGTCTTCCACGGTCTTGAGCACGGCCGTCGGCTTGATGTCATCCGACACGAATTCGAGGCTCACCAGCCACGCGCCGGGCTTCAGTTCCGCCCTCGCCTTCGCGATCGCGCGCGGCAGGCTCTCCGGACGCTGGAACAGGTAGACCATGTCATGCGCGGACCAGTCGGACTTCCACATGTCGCCCTGCCGTATGCGCGCCCACGGGCACAGCACCGCGCAGGCAAGGCGCAGGGGCCAGCTCCATTCGACGCCGTGCACTGACGCCTGCGGATACAGCGCATGCAGCGCGCGCAAGCCATGGCCCAGGCCGCAGCCGGCATCGAGAATGGACGCGCCCGCCGGCAGCGGCACCTTCTGCGGCAATTCCTTCAATGCCGGCGCGGGCGTCGGAAACAGCGGCGCATCGCTCCACGCATTCATCGGATAGACCAGCGCCACGATCACCAGCGGCAGCAGCCAGGCCCAGCCCGGCAACGCGACCGTACCGGACAGCAGCAATGACAAAGGGAAGCCGGCGGCGATCGCGACACGGCGCCAGAAGCTGCCCGCCAGCACGCTGAAGGCCATGCCCGCGGCCGTCGCCAGCGCCATCGCCATCCACGCCGGCATGGAAAGCCGCAACAGCTGGCCGTACAGCACCCAGCTGCCGCCCCAGGCCATCAGCGCGGGCAACGGCCAGCGCAGCAATAATGTCGAGATCGCAGTCACGGCGCGATTATAGAGGCGCAGACGCCGAGTTTGACTACACTATCGGCTGTCCGTCCCCATCCACCCAGCAAAAGGAGCCCGCAATGCGCGTCAAGCAGATCCTCACCGGCGTCGAACTCGTGATCGCCGACGTCGAAGTCGAACTCAATGGCGAGCTGCGCTCCAGCCATACGCTGTGCGCCATGCTGAAGGACGGCAGCAACAAGGAAGTGCTGATCCCGCTGAACACGCCGGATGGCCGCCCTATCTTCATGAACCCGGAAAACGCGATCGCGGCCGGCAATCATCACTGACGCGGCCCGCCCCGAAACGGCGAACATGCCGGCCCGCCTGCTGACCGACACCTTCACGCGCTTCGTCGAATCGGAGCGCGCGGGCGGCATTCTGCTGGCGCTGTGCACGGCAGCCAGCCTGGCCCTGGCCAACTCGCCGCTGGGCGCTGGCTGGCTGGGCTTCTGGCAGGCCGGGATCGCCGGCCTGAGCGTCGAGCACTGGGTGAACGATGGCCTGATGGCCATTTTCTTCCTGATGATCGGCCTCGAACTGGAACGTGCGCTGTATGTCGGCGAACTGTCCAGCCTGCGCCATGCGCTGCTGCCGATTTTTGCAGCCATCGGCGGCATGGCCGCGCCGGCGTTGCTCCATTACGCACTCAACCAGGGTTTGCCGACCCAGCCCGGGCTGGGCATACCGATGGCGACCGATATCGCGTTCGCACTCGGTGCACTGTCGCTGCTCGGCGCACGGATACCCGCTGCCCTGAAAGTGTTCGTGGTCGCATTCGCGGTCATCGACGATCTGGGTGCGATCGTGATGATCGCGCTGTTCTATACCAAACAACTGTCCCTGCCCCATCTCGCCGGCAGCCTCGCGGTGTGGGGCGTGCTGCTGGCGCTGAACCGTTCGCGGCGCGTGCATGCGCTGACGCCCTACCTGATTGGCGGCGCATTGATGTGGGTGCTGATGCTGCAATCGGGCGTGCATGCGACGCTGGCCGGCGTGTTGCTGGCCTTCGCGATTCCCTTCCATTCGCGGGGCGAACAAAGCCCCTCGCCATCGCACCGGCTGGAGAACCACTTGCACAAGCCGGTCGCTTTCATCGTGCTGCCGGTCTTCGCGCTGGCCAACACCGGTGTGGTGCTGCAGGCCTCGCTGTGGGAACAAGTCCTGGCGCCGAATGGCCTCGGGATCATGGCCGGGCTGGTAGCCGGCAAGCCCGTCGGCATCATGCTGCTGTCGGCGCTGGCCGTCCTGCTGCGCATCTGCAGCTTGCCGGAACAAGTGAACTGGACTCACCTGCTCGGCGCCGGCCTGCTGGGCGGCATAGGCTTCACGATGTCGATCTTCATCACCGGCCTGGCCTTCAGCGAGCAAGCGCTGCTGGTGGATGCGTCCAAGCTCGCGATCTTTGCCGCGTCGGTGCTTGCAGGTGTGCTGGGGTCGATGGTGTTGCTGAGGGCAGGCAAGCCGTCGGCCGACGGCGAACCCGATTGACATGCGAAATCCGCACCCAGCAGGTAGCGGGCACGGAAAGGCGATTACAGGAACAGGCAGGAATTACAGGAAACGGTCGAGCATCTTGCGCGACATGCGGTCGAGCTCGCGCAAGTCATGGACCCGGTAAGTCACGCCATGGCTGTCGGTGATCAGCAGGCCGCTGCCCTTCAGGCGGCGGATGTCTTCTTCGCCTTTGAGCACGAAGCTGGCCGGGCCACGGTCGGTGCGCACCTGCCAGGTGCTCGGCGTCGCGAAGGTCGACACGGACACCAGCTGGTCGATCACGGGCATGAACTCGCGTTGCGCGATCTCTTCCTGCAGCAGGCGGCGCGTATCGACATCCAGCCCCGACAATTGCGGGATGAAGGCCAGCTCATGGCCGTCGGCGCCGACCAGTGACACGTTCTCACCGGGCGCATCGATCGGGAACGCTTGCACCGGCACTACGCCGACATGCGCCACGCCCTGCTCGTCGGTAAAGACCAGCTTGCCGAAACTGTCGCGGCGGATGCGGTGCACGACCGGCATCCAGGCCTTGCCGCTGGATTCCTCGATCATGAGCTCACCTTGGTCAGCGGGATGTGCAGCTGCTGCGGCTCGCCATCCTCGGTATCCACATTGCGCGCCTGCGCCTCGTACAGGCGCCAGTAGGCGCCGCGTTTTTCCATCAATTCTTCGTGCGAGCCGATTTCCACCACTTCGCCACGCTCCAGCACCACCAGGCGATCCGCGCGGCGCAGCGTCGACAGACGGTGCGCGATCGCGATCGTCGTACGGCCCTGCACCAGGTTGTCGAGCGCCTTCTGGATTTCCTTTTCGGTCTCGGTATCGACGCTGGACGTCGCTTCGTCGAGCATCAGGATGTGCGGGTTAATCAGCAGTGCGCGCGCGATCGAGATGCGCTGGCGCTCGCCGCCGGACAGGCCCTGCCCGCGCTCGCCGACGATGGAATCGTAGCCATGGCGCAGGCGCAGGATGAATTCATGCGCATGCGCTGCACGCGCGGCGGCGATCACCTCGGCCCGGGTCGCGCCCGGCTTGCCGTAGGCGATGTTGTCGGCGATGGTGCCGTGGAACAGGAAAGGCTCCTGCAGCACGAGGCCGATGTGCTTGCGATAGTCCGCCACTGCAAAGCGGCGGATGTCGGTGCCGTCGACCAGGATCGCGCCGTCGCTGACATCATAGAAACGACAGATCAGGTTCATCAGCGTGCTCTTGCCGGAACCGCTGTGGCCGACCAGGCCGATCATCTCGCCGGGCTTGATGTCGAAACTGATGCCCTTCAGGATGCGGCGGCTGCCGTGGCGGAAGCCGACCTCGCGCATCGCGATCGTGCCCGGTATCGGCGCCACCGCCACCGGATTGGCCGGATCGGGCACGCTGGAGCTGTGGTCGAGGATGTCGAAGATGCGCTTCGCGCCCGCCGCCGCCTTTTGCGTATGCGACACGATGCGGCTCATCGAATCGAGGCGGCCGTAGAAGCGTCCGATGTAGGCAATGAAGGCCACCAGCACGCCGACCGTCACGCCGTGGTGGATCACCAGCCAGATACCGAACGCCCAGACCACCAGCAGGCCGACTTCGGTCAGCATCGTCACCGTCGGCGCGAACAGGCCCCAGGTGCGGTTGAGCTTGTCGTTGACAACCAGGTTATGCATGTTGGCTTCGCGGAAGCGCTGAGACTCGCGCGCTTCCTGCGCAAAGGCCTTCACCACGCGGATGCCGGGGATGGTGTCGGCCAGCACGTTGGTGACGTCGCCCCAGATGCGGTCGATCTTTTCGAAGCCATAACGCAGCCGGTCGCGCACGCTGTGGATCAGCCACACGATCAGCGGCAGCGGCAGCAGCGTGACAATGGTCAGCCACGGATTGATGGTGAACAGCACGACGGTCGTCATCGCCAGCAGCAGCACGTCGGTCGCGAAGTCCAGCGCATGCAGCGACAGGAACACGCAGATGCGGTCCGATTCATTGCCGATGCGCGCGATCAGGTCGCCGGTACGCTTGGCGCCGAAATAATCGAGCGACAAGGTCATCAAATGGTCGAAGGTCGCGGTGCGCAGGTGGGCGCCGATGCGTTCGGACACCAGCGCAAGCAAGTATGTGCGCCACCAGCCAAGGATCCACGCCGTCATTGCCGCAATCAGCAGGCCGGACAGGTAGAAGATCACGTCATGGGTGTCGATCTGGGTGCCGGTCTGCTGCGGGATCAGGATCTCGTCCATCAGCGGCATCGACAGGTAAGGCGGCACCATCAAGGCAGACGTGGAAGCAAGTGTCAGGAAGAAGCCCAGCAGCAGCTGCATCTTGTAAGGCTTGGCAAAACGCCACAGCCGGAACAGCACCCAGGTCGAGACCGGCTCTTGCAGCTCGCGGTGGCAGACCGGGCATTCCTCGCTATCGTCGGGCAGCGCCGACTGGCAACTCGGGCAACGGGCGGCCGCATCGTCTTCGGTGGCGGCCTGTCCGGCGCGGGCGGCCTGGACCTTGTCGAATTGCTGGATGAAGCGGATGGCGCCGACTTCCTGCTCGAGCGTGAAGCGCCAGCGCGCCAGCGTGCCTTGGGTTCCGTGCAGTGCAAGCGTGGCCACGCCGCCATGGTCGCTGTGGTGCAGCGACAGCTCCGCCGACAGCGCCCAGCTGGTCCACCCTGCGCCATCGGAATCGCTTATGATTCGCTCCGTCGTCAGCAAAATGCGACCGGTCGCGAATTTCAGTGTGGCGTCAAGGTCGGGTTCCAGCGTTGCGAGGACCTGCTCCCCGGAATGCAGCGGCGGTATCGAGCGAGAACCCGATGCGGCACCTGCCGGGTGCGGATGGTTCTGACCGTGCGAACTATGCGAACTGTGCGTGACGCTGGACGACATGTATTTGGAAAGCAGGCCAACAAAAACGCTATCTTACCCTTTTGTCCGGATTCCCTTCCCGATGAGTTCTTCCGACACCGTCCAGCCCATGCCCGCGGGCCCGCTGGAGATCAAGGTGCTGCGCGTGACCTACCTGCGCGGACCCAACATGTGGACCTATACCCCGGTGATCGAGGCGTGGATCGACCTCGGCATCCTCGAAGAGTGGCCGAGCAACCGCCAGCCCGGTTTCGTCGATCGATTGTTGTCGGTCTTGCCAAACGTGGCCGCCCACCATTGCAGCCCCGGCGTGCCGTATGGTTTCGAACAACGCCTGCGTGACGGCACCTGGATGGGCCACATCCTCGAGCACGTGGTCATCGAACTGATGGAGATGGCCGGCCTCGAGGCCGGCTTCGGCCAGACCCGCGAAACCACCAAGTCCGGCACCTACCGGATGGTGTTCCGCGTGCCGGACGAAACTGTCGGCCGCGTTGCGCTGGCGTCGGGACTCGCGCTGCTGCATGCAGTAATCAACCGGCAAGATTTCGACGTCGAGCCGGAACTCGCGAAGATCCGCCATGCGATCGACCAGCACTACCTCGGCCCGAGCACCGCGCACATCGTCGCCAGCGCGACCAAGCGCAAGATCCCGCATATCCGCCTGAACCAGGGCAACCTGGTACAGCTGGGCTACGGCGCGCTGCAAAACCGCATTTGGACCGCCGAGACCGACCTCACCAGCGCGATCGCCGAAGGCATCGCCGGCAACAAGGACCTGACCAAGTCGCTGCTGCGCAGCTGCGGCGTGCCGGTGCCCGAAGGCGAAGTGGTGCACAGCGCCGACGAAGCCTGGGAAGCGGCCGAGGACATCGGCCTGCCGGTGGTCGTCAAGCCGCGCGACGGCAACCGCGGCCGCGGCGTGATGCTGAACCTGCGCACCAGGGACGACATCCTCGCTGCGTATGAAGTCGCGCGCGCCGAAGACCCGGATGTGATCGTCGAGCGTTTCATCGAAGGCCCCGAGCATCGCGTGCTGGTGGTCGGCGGCAAGGTGGTCGCCGTGGCACGCGGCGAGAGCGCATGGGTGACCGGCGACGGCAAATCGAGCGTCGCCCGGCTGGTCGATGCACAGATCAACAGCGACCCGCGCCGCGGCAATGCCGACATCCACCCGCTCGAGCGCCTCGATCCCTACACCAACAGCGTGATCCAGGCCAACCTGCAACGCCAGAAGCTGACGCCGGAATCGGTGCCGGGCGACGGCCAGCGCGTGCTGATCGCCGCCAACGGCAACCATGCGATCGAATGCACCGACAAGATCCATCCGGAAGTCGCGCATACCTGCACGCTGGCAGCACGCGTGGTCGGCCTCGACATCGCCGGCATCGACCTCGTCTGCAAGGACATCTCGCAACCGCTGGAGTCGCAAGGCGGCGCGATCGTCGAAGTCAATGCCGGCCCCAGCCTGCTGATGCACCTGAAGCCGGCCGAAGGCCAGCCGCAACCGGTCGGTGACGCCATCGTGTCGGCGCTGTTCCCCGAAGGCCAGCGCGGCCGCATCCCCATCGTCGGCGTGTCCGGCACCGAAGGCACGACGCAGATCGCGCGCCTCGTTGCGTGGCTGATGCAGCTGTCCGGCGCGCGCGTCGGCGTGGCCTGCCGCGACGGCCTGTTCGTCGGCCCGCGCCGCCTCGAGGCTGGCAATGCCGCGCAGTGGGAAGCGGGCCAGCGCCTGCTGATCAACCGCAACGTCGAAGCAGCGGTGTTCGAGAACGACCCGATGACGCTGCTGACCGAAGGCCTTGCGTACGATCGCTGCTGGGTCGGTATCGTCACCGACACCAAGCCGGTGCCGGGACTGGACGAACACCTGATGACGGAGCCCGAGCATCGCTACAAGATCATGCGCACGCAGGTCGACGTGGTGGTCGAGACCGGTGTCGCGGTATTGAACGCGACCGACGAGGTAGCGCTGTCGATGGCCGAGCTGTGCGACGGCGACGTGATCCTGTACGCGGCCGATGGCCAGCACCCGGCACTGCTCGCGCAGCGCGAGGCTGGCAAGCGCGTCACCTACATCAGCGACAACAAGATCATTCGCGCCAGCGGCAATGACGTGATCGATGCGATCAGGCTCGACCGCGACCTGTCGCCGGCCGCTCACGAGCTGCCGACCGACGTGTTGCTGGCCGCCATCTCCGGCGCATGGGCGCTGGGACTGGACACGCAACTGATCCGCACCGGACTCGAGACCTTTGGCACCGTCGACACCCAGACCCTGGTGATCGCCTGAGTACGACAGAACGCAGCAAGACGCTGCAAATCGCAGGATAACGACATGGAATTGATGCAGACCCGCGCACTGCGCGGACCCAATCTGTGGAGCCGCTACACCGCGCTCGAAATGGAAGTCGTGTGCACACCCGACGAATGCACGATCGACGGCATGCGCGGCTTCCAGGACCGGCTGCGCAGCCTCTGCCCCGGCGTGGCCGACCTGCGCGCGCCCGGCTACCACGGCCCGCTGACGCTGGCCCATGTGCTGGAAGCGACCATGCTGGCGCTGCAGGCGCAGGCCGGCTGCCCGGTCAGCTTCAGCCTGACCAATGCGACACCGGTCGAGCGCCGCTATCAGGTGGTGGTCGAGTACAGCGAGGAAGACGTCGGCCGCCGCGCGCTGAAGATGGCGCTGCAGCTGGCCGACTATGCGTATGCCGAGGCACGCGGCACGCTCGCCGCGGATGCCGAAACTCCGGACGTGGCCGCCATGGTGGCCGAACTGCGCGAACTGGACGAAGACGAACGCCTCGGCCCGTCAACGGGCTCGATCGTCAATGCAGCGGTGGCGCGCGGCATCCCGTTCAAACGCCTCACGCAAGGCAGCCTGGTGCAGATCGGCTGGGGCCATCGCCAGCGCCGCATCCAGGCCGCCGAAGTCGATTCCACCAGCGCGGTGGCCGAGACCATTGCACAAGACAAGAACCTGACCAAACACCTGCTGCATGCAGCCGGCGTCCCGGTGCCGCTGGGTGCGCCGTGCGACACCCTCGAGCAGGCGCATCAGGTGGTGCAACGCATCAGCTATCCGGTGGTCTGCAAGCCGCAGAATGGCTCGCAGGGCAAGGGCGTGACGGTCAACATCCAGACCGCCGAACAACTCGAGCATGCGTTCCAGCATGCGGCTCAAGCCGCGCGCGGCCCGGTGCTGGTCGAGAAATTTTTCCCCGGCAGCGACTACCGCCTGCTGGTCGTCGGCAACCGCCTGATCGCGGCAGCGCGGCGCGACCCGCCGCAAGTGATCGGCGACGGCAAGAGCACGGTGAAACAGTTGGTCGACGTCGTGAACGCCGATCCGCGCCGCGGCGATGGCCATGCAACCTCGCTGACCAAGATCCGCTTCGACGACATCGCAATGGCCTGCCTGTCCGACCAGGGCCTGAAGCCCGATTCGGTGCCCGAGAAAGGTCGCCGCGTCGTGCTGCGCAATAACGCCAACCTGTCGACCGGCGGCAGCGCGACCGACGTCACCGATGACGTGCACCCGGAAACGGCGTCGCGCGCGATCGACGCGGCCGCGATGGTCGGCCTGCACGTGTGCGGCGTGGACATCGTCTGCGAAAGCATCATGCGGCCGCTGGAAGAACAAAATGGCGGCGTGGTCGAAGTCAATGCCGCGCCCGGCCTGCGCATGCACCTGAACCCGTCGTACGGCAAGGGCCGCAACATCGGCGAAGCGGTGATGCAGCTGATGTTCGGGCATGGCGATGACGGCCGCATTCCTGTGGTTGCCGTCACCGGTGTCAACGGCAAGACCACCACCACCCGCCTGATCGCGCACGTGCTGGCCACCAAGGGCCTGTGCGTAGGCATGACCAATACCGACGGCGTGTATGTCGGCGGCCGCCAGACCGACAGCGGCGACTGCAGCGGCCCTAAGAGTGCGCGCAACGTGCTCGCGCATCCGCATGTGCAGGCGGCGGTGCTGGAAACGGCGCGCGGCGGCATGCTGCGCGAAGGCCTGGGCTTCGACAAGTGCTCGGTGGCCGTCGTCACCAACATCGGCGAAGGCGACCATCTCGGCCTGAACCATATCCATACGCCGGAAGACGTGGCGCGCGTGAAGCAGATGATCGTGCAGAACGTCGCCTCGACCGGCCATGCGGTGCTCAATGCCGCCGACCCGCTGGTGGCCGGCATGGCGCCGCACTGCCCGGGCAAGGTGATCTTCTTTGCGCAGAATGCCTACCACCCGGTGCTGGTCACGCACCGTGCACGCGGGCATCGCGTGGTGTTCGTCGACAACGGCGACATCGTGGTCGCCGAAGGCGCGCACCAGCAGCGCATGCCGCTGGCCAACGTGCCGCTGACGCGCGGTGGCCTGCTCGGCTTCCAGGTCGAAAACACGCTGGCCGCTGTCGGCGCCTGCTGGGCGCTGGACTTGCCGTGGCAATTGATCGTCGACGGCGTCAGCAGCTTCAACAATGACGTCAAGGGCGCGCCGGCGCGCTTCAACCTGATGCGCTACCGCGAGGCGACCGTGGTCGCCGACTATGGCCACAACCCGCACGCGATGCGCGCGCTGGTGGCGGCCTTTGATGCGCTGCCGGCGACCGACGCCACGAAGCGCACCGTCATCATCAGCGGTGCCGGCGACCGCCGCGACGAAGACTTGCGCGAACTGACCCGCGTGCTGGGCGCAGCCTTCGACAATGTGGTGCTGTTCGAAGATGCGTGCCAGCGCGGCCGCGCCGATGGCGAAGTGCTGGCGCTGCTGCGCGAAGGCCTGCAGGGCGCAACCCGCGCCAGTCATGTGGAAGAGATTCGCGGCGAGTTCATCGCGATCGATCGCGGGCTGGAAATGCTGAAGCCCGGCGACCAGTGCCTGGTGCTGGTCGACCAGGTTGAAGAGGCGCTCGCACACCTCGCGAAACGGGTGGCCGGCGACTGATTGCCGCTGCTGCCACAGCAAGAAAAATGGGGACGGCAACGTCCCCATTTTTCATTGATGCTCGCTGGCCGGGAAAACCGTCGCAGCGACGGCCGCCGTCGGCTCAGGTGCCGGCGTAGGCGTGGATCTGATTGCCTGCGCGTGAATGGATCTGCAGATTGAAGGAAACGATGATGCGGTCCTTGTCGCCTTCATAGGCCATCGCCTTGTGCTGCAGCCACGGCGGGAACAGCACCAGCATGCCCTCTTCCGGCTGGATATCGATGGTATTGGTCTGCAGGTAGGCATTGCCCATGTCCATGTAGGCGCCGCCCTGCAGCTGGCTGTACGGGCCGTAGAAGCGCGTGGCGCCATTCAGCTTGCCCAGCGTCGGGTGCGACTGGCGTTTTTCCGTCTCGTCGATCTGCACGTAATAGACGCCGGACCACGAGCAATTGCCATGCGTATGCACGTCATGGAAAGCCTGCCCGTTCTGGATCTGGAACCAGCAGCCGGCAAAGCGCAGGTCGAGCGACAGCTTGCCCTGCGGCCAGGCCTGCGCATTGACCTGCTTGGCCAGTTGCTGCGCGCTGCCGGCAATGAACTGCACCAGCTGCGCAAACTCGGGCAGCTCGATGCGATCGAGCAAATCGTCCGGGCTGGCAAAGAACACCTGGCGCTCGCTCTCCATCGCGAGCCGTATCGCGCCGAAGGCTCGCGCCAGCACGGGGTTGACGGTCGCAGCGTCGGAAAAACGCTGCACATCGATCGGGGTCGGCCAGAGCAACTGCATCAGCGCGCTGCCGTGGTGCCGGCTGCCGTACCGTCAGTCATGGCCGGCATGGCCAGCTTCCAGCCGGTCCGCTTTTCGAAGGCTGCGATGTCGTCCGGCGAATCGAGGTCGATGATGAAGCGGTCATTTTCCGTTGTGTACACGTGCACTTGCTGCGGATGGCTGTCGATGTACTTGCGGCAGGCGACGGCCTGCCCGCCCTCCAGCATCTCGCCGACCAGCTCCCCCGAGAACAGCACCGGGTTGCCACGCTGCCCCAGCACTTCCGGATAAACGATGGACGTGCCCGGCGCACGCTTCTTGAAGGCGCTGATCAGCTCGGTGAGTTCAGCGTTGCCGACCAGCGGCTGGTCGGCCAGTGCGACGATCACGATGTCGAACTTGCTGCCCAATGCCTCGAGGCCGAGGCGCACCGATGACTGCTGGCCTTGTTCGGGCGCCGGGTTGCGCACGATGGTGACCGGGAAGGCCTCGACCGCCGGTTCGATCTGCTGATGGTAATAGCCGGTGACGACCACCACTTCATCGATGCCGGCGCCGCTCATCGCGATCAGGTGGCGATTGATCAGCGGCACGCCCGCCAGGCTCATCATGCATTTCGGCACGCCGCCCATGCGCGAGCCTTCACCCGCGGCCAGCAGCACCGCGCCCACGCGCAAGCGTGTGTACAGCCCGCCACCTTGTTTCAGCATGCATCCCATGTCGTCATCCTTCGCTCAATCGTCAATGTTCAGTGTGCGCCGCCCTGCTGCTGCCGCAACAGTGCATCGGCGCGGAAGCGCGGTTCGCCCAGATGGACCAGATCGCCCAGGCTGTGCAGCGTATTCACTGCCAGGAAGCCATCGATCAGGTCACGGCTTCGCAGCATCGCTTCCGAGCCCGGCAGCTCGCGGGTCGGGTGCAGCCAGAACAGCGACGCGCCGCGCTGCTTCAGCGCACGGATCGCGCGCTCGGTGTCTTGTGGCGGATCTGTATCGTAGCCATCGCTGAGAACATACACCAGATCGCGCGCGCCGAGGCGACGGCCGGCATGCACCTTCAGGAAGGTATCGAGATTGCTGGCAATGCGCGTGCCACCGCCGAAGCCGAAGGTCACCGCATTGACCTTTTCCTGCACGCGGCCGCTGCTGCGCCTGAGCAGTTGCGTGACCTCGGCCAGCCGCGTATGGAACACGAACACGCGCGCCTGCAGCAGCTGTGCGAACGCGCGGCCTATACGCAGGAAAAATTGTGCGTGCGCTTCCATCGACTTGCTGACATCGACCAGCACATAGATGCGCGGCATGACGGTATCGCGCTGCCGGAATTTCAGCTTCACCAGCTCGCCGCCGCTCGATAGTCCCTGCCGTATCGTGGCCGGCAAGTCGACGCGGCGCGGCCGGTGCGCATGCCGCCATTTGCGGATCAGCTTGCGTCGCAGGCGCTGCTCAAGTGGCGCAATCAATGACTCCAGCTGCGCGCTGTCTTCGGGCATCCAGCTGCGGAAGTCCTTGTGCAGCGGATCGACTTGGCTGGCGCCGCCCATCGCCTGTTCATTCGCGATGCCATCGCCGCTGCCGCCGCTGAAGTCCAGACCGACCGGCGGGCCGCCTTTGTTCGGCCTGCCTTCCATGTCCGACTGCATCTGCGCGACCATTTCGCGCAGGTCGCGCGACTTGCGTTGCACGCCGCTGCTGCGGGTATTGCCGCGAATGCGGCGCGGGAACCAGTACGCGTCATACAGCTCGGGGAATTTTCGCCATTGCGCTGCGCTCGACGCGGTGATGCCGCGCCAGCCATGCTTCAGGCGGCGATGCTGAGCGGGTTCGAGCACCAGCGCGACATCGAGCATGGCCTTCAGTTCGGCCAGCCCGATATGGAAGCCATGCTCGCGCAGATAACCGGCGAAGCGGCGGATCTCGGCCACCGGATCGGCTGCCGGTAACGACGACGGATCCGCGAACGCAGCGCGGTCATCGCCGGCAGTGGTGCCGACGGTGCTGTCGCCTGCATGGCCGGCAGCAGGATGGGCCATGGTCATCGCAACATCGACAAGATCAGCGCATCGCGCCGGCCACGCCGACATCGACGCCGACCCGCGCTTCGCCCTGCAGGCGAGCAATGACTTCGCTGCCCATCTGCCACTGGTCGGCACGGGTCTTCAGCAACGCCGCGAGGCAGGCACGCAATGCTTCAGGCTCGGCCGGCAAGTCCTTGAGGCCAAGCGCACACAACGCGCGCACCCAGTCCAGCGTCTCGGCGATGCCGGGCACTTTCTCGAGGTCCTGCAGTCGCAGCTTGTGCACAAAGGTGACGGCCTGTTGCACGAGGCCGATGTCGGCCTGCGGCACCAGCTTCTTCACGATCTCGATTTCCTGCGGCACCGTTGGATAGTCGACATAGTGGTACAGGCAGCGCCGGCGCAGCGCATCCGACAGGTCGCGCGTGCCGTTGCTGGTCAGGATCACGATCGGCTTCGTCGCCGCCTTGATGGTGCCGAGTTCCGGCACCGATATCTGGAATTCGCCCAGCACTTCGAGCAGGTAAGCCTCGAAGGCTTCGTCGGCACGGTCGACTTCATCGACCAGCAGCACCGCCGGTGCAGGCGAGGTGATCGCCTGCATCAGCGGACGCTGCAGCAGGAATTCCGGGGAGAACAGGTCCTGCCGCAGCGTCTCTGATGCGCCTTGCCCCGCCTCGCGCAGCCGGATTTCCAGCAGCTGGCGGCTGTAATTCCACTCGTAGACGGCCTGGTTCAAGTCCAGGCTCTCATGGCACTGCAAGCGGAACAACGGCCGCGACAGCGCCTGTGACAGCGCATGCGCGATCGCGGTCTTGCCGACGCCGGCCTCTCCCTCGAGCAGCAGGGGCCGCTCCAGCGTGAGGGCCAGCCAGACCAGCGTCGCCAATCCTTCATCGGCCACATAGCCTGCCGCATCGAGCAGGCGCGTGACCTCGGCCGGTGCCGGCACCTTCATGCTCAGGCCTTGCGACCGAACAGGCCGAGGAAGAAGTTCTTCAGCAAGGCCCAGAAGATCGCCAGCCCGTTGAGCTCGGTGGCGACGGGTGCGGCTGCCGGCGCCACTTGCCCGGACTGGGCTGCCGGAGCGCCGCCTGCGGCCGCAGCCGCACCAGCGCCAGCCGGTGCCGCCGCGATCGCCTTGACCTCGAAGTTGCCAGCGAACTGGCCGAGGATCATGTCAGCCACCGAGGTCATCATGCGGCCGCCGAACTGCGCGAACTTGCCGTTGACGATGACATCGGCCGTGCCGAGCAGGCTGGTGCTGCCATCGGCTTCGGCGCGCAGGGTGGCCGTCAGCTGCATCGACGCCGATGAACCGCCCTTGTCGGCGCCTTTGCCCAGCATGGTGATCGAGAAGCCGGCCGCGTCCACGGCCTGCACTTCGATCTCGCCGGCGAAGGCGGCCGTGGCCGGGCCGACCTTCACCTTGACCTGGCCCTTGTAGTGGGTGTCATCGGTCTTCTCGGTGATGCTGGCGCCCGGCATGCAGGTGGCCAGTTCCGGGATGTCCGACAGCACCTGCCAGCAGGCGCCGATCGGCGCCTTCACGGGATAGGTCTTTTCGAGTGTGACTTGCATCGTTGTTTCCTTGTTTCCTTGTTACTGGGTGAAGCCGTGTTCCTTCAGCGTCTTCCAGACGCGGAAGGAGGTGTGCGGCATCTCGAGGTGGGTCACGCCGAGGTGGGCGAATGCATCGACCACGGCCGACGTGAAGGTCGGGATCGAACCCACGTGCGGCGACTCGGCCACGCCCTTGGCGCCGATTGGATGATGCGGCGACGGGGTCACCGTGAAATCGGTCTCCCAGTGCGGCGTCTCGACGGCGGTCGGCAGGAAGTAGTCCATCAGCGTGTTGCCCTGGATGTTGCCCTGCTCGTCGAACGACAGCAGCTGGCCCATCGCGACCGCGAAGCCCTCGGTCAGGCCGCCGTGGATCTGGCCCTCGATGATCATCGGATTGATACGGGTGCCGCAGTCATCCAGCGCATAGAAGCGACGGATCTTGGTTTCGCCGGTGGCCTTGTCGATGTCGACCACGCACAGGTAGATACCGAACGGGAAGGTGAAGTTGGGCGGATCGTAGTAGTGCACCGCTTCGAGGCCCGGCTCCATGCCTGCCGGCGGCTTGTTGTACGCGCACCAGGCGATGTCGTTCATGGTCTTGAACTTGTCGTTGCTGCCCTTGACCTTGAAGCGGTCGATTTCCCATTCGAGATCGTTCTCGCCGACTTCCAGCAAGTGGGCGGCGATCTTCTTCGCCTTCGCATGGATCTTGCGCGCGGCCAGTGCGATCGCGGCGCCGGCCACCGGGGTCGAGCGCGAACCGTAGGTGCCGAGGCCGTATGGCGCAGTGCTGGTGTCACCTTCTTCCACCTGAATGATTTCGGACGGGATCCCGAGCTCGGTCGCGATGATCTGCGCATAGGTGGTCTGGTGGCCCTGGCCCTGCGTGATGGTGCCCATGCGGGCGATCGCGCTGCCGGTCGGGTGCACACGGATTTCGCACGAGTCGAACATGCCGACGCCGAGGATGTCACACATCTTCGACGGGCCGGCACCGACGATCTCGGTGAAGGTTACGAGGCCGATACCCATCAGGGTCGGGCTGTTCGGGTCGGCGCGCTTGGCCGCCTGCTCGGCGCGCAGCGCCTTGTAGTCGACCGCGTCGAGCACCTTGTCGAGCGCGGTGTGGTAGTCGCCCGAGTCGTACTCGAAGCCGAAGGCCGACGTGTACGGGAACTGTTCCTTGCGCACGAAGTTCTTGCGGCGGATCTCGGCCTTGTCCATGTTGAGCTTCTGGGCCAGCACGTCGACCATGCGCTCGATCAGGTAGACCGCCTCAGTCACACGGAACGAGCAGCGATACGCAACGCCGCCCGGCGCCTTGTTGGTGTAAACGCCCTTGACCGAGCAGTGCGCGGCCGGGATGTCGTAGGAACCCGAGCAGATGTGGAACAGGCCGGCCGGGAATTTCGACGGGTCGGCGCAGGCATCGAACGCGCCATGGTCGGCGACCACGTTCACGCGCAGTGCCTGGATGCGGCCATCGCTGGTCGCGGCCAGCGCGCCATCCATGTGATAGTCACGCGCAAAGGCGGTCGACGACAGGTTCTCGACGCGGTCCTCGATCCACTTGACCGGACGACCGAGCACGATCGAGGCAACGATCGCGCAAACATAGCCCGGATAGACGCCAACCTTGTTGCCGAAGCCGCCACCGATGTCGGGCGACACGATGCGCACTTTCGATTCCGGAATGCCCGACAGCATCGACACCACGGTACGCACGACGTGCGGCGCCTGGCTGGTGATGTAGGTGGTCAGTTCGCCGCGGATCGGGTCGAACGAGGCGACGCAACCGCAGGTCTCCAACGGGCACGGGTGCACGCGCGGGTACAGCATGTGCTGCTCGACGGTGACGTCGGCCGCAGCGAACGCAGCGTCGGTCGCATCCTTGTCGCCCGCATCCCAGGTGAAGATGTGGTTGTGGTGCTCGCGCTTGCCGTGTGCGCCTTCATGCTTGCCGGCGAGGTCTTCGCGCAGCACCGGTGCGCCCGGCTCGAGCGCCTTGTACGGGTCGATCACGACCGGCAGTTCTTCGTATTCGATTTCGACAGCCTCGACCGCGTCGGCAGCGATGTAGCGGTCGTCGGCGATGACGATGGCCACTTCCTGCATCTGGAAGTGAACCTTCTCGTCGGCCAGCACGGCAGCCACGTCGCCGGCCAGCGTCGGCATCCAGTGCAGCTTCAGCGGCTTCAGGTCGTCGGCGGTCAGGACGGCGTGCACGCCGGGGATGGCGAGCGCCTTTTCCTTGTTGATCTTCTTGATCCGTGCATGCGCCAGCGGCGAGCGCACGATGTCCATGTGCAGCATGCCGGCCATCTTGATGTCGTCGACATAGTTGCCCTTGCCCTGGATGAAACGGGCGTCTTCCTTGCGCAGGCGGGATTCGCCCATGCCCAGCAGGGCGGCCTTGCGATCAGGTGCGTTCATGAATGGTCTCCGCGAATTTCGTTGTTGTCTGTCGTGTCTGTTGTTGCATTCGGCTGTGCCGATATTTTTTTATTTGCAGGGGAAAGGCCGCAGGGACCTCAGGCAGCGACGCTCTTTTCTTCGCGCAGCTTCTTGGCCGCGTACTGCACCGCCTTGATGATGTTCTGGTAGCCGGTGCAGCGGCACAGGTTGCCCGACATGCCGGTGCGGATCTCATCCTCGGTCGGGTCCGGGTTTTCCTGCAGCAGACGGTAGGCGCGTGCCAGCATGCCCGGCGTGCAGAAGCCGCACTGCAGGCCATGCTCCTGATAGAAGCCTTCCTGCACCGCGTGCAGCGCGCCGCCCTTGGCCAGGCCTTCGACGGTCACGATCTCGGACCCTTCGCACTGCACCGCCAGGATGGTGCAGGACTTGATCGACTGGCCGTCGATGTCAACCGTGCAGGCGCCGCAGTGGCTGGTCTCGCAGCCGATGTGGGGGCCGGTCAGGTTCATCTTCTCGCGCAGGAAGTGAATCAGCAGCGTGCGCGGCTCGACGGCCTCTTCGACCTTCTTGCCGTTGATGGTCATGTTGACGACTTGTTTGCTCATTGCGTCTCTCCGTTGTTCTTGTGTTTGTCTTGAATGCGGTTCAGCGATGCCGGTTGCGCGCAGCGCTTATTTGCAGCGCGATGCCGCCAGCTCGATCGCGCGCTTGGTCATCTCGCCGGCCATTGCGGTCTTGTACTCGGCGTCGCCGCGCAGGTCTTCGGCCGGCTCGCAAACGGCGCGCACGGCCATGGCGACTTTCTGCAGCAGTTCCGGCGTGATCGCCTGGCCCTGCATCAGCGCCTCGGCTTCGGTGGCACGCAGTGCGGTCGGCGCGACATTGGTCAGGCCGATCGTGACGTGCTCGACCTTGCCGCCACTCATGCGCAGCACGATCGCTGCGGCTGCCGTTGCCCAGTCACCGGTCTTGCGCTTGAGCTTGCGGTACGCATAGCCGGTACCGGCCGCAAACGGCGCGACTTCGATTGCGGACAGGATCTCGTCGGCCGCCATGTCGGTCATGTAGGTGCCGTGGAAGAAATCGACCGCGGCCACGCGGCGCACGCCGTTCGGGCCATGCAACACGAAGGTCGCGTCCAGCGCCTTGGCGATCGCCGGGTGGTCATTGGCCGGGTCGCCGTGCGCGATGTCGCCGCCGATGGTGCCGCGGTTGCGCACCTGAGGATCGGCGATCTGCTTCGCGGCCTCGACCAGCAGCGGCACTTTCTGCTGCAGCAGCGGCGAGGCGATCAATTCGTTCTCCGTCGTCATCGCGCCGATCACGATCTTGCCGCCCTCTTCGCGGATGCCGCGCAGCTCGGGAATGCGGTTCAGGTCGATCAGGCTGGTCGGCTCCGCAAAGCGCAGCTTCATCATCGGCAGCAAGCTGTGGCCGCCGGCCAGCAGCTTCGCGTCATCGCCCAGCTTGCCCAGCAGGGCAACGGCCTCGGCCACGGTGGCAGGACGGTGGTAATCGAATGACGGGGGAATCATCGGGGTCTCTCTCCTCTGCTTTCGCCTGCCTGGCCTGACGGGAACCGCGTTGAATACGGCCTCGTCTGGCGCAAGTGACGACTATTTGGTTTTCGAAATGGCTATTAGTTTTTTATTTGAACTTAATCGACATTTTGTGACTGCAGGGTTATATTAACACCGAATAACACTCATCATGCAAGCGATATTTCTCTTGAAAAACATTGCGAATTCGTCAATCCCGCTGCTTCTGCTGGCTGTCGTGGCTGCGGCACTGGTGCAGGTCGGCACGCTGGCGTCGGGCGGCCCGGTCCTGCTCGCGCTGACCCTGGCCGCCGTGGGCAGTGGCTGTCTGGCTTTGATGTTGTTGCGCCCGCAGCGGGCCGGACTGTCACCGCCGAACGTGATGCTGTCGCTGGGTATAGGCGGGATGGTGCTGGGGCTGGCGACCGACCTGTGGATGACGCCGTTGCATGTCATCGAGTCCCTGTGTGCCGGGAGTGGCGGGCGCAGCTTCGGTGATGCGATGGTCTTTCATGCGCGGCTGCTGCCGGCCATGCACGTGCTGATGGTGGCCGGCGGCCTGTCGGCGATTCCGACCTTGCGGGTGCTGCGCCCCGAGTGCCGCCGCCTGTGTTCGATGCTGACGCAAAATGCACTGTGCTCGACCTGGATGCTGGTCGGGATGACGGCCGGCGCGACGCTGTTCGCGCAATCGCTGACGGCCGTGAACGGCATCAGCCTGAGCCGCATGCTGGCTGGCATGTTCGCCGGCATGGTGTGGGGCATGGTCATCAGCGTGTCGGCCTATCGCCTGTTCTTCATCGCGCGCGATCGCTTCGGCTCGGTACCCCAGGGGCTTTCACGCCAGCCCTGAAGCGGTCAGCCCTGGCCGCCAAAGCGGCAAAATCTTGCCGCCCCTGTCGGAAAACCCGCAAGAATCCGGCTGGAATGGATGTTGCTCAATGCCTTGCGATACCCCCGGCCCCGTGCCGGAAAACTACGCAAACGCGATGGCAACCACGACAACGACGATGACGACGACCACGGCGACCACCGCCGCGGGCGCGATCTCGGGCAGCGCCGAACTGCAGAAGATCAAAAAAGATCTTGCTGCGGCACTGGTCGCTGCCGGCGTCACGGATGCCAAGCCAACGGACACCTATCCGAAGGGCTTCCCGATCGCGTACGAACAAAACGGCACGATCAGCAGCGCGACGACCTGGTCCGAGGCCTACCGGATGGTGACGAAGCGGGTCGAGGACAACAATCCCGACACCCCCGGCACGCTGGTCATCGACGCTGCGTCGTTGAAGGCGAACCTGAAGGCGACCAAGACCCTGTCGCTGATGGGCGTCAACTCGCTGAGCAAATTCCCGAAGGGCACCTCGGTGACCGGCGCCATCGATGCCCTGTACAAGGAGACGTCGAACGGCAAGCTGGCCACCGTGCTCGCGCATTCCGGCATCTATGACCTGACGGCTTTCCCCGAAGGCACGAGCGCATTCGAGGCCTTCAAGCTGATTGAGAACCCCGACGATCCGGGCAAGGTCTCGCTCGACCGCTACGAGGATTACAAGGCATCGGCCACGGCGCTGAAGTCGATGGACATCACCACCCTGGTCAATTTCCCGCGCGGCACGACCCTGCTGGAAGCCAAGGACACGCTGGAACCCAAGGCCGACCTGATGCTGTCCATGGTCGGCGTCAACAAGAGCTATTTCAAGAAAGCCGGCATCTCGTCGCTGGAAGCGATGACTGTGCTGATGCACTTGCCGGACTCGATCCGCGAGATGAAGGCACTGCCATCCGGCCAGACCTCGGCTGAACTGGCCCGCCAGGCGACAGCAGCCAAGAAACTGGTCGCCATGGGCTATGACAGCATCAAGCCCTTCGCATCGATGAAGTCGTTCGCCAAAGAGGCACCCAAGCCGACCACGGCGCTCGGCATCGTGCAAAAGACGCCGGCACCGGACGACTTGCCGGGGCCGACCTCGAACAGCACCGAACGCCTGTTCACGCCCACCCCCAAGACCGTCAGGCGCAGCTATGGCCAGCCCAATCCGGTCAAGAGTTCGGTCTACACCGCCCTGCCGAGCGAAAAAGTCACTGCCAACACCATCCCGGCGTTTCGCGTGGTGACTGCCGCCGAAGTGCTGGCATTCAATAAGGCATTCTGGCCGCAGCGCAGCATTTCTGGCAGCAAGTAAACCAGATCGCCAGAGGCGCGTATCACGCTGCTTTCACACGTGAAAATCGCTTATCTGGTTCAAAATCCTGCGTCTTTACACTTTTTATATGACAGAAATATTTCAAATCGCCTAAAATTCGGGCAGGAAATAGTTTCTGGAGATTAACAATGAAGAACCTCTGGTTGATCGCCGCCGTATGCGCCGCCGTCGCCGGCCCGGCCCTTGCAGCTGACGATGCGGAGAGCCCGTACAAGCCTTTCATCGTGCTGGATTCGTCGTCCGAAAAAGATTCGCTCGCCAACCAGTACGTGGCGGCCAACATCACTATCGGCGTAAAGGCACCGAACAAGATCGAATACTCGATCAAGTCGGGTATCAGCATGAAAGACGCGGCCTCCGGTTCGGACTCGATCAGCAGCAATATCGAAGGCAAGATCAAGAAATCCTACGACATCGGCACCTTCTTTACGCCGTATGTGGCGCTGCGCCTGGGCCAGAAAATCAAATCGGACGCGACCTCGTTCACCCACTATGCATTTGACGCTGGCGTGAAGATCCCGATGACCGCCAGCACCGCAGTGGATGTCGGTGTTCGCCACCGCGATGCATTTGATTCCTCGCAGCACTTCAAGAGCTTCCGCGTGCATACCACCCTGCTGTGGGACATCAATCCGTCCAACACCCTGGGCCTGCGTTACACGAAGAGCGAATCGCCGACGCTGGCTGAGGCCGAAGAGCGCGAAACCTGGCGCGTGCACTGGCAGCACAATTACTGATCGCTGTCCGAGCATTGCCGAACCAGGCCCCGCATCGAAAGACGCCGGGCCTTTTTCTTTGCCCCTCCTTGCTGCAAGGCAGCAAAAACATTGCCGACCTTACATACGTTCCTGACACGATCGGTCTTTCCTGACATAATCCCAACGAAATCCTGACAAATACCTGACGGTCATTTGTTAGACTCTTGTCTTTCTTTCTTGTTTTTTGGAAATTTGTCGACCGATCACCGCAATGACTGATTTTTTCAAGCCTTTGCGCAAGCCGCTCGCGCCTTGCCTGCTGGCGCTGCTGATGGCGCTTGTCGCCGCCTCTCCTGACGCTGCCGCACAAACCGAACCCGCCGAGCAGCCCGCGCTGACGGTGCTCGGCATCGACGACCTCGTCACGCTCGCGTTGCAATACAACCCCGGCTTGAAAGCCAGCCAGCGCGGCGTCGATGTCGCGACTGCAGCCATCACCAGCGCCGGCGCCTTGCCCAACCCCCGGCTGGAGATCGGCGGCGGACGCAATGCGACCGCCAGCGGCGCTTCGCAGTCCGGACAAGTGACCAGCGTCGGCGTGTCGCAGTTCATCGAGAATCCATTGGTCCGCAGCGCCCGTGTCAGCGGCGCATGGTTTGCGCACCAGGGCAGCCAGCAATCGCTGGCGCTGGCGCGCAATGAACTGGTCGCGCAAGTGCGCTTGCGTGTCTACGAATACGTGCTGCGCAGGGAAGAGGCGCAGGCCGCCACTGATGCGCTGCTGCTGCTGGAGCAGACGCGGGAACGCATCAAGGTGCGGGTCGAGTCCGGCGAGGCCGGCAAATACGAACTGATCAAGGCCGACGCCGAGATCGTCAACGCACGCCAGCGCGAAGAGACGGCGAAGCTGCAGATCGCGCAAGCGGCCATCACGCTCAACCGTCTGGCGGCCGGCATGCTGCCCGCGCGCTGGGAGCTGGATGCGGAACTGGAAGAGGCCGCCGGCGTCCCAGCGCTCGATGTACTGAAGCAAACAGCCTTGCAAAACAATCCCGAGCTGCGCGTGCTGCAGGCGGAATTCGATCGCCAGCAGTCGCGCATCGATGAAGCCACCGCCAGCCGACTGCCCGGCGTCGAGCTGCGCCTGTCGCAACTGCGCGAGCCCGACGTGCGGCAGGACATGGTCGGCATTTCGGTGCAGATCCCGCTGCTCGACCAGAAGCGCGGGCCGCGCGCCGAAGCCATCGCCGAGCGCGAGCGCACGCTGGTGCAGCTCGAGGGACGCCGCGCGGAACTGATGCAGCAGCTGGAGCTGGCCTGGCGTTCGGTCGAGATCGCGCGCGTGCGCATCCAGGCACTGTCCGAAGGCGCGGTGCGTTCGTCGGAGGCGGCGCTGCGCGTCGCGGAAGCAGCCTATCGCTTCGGCGAGCGCGGCATCCTCGAGGTGCTGGATGCACAGCGCGTGTTGCGCGCGGTACGCCAGGACTTGCTGCTTGCGCGCTTCCAGTTGCAATCCTCGCTGATCGAGCTGGATGCGCTGGCAGGCCGTTATGCCAGCGCCCGCTGACCCGGCGATGTCCTTGCCCTTGCTGCCACTACCGCTACTGCCGACCCTACCGACACCCCTGATACTGCCGACGCTGCCTGCCAACCCGACCATGCCTGCTGACCGCCATACGATGACCTCCACCCTGCTGTCCCGCCACTTGTACTGCCACTTGTCCCACCGCCTGCCAGGCATCCTGCCCGTGCTGATGGTCTGCGCCGCGCTTGCTGTCTCCGCGTGCGGCAAGAAAGAGGCCGTGCCAGCCCGTCCCGATGCCGCGCAACAGGCGCGCGACCCGATGCTGGTCGAGCTCACGCCCGAGATGGACAAGCAATTCATGGTCGAACCGGCAGCGATGGCCAAGATTTCGATCACACAGAAAGTCGCCGGCCGCATCGAAGCGAATGAACGGCTGACAACCCGCATCGGCGCCTCCGTCACCGGGCGCGTCGTGCATGTGATGGCCGAGGTCGGTGACCGCGTGAAGGCGGGCCAAGCACTGGCCAGCCTTGCCAGCCCGGAGCTGACCAATGCGCAGCTCGCCTACCTGCGCGCGCTGTCGTCGACCAAGCTGGCCGAGCGCAGCGTCGAGCGCGCACAGGCGCTGGTGGCCGCCGACGTGATCGGCCATGCCGAACTGCAGCGGCGCGAAGTCGAGCTGTCGGTGGCGCGCGCCGAGCTGCGCGCCGCAAACGACCAGCTGCGGCTGATCGGTCTCACGCCTGCCATGATCGAGCGCCTGCGCGAGACCGGCGCCATCACGTCGGAAGTGGCCATCACCGCCACCCGCTCCGGCGTGGTCATTGAACGCAAGGTCAGCCAGGGACAGGTCGCGCAACCGGGCGACCCGCTGTTCACCGTGGCTGACCTGTCGACGGTTTGGGTGGTCGGCGCCTTGCCCGAACAGGACGCGAACTCGGTCAGCCTGCACCAGCAGGTTGAGGTCGAGGTCGCTGCGCTCGGCGCGCAAACGCTGAAGGGCCGCATCATCTACGTCAGCGACACCGTGCAGCCGGAGACGCGCACCGTCCCCATCCGCACCGAAGTGCAGAACCCGAAATCCGAGCTCAAGCCGCAGATGCTGGCCACGCTCAGGCTCAACGGCACTTACGTCAGGCAACTGGCGGTGCCGGCCATGGCCGTCGTTCGGGAGGGCGACAAGGACTATGTGTTCGTCAGGCTGGCGGACCATCGCTACCGGCTGACCGAAGTCACGCTCGATCCGGCAGCCGGTGAGCTGCGCCCCGTGCGCAAGGGCATCGAAGAGGGAACGCCGATCGTGGTCGACGGCAGCTTCCACCTGAACAGCCAGCGCAAGCGCGCCGAGTTGGAGTGACGCGATGCTGGCCAACCTGATACGCGAGGCGCTGGCGCAGCGCCTCGTCATGCTCGTGATTGCGCTGGCGCTGGCCGGCTTCGGCCTGCGCGCGGCCACGCACCTGTCGGTCGACGCTTTCCCTGACGTCACCAACGTGCAAGTGCAGGTCGCGACGGAAGCGCCCGGACGCTCGCCCGAGGAAGTCGAACGCTTCGTCACCGTGCCGCTGGAGATCGCGATGACCGGCCTGCCCGGCCTGACCGAGATGCGCTCGCTGAACCGCAACGGCCTCTCCATCATCACGCTGGTCTTCACCGACAGCACCGACATCTACTTTGCACGTCAGCTGGTGATGGAGCGCCTGATGGAAGCCGGCGCCAAGCTCCCCGCAGGCATCACGCCGGTGCTGGGGCCGGTATCGTCCGGCCTCGGCGAGGTCTACCAGTACACGCTGGAGCGTCCCGACGACGGCAAGCGCGCGCTGTCTGACGCCGAGCTGATGGAAAGGCGTGTGGTGCAGGACTGGGTGGTGCGGCCGCTGCTGCGCTCGATTCCCGGCGTGGCCGAGATCAATTCCACCGGCGGGCTGGAGCGCCAGTTCCATGTGCTGGTCAATCCTGACCGGCTGCGCCATTACCAGATCTCGCTGGGCGAGGTGCGCGACGCGATCGCAAAGAACAATGCGAACTCGGGCGGCGGCATCCTGCCGCAGGGACCGGAGCAATACCTGATCCGCGGCATCGGCCTCACGCGCACGGCTGAAGACGTAGGCGGCATCGTGCTCAAGGAAGCGCATGGCATCCCCGTCATCGTGCGCGACGTGGCTGAAGTGAAGATCGGCGCCGCCGTGCGCCAGGGCGCGATGATCAAGGACGGCGTCACCGAAGCCGTCGGCGGCGTGGTAATGATGCTGCGCGGCGGGAACGCGAAAGAGATCGTCACCCGCGTCAAGCATCGCATCGAGGAAATCAATGCGAAGCACATGCTGCCCGGCGGTTTGCAGGTCGTGCCCTATTACGACCGCTCCGAGCTGGTCGATGCATCGCTGTGGATGGTCGGCAAGGTGCTGATCGAGGGCGTGGCGCTGGTGGTGATCGTGCTGCTGGTCTTCCTCGGCGATTTGCGTTCGTCGCTGGTCGTGATCGCGACGCTGGTGATCACGCCGCTGGTGACCTTCATGGTGATGAACCGCATAGGGCTGTCGGCCAACCTGATGTCACTGGGGGGACTGGCGATCGCGATCGGCCTGATGGTGGACGGCACGGTGGTGGTGGTCGAGAACGTGTTCCACCAGCTCGGTCATGCGAAGCCCGGCGAGCGCCTGCAAGTGGTACTGGCCGCGACGCTGGACGTGGCCAAGCCGACCATCTATGGCATTTCGATCATCGTGCTGGTGTTCCTGCCGCTGATGACGCTGACCGACATGGAAGGCAAGATGTTCTCGCCGCTGGCGCTGACGATCGCGATTGCGCTGGCGGTCTCGCTGGCGGTCTCGCTGCTGCTGTCGCCGGCACTGTGTTCTTACCTGCTCAAGGGCGGCGCCGACCAGGACACCCGCTTCATCGCCTGGATCAAGCGCCACTATCTGGCCCTGTTCGAAAAGGCGATGGGCGCGCAAAAGAAAACGGTCATGGCCGCGCTGCTGTTGCTGGTGGCGTCGTTCGCGCTGGTGCCCTTCCTTGGCAAGAGCTTCATCCCGACCATGCGCGAAGGTTCGGTTTCGCCGCAGATCCTTCGCCTGCCCAGCATCTCGATGGATGAGTCGATCAAGATCGAGATGAACGCAATGAAGGAGATCGCCGCGATCCCGGGCGTGAAGATGGCCGTCTCGCGGATGGGCCGCGGCGAGTCGCCGGCCGACCCGGCCGGCCCCAACGATTCCGACCCGATCGTGACCCTCGACCCCAAATCCGGCCGCAGCCAGGACCAGGTCGAGGATGACATCCGCAAGGCGCTGGGCAAGATCCCGGGGGTGCAGATCGTGATGAGCCAGCCGATCTCGGACCGCGTCGACGAAATGCTGACCGGCGTGCGCGCGCACCTGGCGATCAAGATCTTCGGCGACGACCTGGCCGAGCTCAAGCGCATCTCCGAGCGCGTCGCCCACATCGCGCGCCGCGTCCAGGGCGCGCGCGACATCCGCGTCGAACGCCTGTCCGGACAGCAGACCCTGACCATCGACATCGACCGCCGCGCGATCGCGCGCCACGGCATCAACGTCGCCGACATCCACCAGATCATCGAGACCGCCTTCGGCGGTGCCGAGGTCAGCCAGCTGTACGAGGGCGAGCGTCGCTTCGGCATCGTGCTGCGCTATCCGGAATCCTTCCGCAATTCGGTCGACAACATCCGCGAGACCATGCTGCGCACCGCCGACAATGCGCTGATACCGCTCGAGTCGGTGGCGACCATCAAGGTGATCGACAGCCCGCCCGTGATCAGCCGCGAGCTGGGCAAGCGGCGCGTGGTGGTCGGCATCAACGTCGCCGACCGCGACCTTGGCGGCTTCGTGGCCGAAATGCAGCAGCGGATCGAAGACGAAGTGAAGCTGCCGGAGGGCTATTACTTTTCCTGGGGCGGGCAGTTCGAGAACATGCAGCGCGCGATGGGCACCCTGAAGGTGATCGTGCCGCTGACGGTGGTGGCGATCTTCTTCCTGCTGTTCCTGATGTTTAACTCGGTGCGGCTGGCCGCGCTGATCATCACCGTGCTGCCGTTCGCATCGATCGGCGGCGTGTTCGGCCTCGCGCTCACCGGCGAGTACCTGTCGGTGCCGGCCTCGGTCGGCTTCATCGCGCTGTGGGGCATCGCTGTGCTCAACGGCGTGGTGCTGATCACCTATGTGCGCAAGCTGCGCGAAGACGGACTGCCGCTCAACGATGCATTGCGGCAGGGCTGCGCGCAACGCTTCCGCCCCGTGATGATGACGGCCACCGTCGCGCTGCTGGGACTGGTGCCCTTCCTGTTCGCGACCGGCCCCGGCTCCGAGGTGCAGCGACCGCTGGCCATCGTCGTGATCGGCGGTCTGATCACCTCCACCCTGCTGACGCTGGTCGTGCTGCCGGTGCTGTACCGCTGGTTCGAGCCGCCGCTGGCGGAGTCAGAGCAGGATCGCCATCAAAGGCTGGTCAACGCGGACGTCTGAACCGACTGCCGCCATCGGCACGCCGTTGCCGGTGGCGGCGTCGCTGCCACTGCGCCGGTTGCTTCCTCTGCAAGCTGCGGGCCGGGTTACACTTGCCCGCATCATGGCCGCCCCGACTGTTCCTTCTCCAACGCCCGCCACCGTATCAACCAGCGATGCGGCGCTGCGCACCGATCCGGCCGCGCCTGCCGCAACGCGGCGCCCGCCCACGCTGATGCTGCTGAACCCGCGGGCCGGCGGCGGCCGCGCGCGCAAGCTGTTGCGCGAGATCGAGGCCAGCCTGGAACTGGCGCATCCACGACCGATGTTCTTCATGACCGAGGATGTGCGCGGCGCTCGCAAGCTGGTCGATGCGATGCCAGCCGGCAGCCGCGTGATCATCGCCGGCGGCGACGGCAGCGTGCAGCAATTGCTGCCCTCGCTGGTTGCCGGCGGCCATACGCTGGCGCTGGTGCCCATCGGCAGCGGCAACGACACCGCGCGCGCACTGGGCGTCGCAGGAAAGAACTGGCGCAAGGCACTCGAGATCGCATTGCATGCGCCGGCCTCGGCGATGGACATCGGCGAAGTCAGTTTCACCGAAGCTGGCGGCCGCAGCGAGCGACGCACGCTGTTCATCTCCAGCCTGGCGGCCGGATTCGACGCCTCGGTATCTGCACGCGCAGCGGGCATCCCGGGTTGGCTGACCGGCCTGCCGCGCTACCTGATGGCGACGCTGGCCGAGCTGGCGATGCTGCGCCGTTTCCCCGTCAACCTGAGCGTCGATGGCGTCATGCAGCACGGCGGCGATGTACTGCTGGCCAGCAGCCTGAACACCCCGACCTATGGCGCCGGCATGCCGATCGCTCCGCCGGCCAGCGACAGCGACGGCCAGCTCGACCTGATGCTGGCCGAAGGCATGGGCCTGCTGCGCGCGCTGAAGCTCCTGCCGGCGATGCTGTCAGGGCGACACCTTGGCAGGCAAGGCGTGACCCACCTGCGCTTCGCCGACCTTGAAGCGAAGGCGCACGCCCCGCTGCCGATCGCCGCCGACGGCGAATACCTCGGCGACGTGTCATCGCTGCGCGTGGTGGTGCGCCCCGGACTGCTGTCGGTCGTGCGCCGGCCGCCGGCGGATTGACGCGTCGCAGCGCGGCGCAATACATTCCAATTTTGAAAACTAATCAAGTTACAAAGCGCTCATCAACATGAGCGATTGTTAACTTTGCCTGTGATGTGTAATACCATCGTCTCCGGCCATTGCCGACTTCGGCATCAATCGGTCAATTATCAATAACAAAACATGCGGCGTGATGTGCCCCCGACCGGCATCGGTCTCCGGAGACTGCGCCGCATGCCTGTGCAGCCAGTCCTGACGGAGCGTTCATGGAAATCTCCCAAGCGATCGAAATACGCAATGCGATGCAGGCTTCCGGGGTCATCATGGCCTACAACGGCGCGGTGTCCGATGAACTGATGGTGACGCTGGCCGACATCCTGAAGCAGCGGATGGAAGGCCAGGACGACGCGAAGCGCTCGCGCACCGTGTTCTCGGTCTTCATGGAAGGCATGCAGAACCTGATCTGGCACGGCCGCACCGCCCAGGGAGCGACCGGCATGGTCTGCATCTCCGAACACGAAAGCGAGGTCGTCATCGTCTGCGGCAACCGCATCGTGCGCGACGCATCGGTGAAGCTGAAGGAAACGCTGGCGCAGCTGCAAGGCGCCGACAAGGAAACGATACGCCAGCTGTACCGCGAAGGCATGTCGAAATCGAACGAACACGAAGGCCCGGGCGCCGGGCTCGGGCTGCTGGAGATCGCGCGCCGCGCGTCACACCCGATCTCGTTCGCGTTCACCGACGTCGACGACGGGCATGTGGACTTCTTCCTCGCTGCACGAATCTGAACATTGGGGACAACATGAGTGACCTGCACATAGCCGCAACCGACCGCACGCCGGAGATACGCCTGTCGAAGGCCGACGGCATCTTCAGCATGAAGGGCGAATCCTTCCCCGAAGACGTATCGGCCTTCTATGGCCAGGTGATCGTCGCCATCGACCAGCTGCCGGCGGCCATCAGCAAGCCGCTGGAGGTCGACATCGCGATGGTCTATATCAACAGCTCGAGTATCAAGGCGATGTTCCGCATCTTCGAAGGTTTCGAAGGCGTGCGCAAGGCGGGCCAGGGCGTGAACATCACCTGGAATTTCCAGGATGACGACGACATCATGCAAGAGCTCGGCGAAGATTTCAAAGACCGCTTCCCCGACCTGACGATCGCGGTACAGGCACTCTGAGCACGGAGCCCATCGGGACTGGCATGGACGACAAGCTGTTCGACCTCTACGACCGCGAGAAGCGCCTGCTGGCCGAAGGGCCGGCGATGCTGGAGAGCGAAGACGAGGTCGAGCTGCGCTCGTTCGCGCAGCGCCTGTTCGAGCGTTTTTCCAAGGTCGTGCGCGAGAACGAAGACCTGACCCGCCACTCCGACCGCCAGGAGCAGCGGCTGGTCAAGCTGAACCAGAACCTGCGCACCCAGACGCGCGAGCTCGACCAGCGCAAGACCGAGTTCGAGAACCTGTCACGCCAGCTCGCGAAATACCTGCCACCGCAGATCCACGAGGCCCTGTTCGCCGGCAGCCATGACACCCGCATCGCGACCCAGCGCAAGAAGCTGACCGTGATGTTCTCGGACATCAAGAACTTCACGCAGACCTCAGAGACGCTCCAGCCCGAAGCACTGACCGAGTACCTGAACGAATATTTTTCCGAAATGACCCAGATCGCGCTCGAGCACGGCGCGACCATCGACAAGTACATCGGCGACGCGATGATGGTCTTCTTCGGTGACCCGGCTTCGAAAGGCGTGCGCGAAGATGCGCGCGCCTGCGTCGAGATGGCCCTGCGCATGCAGGAGCGCATGCAGGTGCTGCAGCAGCGCTGGCGTGCGAACGGATTCGACCGGCCGTTCGAGATTCGCATCGGCATCAATACCGGCTACTGCAACGTCGGCAATTTCGGCTCGGAGCAACGGCTGTCCTACACCATCATCGGCGGCGAGGTGAACCTCGCGCAGCGACTGGAATCGGCTTCCGACGTGGGCGGCATCCTGGTCAGCTACGAAACCTACGCGCATGTGCAGGACATGGTCGAGGCCGAGAAGCGCGGCGCGATCCAGATGAAGGGCATCGCGCGCGACGTGCAGACCTATGCGATCAAGGGCCGCAAGAGGGACGAAGCCGTGGCGCAGCTGACGCTGGCGCATCCTGCCGGCGTGGCGATCGCGCTCGATACAGCGGCACTCGATATCGACACTCGCGCCACGCTGGCAGAGCAGCTGAGCACCCTCGCCGACCGGCTACGCTCAGGCGACTGATCCCGCGCTCAGGCCGTCCCGCGGCCCGGCGCCATACCAAGGGAATGTGTCTATGCAAAGCTCCATACGTTGGCTGCTGACAGGCCTGCTCTGGCTCACCGTCACACCCGCGCTGGCGATCGACGTTAAGCCGGAGACGCCACTGATTTTCACCGATCTTGTCGGTGTTCAGGTGCTGGATGACCCTGGCGGGCAATTGAACGCCGAGCAGGCCCTGGCGATGCAAGCCCGGTTCCAGCCGCTGTCGACGCTCACGACCCTGGATCGCAGCCATCGCTACTGGATCCTGGTGAACCTGCGCAGCACGCTCGATCATGATCGTGAGCTGCGTGTCGACCTGCCGACCTGGGAAGAGTTTCACAGTTTCCTGATCGCCGATGACGGCAAGCTGCGCGAGCTGCGGGCCAGCGGTGTCTTCTGGGGCAGCTATTCCTACCTGGTGGACCTGAATCCCTTCAAGGCAGCGATCGGCCGCAGCGACAGCCAGTTTCCGGTGTTCGTTCTGAGAGCCGGACAGGACACGCGCCTGCTGCTGCAGCCGGTGCGCACCAGCGGCGCCGCGACACCGAAGATCCTGGCGCCCAAATTCATGGATCACGCGCGCTATCTGGAAATTCGCCGCTTCGGGCTCGTGATCGAAGGCCTGTTCGCCGGCATCCTGCTGGCCGCCGCTGTATTCGGCTGCTATTCGGCGCTGCAGAACCGTGACCGCAGCAGTCTCCTGTATGCATGCTGGATCATGGTCGCGCTGGTGTCGTACAGCGTGCTGCCGGTGCATGACGGCTCGCGCATCTATGAATTCCTGTTGCGATTCGAAGGCTTGCAGGTGGGGCCGGTTTACGTCACGCGTTTCGTCGGCAACACCTTTGGCTTCATGCAGGCCATAGGCTATGTGCTGTTTGCACGCAGCTTCCTCGACCTGAAGACCCACCTGCCCAAGGTCTACCGCATCAGCAATGTGTACGTGGTGCTGTCGATCGCATGGTGGATCATGGTCGTGCCTTTCTGGCACGTCGCCGTCCAGACGCCGACGCCGGTTTTCGGTCCATATGCGGTGATGGTAATCGGCATGCTGCTGACCATCTTCGGCAGTGCATGGGTCCGCTACCGGCAAGGCTTGCGGGTAGCGAAATTTTTCATGTTCGCGATCATCCCCTACTTGTTCTTCCGCGCCGTCTTCTTGCTCAGCACCTTCCTGAACGTGCCGTCCCCGTTCAGCTTCATGGAGCCGGCCGGCCTTGGCTTCTTCCTGCTCAATTCCAATACGGCGCAGGCAGTGGGATTCTGCAGCGAGGCCTTGATCATGGGCCTGGCCGTGTTCAGCAAGAACCGCTGGCTGCAGGACGAACTGAAGCAGGAAGTCGAGAGCCAGAACCAGCGACTTGAAATCACCGTCGCCGAGCGCACGCGAGAGCTGGCCGAGAGCAAGGCAGATACCGAGCGCCAGCACCAGCTCATCCTCGATTCGATCAGTTATGCAAGCCGCTTGCAAAAGGCACAGCTACCCCGCAAGCAGCGACTGGAAGGACGCTTCCGCTCCTTCGATGCGATCTGGGAGCCGCGTGACACGATCGGCGGCGATGTCTGGTGGGTGTCTCCGCCCGATGAACAGGGCCGGATCACGCTGGCACTGGCCGACTGCACTGGCCATGGGGTGCCGGGCGCCATGTTGTCGGTGCTGGCCAGCACTTCGCTGGAGCGCATCGTGGCAGCGAACCCGGGCATGGATCCGTCTACGATGCTGATGGCGCTCGACCAAACCTTGCGTCGCGGCCTGAACCAGGACCTGGCCGGCGCCGAAAGCGACGATGGCTGCGATGCGGCGATCGTGCGCATCGACACCGACCGGCGTTTGCTGGAGTTTTCCGGTGCAAAGCTGGGGCTGATGCATGCGCATGCCGACGGCAACGTCGATCGCATACAGCCGGCGCGCATCTCGCTCGGCTATCCGTCACCGCCCACAGAGGTGCCGCCCGTTCATGCGATAAGCTATGCGCCCGGCGACAGCTTCCTGCTGGTCACTGATGGCATCACCGACCAGGTCGGCGGCGAGGGCTCGCCGCGCGCGTATGGCTATCGCCGGTTGACCGAGCTGCTGCAGGCTTGTCGTGGGCTGGATGCTGCGGCGACAGCACAGCGCATCCGGGATGAGCTGCGCGCATGGCAGGGAACGCAGCTGCGGCGCGATGACATGACGGCACTCGTGTTCAGCATGAACTGAGTGCCGCCCCTGAAGTCGTGAGGACTCAGCGCGGCCGCGCGCGACGCTCGAAATGGTCGGCGCTGGCGCAGTCCCAGTGGCTGCGGAAAGGCTCCGGCAGCAAGGCCAGCTTTTCCTCGTCCAGCAGCACGCCCTCGTCGAGCGACGGCAAGGTGCTGGCCAGCGAGACGGCCACGCCGCTGACATTGCGCACGGTGATGTGCTCGGTCGTGAGCTGGCTCGGGCTTTCAAGGCCGGCGGCGCCCACCAGTTCGGCCAGGGCCTCGACGGTTAGTTCGTGGAAGTTGCGCACGCGCGTCGCCTTGTCCGGTACCACCAGCGCACGCTGGCGATCCGGGTCTTGCGTCGCGACGCCGGTCGGGCAATGGTCGGTATGGCAGTTGCGCGATTGTATGCAGCCAAGCGCGAACATGAAGCCGCGCGCCGAGTTGCACCAGTCGGCGCCCAGCGCGATCGCGCGCGCTATGTCGAACGCGGAGATGATCTTGCCCGACACGCCGATCTTGATACGGTCGCGCTTGCCGACGCCGACCAGCGTGTTGTGCACCAGTCGCAAGCCTTCGCGCATCGGCATGCCGACGTAGTCGGAGAACTCGACTGGCGCCGCGCCAGTCCCGCCTTCACTGCCGTCGACGACGATGAAGTCCGGGTACGTCTCGGTCTCGAGCATCGCCTTGACGATGCCGAACCATTCCCACGGCTGGCCGATGCAGAGCTTGAAGCCGACCGGCTTGCCGCCCGACAGTTCGCGCAGGCGGCGGATGAAGGCCATCAGTTCCTTCGGCGTCGAGAACTCGCCGTGCGCCGCCGGTGACACGCAATCCTGCCCGAGCGGCACGCCGCGCGTGGCCGCGATCTCGGGTGTGACCTTCGCTGCCGGCAGCACGCCGCCGTGGCCCGGCTTGGCACCCTGAGACATTTTTATTTCGATCATCTTCACTTGCGGCGACTGCGCCTGCTCGGCGAACTTGTCACCGTCGAAGTGGCCGGCCGAATTGCGGCAGCCGAAATAGCCGGATCCAATTTCCCAGATCAGGTCGCCGCCGTGCTCGCGGTGATAAGCCGAGATCGAACCTTCTCCGGTGTCATGCGCGAAGCCGCCCATCTGCGCGCCGCGGTTCAGCGCACGGATCGCATTCGGCGACAGCGAGCCGAAGCTCATCGCCGAGATGTTGAAGATCGATGCCTCATACGGATGCTTGCAGTCCGGCCCGCCGATGGTGACGCGGAAGCTCTTGGGGTCGACATGTTTGGGTACTGCCGAATGCCCTATCCATTCACTGTCGCCGCTATAGACGGACTTGATGGTGCCGAAGCCGCGCTTGTCGTTGACGCGCTTGGCACGCGAATAGACCATTGCGCGCTGGTTGCGCGAGAACGGCAGGTTCTCTTCGTCGCTCTCGAGGAAGTACTGGCGGATCTCGGGACGGATGTATTCGAGCATGAAGCGCAGGTGGCCCGTGACCGGGTAATTGCGCAGGATCGCATGGTGCTCCTGCCGGTAATCACGCCAGCCGAGTATGAACAGGCCAAGGCTGATCAGCGACAGCCAAGGCGATACCGGCAACAACAGGAAAATGCCGAAACCGGTCAGCACCCATGGAAGGAAGCGCGTGTATTGGGCCATCATCCCCTATCCCCTTTTTCAGTGTCTGTGATCCGCACCTGTGCCAGTGCTGTCTGTGCTGCGGGTGCTGCGGTTTACTGCAGGCGGGCCGGACCGGCGCCCGCCTCACTCGGCTTCAGTTGAATTCGACGGTGACCGTCGGGTCGCCCGGCAAGCCGACGTACTGCATCTTGACCTTCATGCCCGGCTTGACCGGTTGCGGCGGGAAGAAGCCGCCAAGGCTCAGCAGGTCGCCCTTTCTGAGCGTGATGCCGTCCTTCTTGAGTGCCTTCGCCAGCCATAGCGCCGCTTCCAGCGGATGGCCAAGCAGCGCATTGCCCTTGCCGCGGCCGAGTTCCTTGTTGTTGTCGGCTTCGTCGACCATGACCACGGTCATTGATGCCAGCGCATCGGCGAAGGCTTGCGTCTGCTGCACCGGCAGCTCCATGCCAAGCACGCCGCCACGGAAGCCGACGTTGGTCGCGATGAAGTTGTTGCCGCTGAATTTGCCTTCCAACATGATGTCAGGCAGCTCGATGAAAGGCACCACCGATTCAAGGTGCGCAAGCGCTTCAAGCGGCGTCTTGGCATCGGCCAGGCCGGCATCCTTCACTTCGACGATCAGGTCAGCTTCATACAGCGGGATCGCGCCGAAATCAGCCGGCAGCGACGCAAGAATGTCGACCATGTTGCGGTTGTACATGTAGCCCCATTTCGGGCCATCGACACCAAAGCGCTGCTGCAGGGCCGGGTTCGTGAAGGCCGCCTTATATCCGACCAGGTCACCCAGCGGCACCCGTAGTTTCTTGCCCAGCTTTTTCTTCGCGCACTCGGCATCCTCGATCGTGATGTCGTTGCCGAAGCCCTTGCTCGGGCGGCGCTTCGCGTAATCGGCGACATAGGCGTCAACGGCTGCATCGTCAGGGCAAGCGGCCAGCACCGGCGATCCCAGTATGCCGACCAACATCAAGCCGGCGAGTCCTTTGGCTGCAACCATACCAAGCTGACGGCAAGCTGAATTCACTTGAAAATCCATGGAAAAAGTCCTCATTTTTCAGCCACTTGCGGCCGTTTTTGTCGCGCCGAGCATAGCACGACCACCGCGGCCCAAAATTTGGTGATTATTTTCCGAATTGGAATCGTTTCTCGGTGACAACGATACTTGAGTTGAATACACTACGTCAGGCGGAAAAATGATTATCAAAATTTAAATATTCTCCGCCCCGCATCCACGACAACCATCGAGGGGAACACGATGCAAGCACCGACTGGCGCAACGCCAACGCCGGACTCAGCGAATCAGCCTTATTTCACGCTGACCGATTTCATCTTTGTCGTCATTGCCATCGTGGTCGGCATCCTGGTTGTGCGCCTCGGCGCGACGACCTGGACCGAGGGCATGCACACGGAAGCCACCAAGGCCAATGGCGAACGCTTCGCTGCATGGCTCGAAGAAGCCGGTGCCAAGCGCACTGCCGGCGAAAAGACCGGCGTCGCGGCCTGCGATGCTGACGGCGCAAGCTGGAGCGACTGCCGCGATGCACTGGTGGCCGAAAATGGCCCGCTGGCCGGCCTTGCCAATGTCACTACCCCGGGCGGCGCAGTCTACTCCGCCACTTGCGACCGCATGCAACTCGACACGCTGGGCGCCATCATCATTGAAAAGGGCCTGCCCAAGCCGCCCGATGGCGCATCCCTCGTTTACAGCGCCATTGCCGATGCCGAACCGGTGAAGGATGCGCTGTCGCTGCGCGTCGCCATCTGCGGCCGCGGCTATTCCCAAATCAATATCCGTGAAGTCAAGTTCTGACGCGCAGGAGCCCGATGATGCAAACCGCTGACACCGTCCAGGGCAAGCGCCCTTCGCTTTCGCTGCGCCAGTTCGTTTACGCGTGGCTGTTCGATCCGAATAACCCGAACAACTTCCAGAAGCAGTTCGACAAGTACATCTTCCTGCTGATCATCCTCAATGCACTGTCGCTGATCGCAGAGAACATCCCTGTCGTCTTCGAGCCGTACAAGCACGCATTCCACATTTTCGAGCTGTTCTCGCTGGGCGCCTTCACGGTCGAATACGTGCTGCGCTGGTATGTCGCACCGGAAGATCCTGAATTTTCCCAGTCGGGCCTGCCGCGCTTCGCATTCATGCGCAGCGGCTACGCGCTGATCGACCTTGCCGCGATCCTGCCGTTCTACCTGTCGATGATGTCGCTGATCGCAATCGACCTGCGCATGATGCGCGCGCTGCGACTGCTGCGACTGGCCAAGCTGTTCCGCATGGTGATCCCGGCGATACAGGAATTCCGCGAACTGAACCGCGGCCGCACCTTCCGCCAGCAGGTGTACTCGCTGCTGCACCCGACCGAGACCAGCGGCAAGCTGCAGGACATGCTCGACACCTTCGTCGTCTGGTGGGTGTTCATTTCCGTCTGTGCGGTGGTGCTGGAATCGGTCGAGGCCGTCCACTATGTGCTGAACGTGCACTTCATCGTGCTCGACGCGGTCGCCGTGTTCATCTTCTCGATGGAATACATCTTCCGCCTGTACTCCTGCCCCGAAGACCCGCGCTTCAAGGGCATGCTGGGCCGCATCCGTTACGCGAAGACGCCGATCGTGATGATCGACTTCCTCGCAATCGTGCCGTTCTTCCTGGAGAGCATGCTGCATCACTTGTTCGACCTGCGTTTCCTGCGGATCTTCCGGTTGATGCGACTGCTGAAGCTGACGCGCTACACCACGTCGACCGGCACCCTGCTGAAGGCGCTCAAGCGCGAATGGCCGGTGATTGCAGCTTCGACCTTCATCATGCTCCTGCTGGTGATCCTGACCGCCAGCCTCGGCTATCTGTTCGAGCATGATGCGCAGCCGGACAAGTTCGAGAACATCCCGCAGTCGATCTATTGGGCGGTGGTGACACTGGCCTCGGTCGGCTATGGCGACATCTCTCCGGTGACGCCGGTTGGCCGCCTGATGACCATCATCATGGCGCTGGTCGGCATCGGCATCTTCGCGGTGCCTGCCGCGGTGCTGTCGACCGCCTTCAACGACCAGCTGCACAAGGATCGTGAAGAGATGCACAACGAGCTGGTCAGCTTCCTGAAGGATGGCGAGCTGTCCGAGGACGAGCATGCGCAGATCCTCAAGCACGCCGAGGAACTGCACATCACGCCCGAAGAAGTCGAGCACATCATCGAGAAGGTCAAGCAGGAGGCGGAAGAAGCCCGGCGCGGCCAGCTGCCGCTGGACGCGATCGCGGCACGGCCGGAAGTCGCGTTCGAGCAGTTCCGCACCGCGATCGGCAACCTGCGCCAGATCATGTCCGCAGGCGACACCGCGCAGATGCAGCAGCTGTTCGACACCCCGGGCCGTGCGACGGACGACGAGCGCGCGATCTGGCGCCAGCTGCACCGGCAGTAATCAGGCGTGAAAAGCAAACCGTCCCGGCGCTGTCGGCCGGGACGCAGCAGTGATGGAAAAGCAGTAAAAAGCCCCGGCCGGGGCCGTCAGGCCCAGACCAGCACAGTCACCAGAACCGCGATGGCCACCAGGAACAGGATGAAGCCTGTGCGGTCGCGGCGCTGCGGCTGTGATGGATCACCTGACGGGCCGCGCAGAACGATGCGGGGCCGAAGCCGTTTCCCGGCTTGTATCAGGTTGTTAATGATGACGAAGCGCATGCCAGTCCTCCGATCCGCTGGATTGTCGTTGTGTAGTCACGGGTCGCTCCCGGCAATGGCTGCCGGGATGGCCCCGAAGACCGGGGCCGGTAGCGATTTTAATGTGTTTTGAAGTGAAGCATTCCCCGGGGGCTGGCAACAGCCTTCTTTTGACGAACCACGCAGCACGCACCACGAAGCAGGCAACACCTTGAACGTCCAGAGTCACACCTCCGCCCAGGCACGCCCCGACATGAAACGCACCCTGATGAAGATCCTCGACGGCACGGCGCGCAACCGTGCCAGCAAAGCCGTCGAATGGATGATCACGCTGGTCGTGCTGACCAACTGCGCCGCCGTGGTCATCGATTCCATGCCTGAAGTCCATGCCGCGTATGGCACCTTCTTCCACGAGTTCGAATTCTGGAGCGTGATGTTCTTCTCGGCCGAGTACGTGTTGCGCGCGTGGAGCTACGGCGCACGCTATGCCAGCGAGGAAGGCGGTTCCTGGCGCGGCCGCAAGGAGTACATCTTCAGCTTCTTCGGCATGGTCGACTTCTTCGCCACCGCGCCGTTCTACCTGCATACGCTGTTCCCCTACCTCGACCTGCGCGTTCTGCGCGTGCTGCGCCTGCTGCGTATCCTGAAGCTATCGAACTACAATACCGCGCTGCAGGACCTGTTCCAGGCCGTGTATTCGGAACGCAAGGCCTTTGCGTCGGCGCTGTTCCTGCTGCTGATCGCCACCATCGTGTCGGCGTCGCTGATGTATTTCGCCGAAGGCCATGAACAGCCGGAAGCCTTCCGCTCGATCCCGCACTGCATCTACTGGGCCATCATCACGATCACTTCGGGTTACGGCAACGTCGAACCGGTGACCGCCGGCGGCCAGCTGATCGCCTTGCTCACCGGCTTCCTCGGCGTCTGCATGGCCGCGATCATGACCGGTATCGTCGCCTCTGCGTTCTCGAACCAGATGTCGCGCAAGCAAGCCGCATTCGGCCAGCAACTGCGCGAAGCACTGGCTGACGGCATCGTCACCGAAGCCGAGCGCGAACTGCTGGCGCGGCTGCAGCGCCAGTATCGCCTGTCGGACGATACGGTCGACAGCATCCATACCGAAATCAAGAAAGAAATGGCGGAATCCGGCGCCACCCCGGAAGGCGTGTCCTGACCGGCGACGCGAACGACGTCCGGCACCTACAGCGTCAAGAAGAACCCGGCCGCTCCGCTCCTGCAGCGCGGCGGCCATAGCAGGCAGTGATCCATGGCATCCATCAAGCAAAACATCTTTGAAATCCTCGAAGGCTCGGTCCACAACCGGGCCAGCCGGGCGTGCGAGATCTTCATCGCGTCGCTGGTCGTCGCCAACGTGGTGGCGATCATCCTTGAATCGGTGCACGAGCTGCACGTCGAGTACGAGCATTATTTCGAAATGTTCGACCTGTTCAGCGTGGCGCTGTTCTCGGCCGAATACGTGCTGCGGGTCTGGACCTACGGCGTCAAATACCGCGCCGACGAAGGCGGTTCCTGGCGCGGACGCAAGGAATATATCTTCAGTTTCTACGGCTTCATCGATTTCTTCGGCACCATGCCCTTCTATGCGCAGTTGATGTTCCCGGGCCTGGACCTGCGTGTGCTGCGTATCTTCCGCCTGATGCGTATCTTCAAACTGTCGCGCTACAACAGCGCGCTGCAAGACTTGTTCGAGGCCATCAAGACTGAGCGCGATTCGTTCACCTCGGCGATGTTCCTGCTGCTGATCTCCTGCCTGCTATGCTCGTCGCTGATCTACATTGCCGAAGGCCACCTGCAGCCCGACGTGTTCCCGTCGATTCCGGCGACCATGAAGTGGTATATCCTGACCATCATCTCGGGCTGGGGTAACGTCGACCCGGTGTCGATGTTCGGCACCATCCTCGTGATCCTCACGCAAGTGCTGGCGATCGCGCTGGCCGCGATCCTCACCGGTGTCGTCGCAACGGCCTATACCACTCAGGTCGAGCGCCGCGAAGCCATCTATGAAATCCAGATCCGCGAGGCACTGGCCGATGGCATCGTCACCGACGAAGAGGCGGCCCATCTGGAAACGCTGCGCATCCAGTTTGGCATGACGCCGGAACAGGTCGAGGCCATCGCGCGCCAGGTGCGCGAGGACAACGCGAAAAAAGCCGCAGGCCTGGTGGCCACGGCTTGAGGGGCTGGCGCGAACGGCGCAGCCGATTGCGTATCGATGCTGTCGATGCGTTCGATGCGTTCGATGCGTTGCAAGGATTGAAAATATTTGTCGAATTTCTGAAGTCGGATTGAATGAATGATTGAGTTTTTCCAGTCACTGAGCTGGATGGTCGTCGCCCAGATCATCCTGATAGACATCCTCCTTGGCGGTGACAACGCGATCGTGATCGCCCTCGCCTGCCGTCGCCTGCCGGACAACCTGCGCATGAAGGGCATTGTCTGGGGCACGGTCGGCGCCATCGTCGTGCGCATCGTGCTGATCTTCTTCGCCGTCAGCCTGCTGGGCCTGCCCTGGGTCAAGGCCATTGGCGGCCTATTGCTGCTGTGGATAGGCGTCAAGCTGCTGGCCGAAGACGACGATGGTCATGACCACATCGACGGCGGCGAACAGCTGTGGTCGGCCATCCGCACCATCATCGTCGCCGACCTGGTGATGAGCATGGACAATGTGGTGGCCGTCGCCAGCGCGGCCGAACAGGCGAACGGGGATTACAAGATTGCGCTGGTCGCGTTCGGCATCGTGATCAGCATCCCGATCGTGGTCTGGGGCAGCTCGCTGGTGCTGAAAATCATGGACCGCGTGCCGGCCGTCATTACCGGCGGCGCCGCACTGCTGGGCTACCTCGGCGGCGCGATGATCTCGACTGACCTCGCGCTGAAGGACAAGCTGTTCCAGTGGCTGCCGATGGAGATGCTGAGCGTGCCCGAGTTCGGCGTGCGCCTGTCGCTGACCGGCACCGCCGGCGCGTTGCTGGTGGTCGTGCTGGGCTGGTGGATCAGCCAGCGCAACCCGGCCGGGGTCACGCCGGACGACGCCCGGTAAACACGTAGCGGTTCAGGCTGAAGAAGTAGCCGCCTTCATCGCTGATGGTTTTCGCATCGGCTTTCCAGGCGGCGATGTCATCGGCACCCAGGCCATTGCGGCCGGTCGCGAATTTGCCGAGCATGCTCATCATGCCCACGCTGTAGGTCTGCGGATCCCAGACGAGGTTCAGCAGCGGCACTACATCCACCTTCACTTCCGTAAAGCCCGCCTGCCACATGCGGCGCACCAGCGTGCGCGGCAGTTGCGGGTGCGGGATGTGCTCGTTCCAGGTCTCCAGCACGCGGCGCATGCGCGCGTCGTCATGGCTGGCCCAGACCGCCGATTCCCAGTCCGTATCGACCAGCACCGCGCGGCCGCCGGGCCGTACCACGCGCGCCAGTTCCTTCAGCGCGTGATCAACATCCTCGACATATTCATAGACTTGCGATGCCAGCGCGATGTCGAAACTGTCGTCCGCATATGGCAACCGGGTCACGTCGGCCATGCCGAAGGACACGTTTGGCAGCGATGCGCAGCGACGCTGCGCAATCGCCAGCATCGGCGGCGCGATGTCGACGCCAAGCACCGAGCCCTGCGGACCCACAGCCTGCGCCAGCGCCTGCGTCGTGAGGCCGGGGCCGCAACCGATGTCGAGCGCATGCTCGCCGGCGGCCGGCGCCAGCAGCGCCAATACGCGCTCGCGCTGCTCCACCACGTCCGGGGTCAGGTATACGGATTCCAGTTGCCTGGAAGCGGCATCGTCAAACTGGTCTTGTGCGCTGGGTGCTGTGCTCATCGGGAAAATAGGTCGTGAATGCAGAAAATGGTTAATGATGCAGGAATGCGTCAGGCCGCCGTCTCGTCGGCCGGCCAGTCGTTGCCCGTCGCAAGGACCGGGTCATGCAAATGCCAGGCGGCGGCCAGGCCGATGACGGCGCCGAACATCACGTAGTAAGCCGGCGCCAGCGGCGTGCCGGTGACCTTGATCAGCCAGGTCACGATCAGCTGCGCAAAACCGCCAAACAGCATCACGGCCATGTTGTACGACAGCGCCAGCCCGGTCGAGCGCATACGCACCGGGAACTGCTCGGCCAGCGCCGTGGACACCGCGCCGAAGCCGATGCCGATCGCGCCGCAGACGATCACCTGCATCGTCGCCAGCCGCGCCAGCCCCGGCTCGGCCAGCAGCCAGGCCAGCAGCGGATATGGCAGCACCAGATAGCCGACGCTGGCCAGCATCATCACCGCACGACGGCCGATGCGGTCCGACAGCATGCCGAACAAGGGCGTCAACGCGATCAGGCACAGCAGGCCCGCGACTTGCGCGGCGAATGCATCGGCCAGCGGGATGCCGAGCTGGGTCTTCGCATAGGTCGGCATGTAGACCAGCACAACATAGAACATGATGGTGCTCGACAGCACCAGCCCGAACGAAGACAGCAGCGCGCGCCGATGCTCGCTCCACAACACGCGCAGGCCAACCGCGCCGGCCGGCTCGCGCGCGGCTTCCATGAAGGCCTCGGTTTCTTCGAGGTGGCGCCGGATCCACAGGCCGACCGGCCCGATCAGCAAGCCGACCATGAAGGGAATGCGCCAGCCCCAGTTGTCGACCTGCTCGGGCGTCAGCCCCTGCGTGATCAGCATGCCGGCCGTCGCGCCGCCTAGCGCGGCCACGCCCTGCCCGACCATTTGCAGCGATCCGAAGAAGCCGCGCCGTGACGGCGGCGCGCTCTCGACCAGGAAGGCGGTGGCGCTGGCGAACTCGCCGCCGGTCGCCACGCCCTGCAGCAGTCGCGCCAGCACGACCAGCACCGGCGCCGCGGCGCCGATCGCTGCATGGGTCGGCGCGAAGGCAATCATCGCCATCGACACCGTCATCAGCAGGATGATCAGTTGCAACGCCGCCTTGCGGCCGCGCCGGTCCGAATAGATGCCGATCAGGATGCCGCCCACCGGGCGCATGAAGAAGCCGACGCCGAAGGTGGCCATCGCCGCCAGCAGCGATGCATAGTCGCTGTCGGCCGGGAAAAACAACCGCGAAATGATGACCGTCAGGAAGCCATAGACGACGAAGTCATACCACTCGAGCGCATTGCCGATCACGGCCGCCAGAATCTGGCGCGTCTTGACGGTCGTGCCGCCGCTTTCCGCGACGCCGGCGTGCCGATGGTCCGCATGGCCCGAAGAATGTTCTTTGTTCTGCATGGTCGTTGTTTCGACTGAATTGTTATCCGTTAAACTGCCTGACACACCGAACGACATTACCTGATCCGGAGAATTACCATGGCGATCCTCGTCGCAGGCCTGCTGATCTTCCTCGCCACCCATTCGATTCGCGCCTTCGCCCCGGTCTGGCGCGAAGCCATGATCGCACGACTCGGGAAACACGCTTGGCGCGGGCTCGTCAGCGTGCTGTCCCTGGTCGGCTTCGTGATGCTGATCAAGGGCTATGACGTGGCCCGCATGAACCCGGTTGTGCTCTACGAACCACCGCTGTGGCTGCGCCCGCTCACTGTGCTGCTGATGTTCTTCGCGGCCGTGTTTGTGGCGGCATCCCTCGTGCCGCGCAACCACCTCAAGGCGGCGATGGGCCACCCGCTGCTGCTGTCGGTCAAGACCTGGGCCCTAGCGCACCTGCTGTCCAACGGTTCCCTGCCCGACCTGATCCTGTTCGGCGGCTTTCTGCTGTGGGCCGTACCCGACTTCATCCGTTCGCGCCGCAGCGACCGCGCGCTGGGCGTCGTCTATCCGGAAGGCGGCATCGGCAACACAGCTGTGACCATCATCGTCGGCGCCATCCTGTGGGCCGTGTTCGCTTTCTTCCTGCACGCACGCTGGGTCGGCGTGGCACCGATAACGCTCTAATTATCCGCGTGGCGGGCGCGGTGGGCGCGGCATCCAGCGCACCGGCTGCGCACGCAATGCCGGCGCCGGCGCGCCCACGGCCGCCAGTGCCTGTCCGAAGGCCTTGCCGCCTTCATCGGCCAGCGCCGCGGCACGCACCTTCGCAATCGCTTCGGCACGCTCGGCTGCGGTACCGAAGCCCGGCGGCGCCAGCTGGCGCAACACATGCAGCAGCCGTTCGCGGCCTCGCTCATGCGTGCTGCCATAGCCCTTCAGCAGTCGGCCACACTGCGCCAGCTCGCGGCCCAGCTGTACGTCTTCCTGCAGCCCGGCCAGCACGGCAGCCAGCCATTCGTTGATCAGCCCCTGCTCCTGCGCATAACGGCTGCTGAATCGGCGCACATGCTTCGCCAGCGCCAGCAAGCGCAGCAACAGCATGCCGCCCACCGTATGCGAGGCCAGTTTCAGCGGGAATGCCCACGGCCCGCGACCTTCGGCGATGCGCGCTCGTTCGGCATCCTGCAGCCGGGTTGCCAATGGCCTCGGCACCAGGTCCGCGACTTCCGGCAGGCCCGGCTTGAAATGATCGTAGAAACGCAGCAGGTCACGCTTGCCGGCACGCGCTTCGCGTCGCACCCGCGCATGGCGCGACGCGCGGCTCTTGAGATCGGCCACGCGCGCGATGTCGTCGTAGGCCATCCACAATGCCAGCCAGCGTGCTGCTTCGCGCGTGGCATCGGCAGCGCAAGCCTCGTTGCCGGGCGCAGCCTGCTCCGCATCGTGCACGCGGCGCAAACGCTCGAGATACAGCTCGCCGTAAGCGGCATCCTGGTATTCGCTGACGCGCGCCAGGCCCAGCGCCGCAACCTGTCGCGCCTCGTGCGGGAAGTCTTCCATCCGTGCCGACGGCGCTGCGGCCATGGCGTCGGCAACGATGCGCTGCGCGGCTTCAGCCTGCGCACGCCCTTCCGCGACGATGCGCCATGCGGCGTCGAACCCGGCCAGGCTCTCGGCCACGCCACGGTCGCCGGCATTGATCGCATCGACATAGCACTGCCTGTCGAAGGGCAGCAAGCCGCTGGCCGCAATCGCACCCAGCATGACCGAGCTGACCACGGTGCGGTGTCCGGCGGCGATGCGCTGCATGTCGAGTACGTGGTGCGCGCGGCTGGCGGACTGCACCAGCGACAGCAAGGCATGGCTGTCGAGCCGGCCGTCACCGAGATGGCCGCGTTCGGCATTGGTCAGCGTGCGCGATGACGAGGTGATCACCAGCGTGCGATCCGGCGACGGCAAGCCATTGCTGGCGCAACGCGCCGTCTCCAGCAGTTCCGACGACAGCACCGCATCGAGCGCACCCGGCACCGGATTGAGGCTGAAGACGGGCTTGCGGCCGCCCAGCTGCGCGATGGGAACCGGACAGGTCTCGAAGTAATAGGTCGTGGCGCCGGTACGCTGCGCCACGCCCGGCACCGACGTGCCCTGTGCGGCGTAGCCGGCGCGGCGCGCGACATCGACCAGCCATTCATTGAGCACGCCGCCGCCCTCGCCGCCCAGCGCGCAGATCAATAACGAGATGCTGCGCGCTCCGGTCGCGTTCGTACGGTCGGGCGCATGGTAGACGGCAGATGCGGTGGAGATGGTCATGGAGCTCCTCGCCTCATGCCGGTTGCAGCAGGCGCAGCGCGAGCTGGCGGACGGCGTCGACCACGCGCTCGTGCCAGCGCGGGTTCTGCACGACCTCGGCCCGATAGAAGCTCGGGCACAGCGTCGCCGCATGCGCATTCTCGCCGCACAGGCCGCAGCCGACGCAGCCGTCGATGACAGTGGCGACCGGGTCGACTTTCAGCGGATCGGGGTTGTCCTTCAGCGTCAGCGTCGGGCAGCCGGACAGGCGCATGCACGCATGGTCGCCATTGCACACGTCTTCATCGACGCCGTATTTGACGCGCACCACGCGCTCGCCGCGCGCCAGCAGCCCGGCCAGCCACGGGCGCACGCGACGCTGGCGCTCCAGCTGGCATTCGCCTTCGGCGATGATCACCTTCAGTCCGGTGAACGATGTCGTCATCGCCTCGCGCAGCGTGTCGCGCATCGCGGCCACGCGATACGAATGCACGGTGCGCAGCCATTGCACGCCGAGACCGGCCAGCGTGTCTTCGATGGTGCGATCGCTGGCCGTCAGGCTGGCCAGCTTGTCACCGGCCTTGTCCTTCACGCGCTTGCCCGGCGTGGAGATGATGTCTTGGGTGCCGGTGGCCGAGGTATAGCCGTTCTTGAAGATCAGCAGCACCGCATCATCGCCATTGAACAGCGCCGATTGCACGCCAGTCAGCAAGCCGTTATGCCAGAAGCCGCCGTCACCCATGATGGAGAGCACGCGCCGCTGCATCATCGGCGACACACCGGCACGGCTGGCCAGGCTCATGCCGTAGCCGAGGATGGAATGGCCGAGCGAAAAAGGCTCGAAGGTCGCGAATGAATGGCAGCCGATGTCGGCCGCAATGTGCACCTGTCCGACCTCTTGCTGCGCGAGCTTGATCGCCGAAAACACGGGACGCTCGGGGCAACCGATGCAAAAGCCCGGCGGCCGCGTCGGCAGCGCCGCATCGAGCCTGGCCGCGGCTTGCTGGCGGCGCTCGCGGGTAGCCGCCAGCATTGCAGCCACCGTCTGCGTATCGACCTGCGGCACATGACGTTCAAAGAAGGCCAGCAAGCCGTTCATGATCGCTTCGGTGTTGAGCTCGCCGGCGGCCGGCAGCATGTCCTTGCCGTGCAGGGCCGTCTGCAGGTCGCGCCGCCGTAAATGGGTGGCGATCTCCTGTTCGATGTACTCGGGCGAGCCCTCTTCCACCACCAGCACCGCGCGCTTGCCTTCGGCAAAACCGGCGACTTGTTCCGGCACCAGCGGATAGGTGACGTTCAACACCAGCAGCGGGATATCCGATTGGCCGAACGCATCGGCCAGCCCAAACTGCTGCAACGAACGCAGCAATGCCGGCGCAATGCCGCCCTGGACGATGATGCCGATGTCACGGTGCGTGCCGTCGTGGATTTCGTTCAGGCCGTGCTCGACGATGTAGCGACGCGCGGCAGGCAGGCGTTCTTCCGTCTTCAGCTTTTCATGGTGGAAGGTTGATGGCGGGTGCGCGAGGCGGCCATAGTCGAACGGGCCGGGCTCGGCCAGCGGCGCCAGTGCCGACACGGCCGGACGGCGGTTGTCGCGGCAGGCAAAGCTGCCGCGCACATGGCAGGCCCGGATGCGCAGCTCCATCATCGCCGGCATGTTTGACGCTTCCGACATCGCGAACGCATGCTCGACCATGTCGACCATCGTCGACAGCTCGGGGCGCGGATCAAGCAGCAGCAGCGTGGATTTCATTGCATACGCGTGGGTGCGCTCCTGCACCACCGATGCGCCTTCGCCGTAGTCTTCGCCGATCACCATCAGCACGCCGCCGGTGACACCCGGCGACGCGAGGTTGGCCAGGGCGTCAGCCGCGACATTGGTGCCGACGATGGATTTCCAGGTGACTGCGCCGCGCACCGGGTAATGAATGGACGCGCCTAACATGGCCGCGGCCGATGCTTCATTCGAGCAGGCTTCGACATGCACGCCCAGTTCGGCGACCAGCGACCTGGCCTGCACCATCACGTCCAGCAGGTGCGACACCGGCGCGCCCTGGTAGCCGCCGATGTATGAAACGCCGGATTGCAGCAAGGCCTTGGTGATCGCCAGTATGCCTTCGCCATGGAAGGTATCGCCGTCGCCCAACCTCAGTTGTTCTATTTCATTTTTGAATGAGACTTCCATCCGCCCGTCCGTATGCGTCGGTGGGGAAGCCGGATTGACCCGGCCTCGCTGCGAACCTGCGCCGGACCGGGCTGACGATTTTCAGGCCGGTCCGAATCTTCGCGATCATAACCGGTCTATATCGGCAACTCCCTTTTAATAGTCCAAACCACCGCCATATGCAGGATACCTACTGGTTTCCACGGAAATCAGGCCATGGCGGCCAAACGGGGGGCGACCTGACAAACGTATCAATTTGTTAAACCCCCACAAGTTTTACCGCCATTCGCGAAAATAACAATCGATTGGTTTAAATTGTGACTGACTAGTATAAATTTCTTTCAATCACGTTACCGCCCTGCAGAAACCACTCCCCGCCGACCACCATCCCTGACATCAGGTGGTGGCCGCGGGCCTCAAGGAGAACGGCATGCTGATGACCACGATGGCCAACCGTTATGCACACGCGCTGATCAAGGCGCGTGCCGGTGGCACCCTGCACCCGCTGCTGACGGATGGCGGCAAGCTGACCCGGGACGATGCCTATGACATCGCGCACAGCTTGCTCACCATTCGCATTGCCCATGGCGAGACCCCGGTCGGCCGCAGGATCGGCTTCTCGAACGATCGCGTGCGTGCGCGCTATGGCAAGACCGAGACGCTGAGCGAGCCTATCTGGGGCACCCTGTTCGACAGCAGCGTCGAATACGCGATGGACAACCAGGCACTGCACAGCCTCGCGAAGGCGCAGCAGCCACGCATCGAGCCTCATCTGGTATTCAAGCTGGCACGCACGCCGGCGGCCGATGCGACCATGCTTGAACTGGCCGACTGCCTCGAATGGATGGCGCATGGACTGGAAGTCGTGGTGTCGCCTTACAAGGGCTGGGAATTCGATGCGCCCGATGCCATCGCCGCCTTCGGCCTGAACCGCAAGCTGATCGTCGGCGAGCCGCGCATGTTGTCCCGCCATGGCCGCCACCAATTGTCCGAGGTGCTGGCTGCGGCGACGTTGTCGCTGTCCAAAGTGACCGTCGGAGACAGCGTGCTGGCCGGCGCCGGCACCGGCCGCGAATTGATGGGCAGCCCGCTGCACGCCATGCATGCGCTGCACCGGCAGCTGCAGTCACAACAGACCTCGGGCTTCGCGCCCTTGCAGGCTGGCGAAGTCATCGCCACCGGCGGCTGGACCGATGCCATGCCGGTCAGACGGGGCGAAGTGTGGGTCAGCGCATTCGCGCAGCTGAACCTGCCGGGATTGAACTTGTCCTTCAGTTAAGCGGGGCGCACTGCGGGTTGCGGTGGGTCATGTAGGTTATAGTCGGCGCTTTCAACATGCGCCGATGCATGGCCCTGCATGAGCTTCGCCCCTGCCGTTACCCACCCTCTTTTTGCGCTGCTGATCATCGCCGTTGCCATTGGCAGCCTCTGGTTGATCGACCACTGGTTCGCGATTCCCCTCGACAGTGGCCGGGTGCAGGGCATCGACGGCCTGCGCGGCTATCTTGCCGGCACGGTATTCGTCCATCACGCGTGCATCTGGTATTTCTTTCTGCGCAGCGGCCGATGGGAGACGCCCGACTCGCATTTTTTTGCCGAGCTCGGCCATTCCAGCGTGGCGCTGTTCTTCATGATCACGGCCTTCCTGTTCACGCGCCGCATCCTGCTGGCGCGCACGCTTGAATGGAACCGGCTGTACGTATCGCGAATCCTGAGGATCGTGCCCCTGCTGATCGTGCATCACCTGGCCGCACTGCTGGTGCTGGCCTTCATCCGGCTCACCCATATGCCGACGGTATTCAATGGCATCGACACCGATCGCAAGGTGTTGCTGACGGCGGCGGTGTCGTGGACGCTGGATTACGAATGGATTTTTTATTTGATGCTGCCGCTCATGGCGCTGGTGCGGGGCACGCGGGTGCCACTGGTGCTGGTGTTGCTGTCGGCCTTGATGGTCGTCGAGCGGCATTCCGAAGTACTGTCCGAAAACATGCTGCCCTTCTTCGGGGGCATCGTCGCGGCGCTGGTATCGACCAGCAGCGCCGTGCGACGCTTTGCGCCGTCGCGACCCGCCAGCCTGATCGTCGCGGCATGTCTGGCGGTGGCGTATGGACTGGGCCGGGCGCTGCCCACGGCGGCCTGGCTGGCCCTGCTCACGGTCGCTTTCACGCTGGTCGCAAACGGCAATACCCTGTCCGGCTTGTTGGGCTGCCGCATATCGCGTGCTTTCGGTGAAATCACGTACAGCGT
>JACCDU011134131.1_pt1 | contig 63165 bp, 98 predicted proteins | sample 7446081 | NCBI WGS metagenome assembly JACCDU01 (sample SAMN15323447, study PRJNA562643) | freshwater metagenome | isolation source: river surface water | place: USA:Blue River Watershed | collected 2017-08-17 | reverse complement strand
GGCAGGTGCAGGAGCGGGCGCAGGGGCAGGTGCAGGAGCCGGAGCGGGCGCAGGGGCAGGTGCAGGAGCCGGAGCGGGCGCAGGGGCAGGTGCAGGAATTACTGGCCTTGTTGGTGGCACAAATACCGGCTCATTTGAGGGCGGTCTTTTTGGGACAACAAAAGGCTCGAAAGGTATAGGGGCCGGAGGAGGCACAAACGCAGGATCGTTTGCGGGGGGCTCCGGGGGCGCAATAAAAGGTGGTGTAGTAATAGGGGCCGGAGGAGGCACAAACGCAGGATCATTTGCGGGAGGTTCCGGTTCCGGTTCTGTTTCTGGCGGTGGTTGAACCGCGGGCAAACCAGAAGTGGGGTCGATGTTTTGCCACGGTTGAATTACTTCAGTTGTGTCTGAATAATCACCCGGCTGTACTACATAAGGTTTGTTAGTTGCAGGACTTGTTACGGGGTCTGGCTTTACATTTGGGGGGTTTACAACGCCTCGACCTGCGCCAGCTCTGTTCACATCATCTAGCGTAATCATTCCAGATTCACGTAGACGTTGTAGTGTTGCGTCTTCTCCTGCGTTGGTAGATGGCGAATATGTACCAAGAGCAATACCGGCGTTCAAAACACGCGCAATAGAGCTTCCCGCGGCAGTCAATACTTTTTCTAACGCAGTAAGCTTTGACGAGTAATTAGGATCGTTTGCCGCCGCTTGGACCAAGCGCAATAGCGGCGCTGTTGCGGGCGCGCTTACTCCGCCGGGTTGTCCTACAGGCAAAGCCAATCCAGCAACATCGAATTGTTTTATAAGGCTTTCGGCCTCTTTAGCGTAGTCGCCGTCCGCGGGCAAATCTTGAGTAAGCGTTGTTGGTGTGACGCCTGCTATTGCGGTATTGAACTGGTTAACATTACCATCCCCGTCTCCATCTCCATCTCCATCCCCGCCTGTCACCTTACTGGCCGCGGCGAACGCGTCGTCAGAAGAGCCGCCCGCTTTTAATACATTTTTAAATTTGTTGAACGCCGTGTTGTCTTTTGTTGATGAATCAACGGCTGTTTTAAAATCCATTGTGGCGTTTGCGATTGCGTTAAAGTCACCAGACTCAACCGCGGTTTTAAGTCTTAAAGCCGACGAGGCTAATTTTGCGTCACTGCTACCTGTTAAGGAAGACGCGGCGTCTAACAACCCTGCTGTGTCGCCATTTCCAATTGCCGATGCCGCGTTAAACAATGTGGCCGCCGTTCTTACTTCTGGAGGAACACCCACGCCGCCTAATGTAAGCCCTGCGTTTACAACACCAGCAATATTTTTTTGATCAAGCGCGTTCAGTCCACTAGCAATAGTTCTTGCTGTGTTAATAGCGCCTGCGTTCTGCGCAAGCATACTGCTTTGGTATAGTGCGTTAGCGCCAGCAAAATCACCGGCTTTAGTCAGCGCGTCAATTTGAGACACGGTGGCGTTAGCAAACTGACCAGCCGCACCTAACCCGCTTAAAATAGCGCCGGCCCAGTTGCCTTGGCTTGCGGAGATTGCGGCGTTTGCCGCCATGGCAAACGGTGCGAGACCGGGAACAAATGACGCAAGTGTTAAGAGTGGTTGTATTTTACCAAGGTCACTACTAGATGCGCCCTGTGTATAAAACTGAGGATTACCCTGTTCATCAAAGTAAACACCGTACCCAGTATTACCTTTACCTTCGTAAGTACCACCAAAGAAATTACCTGTCTGGCGTTCGCTATACGTGTTCGGAACTGCTTGACCTGTTAGCTTATTTCCATAGGTTTGCTCGGTTACAGTCTGATAAATTGGCTCGCCTGTCTCTTCGTAACCTTGAATCTTTTGAACTTGCCGGGTTATTGGACCAAACTGATTGATGTCAGTAATTCCAATACCTGCCAAAATCTTGGCCATGTCACGGGCATTTGCTTCGGCTGAACCAAGTCCCTGACCAGACCATTTGTCGGTTAATTTTTGGCCAAGAATTTGGTCAGCCAACCTGTTAGATATTTCAGCAATCTTTTTGTCTTCTGGAGTCTGAGTAACTTCAGTGCTTTTTTCTAAGCCTGTACTTCTTTTATCAATAGAATCAAGACCAGCGGTTCTTACACCGCTTTCGTTGTCACCTAATGCCAAAGTTTCGTTTGCAAGCTCTCTGGTTACAGGCAATCCGCCTGCGGGTGCTTGAGCTAACTGGGCCTGTCTTTGTTGTTCTGCCTGTGCTTCAGCTTGTTGTGCTAATTGAGCTTGCCTTGCGGCTTCTTGTTCTGCGGCTAACCTAGCGGCATTCTGTGCGCGAAGTTCTTCTTGGCGGAATTGATTTTCTCTGTAAGTTCGCTGTTGGTCTTCATAAGCCTGTTGTTCGGCTTGGTACTGAGCCTGACGTTGTTGTTCAGCCTGTGCTTCAGCCTGTGCTCTGGCTTGTGCTTCAGCCTGTGCTCTGGCTTGTGCTTCAGCCTGTGCTCTGGCTTGTTCTTGCGCTAACTGAGCCTGTCTTTGTTGTTCAGCCTCTTGCGCTAACTGAGCCTGTCTTTGTTGTTCAGCCTCTTGCGCTAACTGAGCCTGTCTTTGTTGTTCAGCCTCTTGCGCTAACTGAGCCTGTCTTGCGGCTTCTTGTTGTGCATAGACTTGCGCCTGAACATCTGGTGAAGAGATGTTGTATCGGCTTGGTGGTTGAATAGATGCAAATCGATCTGGTTCAAATTGCTGTGCAAAGTAATCAATTTCTGGGGTGGGTGTATATGCAGGCTGTGCAGGCGTAACATTCTGGTTATAGCCTTGTTCCAGACCCATTCCCGCTGGTGCTACAGGCGGCTGGTATGCAGGCTGGTATGTAGGTTGTGGTGCGGGATTAAAAAACTCAGGCGTAAAACCAGAATCCAAAAACGACAAGCCACCGAAGTCATCTCCTGTGTCTTGAAAAGTCGCTCTGTATGATCTTTCGAGTGCCATTTGTATGTATTGGTTTGGGTATTCCTAAAGAGAATTACCCACAAATTGAGGTGTTTATGCCCCGTCGCCGTTGACGCCTAGAATCAACGAGAGAGCCCAATCTTGCCAGTTTTCAAACGCCGCGGGGTCTGGTACAGAGTATTTATCAAACACAGGATTAACGGCAACAGACTGCGCAACCTCGCGCCACCGGTCTTCAGGCAAAACAGAAAAAGACTGCTCCCCAAAGTAGTGGACCAGTTGCCCGTTCCAGTCTTCCCACGTGTTGTAGTCCGGCAAAAACTCAATGAGTTGCATTAGGGACGCTCGTCGCCAAGTTCGGCCGTGATCAGCACGCGACCCATTTCGTAGTCGCCGTCAATTGTGTTACTTCTAAAGCGAAGATTGACTAGGCGGAATTCGGTACGCAGGTCAATCTTACCGTCGCTGTCTGTGTACACAAATGGGCCTCTCTCTTCTATTTCACCGTTAGCAAAGGGCCTGCCGACAATAGTCAACTCCATGTCTCCCACCTGCTTAAAGTCCGGCTCAATACGCGTTAGGTGCATGCGCCTGTTAATGCCAATAGCGTCGTCTGATGCGGGCGTGCCGCCGACAAAACTAATGTCACAGGTTTCAACAAACGCGTCAACTGCAAACTCTTCTACGTCTGTAACTTTGTTCTTGCCAAACTCTTGTTCCCAAATAACGTAACCCCCGGTTGCCTGCGTCATGGTGCTACCAGCAACCACACCAGCGGCCACGGTGTTGGCAAACGTAATGGTGGTGTATCCGCCAGAGGCGTTATTAGTAAACACCGCCGCGGTGATCTGGTTGGCAGACATGAACGTTGGGTCCAGTGTCTGGTTAAAAACCATGAACGAGCCTGCGGGGTTGGTTGTCAAATCACCCGGCGCAATAACCTGATAGGCCGTTGTGACCGGCGCTGTTGCGCGGTTAGGGCCGTACGTTAAAGTGTAGTTAATACCAAGTCGACCACTGAACTGCCAGTCGGCCCAAATGGGTCTTGGGAACACCTCGGTCACGTATCCGCAAGACCTGCGTGCGCCCTCTGCCTCACCCGCGTCGTACCAAAGTTGGTCTTTAACGTTGTAGATAATACAGTCTGTGCACTCTGTTGCAGTGCCACGCGGGTAGAAGAACCAAATCTCGTTGTAGCGAGGAATCTTGGTTGCCCACACCTTTTGGCGCTGTGCAAAGTTAATGTTGTCAAACAGGTAGTTAACGTTCTTGTCGTTAGGTAGCACCTTTACAGAGCCGTTGTACAGATAGAACCGGTCAACACCCATCCAAAAATAAACGCCGTCCATCTCGACAACCGAGCTAGAAGACATGATAGAGATTTGGCTTGCAACAATGTCGTAGCGCCAGTAGTAGGGGGCTGTTGCCGTGAATGAAGCGCGCACCAAAGAGTCTGTGGCCCAGAACAGGCCAGAGGGGGACGCGGTACCGCCGCGCACAGGGAAGCCCTTAACAATCTTGCCCGCCGCCACGTTCACGTCGTTGGCCAGCGTGCCGTTCCAGTCGTTGAAGGTTTGTACCGAGGCCGTGCCAGAGGTGAAAGACACGTTGTTGTTGCGCAGGCCGCCGTAGTTGCTGTACACAAAAATAAACGGGTGCAACACCACCACACCACCACTGGCGTTAATGGGCAGGTACGTGGGGTTTGCGCCGCCTGAGTCCACAACTTGGGTCAGCACGTACCTGCCGGTTGTGGGGTCTGGTAAGAAGTCACCCGCGTACAGTGACGTCAAAACGTCAGAGTCGATGTTTACTAGGTTGCGCCCGGGGTGTGCAAGCAATTTAGAATTACCCGCGCCAGAGGAGTCAAACGCCACGTCAAACTGCCAGAGGTATTGATTGTTAGATGCAAGGCCGTTAGGTACATATATTTCAAACGGCACCGTGGTGGACATGCCTGTAATAGAAACTAAATGTAGTTCAGTGTAGTTGCCGGGTGTGTTATACGTTGGTGTTGTGTTTGTTGTGTAGTCGGTGCGAACACCCGAGGTGTTGTACGCCCAAAACGTTGTGCCGTTTGGAAACAAAGAAACCACGTTGCCTTTAACATGCACCGTTCGTGGCGATGTGTTAACTTGAACGACTACATACGTCGTGTTGAATTCAACAGGAAAAGGGCCCACGCCCACACCTTGGTCGGTGCCGGTATTAAAGACCTCAATGCCTTTGTAGTTGCCTGCGTAGATGTAGTTAACGCCGTTCTGTGTGTTGGTTATTAACCCACGCGGAACGCCCGTTGGGGAGGCAAACATTTGGCGGTAGCCGCCAATCTTTTTAGCCTTGCCGCGCTGAAAGCGCGTCCACATACCGTCGCTAAACTCGTCGGTTTCAAACAGCGTGCCGTCCCGCTTGATGCCGGGCTTGACAAAAAGCGTAAAGATTTTAGACGGCTCTTGACCCCCTGCCATCAGAACGCCCCACCAGAGATTAGGTCAGCCTGAACGCGGCCCACAAAGGTGGTGACAAAGTTACCCACGCCGCCCGTGCCGTCCATGGTTGCGATGTTGGTGCCAGCCACAGAAAAACCAAGCTGTGAGTTGTTGGGTGAGTACATGCCCGTCACAGGGTCCAAAGCAAAGGTAAACGCAGGGGACGCCGCGGTGCCGCGGTTCACAATCAACTGGCCGATGTTGGACTGGATCAACGGGTAGATGTTGGTGCCGTCACTGAGCACAATCGCCTGTGAGTTGTTGGTCAGGCTAAAAGGGGCCTGCGCGCTTCCTTGCACTTGGAAGTTAATGTTGTAGCCACTTTGGTTGGTGTCATTAAGCAGGTAGTACACCTGCGTCACGGCGGGCAACTGAACCAAGAGACTGGTTGTGCGCGAACCACTTAACGCCGTAAAGCGTTGGATCAACGGCGTGCTGGTGATCAGGCTTAGTGTTGCGCCGGCCACGGTGTCCACGTCGTACGTGGCAGACGAGAACGTCAAACTGTTGGGGCGGCCACGACCCACGGTGAAGAAGTCTTGTTTGGCCGGGTCTCTGTTTATACAAATAAAACACGAGTCACCAAGCGGCAGGGTAATTGTAGACAGGCTGTCAATGGTCGAGCCAACAGCGCTTGTTGCTATTGTGAGTGCGCCGGTGCCGTTGTTGCGCACCAGAATAAACCAACCCTCTGATAAGTTAGACACCGCGGGCAGGGTCCACGTGCTGGCGCCGCCGGTCCACACAAAACAAGAGCCGCGGGAGGCCGCGTTAATTGTTGGTACTGAAACGTACTCGTTGGTAATGAACGCAGACTCTAGCTTGCCTAAAAGGGCCACGGTGCTGACCCCGGCGAGCGAGGCGGCGTCTGCTGTGGACGTGCCTGTTCCAAACGCTATAACGGCCCACACACCCGCCTGCGTGGTGTTGCTTGTGATGTAGGTGTACTGCGCCGCGCCAGAGGCCACAGTAAACGAGCCTGTGCCACCAAAACGCTGTACTGTGAAAGAGTTAGCGCCTGTGTTGCGGATCAGAATGTCTTGGCCAACAGAGGCCTGTGTGGCGTCGGGCAGGACAAGAATAGAGCCCGCGGTGGCCTGTATGTCCATGATGCGCGCGGCAACCTGCTGACCCGCGTTGACGTACTGTGGCCAGTACAGTTGCAGTGTGCCAGTCAACGCAACGCCAGCGTAGCTGACGTCTGTTGGTTGGATGACGTTGCCTGTAAAGGGGGATGTGTATGTTGTCATTAAGGTTCCTGTCTGACGGCGTTGCGGTCAACCATGCGGCGTTGGTCCTCACCCTTGAGCGCGGCAATTGCGGCGTCGTAGTACCCTTTCCATACGGCCAGTTTATCCGTGTTCTTTAGGTACCCTTGGGTTTGTAATAACGTGCCAAACAACAAGGCCTGTGGGGCCTCGCGTGTTAATAAATTCTCTTGGTTCTCAATGTCTAGCGGCTGAATGCGGCTGTAGTAAATCATTTGAACCGTGTAGTCGTCGTTTGGAATTGGCGCAACAGCCCAATGGTCGTAGTCGTAGTCGCCGTAGTACAAGGGCTGGCCTGTGGGTGACTCTGACTGGAACTGCGTGACGTAGTCCATGGACCGGTTCAATATTGGCTGTCCGTTAACTTTCATGCTGACTGTTTTGCGCCAACGCACGGGCTTTTGCAAAACGGGGTCGTTTACCGTGAGCGTGGTGTTGACCACGTTCAACTGCATAAGGGTTTTGATCTCCGCGGCAATACTTTGCTCAGTGAGCATAATAAGGCGCGGGATCTGTTCCACAAACGACGCGTCATTACGCTCGCAGTATCTTTTGACATCCTCCACGAGGCTGTCATACGTCATCGTTTGTGCGGTCATCTATTTACTCTTTCTCAGGCTCTACTTCCAAAGAGTCTTTCAACATTTTGAAAAACGCCTCTCTGCCAACTTGCAACTGATCCACGTTGAATCTTGCTGAGTCTAGTTTACGATCCAAGTCAGCAACATGGTTGAGCAACATCTGCTGTTGCTGTGTCATGTCTTCAAACTTGTACTCTACACCGTCGATTGTCACAGGGGTCTTTTCATTTTTTCCCATGATGTTTCCTTTAATGCGCCACCAAGATCGGGTGGTGGCTTCCCGTTATGCTGATGCGGCTTGCAGTGGCGCTAAGTTTTCTGTTGTCCAGAAGTCTTTAGCCAGCATGATCTTGAGGTGCTCTTTGTTACGGGCAACAGTGTCAGCCCAATCTTCAGCAGTCATGCCTTCTGGCTGTCCTGCGTTAATCAGGTTAACTGAGTCCATTGCGGCACTGTAGTGACGAGCAATTTCTTCTGCGGTTGGGGTTTGTGTTTCAATAGTCATGATTTTCCTTTAAAGGTTAGCGGCATCCAAACGTGCCTTGAGAGATTCAATGATTGCTTGTTGTTCTTGGATAGCCGCAGTTAATGTAGCCACCAAGAATGATGTGTCAATGCCTTGAGGTTTAATTGCCCCGTTTTCGTCAACAGCATCTTTCTCGCCTGTTACGCACTCAGGCACAACTTCGCCTAACTCATGCGCAATGAAGCCTTGACCAAGTTCGCCACCGTCTTTCCATGTGTATGTGCATGGCTTGAGGGCGGCAACCTTGGCAAGAGCGCCAACCATCGGCTGGACGTTTTCTTTCAGGCGATAATCAGAAGTTGTGTTGTAAGACGTATTGGAGTTGTCCCAAGTGATGCGACCTTTGCTAACGTTTGTTGTGCGGAAGTCAATGATTGCTGTACCATTACTGACGGTGTTGTTCCACACAAAAATTTCGTTTGAGCCAACTTGAGTAAATGTGGCGCTTCCAGTGCCGTTAGCGCTATTAACCCATCCAACAACACCAGAAGTATTAGCTGTTTTACCAACATACCAGTTACCAGAGCCATCAAACAAACCCCGTGGATTCCCATCCCCATCAGACAGCACAATGTAGTTGTTTGATGAGCGAATGTCTAAGCCACCTTGGTTGCCATTGAAGCCACCAAAAATACAGTTCTTAGAGCCTGTGGTCATATTCTCGCCAGAGCCACCATTTCCAACGCTGTTCATACCAATGAAAGTGTTGAACGAACCGGTGGTCAACGACCCGCCAGCACCAGTGCCAACTAAAGTGTTTTGTTCGCCAGTGGTAATCGCTTGACCAGCCGCACGACCAAGACCTGTATTGTTGTTACCTGTTGCTAAACGAAGTGCATTAGTGCCAACGGCGGTATTGTTTACCGAAGTTACATTGGTAAGCAAAGCCTGAAAACCCACAGCAGTGTTGGAGCCGCCAGTTGTGTTGGCGTTAAGAGCATAACGACCAACGGCTGTGTTGTATGAACCAGTTGTGTTTGACTGTAGCGCAGTGCTTCCAAGACCAGTATTTTCAGCGCCAGTTGTATTGGCTGTTAATGCGTTGATACCAAAAGCACTATTGTCGTTAGCGGTTGTGTTGGCATACAAAGCACCATAACCAAACGCAGTAGACCCGTTACCAGTGGTGTTTTGACGAGCCGCCTGATAGCCCATTGCAACTAAATAAAGACCAGTCGTATTACTAAGCCCTGCCTGATAACCTACGGCTGTGTTACTAGGAGATGTATTGGCATTGAGCGCAGACCACCCAATAGCAGTGTTGCTTCCGTTAGTCGTGTTGCTGTACAAAGCAAGTCTGCCTACTACAGTGTTTTGAATACCTGTGGTGGTGCTGTAAGCCGCTTGGTATCCAATTGCGGTGTTCTCAGATCCTGTGGTGTTGTTCCGCAGTGCCGCCATACCAATGGCAATGTTTTGAGAACCAGTTGTATTAGCGGCAAAAGTTGCTTGGCTTCCAGAGTCGTTACCACCCATAGCTACGTTGTATTGACCAGACGTTGTAGCGCTTGCTACGCCATATCCAACTGCCGTGTTGTTGTCTGTTTGTACATTAGCTAAAGCTGAATAACCAACGGCGGTACTGTTGTTTATAACACCCGAATTTACAAATGTTTGAAAACCAATACCTGTGTTATAGCTACCAGTTGTAGCGTTTTGGGCCGCAATACCACCAAGGTATGTGTTGTAAGCGCCAGTGGTGTTCCCAGTACCAGCTAAATAACCAATAGCAGTATTGTTTGCACCAGTGCTGTTAGCGAGAAGTGCCGCTCTACCAATGGCAACATTGTTTGCGCCTGTGCTGTTATCCCTCATAGCCAAATAACCCATAGCTGTGTTATTGCCACCAGTGGTGTTTGCTATCAAAACAGCCGCACCAATTGCAGTGTTGTTGCTACCAGTCGTGTTTACTTGTAAAGTAGTATTTGTTACGCCCACAGTAGCGCCACCAACACCCACGTTGTTAACGCCAGTAGTATTGGAATAGCCGACATAAGCACCAACAAAGACGTTACCGCTGACGGTATTGTTGTAGCCCGCAAAAGCGCCAATAAACGTGTTTACTGTGCCAGTAGTGTTGCTATACCCCGCCTGATAACCTACAGCAGTGTTGTTTGAAGCAGTGGTGTTTGTACGAAGAGCCTGAACACCTAGTGCCGTATTAAACGTACCTGTCGTGTTGTTCTCCATTGTCTCAGTGCCCACCGCCACGTTTTTATCGGAGGTAGTATTTTTATTAAGTGCGTTAAAACCAATTGCTATATTTGCCGCACCAGTGGTATTTGTAAAAAGAGCGCCATAACCTGCGGCTATATTGTAAGTACCCGTGGTGTTGCCATAAAGAGCTTCACGCCCAACCGCCACGTTGTACGCACCAGTTGAATTGGTATACAAAGCTGTACGACCAACAGCGGTGTTTGATGTGCCTGTATTGCTGTAAAGCGCTTGGTATCCAACAGCGGTAGTTGCGCCATTAACAGTGTTGCTGTAAGCCGCTTGATAACCTACGGCAGTGTTTTCTGATGCTGTAGTGTTGGCTTGGAGTGCGCTATGACCAAAAGCAGTATTGAATGCGCCAGTCGTATTGTTGCTGAGTGATATATATCCAGCAGAGGTATTTTCACCTCCAGTAGTCAAATACTGCGAGCGGTAACCAATTGCAACATTACCGCTGTTGCCAGTAATGCTGTACAAAGATTGGTAGCCAACCGCAACAGAATTTGCCGCACCTGTGTTGGTGTACATCGATTGGTATCCAACAGCGGTGTTACCTGAAGCTGTGGTGTTGTTTTGAAGTGAGGCAGAACCAACAGCAGTATTGTATTGACCTGTTGTGTTTACATACAAAGCCGCATAACCAATACCAGAGTTGTTAGAACCAGTGGTATTTGCGTTTAAAGAAAGCGAACCAAAACCTGAATTAGAACCGCCCGTCGTATTTGAAGCCAACGATATACGACCAAAAGCGGCAACATCTGCACCGCTTGTATTAGCCGCTAAAGCACCCGTACCTACAACTGTATTGGTAGACACAGCACCTGCACCACGGCCAACTGTGATGCCATTGACTTGAATCTGAGCGCCATCCCATGTGAATAAGGATGAAGCACCGAACGAGCCAGAACTGTTGAACTGAATCTGGGTGTTAGAACCAGCCGCAATACCAGCACCACCAGCACCAGCAAGCAGTGTCACAGTACCAGAGTTGTTCTTGAAGTAAAGCTTGCCATCAGTAATGTTGATCGCCAACTCACCATTTGCAAGATTGCCAGAGGTCGGTACAGCCGCCGCTGTGGTGCTGAAATAAAGTTGAATTGGTGTATATCCTGCTTGAGCCATTTGAATGGTTCCTTATCGAGTGTAATAACTAATGTTGGGGCGGAAATAGATTGGGGACTTATCACGGTCCTCATCTTCAGCCGACAACGTGGCCTCTGCGGCGTCTTGTTTCAGCATGTTGATTCTTGCAGGGTCAATGCCGGGCAACAGCTTGGCCACCCTGTGTGACAACTGGGCCTGAATAGCAGGGACCCAACGGTCTGGGATAGCAATCTCGTTTGTGAGCTTGCCCACATCCTGCGGTTGCATCTCAATGATAAATTGGAACGTCTGAAACGCATTTTGCGGCACAGGCCACAAATTGATAATAGGTGTTACCTGACGATCAAACCAGTACTGCAGAGCACGGTTGCTCATAAAGTCTTTGTTTGGCAGGCTGTAGTAGTCGTTACGGTTCAAGCGCGCCATGGGCACGTCTTGTTGAACCGAGGCCAAAGATATAGCGCGTACCTTAACAGCAACCGCCGAGGTGTTACGCAAACGCCAAAAGATAGCCTGTGGAGACCCGTCAATCTGCGTGTACCCCCACGGGTTGGCGGCACTGTTTGTCACCGTTGTGAGCGCAACCCAAGTAATGCCGTCGTAGCTGTATTCAACGTTCAGTGTCACGTTGCGTGTATCAGAATAGAAACCGGCGCTCAAAAAGCGTGTTGCGTTGTACGTGGCCGTTGCTGAACCACCCGCGGCAATCGTGTACTCTAGGTCAATGTTGTTTGTGTTGAACGCGCCGCCTGTGGTGTCTGACACAGTGCTTGGGCGTGTCATTAAACGGTAGTTGGCCTCGCGCACGTCCACGGTGCCACGCGGCATCTCGTACTGGCGCGTCTGGGCAGAACTGCCCATCACAATGTATTCCAACAACCACAGGTTAACGCCGCGATTAGACAGGTTAATCAGAATGTACCAAAGCGCCTGACGGGCACGGTTGATGTACTCTGGCGTCAACTCCTCGGCCAGCTTGCCCGCCTCGCTGTACGCGAACGAGATCAACTGGTCGACCGTAATAACGGTCTGCGCAGTTGTGTTCGAGGTGTTGTCGTAGTTACTTGCCATTATTTTTTCTTAATGCGCTCTGGAAGTTTCTTCTGAGCGGGGCCTGCTTTCACAAACTCTTTACCCACAGACTGCTTGATGCCTACCTTTTTGGCAAACTCGGGGGAGTGAGCCGCCCCCTGCATCAAGCGTTCCTGTGACTTAGACTTGATGGGCATTTAGCACGCGCCACCCATGTTGTACTTCTCAACAGTCTTCTTGGGGCTTTTTGCGTTAGGCTGTTTGTCAATGCTCTTAACACCGGTCAAACCGCCGGCCTTGTACGTACGCACAGTGCCCTTCATCTTGGCGCGACCACCCTTTTTGAGCTTGGACAAATCTGTCTTTTCGCCGGGGTGCTCTTGCTTGTCGTGCATTGCAATCGCTTTTTTAACGACCTTCTTGTCTTGATCCATGTCAGACTCGTAGTCTTTTTTAGAGTGGTCGATGCGGGGTTTGTAGTTAGAGGCCATGTTATTTCCTTTTTGTTTTAGCAGAGTCTTTGAACGCCTGCGCTGTTGGTGCACCCTTGGTGCCGGGTTTTCTCATCGTTTCAACAGGAAGCCCTTGGGCTTTTTGCTTTTTGATACGTTCCTGTTTTGCGTGAATGTTTGCGTATAGTCCGGGTTTCATTAGCAATTCCAACTCTTCAAAGAGGCTTTAGCGCGTTCTGCAGGTCCTTTAGACTTGGCCACAACGCCTTCCATCCTTGCACAAAAACTTGCTTTACGGCCCGCGTCTGCCTTGGTTTTGGGGTTTGGCGCGGGGGGCTTCAAGTTTGAATTATTCTTGGCGTTGTACTCGGCACGGCCTTTAGCCGTCATGCCCGCACCCTTGTCGGTGGGGTTGTACGTTTTGTCTTTTCCCGTGGTTTTACGGGGAATAGGTTTGTCGTGTGCTCGTGCCATGTTGTTACGCTCCTATAGATAATTACCCATAAAAACAAACACCTTCGCCCTATGACAAGAACACAGCGCGTTCGTCAATTCTGCGCTTTTGCAGGCCCTTGAGAACTTTACCCCCGGCCATGCAATATTTCAAAAGCTCTTCCGCCGCGCCCTCCATGTCGCCACGAAGCACCTTTTGACGCAGGGTTGACCTCTGGAGCGTCCCTAGACCCACGTTAAAGGCAAATGATACCAGCGCGTCAAACTGTCCTTGAGTAAGAGGCACAGGACAATAAGTAGCCACGCCTTTCTCAAACCGAGCAAGGTCTGCCCTAAGTATTGCATCGACTTCCTCCATTGAGTGTTTACGCATGGCCTCTGGCGGGGGCACAAAGGCGTCCCGCTGGTCTATCTTGAGCCTACCCTGCTCTGGAAACATAACGTGCCCCACACCCACCGTCCACAGCTTGGCTGGGCATTTATATGGATTTTGCCTCACGCCCTCGTGATGGCGAATCATGTGCAGGCACTTGGCTGATATTTTCATTTACCAAAAGCCCGGCCGCCAAAGTGGAAAGCAATGATCGAGGCAAACAGCGCTTGTGTCTCAGGGTCCCACAGCATCTCGGCCAATTCTGTGAACGGCACGCCACGGCTCCAACCATAGGCAAACAGGCCAACGTCAACAAATACCAACAAGAAGAAAAAGCCGTATGTGATAACTGGGCGAACGCTGGCGCGAAGGTTCTTCATCCACGTGGATGTGCCCTCGTTCAAGGCAGTATCGTGTGCGTAGATGGCCTGCATCTCAGACTGTTGAGCGCCGATCAGAATTTGCTTGGTGTTAGCCGCGCTCTCTGTTTCAAGCTGTTCTGACTTGATGTGCTCAATACGCTCTTGGGCTTCAAAGCCTGCTTTGCGTAATTCTAGTTCACGCTGTATCTGCATCTGGGCAAGGTTTAACTCATGCTTTTTATCTGCACGGTCTTGAAAGAAGTCAAGAATTTTGGGCAAACCACCCATCAAAAAAGAGATAAGGGTTGAGAGTAGTGTTAGCATTTAAAGTCCAATCATTCCAAGAAGTTTATCTACAATTTTTCCCGCAAGCTCGTCAGGCAGATACTGGAGCAGGCCAAGCACCCACCAAGCGATACACAGCCTGACAAAGACTTTGAGGAAGAGGTCAAACTGTTTTTGGTACTCATTCACCGACCACACCTTGTAGTGGCACAGAACTCAGCAATCTCGTTAATACCCCAACCAATTGCGCCGACAAGCATTACAAGCACAACAATCGCAACTGCCCACTCCATCTGCTCTTGCTCGGCTTCCTTGCGCTTCTTCTCTTCCGCCTTTAACTCAGCCATTGCTTTGGCGTCATCTCGATCCATTTCAGCTTGCCGTGCCTTGGTCGCATTCCACACGTCTATTCGGCCAGCCTGCATGAACAGCATCTTTAGCTGTTCTTCAAATCTCTTAGCCTCATCCAAGGCCATCTCAATCTGTAGCGCCGCACCAAGGTTGGATTTACCGCCAGTGCGCTTTGCTTGAAGCATCGCCTTAGTGGCGGTGCTCTTGGCGTCAAACATCTTGGCAATAGACGGGGCCAAGCCAGCTAGGTCATTCGCAACCTTGCTGGCCTTTTTGACTACATTGATTGCACTCTGTAGTCCTGCTAGCGCCGTTATGGGGTCTATCATTTCTTTTTCCATTCAAGACAAACGGTTTTACGGTTAAACACATCTCCTGACCACGCCCAACGAACACAACGGTATTCTGTTTTAGAGGCTTGGCTTGATGCACCCGGCAAAACCAACAAGAAAAAAACAAGCAAAAAATAAATTGCCCATTTCACTTGTCTGCCTTGTTGTCCAACTTATCAAAAATCTTATTGAGCATTTCTTTAATCTCGCCGATCGAGTCTTTAAAGTCTTCGCGTCTTACAAAATCTTGGTTGACCTCGCGGTTTAGTTCTTTAACCTCTGTCTTGAGGTCTTTGATGGCGTCCCAAATTGTTTTCAAGATCCAGCCCCCAAATGCACCAGAGAGTGTTATAGCCGCGTTGAATAGGTCTTGCGAGTCCATTAGAACGTGCCTCCTGAAATGCCAGACCATGTGGGTGCACTTGCCCCGTTAGAAGTCAATACCTGACCCGCTGTGCCGGCCGCGGTAAAAGCGTATGCCGTTCCTGTGCCGTAACTAGCTCCGCCAGCGGTAGGTGTGGCTGTTGAATTTGTGCCACCTTGAGCAACCGCAAGCGTGCCAGATGTTACTTGAGACGCGGCAATTGCAATAGCGGTGTTACCTGCAAGGGTTAGCTGGCCTTGTGCGTTGACTGTAAACGTGCCGACAGAAGACGCTGAACCATACGCGCCGGCGGTTACTGCGGTGTTAGAGATGCTGAAGGTTGTGCCTGTCAGTGTCAAACCCGTGCCAGCGGAGTAAACCTGTGAAGCCGATATTTGAGCAAAAGTAATTGCTGTTGTACCAAACGTGATCACACCAACAGTGTTGCATACATACGTTTCACCCGCACCACTGATACCAGATGTGATAAAGAACGCGTCACCGTTGCCTAAACCATTAGGGCTCTTTAGTGCGTAGGTGTCTGCGTCTGTTGCTCTGGTCAGCACCCAAGCTGTTGAACCGTTTCCTACAGTTGTAACTGTGTAAACACCGTTCTCAAAAGCATTGGTCTGGTTATAAACAAGAATACGATCGCCAATAGACGCGGTAGGGCCGTCTGGTGCAAAAGCTACAAGCGCCCCTGCATTAGTCAGTGTGGCATTAACACCCACTCCGGGGCCGCCGGGTTGGTTATACGTAGCGTTCAAATTCCCTGTAGAATTAGGAACCTCGTACTTGACTGGTGCGTGGTACGTAATGCCGGATGACACCAAAGTGTCTACGTACTGTTTAGTTGCAACTTGAAACGCGGTTGTGGGGTCTTGCGTCAAAGTAATAGACGTCAAACCTACGGGGGCCAAGGACGTGGCACCCAAAGCAATACTGGTTGTGCCTAGTGTAATCTGGTTGTTTGCTAGTTGCGCGTTGGTTACTGTTCCACTAAGCTTGGTTGTTGCTAAAGACGTGATCCAAGATGGGTCTGCATAACTGCCTGTGGTGTACACGCCGTTTGTTACAGTGCCGGCGTTGCCTGTAATTCCAATACCCCAAGTGCCTGTTGCGTTTATGCCTGAAACTGAAGGAGCACCCACGTCGGAATATAAAAGATTGACGGCGCCTGTATAGCCATTAACAGACGTGACTGAGTTACTCTGGTCAATCTTTTGCCACGCTGTACCGTTATAAATAGCCCAGTCACCAACCTGCCAGTCTGTAATTCCATTCAGGTTGGTTGTTCCTGCAACACTGACAACGTAATAGTTGCCGTTAGTTCCTGCGCTTGATGCCAGTGTGGGGGTGTTGGTAAGTGCGTTCCAAAAACCTAAATATGACAAGCCGCCAGTTACCGCGCCCCACGCTGTTGCGTAGTCAACACTGCTTTGCTTAATCAGCACCTGACCTGCGGTGCCGCCGGGAACCACGCCGGGGCCTGCTATGCCCTGTGGTCCAGAGGGACCCTGATCGCCACGGGGGATTGTAAAATTAAAAACAGCGGCCGACGTTGAGCCGACGTTAACAACCGAGGCAGAAGACCCCGGAAGCCCTGTTGTTGTAGAGCCGGCTGTGGCTGTTGCCGCCGCGCCAGTGGGTCCCTGTGAGCCCTGTGGTCCAACGGGGCCTTGTAAGCCCTGTATACCGGGCACGCCTTGTGCGCCTTGTGGTCCGCCGGGGCCTTGTGCTCCTGTGGCTCCTGTGGCTCCTGTGGCGCCGGGGGTGCCCTGTGGTCCCTGAGGGCCTGCGGGGCCCTGTGGTCCAACGATGCCGTTTTGAAATACCGTGACGGCGGCTTTTTTAGTGATGCCGTCTTGAACAATAACCGTGACGTCGTTTGCGCCTACAGACGTTGCCGGTGGTAATTGGAGTATGCTTATGTCAGCCATTTTTATGTTACCTCAAGGTCGCCGGGTGTAGGTGTGCTAGATGTGTTGCCGTACGTTGCGGGGGTCATTGAATTACCCGTGCCGTCACCAAGCATGTTGGGGCCTTGGTTGACATTTGCCACGTTGGGCGCGTTGATAATAAGACCGCCCTTACCCGGAATGGCAACGGAAACATCAGGCCTCGGGTGCCTGAGTGTGATATTTTCGGTTTGAATTGCCGCCAAACGCCATGGATCAAACTGGTCCACATCATCAGGGCATACCATAAGTCCGGGCGAGTTCGGGTCTTCCCGAAGCATGGAATATGGTAGTTTGCGGCTACATCGGTCGCATATCGCAACGGACAGCACAGGCTGTCCGTGCGTATCGCAATAAAGGCCGCCGTAAAAGGCGTTACCCATTAACGAACTCCGGCTTGAATTACAGTAAGCGTGGAGTTAGTGCCGCCAGTTACCTGAATAGCCCGGAAAGGCTGGTTCACGATAGGGCTGGCTGGCGCTGATACCCAAGTCATCACTGGCGGCGTGGGTACAGGGTACCCTTGCGCGTCCAGTGGAAATGGGTCTGTGTAAGAGATCTGAACGGTACCACCGCCGGTGGCAACGTAAGAAACGTTGACCGGCGCTATGTACTGGTCGATCGGGACGAGAACGTCCGCTCCAACTGTTACTTGACGCATGTCAGTCCTTAGTTGTTGGTGTAACCAGCGCCGTAGGCAATGATAGAACCGTCAGGGTTACGTGATGTGTACTGGATGTCAAACGTGCCGGCCAAGGTGCCTGTAATGGCTGTAATGGCTGTTGCGGTGAACGTGACAGTTGCGTCGGTTGCACCAACGTTGTTCAACACAGTGGCCACTGCGGCAGAGTTAGTGAAAGCAATACCAATACGGCCACCAGAGGTTGTTGGGGTAATTGTACCGACGTCAACGCCAGCAATCGCCACAGTGATCACGCCGCCTGTCAACGCTGAAGGCGCTGAAGTTTGCATGAAGAAAATGTGGTTAACGATCGCGCCAGCGGGGATTACAACGGGGGCCGCTGTGGTTGTGCCAACAGCAAAAACAGGAATTACACCAGCAAGGCGGGTTGCCGTGATAGGGGCAATGTAGTCTTGTTGAGCACACTGGACCGCGCCGGTGTTATCGGGGGCGATTACGCCGTCGTTGGTGGGGTTGTTGCGCTTGAAAACGCGGATGGGGGTGTTAAAAGTTACTGACATTTGATTTACTTTCCATAGAAAGATTACAGCACTGTCTCTATGGCGTCCGCCCGTGAGCCGTACGGGTCAGTGCTGATTAAGGCTCCTACACAGAATTACCCATATTTACAAACAAAAACGCCCCACCTTTGCAGGTGAGGCGTTTAGGGTGCCGGGTTTCTTTACACCCGGCTAGGTCTGCGATTACAAACCGATCGTGCCGTACATATTACGGGGATCGTGCCAGCCTGTAGCATAACGCTCAGAGGCCTTGTAACGCATGCTGTCGGTCTCGAAGTCACCTTCAGAGCTACGCTCCAAGGGACGACGCATAACCAACATCAAACCGTTTTCAGCGTCGGTCTGAATGAACCAAGCCTTGCTTGAAGACAAACGAGTCACCACGTGGGCGCCGTTTGGCAACATGCCAGTAGACTTGATAGGGTTCAGATCGTTGTCAGCGCCACCGGAGCGGAGGACAGACTTCAAGATAACTTCTGCTTGGAATTCCAAAGCAGGAGGCACCACGAGCTGGTCCGCCTTCAGGCGAATACGCTTACCGTTGTTGTCCACCGCAGAGCGGATTTGAATCAGCAACTGTTCCACAGATGTCTGTGAAAGTGAGGCCGCTGTAGACAACTGGTTGCTGAAAGAACGACCTTGGGAGATTGGGTGGTCATTTGCGATCAATGTTTTACCGTCGCCACCGACATAGCCGGCAGTGAAAGCAAAGTTCAGCAAGTTTGCACACAATGTCTCTTTTGTCTCGATCATGGACTGAGCCAAGTGCTTCGAGAAGGTCGAGCCGATACGAATGTGATCGCCGTCTTCCATCAAGACTTTGGTCATGGCGTATGCCAAACCATAGATCTTATAGATGAAACGGGTAATGAACAAAGTACCGCCTTGGTCATACGAAACGGGTGTACCGTCAGGCATCTCAGGGGCTGTGTTCATACCGAACAGCATCACTTCTTCGTGATAGTTGCGGGGAATGCCGGTGATCTGGGTAACGAAACCCTTCCACTCGTCATCGCGTTGTTGGTATACACCATCAAAGACTTCATTGAGGATAGGTTCGACTACCGCTCTAAAGTCCGTACTGCGCATTGGGGTTGCCATGTGCTACTTCCTTTCTTTAGTTATTCGACGTTAGCGGCAACGAACGCATCGTTGGCAAGCTTGACTTGTACAATAGTGTATGTATCGCCCCAAGCGTTGTTGATTTCACGGCCGAGACCAGTGACTTGAACTTGTGCTTGTGTGCCTACAGCCACGTCTGTGGTTAACATTGCGGCAGTTGAAGTGCCCAAGCCACCGTTGCCGATGATTTGACCAGATGTCACTGCTGTAAAGTTAAATTCTTGGCCCACTTTTGTGTTGGCGATCGAGCCGTTGGCTTGAATCTCATACACAATTTCGGGGTCCATGAAAATCCACATGACAACGTCAGTGGCGGTGCCCAAAGCGGGACCAAACCATTTGCTGACGGTGCGACGGCCAGAGGCGTCGGTGTATTCAACACCACCGAACACGCCTGCTAAACGCATGCCTGCTGTGGGTGTGTTGCTTGCTACTACGAGAGTAGATGTGCCTGCAGTCGTTGCTTCATCAAAAGAGACAGGGGTGCCGCTGTAGAACACTGCCGCCGCGTCGTACGCGCCGGTGTAGTTCAACGAACGGATAATGCCGCTAGGATGATAAACGGGCTTCAGGCCAAAGGGAGTGTAAGTTGCACTCATTTATTGGTTCCTTAAAGTTGTTAACTAAACCGCAAGTTATGTGCGGATCTGTGTGCATCTTTTTCCATCTCCAAGAGGCCACCTTCCAGAATGGAGCGTCCACCTTTACCACCTTCAGCTTGGGAGCGAACCTGCGACGTGATGTTGCGCTGGTGTTCCAAAGGATCATCGTGGTGAAGCATTTTTGCCACTTCCTGATAAATGTCTTCCGGGATCTTGAATAAGATCATCTCATTACAAGATATACAACCTTCAAACTTGCCCGAGCTCATTTTGCCTAAGTGTTCAAAGCCTTTTCCTAATTCGGCGGCTTTCACTGGCTCATAACCCAACGCGATGCGTTTGTCGATTGAATCATACTGGTTGGTTGTAGACAACCAGCAGAGGTGCATACCGGGCACTAACCCACCCGGCACGTCCGGCAGTGCGTTGTTGGACCATTTGTCCCGAAAAGCCTCCAGCCTTTCACGCTTCACTGCTTCTTCGGGCGAAGACACTTCGTTCCTCGCCTTAATTTCTTCTACGCGCCCTTGCAGGCGCTCGTCTAAATCTCGTGTAATTCGATTGTTAGCCATGTCTTACCCCTTATTTCGTTACTCGGTTCTTACGGTCAAAATCTGCGTAGCTTCGGATCGCTTTAGCACGCTTGGATGGGTCGTCCCACATTCCTGCGTCTTTAAGCGCCTGCACGCGGTCTCTGCTCAGTGTGAAGGTGTTCTTTACAGCACTACCACTCACGTCTGTGCGACCACTTGAGGTTCCGCTACGGCGGTTACGGTCTCCGCCTGTCATTTTGCTCGTGTACCGGTGGGGTAAACGTTCTTTCAATCGATTGTCCAACTCGTCCCAATACTCTGGGTCGGCTGGGTCCCAACCTTCGCTAGCCAGCGCGTTGTCAATTACCTTGGCAATGCGGCTGTCTGTGTCTTTACCGCTGGGGTCATACCAGCGGTTTGAATTCAACCATTGCGTTGCGTTTTCCTGAACAACCTCAGTTGCAGGGTTCGGCACGTTGTTACGGGGCTGTTTGGCCTCTTCCAACTGACGCTGTTTAAGCAGTTGCACTTGCGCCAATTTTGTCTTGGCGTTGTGGAACTGCTCCATGTATTCCATTTGCTCGGCCACGTTGCCCGCCTGCGCGGCCTGCGTTGCCTTCATCTTTGCGTACTCAACGCGCGTTGCCTCGTCTTCCAACAGGCGGTCGATCTGTGCAAACTGGAATCCTACTGCGGCGTTTTCCACTTGGGCCAACCGGCGCTCAAGGGTCTCGTTGCGGCGTTCCAGCGAACTGATCTTATGCTTTGCGCTAACCTCGCGTTGCTTCGTCAGGTCCTTCTTTAGGCGTCGCTCTTCACGACGCGCGGCTCGAAGGGCCTCTCTATCTTCTTCGGTGTCGTCCTCAACATCGCCGCCTTCGGCCATGCTTTGTGTGTCACCATTCTCATCTTCGTTGTCTTGAGATGAGTCTTGATCATCCGAACCCTCAAACGGGTCTACATGATCTTCCATGGCCGCTAATGCGCTACCATCATCACGTTCTTTAATGGCGATGTCTTCGCCAGCTTGCATTTCTGCTTTTTGCACTGATTTCATAACGAAATCCTTTATTCAACAAATGCGGGGAACATTGTCCTCGCGGTTTCAAAATTATCAATTGAGCAAATAACCTCGCGGTCTTGCAAAATGATAAACACAACCTCGCCGTCGCCGTGTGGAACTGCCCAGCGGTCGCCGCCGTACTTGATCACACGAACAAGATCTCCGGGTTCTGCCCATGCGCCTTCTGGCCACGGTTGCAGTGTGTTGAGATCTCTGTATGCCAAGGGGCCTACTGCCACCACCTTTGCAATCACCTCGTTCCATTTTTCGGTGGCTTTGGTGTCATTAACTAAAATGATGCCGCCTTTTGAAACGTCTTTGGCTTTTCGCAGTTGGACTACGATTCGGTTGCCTTTAAGCTTGATTCCCGGATCAACGGCCGGAAAACAGTCAGCTTCACTCCGACCATCTACTTGGTACTTGCTCTCTGTCATTGTCAGATTCCTCGTCCTCTTGCAGGACACTGTTGATAATATCCAAAGCCTCTTTCAGACCTTGGCCTCTTCCTACTAGCTGGTTGTATTTGTCCCAGCTATCGACCCCATTCAAAACGCCGTCTTGCAATAACAAAACAGCTTCTTTGATCTTGAAGATCGATTCATACAACGGGTCTTTCATCAAAAACCCTCCTTATAACTAAGTACACACAAAAGTGTGTACTTACGCCCTAACTTATTTCTTTAAACCGCGACTATTTACGGGCGGTACTTGGTACAAGGGGGCCTTAGGGGCCATCTTTGAACCAGAGGGTCCTTTTTCTACGGGTGAACCGGGGCCACCTGCGTAGCCGGGCTTGCCTGTCATCATGTAGCTTTTACGAAAGCCAATGTTGCTGTTATCTGTTGCCATTACTGTGCTCCTGTTGGTTGTTGTGCTTGTTGAACCGCTTGGGCCAACTGTTGTTGCGCCTGCATCGCCGCATCGTGTGCACGTTGCTCTTCTGCTTGCGCTTGGTCTAACCCATGCTTACGCAAATCCGCGTACGCTTGGCTTTCTGCTTCCAACGCAGTCATCTCTTGTGAATGCTGTTGTTTAATTTGTTGTGCGCTCAACGCTTGGTCTGAGTTGATCATGGCCACACGCTCTTTGGAAGAGTTGTTAATGTCCGCAATCGCCACCTTGGCCGCGTTGTCTTGGTCGGCTAACTGTTGCTGTAGTCCAAGCTTGGCCTGAATCTCTGCCAACTTGGCCTGCATGTCACGCACCTTGTCCGCCATCTCGGCTTCCATCTTCTCGCGCTCCAACTGGAAGCGAGCCTGCGCCTCTTCTGTCTTGCGCTTTGTCTCGGCCATTTGTGTTTGCATCAGGGCCTGAGATGTTGGGTCTGCCATTACAGCCATTTGCATCTGGGACTGTTTAGCCTGTTGCATCTGTTGCACCAACTGCTGGATGATCGGGTTGATGCCTTCAAACGTCTTCTCTGCGTCTTGGTTGACCAACTGTGCGGCCATGGCCAACGCCTCTTGGGCGGCTTGGTCCAACTTGCGCTCTTCGTTCAACTTGAATGCGTCCTCACCACCGGCGGCGTGCGACACGTAGTTGCGCATAGACTGCAGGTAGTGCAGTGTCAGGTGTTGCTTGATGTGTTCCAACATCATGGGCGTCACACCGGGGCTGATGAGCGGGTTGCCGCCGTACGCGGGGTCCATCATGTACGCCAAGTGCACCTTCAGGTGGTCAATGTGGCTTTGGTCTGGGAACGCGGCGGCCGCGTGGCCCATGGTCATCTGCACGTTCTCCAGCGCGGGGTTACTTTCAACCGAGCCCTGTGGGTTCGGCATGACCTTCTCAATGTCAGGCACCTTCATCAACTTCATCACGCGCATGTGCGCCTCACGAATATCATACAGTTGCGGCGCTTTGTCTGCCAACTGCATTACCAACTGCGCCTGTGTCAAACGCTGTGTTTCGCTAAAGATGTTAGGGTCAGAGATCGGGCTGACGTCTGAGTTGTCTTCAAAGTCCTCAACCGCAATCTCGGCGCCGGACTGGTTGTCCATGTCTTCCAAGTACCAGCAGTTCAGGCGAGACAGAATCTGCAAGCTCTTAGCCTGACTGCGGTGCAGTCGTGCGTGAATGCTTGAGAACACCTTCGAGCCCTGCTCGATCATTGCCTGCGTTGTGCCAACCGGTGTGTTGCTGTTCATGTCAGCAATACGGCCCTCGCTGGTCTTCACAACACCTTTAGCCGCGTCAGTCAACCAACCAAGCAGGTTGTACAGCACCGAGGAAGGTGGGTTGAACGGCAGTGGCATGGCCAGCTTGCGTACGTCATCCACGCCGGGCGAACCCTCGATCTCCATGACCTGTGTTGGCTCAATGCGGTCCGACTGTCCGCCAATGCGTCCGCCTTTTAGCTTCAGCATGGTCTGGCTGTTGTTCACGTGCGCCGCGTCCATCAGGGCGCGCAATGAGCCAGTCAGTGCGGCAGACAGTCCACCAATAAGGTGTGGCATGCCAATCGCGTAGGCGCCACGCCAAGGAATAAATTTGTACTCGACCATCCAGTCAAGCTTGCGCATGCGTGTGTCGCCAGCCGCCCAATTACGGTACAAAGCAACAACCTTGCCGCTTGTCTCGTCGATCGTCATAATGTACGGCGCGCGTGCGCCCTCTGTCAGAGGGTCGTCGTCCAAACGCAAGAACGTTGTGATCTCGTACACACGGCGCAAACCGTCCACGTTCTTAGACGGCTCTGTGATGCCCTCGATCTTGTCGTTGGCTTTCTTGGCCTGTGTCTGCTCGTCCACGTTGACGTCGGTTGTGTACAACTCAATGTCAACGTACTCACCCATCTCGACACGTTGCTTGAACATGTCCTCTGTGATGTCTTGTTGTTCTGTAATGCGCGCGGCCGAGTAAAAATTCGTAGACGCAAACGGCAACAGAATGTTGTCGATTGGCACCCACTCGGGCACTGGGCGGTTGAGGTCTTTATCAAAGCGCCATTTCAAATACTGTGAGCCACCAAGGGGAAGCTGTGTGAACAACTGCTCCATCTCGTCGCGGTACTCTTCAACCTGCTCGGTCAACTGCCAGTTCAGGAAGTTGGCCTTACGCTGTGCTGTGTCCAAACGCTTTTGGTCAGCCTTGCCCTTGATGTACGTGCGCACCAAACCGTCGGCCGGCAACAACTCTTTAGACGCGTTGGCCGCAAAGTCAACGCAGGCCTCTGCCATGATCGGGTGCACCACCTTGGACGCACCTTGGAACGTTGCGCCACCGGGGGCGTCGTTGCCCAGACCAGTGCGGCGAATGCCCTCTTCGTACTGCTTGTCACGCTGTTTGCGTGACTCGCGGTCCACGTCGATAAGGTCCAAATACTCTGAAGACAAAGACTGAAGAACGCTGTCTTCCATCTCTTCTGCCAAGTTGGCATAAAACTCTGGGTTCTCTGACGGCTTCTGTGTGTCCAACATGTTGACCACAACCGAGCCATCCTCCAACTCAATAATCTCGGACTCCACGTCGTCAATGTCCAAGTCCAGCGCGTTGGCCAGATCCTGAACTTCTTGTTCCGTGTCTACCTCTTTGGTTGTCTCGTTTTCTGCGTAAGACAACGCGGACAGGTTACCGCCCTTTTGAATTGGGATAATTGGTTGCATTATTGGTTAAAGCCTCTGTATGCTTTACGAATTGGTTGAGCCATTGGCAACATACCCAGTGCGCTCATGCCAACGCCAACTGGATCGCCTTTGGCCAAATAGTGTCCTGTTTCTGACGCGTACATTGGGGCCACGGCCATGGCGCCAGCGGGGTTGAGTGTTGCAATGTCGGCCAAACCAAAATTGCCGGGCAGGTTGCTAGAAGGGCCACCAACTACAGTGTCAGCCATCTTGCGTGCCTTGTAGCGGCCCATGCCAGATTTCTCTAAGAACTCTTGGCCTAGTGAAGAGATGCGCTCACGTGGCGATGCTTTGTACTCGCTCATGGACGGCTCACGGCGCTCCATGTTGCGCATCAACACCTCTTCAGCCGAGGTGCCCATTCTTGAGCCACCACTGCGAATGTAGTTCAGTATGTCCTCTTGTGTGGGCTCTTGTGTGTACCCACCCCCAGCGTAACCGCGGACCATCATCTCGGCCTGCATGTCGCGGGGTGACTGCATGTAACCACCCTCTGCCTTGCCTTGAACGGCACGGCGGCGCTTGTCTTCCAACTCTTGCATCTGCCAGTCTTGCGCAAACGGCGCACGCTGTGCTGGCTCGGTGTCAAGCAAATAATCACGCTGTTGTTGTGGCTTCCAGTCCGACGGGTGCTTAGTCACCACCGTCTCTGGTAGACCAGACATGCGGGCCTCGTCACGCCACGCGTTCATCTCTGCGGTTGCTGGACCACGGCCCTGCATAGGGCGTTGAGCAATTGGGTTTACGCCAGTGTAGTTGTGGCGCATGGGGTTGATCATCGCGTTGATCGCGTTGACAATGTCTTCTTGGTCTGGCTCAATGCCGCGGGCCTTGAAGTCAGCGACCACCTTGTCCACCAAAGCGCCGTGCTTGCCCAACAACATCTCGTCTGTCAGTTTTTCCAGTCCGGGACCCTCAAGCTGTGCGGAACGTTCAGCAAACGGCGCGCTTGCGCTGGTCATCTGCGGAATGTCGCCCTCGGTGGCGCGCAGGGTGTCAAGACCACCCATTGCGTCGTCTGATAGGTCCATTGCCTCTTCACCTAACTGCTGGCGCGTTGCCAGTTCTTCAGTCGACGGTGTAAATGACTTGTTCCATGTGCGGTTGGACGTGCGTCCTGTGTTTGCCATGGACATAAATTCGTCTTCAGGGAACGCGTTTTGAAACTGGCCCTTGGGGTACGCACGCGCCTTGATGTTCATTGGCGTCATGTCAAACTGGCTCGGCACACCTTGGAACGGGCCAATTGTCTCGCGTGTTGTCATGCCCTTGGCACGCTCTGGGGTGATTGTTCGGCCCTCTGGTGTGGTCACTGCGGGGTACGGGCGACCTGAGGCGTCAACAAGCTGGTTTGAAAACGGGGTTTGCTGTTGTGTGCGCGCCATTGTCTGCGGCGCGTTGCCTGTTGGCTTAGAAAGCGACCTAATGTGGTCTTCTAGTTGTTTTACTTCTTCGGCAGAAGGCGGCTTACCCACTGCCTTTGTGTATTTGCGAATTGCGTCTTGGATTCGGCTTGCAAACTGACCAACAACATCACCGCCCTTGCCGTAGTGCGGTATTCCGGCTTGTTCATACATCATTTGTGTCGGTGTTTTAATTGGATTAAGCATCGTAATCTCGGTTTTTCAAAATTTTGTTGTAGTTTTCAAGGTCCCCGCCCCTAACAATGTCTTTCAACATGCTCCGATACCCTGCTCTAACCTTGCCCCACACAGAAAATGACTCGCTACGTGCTCGAATACCACGGCACATTCGACAACCACACTGCCTAATCTCTTTTGCGTGCGATGAACTGTGCATTCAAGGGGCCTCCTATAACCAATCACCCATAAATCAGGGTGTTTGTGCCCGAAAATCACGCGGCGTAGGGGTTATAGGCCCTGTTTCGCGCTATGTCGTCTGCGTGTGCGTAGTCTCTTGGTGGTAGGGGGTCCAACTGGAGCCACCCTGAGTCGCGCAAGACGCGGAGGGCCTGCGACAACGCGTCAACGTAGTCGTCGTGACCCTTTGCCTCGGGAAAAGAACACACTTGGCGAATAAAACGCTTGGCCCATGGGGCTACCTCGCCCGGGTTTTCTGGGTCTTCGGGGATATACACCCGCCCTTTTGCAATCAGCGGCGCCACAATGTTCATCCTTTGCACCTTGTCTGCTCGTCCGGGGTTGTATGACCTCACCGGCAGGTGCGCGGCCTGCAACTCTTGGATCAAAGAGATGCCCGCCGACTTATCTTCCATGAGGATCAGGTCCGTTTTCTTGCCTTTTGCGAACGTGTTGTCCGCGCCGTACACAACTTCCTTGTAGTCATCGATGACCTTGCGGCGCAACTCAGGGTACGACAGGTGGTTGTCCCACGCGTCTAGCAAAATGCAACTTGTCGCGAAGTCATCTTGCTCGAACACACCTAGCGCGATGCACGCGGTCGGGTCGTTGTGTGTTTTCTCACTCGTTGCTGGGTCGTATGACACCAGCACGTACTCCAGTGTTGGTGTCGCCTTGTGCGCGGGCCAACTCCTGAACCACCTGCGCTTGACAATACCCGCGTTCTCGGGGTCCAAGATCTCGCCGTAGATCTCCTGCTTGCCCAAGTCTGTGCCCTCGTAGGCCTCAAGCTGTTTGAAGAACGTCGACGACAGGTTGGCCCTGTTGTCGTATGAGGAGGCTCTGGACACGTACACGTCGCCGCCCACCTTGCCCTCGTTCAGGTCTGTGATTAGCTCCAGTGGTTTTGGCGTGGTGGTGATGATCGACTGCACACGGGCTATGCGCGGGTCAGTCAAACGCAGTGTGAACTGAATCTGGTCGTACGCGTCGTCAATGTACTCGAACGCGCACAACTCGTCTGCCCACATGCCGTGCCACTGTGTACCCCGGAAGCGCTCTGGCTCAGACGCCGGGATGCCGCGGATCATGCTTCCATTCTTCAACGTCAACTCAAACAGCGACTTGTTGTAGTCCTTGATCAGCGAAGAGGGTATGATGTTCAAGAGGCCCGAGTCACCCTCGAAGCACGTTGCCCGAATGTCGTTTGATGTTGGCGCCGTCACCAACCAGCGGGTCTTGTCGTAGATTGCCGCGCGCAAGCCTAACCAGTTTGACGCCGTGTGCGTCTTGCCCGAACCCCGGCCGGCTAAAAGCAAGAAGGTATCGTACTCCCCGTCGTCCGGCTCTCGTTGGTGGGGCAGAGCTGTTAGCTCCCACCTCACCCGCCACAGTGCCAGATCCAGTTGCTCTTTGGGCCACCCCTTGTTCTGTTCGGCAAACGCCTTGAGTAGTTTTTGCTGTGTGTCGTTCATAGGCATACTGTCAGGTACCCCTCGCTAACTAGGAACGTGTTGTTTGGGTCTGCGGTTTTAATGTGCACGCAGGGTCTAATGTCCACACTGGTAACGTGGGTAACCCTGCGCATCTCCTCGTACTGAGGCCGACGCACCGGCATTTGGTCTTCGACCAGTTTTAGGTTTGTCCTGAACACCATGTGGTACTGGTGTTGGTGTTGTGCAATCTCTGTCCTGATACCAAGGGACTCTGTCAAATTGTGGATTGACCTGAACAGCCTCAGGTTTTTAATGTTGAACCTGAACTTGGCTGAGACGCGGCTGTGGCATTTTGGCCTAGATGCGCATACCCCCCGGAGTATAGCCAAGCGTTGCTCAAACGACGAGAACAGGTACTCTTCTGGAATGTGGTCTGGTATTTTGCCGTACGACTCGATCAGCTTGGATGTGACCTTTGTACGTTTGTCTCTGTGCGGGTCCCCTATCCACATCCCCATGTCGTAGGGGTGCAGGGGTAGCGGCTTGGCTGTGGGCCTGATCGGGTAGCACGTTGGCATCCTACACCACCCCGTCTCAACGGTTGATAGGTTCTGTGGTGCGTAGATAGGGAGAATGTAATCTTCTCGGGTTGGGACCTTGCGCCCCCACTTGGACAGTGTGAAGAATGCCTTGCTGTCGTACACCGGAATGCCGGTGCGGCTATCCACCACCAACGTCAGGCCGTCCTTGGTCCAAATCTTATGACACACCACCGGCGTGTACTCTTGGACAGAAACAACCTTGACTGGCAGGCCCGTGTAATCAAAAACCTCATCCCCCGGTTTGATGAACCGCGCTAACTGCCATCCGGCAGTGGTGGGAATGGGGGTACGTGCGTCGATTCCCATGTCTAACCCTAATTACCCATGTACTTGGCTGTTTGTGCCCTACTCCAGTGGGGGGAGTATGTTGGCCCAAAAGTGGTGTTTTGTTCAGGGTGTTCAGGGTGTTCAGTCTTTATTTATTATTTTAAAAAAAAAAAAAAAAAAAAAAAAAAATAAAATATAGAGATATGACCCCGACACCCTGAACACCCTGAACAACATGAGTACTTAGGTACTCATTTTTTAAAATTGAGTACCTATGACGTCACAAATAACCACACTGACAGTAGGGTTGCTATACCCCCGGGGGTATATTGTAAAAAAATTTAGGGGAAGCACTTTTCGGCGGATTTGTAAAAAACTTGCTGTCTGTAGGGGCCCCCCGCCCCGGTTACCCGATGGGACCCTAAATGGGGTGTCGCTAAAAAACAACGCCCCCTAGCAAGTATCATGCCAACTTGGACAGCATACCCATACTGGTAGGGGTATCCTGCATACCCTACTGGGTATAGTACCCACTCAGCGCGATACCCTACTGGGTATAGTACCCACTCAGCGCAATACCCTACCCAGTACAGTATGCAGGCCAAGCAGGCACGGATCTTGCTAGCCAAGCAAGAAGCATGCCAAGGCACACTGGCACGTATGTTGCTAGCCAAGCAAGAAGCATGCCAACGTGGCAAAGTGCATGAAACGTCAATGAGAATGATTCGCATTTAGGATGCGCACGCGAGGCCTATGTGGTGGTCTAGCGTCTTACTCTAGTTGGCCAACTAGATGTTGTTGAACTAGTAGTTCGTCAACTGCGGATATCAATTCACCCCCAATTGACCATAGTAGTATCAGCAACCAAACCCCCAAGGAGCACAGCATGCGCAAGATAGCAAACACAATCAACACAGCAACAGGCCACGAGACACGCGTCTATAAAGACGTCGAATGGAATGAGTACCGCGTCAAGCACTATGTCAACGGCCAACACTTGGTCGAGGCAGACTACCACACAGACGACAAAGAAGAGGCCCTGCACCATGGTGCTGTGTGGCCGTTCAAGCCAAACTGATTCACCCCCAATTGACCATAGTAATATCACCAACCAAAGGAGCATTCCATGATCACATTATTCAAGACAACATACGTGCCGGCCACTGACACAGAGGCCTGCTATTTTTTAGTCCAACGCATGGACGATTGGAGCAAGCCGGTGCGTTACTCTTACGAGTACAGCGCCAAGAATGCCGCACGTGCCGCGGCCTACCTGTGCGCGTCTGACCGTTCACCCGATTGGGCGCCAAACGACGAAGACGGCCTTGAGTACGTGGGCGCAGAGAAAGACGGCCTCACCTGCTATTTTGCAGTGTCTAAGTGATGGATGCGTGATGGCCTGCGTGCAGGCCATTGCAGATCAATTCACCCCCAATTGACCATAGTAGTATCACCAACCAAAAGGAGCAAACCATGAAAAACCTTATCGCATTTTCTCAGCGCATGCGCGCAATAGCCCACTACTACCCAACCGAGTATGAAGTGGCTATATGGAATCCAACAACGCGACAGTGGTCAGGCATTGCAGTAAATTGCGATACCTGCTACGAAAAAGAGTTGGCCGCGGCCGCACTGGCCGACGGTGGCCGCATTTCCCGTCGCAACGGTTTCTTTACAAACTAAGGAGCACAGCATGATTAAATTCAGCAAGACAGTGCCGGACGGCCGGCACATTACAGAGGCGCGCGATTGCACAGTGCGCGCACTGGCCCACGTGGCCGACATACCCTACAGCGAGGCGCACGCGACCATGGCCGCATTCGGCCGTAAAAACCGACGTGGCGTGCCACGTGGGCAGGTTATCGCGGCCTACGCAAGCAAGGGCCTGACATACATCAAGCGCAATGACAGGCCAACACTGGCACAATTCATGCGCGAGGATGGCGCCAAGCATGAGCGCCTAGTGATCAACAAAACCGGCCATGTGTTTGCCCTGATTAACGGCACACAGTTGGACACGGCCAAGTGCGGACCACGTACCCGAGTGCAAGGGTATTACGTACCCGCAAATTGATGCGTGATGGCCTGCGTGCAGGCCATTGCAGATCAATTCACCCCCAATTGACCATATCAATATCAACAGGAGAAACCACCATGAAAAAACCCACTGGCTTTGTTATTTATCGCGGCCCATCATTGCTAGACGGCACACCCATTGTGGCCGTGGCCCTGCTGGGCTCCAGTAACCGTAAAACAGGCAATATGGTGCAGACCTATATCCTGCGCGACGACATGCGTCCGACCTTGGCAGTGCAGACCGGTGCCGACAGCGCTATCTGTGGTAACTGCAAGCACCGTCCCTCACTTGGTGGCGCGTGCTACGTGGTCGTGGCCCAAGGTCCTACAGTGGTTTTCAAAACCATGCAGGCCGGCAAGTACCCCGACGCACTGCCTGAAGACGTCGGCACACTGGTGGCCGGTCGCATGGTGCGTCTTGGCACGTATGGAGACCCTGCCGCAGTGCCTGCCTACGTGTGGCAGGACCTTACAGCACAGGCCGCAGGCCGCACAGGTTACACCCACCAATGGGCAAACGAGGCCCTGCCGATGGACCATCGCGCAGACATTGCCAAGTTGACAATGGCCAGTGCGGACACAGTGGAAGAGGCACAACAGGCACGCGCAAACGGCCTGCGTTATTTTCGCATTCGCTTGGCCACCGAGGCCCTGCAAGAGCGCGAATTTATCTGCCCTGCCAGTGAAGAGGCAGGCAAGCGCAAACTGTGTGATACGTGTGGCGCGTGCAATGGCACGACCAAGAGCACAGGCGCAAGCCCTGTGATCATTGTCCACGGCAATAAGGCCCGACGTTTCAGCGAACAGCGCGCAAGCGCTTAATTCACCCCCAATTGACCATAGTAGTATCAACAGGAGAAAACCATGAAGACAATCACAATCACAGAGAAACAGTGGCGCGACCTAAACGTCAACCTGCTGTACACCATGGCCAAGTATTTGGCCGACGAGCACAGCGAGGGTCTGACACGTGAAGAGCGCACAGACACAAACAACATGCTCAACGACGCGCTGTACCAGTACAAGAAAATTAAGGAGGCTTTTCAATCATGAAATACAAACCGACACAAGACTACGTAGGCACAAGCTTGCAAGGCTACATCGACGTCAGTTACAAAGAATTGGTGGCCAAATTTGGCCGCCCATCAGAAGGCGACGGGTACAAAGTCGACGCACAATGGGCCGTTAAATTTGAAGACGGCACTGTGGCCATTATTTACAACTATAAAGACGGCAAAAACTATAACGGCCGATCAGGTACGCCAAAAACCAAAATACGTGATTGGCACGTGGGCGGCACTAACAAACTGGCAGTGACATACGTCATGGAGGCACTACGCAAATGAAATACTTACGCGAATTGATTGAGGCAATAATCTTGGCCGCCATCATTGGTGGCCCATTCTTTTACTATTTACTGTACGTGATGAAACCATGACAGTGTGGCCATTCCCCCCGTTTCCAAACCCTAAGGACAAGGGCACCAAAGTGCCCCGATTCAACCCCGATAACTTCGAGGACGCGCCCTTTTAATTCACCCCCAGTTGACCATAGTAGTATCAACAACACAGGAGCACACCATGACAGCAGAAGCATACACCGACCAAGTTGGCGGGTTTATCTACTACAAGAAAATGGCCTACAAGGCCTTGGACGACACCAAGTGCAGTGCGCATGGTGTTTGCGTGGCCGTTGAATACTTCAACGGGGATTACAAGTTCGTCATTTGGACCTTGGCCCCCAAAGTGCGCGACGGCCTGATTAAGCACGAATTATTCGCAGAGACCACAAACCAAGAGCGCCTAAATGCTCACGTGATCGGTTTTGCACAACAATACGAAAGACACCTACCATGAGAAAATTTCCACTGTACATCATTGACCGAGCAGGCCAGTTTACGACCTTGGAGTTTCCCTCATTCGAGGAGCAGTGTAAGGCCGCAGACGAGTGGGAGGCCGGTGGCCACGAGACCTACTTCAACTACCATCACGCGGTCCTGCGTTACGACCACTACAAACGATTCGACAAAGCACAAGGAGCAAAATAATGAACGCGCACCAATCAGCATACGAGCAGGGCAAAATGGACAAGTGGGAGCAGATCACGCGCACCATGGACAAAGTGCGTGCCGAGCACGAGGCCGGCAAGTACGTGGTTATGATCGAGGCACCAACATATTGCCCGTACACCGACGCGCCCATGGGCACCATGCCCCACATGGTCAAGGCCTGCAAGACACGCAAAGAGGCCGACGCGCTGATCAATGACTATTTTGAAGAGTACGTCGACCACGACGTGGTGGCCATGTACATTTACCCCAAGCACGTGCCGACCACACCGTCAACAGAAGAATTTGAGGATATCCCTTTTTAATTCACCCCCAATTGACCGTAGTAGTACAACCAACCAAATAGGAGTAAACCATGAACAATACATACTGGACAGGCCAAGGCCGCTACCAAGCGCAGGCCGACGCGTTAGAGAAGCTTCTGCCCATCGTGGGCGAGGTGGAGGACGGCAAGGGCGCCAACAAGCACCTAGAGGCATTCAGGCGCGCAGTTAACTGCTACTATGACCTGTACAACAACGGCCTGTGCAATAGGGCACGTGAGTTCAGCACAGTGTTCAAAATTACAGGCGTGGCCAAAGAGATTAAAGCGCGTCGGTGGATGGACAGCATGTTGTCGATGGACACACAAGAGCGCATCGAGGACAAGATGGGCCTGTTTATACTGGCCGCGTTTCAAGAGCAATTTGCAGAGGAGACAACAGCATGATCACAGTTAGTAAATTCAACGTGCGCATTGTGCGCAAGGGTGACCGGTACGGCCGCGACAATTGCCTGACGTACGACAAAGAGGACCAACCAATGGTCGAGTTCTACATTGGTGACTACTTTGTGTCGCGTTACTACGTGGCCACGATCTTAGGCACCGACGGGTATGGCAGTGGCGAGGGTGGCCTGATCTTGGATGGTGGCGACATCAACGGCACGACAGTCAGCGAAGAGGACATGAAAACAGTTCGCAATTATTTAAAAGAGGAGACGAGCGATGCAAATCATTCATATTACGGGGCCTGAAAAGCAGACAGTGGCCTACAAGCATTTGGTCGACCACATGTTGGCCAAGGGTTTCACCATTTCAGTGTTTGATGGTGAGGAGTGGCAGGTTAAGCGATCGACCGACGCAAAGGCCATCGGCGAGGCCATTCTGTCGGTGGAGGAGGCCGAGTTGTCGATTCGCGACAAGGACAACAAGAGCCAAGGGTGGGCGCGAGTGAGCGCTTACGGCCTTGAGCCGGACGAGACAGTCATGGACAACACCATGACCGACGCAATGAACGAGTGGGACGGTGCGTACGACGCCATGCCCTAATTCACCCCCAGTTGACCATACTAGTACAAAGGAGCAAACCATGAAAAAGTTACAGAAATTTATCAAAGCAGAGAATGACTGGCGCAAGTTGTTTGGCAACAGCGAGTTGTCAATTGACACCCCCGAGGGCAGACAGCAGGTGGCAGAGTTGATCGACATTCAACTAAGCCCCGAGAACCTGTACTGTGATGGCGAGATCAGCCACACAGAGGCGCAGATGAAGTACCGCATGTTATCAGGCGCGGCCAAAGACCTGATGAAGATCGACCCCAACGTAGTTATTTATGAAATCTAAGGAGCAAACCATGAACAGCAATGAATTAGCGTCTATCGTGGCCGAGTCAAACGGCCGTTTTGTCAGCGTCGTGTTCGTCAAGAAAGACGGCACACAGCGAGCCATGCTCTGCCGACTGGGTGTGACCAAGCACCTGAAAGGTGGCGAGTCCAAGTTGGACGCGGACCAATACTTGACAGTGTTCGACGTGCAGAAAGAGGCCTACCGAGCCATCAACCGCGACACAATAGTGTCGGTCAAGTTGGCAGGCACGACATACACACAGGAGGCCACATGATCGAGTACAAGATTGATAGAACGTGCGACGGCTACGACGTGTTCTTTGACGGCCGGCCTGTTGGGTGGATGTCATTTGGCGACCTGAGACAATTACCCGACGACAGGCGCCCTGTGACCATGTTACGCATGGACAAGGGCACCAAGTACCATGCCAGTTTATCTGCCGCAAAACAGTACATCGAGACAGTTTACCAACGAGAGGTGACAGAATGAACGCAGAACAGAAAGCATTTTCCAACGCGTACCTGTACAGCATGGCAGGGGTGACAATGCCCGACTTTGTAGAGTTCTTTGAGCAATTACCAATTAGCCCCGAGAAGCGCGAAGTTGACATGGCCCCATACAAGTGGGACGTCATCGAGGACGCGTGGGTGGTGTGGTGTGCGGCAGTTAAATTTACCAAGGAGCAAGCAACATGACAGTAGTAGCAAAACAGCACCAAGACAACCGCGTGGAGGTTTTGGTCGGCAAAGACAACGGGTGGGTGGCAGTGCACCTGTCATTGGGCACACTGTGGGTGGAGGTGTACGACCACAACGACAACCCGATCCACATTTACAAAGAAGACTGGCCCGAGGCGCCTAAACGCAAGTTTAAGGTGCGCGCGTCGTACAGCGCCATGTGTGAGGCGGAGATCGAGGCCAACAGCCTAGACGAGGCCTACGAGTTGGCCAAGCAGTTGGACGGGGCATCATTCGACACACACTGCGACCCCGACGACTGGCACATCGAAGACGTGTGGGAGGCACAACGATGAAAACCCACATTTTGAAACATGTACGTTCACTTTTCGTACGCGAAATGGTACCTATGAGTACCGCAAGGCACAACATGCGCCAGTGGGTCCGCTCGGTGCGTTTGTTGGGCGATAAGCATTTACTGGCCGTCAAAGTGGCCAAGAAGGAGAAACCATGATCATTAACGACGTACCGACACACTTTACAAATAATCACGCAGTCAGCATGACCATGCGTGACTACTTTGCGGCGGAGGCCATGAAGCCATTGACGCAGAGCTTTCTTAATGAACACTTGGACATGCTCGACCCCAATGGGTGGATGGATGGCCTTGCTATGGACGCATACTCTATGGCAGACGCAATGATGAAAGCGAGGACAGAATGAGATCGTTAGAAGACTACAACATTCGCGACGTGGCCGAGTACCTGCGCGACTGGGGCTACGTGGTGACAGCCCCTGCCGACGCAGGTGACGGCCTGTGGGTGAGCCAAGAGCAGTTGGCAGACATTGAGCGCCTGCTAATCTGCGGCCAAAAAGAGGCCGCACAAAACGACCTGTTTGACTTATTAGGGAAAACCCTTAATAGGAGTATGACATGATGAAAGAACCCACACGATTCACACTGGAAGACCAAATCATGGAGTGTTGGGGTGTAGTGGACGACCTAGACATGATCTACAGCACCGAGGCCCTGTACGAGGACCAAGACCGCATGATGAACGTCCTGCTAGGCATGCAGGAGTTGTACAAGATTCGTTTTGAACGTTTGTTTAACACATTTGAGCATTTAGTCCATGAGGGGAAGGTCACATGATACGCATATACGTCGCTTATAACGCTGTGGCAGAGCAGTGGGTGGTTTGGGCAGGGTCAGGCCCACAGTACTTTGGAAACTCGCGCCTAGAGGCCATTGAGTCCTTTACGGCCCATTTGCCACCCGAAACACCGGTCAGGGTGGTGTACTGATGGTACTAGCAGGTTTATTTGGCGTACTGGCCCTGTGGGCGGCCCAACAGCCGCGGTGGGCGGTGGTTTTACTGGCTGTGATCTGTTACTTTGACTAAAATGAGTACTAAAGTACTCATGTTGTTCAGGGTGTTCAGGGTGTCAGGGTCTAAACACTCTTTTTAATTTTTTTTTTTTTTTTTGGTTTTTAAGTTGTTAAGGGTTTTAACTTTTTTTTTTTTTTTTTTTTTTTTTTTTTTTTTTTTTTTTTAAAATAATAAAATAAGACTGAACACCCTGAACACCCTGAACAGCGAGGACCAAAACATGGCACGACAAGACGTTAAAAAGACCGGATGGCCCGAAGGGTTATTGCAGGACGACGATGGTAGACTGAGCAGGTGGTTTGCAAGCAGGCCCGACGCGAGGTATGTATTAAGACAAAATTTGGAGAAACAAAATGAAATTGAAAAAGACAAGCGAAGTGTTCCGAGTGGCCAAGAATTACCTGAACAAGGGCAATCAGGACAAGACTGACTATATCTGCGCGGCCATTGGCCACGCGGAAGAAGACGAATTGGTGACATGGAAGGCGTCAATGCGCGCAAGACAGGTGATTGGGTCACGACTGCAGGACAACGCGACAGTCACAAGTTGGTTAAAAGACCGAGGGTATATACCTATGCGCCAAGACCCTTTTAATCACAAGCAGGTGCAAAAGTACCGCCACCGGTGGCTAAACGCCCTGATCAAAGAGTTTGAAGCGAAGGGGGACTGACATGATAGGAGCATACAGCCAACCCCACTGGGTGGTGCAGAAGTACCAAAACAGGTGGATGTGCGCGAAGATTGACCAAGGGTACATAGTACAGAGGTACCCGTTCGAAACCAGTGAATGGGCCATGCTGTGCAAACAGTCCATGGACCGACACGACAAGTTCTTAAACGAGCGCAGGTGGGGCGGCAGTATGGGCACACTGATAGCAGGCTACCAAGGCCAATTGACGTCGTCCTTTAACTTTACAATGACCCACTGGCAGTTAGAGAACAAACCCATCGTGGTGTGGGACCATAACAGGCAGGTGGTCAAGTTTGACATACCGGCCCTTGTGTGGATATGGTTAAAGACCACGTGGGTACCCAAAGCATACAAGCGCCTCATGTGGGGCGAGAAAGGCAAGCAATGAAGAGATGGCACGACCTAGACAAGGCGATACTAGGGACAACCCTAACGTACCAAAACGGTGAGCGTGTGCCTGTGTTTGTGTACAGTGGTGAGGAAATCATAAGTGTACTTATGAACCGCGACGACATGACACGAGACGAGGCACTGGAATTTGTGGACTTCAACATAGAAGGCGCGTATACTGGCAAAGACACCCCACTACTAATGTGGCCAATAATGGAGGAACTATGATTTATACAGACGAAGACGACGAGTTTAACAGGATCGAACGTGAGTCCAAACTGCGCATGGAGGCCGTCTACCAAGAGGTCCAAAAGAGCAACAGGGCCATGGAGCGGGAGTACGAGGGTGTACTGTACCGGCCGTGGATGGTGTTCAACGTGGGGTGCATTGAGTGTGGCGTGAGTTCTGCTGTTGTGGGGTTTTACAGAACACAGGAGGAGGCCAACCAAGTTGCACAGGCGTGTGAAGACGAACTACACTGGCGTGAAGGCGGCCAAAACAGTTTTGAGGTGTTTAACCTAGTTACCCCACAGGCCCAAGAGTACAAAGACGTTATTGCCAAACTCAAGGAGAAGAACACATGACACAGACTGAAGTATTACGCCTTGCATTGGAGGCATTGGAAAACTGGTTGGAATTTGACCCTGAAAACTTTGGCGAAGTTGACAAAAAAGCCATCACCGCCATTAAAGCCGCACTAGAAGCAAAGGATGAGCCTGTGGCGGTCTATGGATACTGTCCAGTTTGCGGTGCAAAAGGCACATCTCGGGAAAGGCATCCTGATGGAAATACCACCTGTGTTAACGGGCATAAATACAAATCAAGGGACACGCTTAGTACCCCACCACATCAAGAAGCGAAGGATGAGCCTGTGGCGTGGATGAGTGAAGAAGACGACTGCATTTTCTTGGACAAAGATAAACCAAATCCAATGGATTACGATTTTTGGACACCTCTCTACACCACCCCACCACAGCGCACATGGGTAGGGCTGACGGATGCGGAGTACAAGGAGTTGCACCTGCAAATGGGGCCTGTTTACTACTATCAAGACTACGGCCACGCCATTGAAACCAAACTCAAGGAGAAGAACACATGAAACTATACGACGTACCGAGAAACAGCACGATCATTTTACAAAATGGCGAGGAGTTGGAGTTCAAGCACATCGACGGCATGTACTCTTACTGTGTGACTAAAGAGGGCAACGTGGTGCACTTGGCCGCGTGGTCCGACGTTCAGGTCAAGGAGCCAAACGATGCAACCTGAAACCTTTATGGTTTGGATTTTTGGGGGCACCGTTGGGTGTGCGTTGGCCATCACGCTGATCATTGACGTGTACCAACACTGGAACAAGTGCAGACACGACTGGACCAAGTGGTCAACACCCGAAAAACCGGAGACAAACGGTTACATGCCGGCCTACGCGTACCAAACAAGGTACTGTAAAACTTGCAACCAATTTGAGAAGCGAGAGATCAAATGAAAATAGACGAACTAATGCGCGTATTGGATATTCTCAACGTGGAGCCACAGATCGCTGAGTTGGTAGAGTTTGCGTACAGGCGAGGCGAGCAAAATGGCAGACTGGAGGGGGCCGAGGAGGCCATCAAGCACATGTCACAGGTCAAGCCAAAATCAAAGCCCCTTACAACCGGAGAGATTGTGGACTGTTTTACCGCGGTGTGTTGGTGCGACCCCAACGACGTGAAAGAGAGAGACATTAAATTTGCGCGCGAGATTGAACGTTTAACACTGGAACGACAATGAGACGACAGCTACTGACAGCGCAGGAGGAGATCGACCTACACCACCGGATCGTGCAGGGTGACGAGGAGGCCCACGAGGCCTTGGTGGAGGCCAACATGGGCCTTGTGGTGTACATTGTGCAGAAGTTGCCGCAGTGGGACATGACGGGGAGCATGACACGAGACGACCTACTGCAGGAGGGCTACATTGCCCTGATGAAGGCCGCACACAGGTGGAAGCCGCAGGGAAGGTTTGCAAGCTACGCGCGCACACTGATTAAGAGCCAAGTGCTCAGAGCCATTGAGAACAAGGCCCTGTTAATCCACGTGCCTGTGGCGGTGCAGGAGGACCTGCGCAAGATCAAGCGGGTGGAGACCGAGTTGGCCCAAGTGCTCAACAGGGAGCCAACCACCAAAGAGGTGGCCAAGCTGACAGGCTTGTCAGAGAACCGCGTGCGTGATAGACTGGTGGTGAGTCAGAGGCAACCGGTGTCACTAGACGCGTACAAGAAAGACCAAGTAACGGAAGAAGACTATGATTGACAGAATGATACAACTGGCGGAGGCCTACAAGAGGTCGTACGAGTTGGAGAGGGCAAGGGCCGACCGACTTGTGGACGACGCCATGTTGGGCCGGTACCTGCGGCCCCTGTTCACCCGAGAGGGTAACACGTGGACCATCAACACGGCCCTGACAGGCCCGTCGCTAGACGACGCGATATGGAACCCCGAAGCCCACGATCAACTAGACAGCCTAGCGGCTGAGATGGAGAAAAGGCATGAAACTAATTAAAACCCTGATCCTAATTGGGTGCGCCACTTTTGAAGTGAGTGCTCACTCTCAACAGTTAACGATCAACAACCTGCGTGACGCACTGCGGGACCAGTACACACCCGAGGCGGTGAGGGCCACTGGGTACATCATGGGCGCGTACGACGCCATGGAGGGGATCACGCACTGCCCCACGGGCATGGCGCCCACGGTGGCGCAGTTGGTGGCGCGGGTGCGCACTGGACTGGCGCAGTACAAGGGGCCGGACAGGGGAGCCGACCACCTACTGGCGGCCGTGTTCGCGAGCACAGCGCCATGCACGCGCAAGGGGGCGGTATGAGTAGGGAAAGCATTATTCGCAAAGCTGAAGAAGACGGTGAGATTGAGCTAATTCAGTTCGTAAAATTGGCCATCTTACAAGAGCGCGAGATGTGTGCCGGACTGCGTAAAGAAGTAGAGTTGCAAGGCAAACATACCGCGGATTACGAAGAGGGTTTTTGGGACGCATTAGAGAAGTACGAAGACTTAATCCGAGCAAGGGGAAACGTATGACACAAGATGAAATCATTGAGATGGCTAGACAGGCAAATCTTTTTGGAATTTACGCTGATGAAGCGATTGATTCTGTAACACGTTTTGCCAAGCTAGTAGCACAGCATGAGCGTGAGGCGTGTGCAAAGTGGCTAGAAGATGTAGTGGATGCCCCAAATTGGGCTGATGTTATCCGAGCAAGGGGACTAGTATGAAAGACCGAGACATAAGCAAACCCAAATATGACGACGACGACATTCAGGACTACGTGCGCCCATGGAGGGGTGTCTCAGAGCGCGAGATACCTGACATTTACATTGGCGACGTGGCGTTTTTGCACGGGGTCAAATGGGCAGAGGCTAAACTGAAGGAGCGCAACCATGGCTAAAGGCGATATCAGGGACGTGTGGGCAACCAACCAAAGGCGCCTAGAGCGCAAGCGGGAGAAAGAGCGCGAGTGGGCTAAAAACAACAGAGACAAAATGAACGCGTACAAACAGGCCACAAGGGCCAAACAGAAGGCCGAGCAAGAGGCCAACAAGGTCAAGCCGTCCTACCACGCAGACTGGCACGGCACCACCTACACCTGCCCCGAGTTGACGTACAGGAGATAGGCGTGGAAGACCTGAAAATGTTCATGCTAGGGGCCATGACGCCCTTGGCCTTTTATTTTTTAATTGTTTTGTTGGACTACAGCGACAAACTTATAAAGGGGAAAAAGATGGACTGCTGTGATTACGAGTGCAACGAGGGGCACAACTGCCCAGTTAGGCGAACGCCGCTGACAGAGAGCCAAAAACAAATACCCGTGTGCCCACCGTGCACGGGGGACTGCAGACAGGGGCGCGACTGTCCGGCAAACAAGGAGTTGGCATGAAACGTGCTAAGATGCTACAATTGGCAGAGAAAGCAGGTTTTATCCTATGGTCAAAAGACTGCGAATGGAGGCCAAAGGGCGCCACTATAGACTGGGCCTGTAATTACGACAAAGAGTTAAAAAAGTTTGTCAAACTATTGGAAGAGGAGATTGAATATGAGCGGGTGGCTAATTGCCCTTACGGGGCTAATTTATGCGGGTGTGGCCGTTGAGCAGGGGCTCAAGGGCAACACACCCATGTGTCTAACGTACCTAGGTTACGCGTTTGCGAACGTGGGCCTGTACAAACTAGCGAGTTGATTATGATTTCAGAAGTTGACATTAAAGATTTTGACTACATACGTATAGAGCACGTCAAAGAAAACGAGGACGGCTCTTGTGACTGCAACATCAACATGGGGCCACTGGCAACCAAGTACCTGCTAAATTTTGCGTTCGTTAGCGTGCTCAAAACCGCCATCGCTGAAGGCAAAACGTACACACCTAAGGACTAAGACATGACAGACAACGAGCGCGTGCAATACGAAGCCAACCTAAAAAACCTGCCACCCGAGAAGGCCGCGCAGTGGACTGAAGAAGTTAGGGAGGCGTGGTTACGTGTGCGACGGGCGAGAAAGGCGTGGCGCGCAACGCGCACACCGGCCACACGTTGTCTAGGTTCAGTCAAAGAGGACGGGCGCCTAACGCCCCTCTTCATTCCAAACACAGAGTACATGCGCTATGAAGAGGCATGGGTCGACTACACGCAAAACTACCAACCCAAATACATTTTCGAGGACCGCGCACGTGCGGGAGAAGATGACGACGGCTATGACTGGAGCAAAGCATGAAGGCAATACTTGAGTTCGAGTACCCCGACGACGAGGACAAACTGCGTTATGCACTGCACGGGCAGGACGCGATCTTTGCGTTGCTGGACATATCGGAACAACTGCGACTGCACTACAAGTACGAGGCAGACGGCAACCAAATATTAGCCAACATCAACGAGTTGGTCATCGAGGCCTTAAAACTGTGTCAGGAAATGGGATGAAAAAAATCATTTACGCAATATATTTGTTTGGCGCCATACTGGCGTCGGTGGTTGGGTATTTTTTGGACCCAATCACAGCACTGGCCATCGTGCTAGTCATGCCTATGGTGGTTATCACCATATTGGAGATGCAGGGCGTCGTGCAGTTTGGGTACAGGAACGTGGAAGAAGACAACAGCATTTTGAACAAGGTCGTGCAAGAGGACATGACAGCACACGAGGCCGCAGAGAAGTACGGTCAGGCGATCGTCAACGAAATGGACGAGCAAATTAAGGAGGTTGAAATGAACCTAATGGAAATGAAACAGGCGCGCAACATAGCCTCAGAAGTTGTGAGGGGGGTGCACAAATGAGAGTGCGAGTACAAGTTGAATACAAAGGGAACCCACGCAACCAACTGGTGTTGCAGTACTCCTCTTTACGTGAGGCGGCACGTGTGCTAAACTGCGACCGCAAACACTTGGCCGAGATGGTCAAGGGTACAAGACAAAACATAAATTCACCACTTGGAAACATCATAAAGGTAGAGGCACATGAACAAGCCAACAGCACTGTCGGTTCAATTCGAGAACATCCCGATCAGCCTGAAGAAAATCTCCCGTTGGGTTCTATGGAGATTGGTCGAGGTTGGAGAAGGGTCGAGCAAGCGGTGGTCAAAGTTACCACTGCAGTCAAATGGGTCGTCAGCAAGTTCCACAAACCCAACAACATGGTGTGATTTTCTCCATGCACAAGAGGCTTATCAAACTGGCCGCTTCGATGGTGTTGGCTTTGTCTTTGACGGCAGTGACGGCATCATGGGCATTGACTTGGACGACTGCGTGGATGCCGTTCAGGGTCCAACGTCTCTTACGCCTGAAGCGCAGGCCATTAAAGACGCGGTCCTAGGTTACGCAGAAGTAAGCCCATCAGGCACCGGCATCAAGATATTCACACGGGCGCAGTTGAATGCCGCGCACGTGGACCACGAGAAGGGTTTAGAGATATACCCAAAGGGCCGTTACTTCACAGTGACAGGCCACAGCCTTGGTGGCAACATTCCTGATCAGGAACAAAACCTTGAAAGTATTGTCCCTGCACGCAGAAGTTACCGGTCGGGGGACTCGTTTGCAGACTACAGCCCTCCCCTAGACGGGTGGGACTTGGCCCGTGTCGAGACCGACCTGCTTACACTGCTAGACCCCGACTGTGGCTACACAGACTGGTTGGCCGTGGGCATGGCACTGCACCACCAGTTTGGTGGCGACTACGAGGCACTGGAGTTGTGGGACCGGTGGTCTGATAACGACGGTGCCTGCGGGGCCTACGCGGCCGGCCAGTGTGCGGCCAAGTGGGACAGCTTCGGTGGCACAGGCGGAACGACCCTGCGGTCACTGGTGTTCAAGGTCAACAAGACCAAGGAGGCCGCGGTGGTGGCCAACGGTGAGAAGGTGCTCACAGGCGGGCCACTGAACCACGCCAAAGAGTTCTTGTCAAGCCAGTTTACGTGCGAGGAAGGCACGTCGTTGACCACGTACGCGGGAGACATGTTCCAGTACAGGGGCACGCACTACCAAGACATTGAGGAGGCCACAGTGCGCTCCATGCTGTACACGTTCTTGGACCGGTGCAAGAAGTACGACAAGAAGCAAAACCTGATGCCATTCAACCCAACACCCGCTCACGTGTCTGCGATCCTAGACGCGGTGCACGCTGTGACGCACCTGCCCAACACGGCCAACACCAAACCACCGGTGTGGCTTGAGGGGTACGGGAGCAACAGGCCAGACCCGAGCAAACTGGTGTCGCTTGAGAACGGCATTTTTCACACCGAGCAAAACATGCTGATCCCACACAGCTTGGGTTTCTTTACTCAAAACAGTTTGCCGTTTGCGTACGACCCTGACGCGACGTGCCCAACATGGGAGCGTTTCTTGCAGGACATTTGGGGCGACGACCCAGAGAGCATTACCTGCCTGCAGGAGATGTTCGGCTACATTCTGAGTGGTGATTCATCACAGCAGAAATTCTTTAACATCATTGGCCCACGCCGCTCTGGCAAGGGAACGATCAACAAGGTGCTCGTAAGCCTCTTGGGGCAACATAACACAGTGGCGCCACAACTGGATGAGTTATGCGATACTTTTGGACTTCAACCATGGCTAGGAAAACTGCTAGCGAGTTTCACGGACGCACGGGCACCGGAGCGCAACAGGGGTGCTGTAGTGAGCCAGTTACTCCGGATTGTTGGTGGGGATACTGTGACTGTGAACAGAAAAAACAAGGAAGCTTGGAGTGGATATTTGCCAACGCGCATTGTGATCTACTCTAATGAGGCCTTGCAGTTAACAGAAAACTCAAACGCGTTAACAGGGCGCATGATTGTGCTGAAGATGAGCAACAGTTTTTATGGCAAAGAGGACACACTGTTGGCCGACAAGTTGGCTAAAGAGTTGCCCGCCATTTTTAACTGGGCCATCGCAGGACAGCAACGACGCATGGCACGTGACGGGCAGAGGTTCCAACAACCAACAACAGGGCGCGAGTTACTGGAGTTGATGGAGGAGCTAGGCAACCCAATCGGTTCGTTCGTGACAGACGCACTGGACTACGACCTAGAAGCGCATTCGCAGAAGGACGACGTGTTTGTGTGTTGGCGCAAGTGGGCCACTGCAAAGAACATACCGCCCGGCAGTGACATGGCGTTCAAGCGCAGGTTTCTTGCGGCAACGCAGGACCATCGTGTGACAGCGTCAAGGATTCGCGTTGACGGGGAGTTGACCAACGTGTACCTTGGCATCAAGCTGAAACCGAAAGCGCAGAAGTACGTGGATAGTATCAGCAACTTTGAACGCGAGGAGATATTTTGAACAACGCGTATTTTCATGTTGACGTCGGGTTCTTTCCGGTGCCTGTAAAGATGTGCTTTACATCACAGGCGTTCTACAAGGTGCTGAAGGACCACGGCATAACAGCACAACCTGACATGGCGCCACTGGAGTTGGGCATCGCGGAGACACACAGCTTCTCTACAAACAAAGAGGCTATTGTCATCGTGGTGTTCAACCTGATCGAGTGTGTTGACAACGCGGCCCTGCTGGCCAGCGTGGTGGCCCACGAGGCCACACACGTGGTGGCAAGGGTGCTCGAACACATTGGTGAGGAGGTGGAGGATTTTGGTGAAGAGTCAAGGGCCTACCTGACCGAGTGGTTGGTGCGTCAGATGTTCACGGCCTGTTTAGTGGAGGTTGCCAAAATTGCAAAACGAAAAGAAAATCGAACAAAGGCTGGTAAAAAAGATCAAGGAGAAGGGGGGCCTGTGCCTGAAGTGGGTGAGCCCGTCGACGACGGGGGTGCCGGACAGGCTAGTGTTCTACAAGAGCAAGGTGGTACCAGTGGAGTTGAAGGACCCAAAGGGAAAACTAAGCGCAAGGCAGGAGTTGATGATCAAGGAGTTGCAAGCGCGGGGGGTACAGACACACGTGCTGTCAAGCGAGCAACAGGTCGACGAATTCGTTGAGGGCCTATGACAGACGATGAAGCACATGAAGCCAAAAAACGCATCCACGTTGCCAAAACAATGTTCAACGTTAAACGGCGCGCCATTGCCGCAGGGATTCCATTTGAGTTGGATCACAATTACCTGTGTGCAATCGCGCCCGAGTACTGCCCAGTGTTTAAGACCAAGATTCTTTGGGGGTTTGGACACTCAGGTACTGTGGGATCGAGCGGCCCAGACTCACCAAGTTTGGACCGAATTATTCCAGAAAAAGGATACGTGAAAGGCAACGTCGCGTGGTTAAGCAACAAAGCAAACATGATCAAGTCCAACGCAACCCAAGACGAGTTGTACAAGGTTGCGGACTGGACACACGAAAAAATTAAGGAGGTAAATAATGGAGGTGCACGACCGCCCCCACTGGGCGACCCTGCAAATACCTACATCACTCGGCCCACGCGTCATCGCATTATTAACGACGTTACAGCAAGGGAAAGAGCAGGCTATTGATGTTGACATTAAAAAATTTACACCCCTACCAACAGCGGCTAGTTGGGGAGAGCAAAGTCAAACCCCACATGGGCCTGTTGATGGACATGGGGTTGGGCAAGACGATCACGGCACTGACAATACTCAGCCAACTTGAGGGCAAGACGCTGATCATTGGGCCAAAGGCAGTCATTAAAAACGTTTGGAAACAGGAGGCAGAAAATTGGACACACACAGAAAAAATGAAGTTTGCCCTCATTGTGGGAACACCACAGGAGCGTATGAAAGCGTTGCAGAGCGATTCGGACGTGTATTTGATCAACGTAGAAAACGTGGTCTGGATGTTCGAGCAAGCCTCGTTGCCGCTTTGGCAGACATTAGTGATCGACGAATCGAGCAGGTTCAAGAACCCGTCGTCAAAACGGTGGAAGACGTTGAAAGCGCAATTAAAAACTTTCAAGCATCGGTATATCCTAACGGGTACACCAACCCCAAAGTCGTACCTAGATTTGTGGACCCAAGTCGGCATATTGGATTTGGGCCAACGACTCGGGAAATCGATGACTTCCTACAAGGAGAAGTTCTTCGAGCCAGAAACCCGAGATCGTAGGACAGGCATGGTGTGGAGTTGGAAGTTAAAGCCCAACGCCAAAGAACAGATCGACGCCCTGATTGGGGACATTTGCGTGTCCCTGCGCAAGGAGGACTACCTGACCATGCCACAGCGTCAGGACATTGTGCACACCATTGAGTGGGAGAAGGCGGCCAAGCAGGCCTACAACACCATGCGCAAAGAGATGGTGGTGGAGGTCGACGAGGAAACCCTGACCGCGGCGTCGGCAGGGGTGCTCACGGGCAAGCTGTTGCAAATGACCGCGGGGGCAATCTACTCAGAGACCAAGGAGGTGGTGCACATCCACGACACCAAACTGGAATACCTGACCGACATGTTGGACGACACACCCACAATTGTGTTCTACAACTTCAAACACAGCCTAAAACGGCTTCAGGACGCGATTCCTGATGCGGTGCTACTTGACCCTGACGACGAGAAAACAATCGCACTGTGGCGCTCTGGTAAGGTCCCAGTGCTACTTTGCCACCCTAAAAGCGTGGGCATCGGCCTGAACCTGCAGTGCAACGTGGGCGACACGGCCCAGATCGTTTGGTTCGACCTGCCATGGTCCAGTGAAGACTACCTACAAGCTAACGCGCGCCTGTTTCGGCAGGGGCAAGAAAAGCCTGTAATTATTCATCACCTGACAATGCAAAAAAGTATTGACAGTCAGGTCATGGACGTGCTAGAAGGGAAGATCGATATGCAAAACGCGTTAATGAACGCGCTGAAACTTCAATGATTAAAGTAAACGCCACCATCCGCAGACTTTCAGACGAGGAGCCGGACCCTATTGAGCACGAGGATTCGTCCTCCGAACCTACCACTGGCGGCGCAGGGTGGGCGCCGTGGGGGCCAGACACCATCCAAGACGTGTATAACGTCGTGGCGGAGAAGCTGACCCCACAACAGAGGGAAATCATTGAGGCGCACCTGTCGGGGTATAACTACCACGACTTGGCTGTGACCCAGAAGTATTGGAGGTATCATTTTGCGGCGGCTGTCGCTAAAATACGAAAGGAGTTAAAATTGTGAACGGATACATAGTGGAGTATGTTAAACAAGGGTGGCCTACAATAGACATTCAGATTGAAGCCAAGTACCCCATGTTCGAGAAAGATCAGGAAGTGCTATCAATATGGCACTTTGAGAACGAAGAAGAATGTGATTTCATACTGCGAGATTTACGCAAATTTAGAGAACAGCAAACAAAAGGATTAGCATAATGGATCGTGAATTATCTTTTGGAGAAAAGGCAGTTGGGTTGACATTTAACCCTAGCAATTCACATGAGGTTGACAAGTGCAAACAAGAGTTTGCCGCAGTCATTGACCGCATGAATTACCTGCGAAATCTTACAGACAACGCTGAAGTCAAGCGCATGGCCAGTGTGGCCATCACTGAGGCACAAACCGCCCAGATGTGGGCAGTCAAAGCAATTACTTGGAAAGGTTAATTATGGCAAACGAAGCAACAAATTTATTGGCATCTTTGGGCGTAAAACCAAAAGAGCAACGCATTCAGGAAATGGCCGGAGCGGTGACACGATTGGTGGTAAACGAGGCTTTGCGTGAGGCCAAGGCCCGTGCGCAGATACGAGACGCAAATACACAGGTGCAGAAGGTCGAAAAGCCCTCTCAAAATGGGTAATTCTATATAGGAAAGGCCTTTTTAGGCCTTGAATATAAGGTATACACCATGGCAACGAAATCCAAATACGAGTTTAAACCGGAGATGTGCGACCAACTGATAGAGTTGGGCAAGGTAGGCGCGTCCCAAAAAATGATGTTTGCAAGCGTCGGAATCAGTTCCGCGGCCGCGCAGACGTTCAAGAAAAACCACCCAGAGTTTGCTGAAGCACTGGACATGGCCATCACACATTCACAGGCTTACTGGGAAACCCAGTTGCTTGCTAACGTGGAGAACAAGGCGTTCAACAGCAGGGTGGCTGAGATTGCGTTGAGGGGTCAGTTTCCCTCAGACTACCGCGACGACAAGAGCAACAAGCTTGAAGTCAAGGCAGACGTCGTGTTGGATTTTTCAGGTGCAGTTACCGACCTAATTACGGCGCTCAAAAAAGCGGCGTAACATATCGTCGGCACTTGTCAATAAGTGCCGACATTTTGTAAGCCCCAAGAGGGGCTTTTTCACCTTTGCATAAAGGAGAGCATCATCGCTACACACGCACTACTCAGTGCCTCAGGGTCCAAACGTTGGATGTCATGTACACCAAGCGCGCGACTAGAGGCCGTACTCCCCGAACCTAAACGAAAATCAGGCGCGTTTGATTTTAGCCAAGAGGGCACAACAGCCCACACCATGGCAGAGGCCAAACTACGTCGGCATTTTGGACAGATCACGGCCAAGGAGTACAACGAGGCCATTGCAGAGGTCAAGGCAACGCCATATTACGACGAAGAGTTTGAGGCGTACGTTGACAACTACGTGCTCTACGTTCGTTCGCAAATTGGTGAGGGCGACACACCCTACTTTGAGCAACGCGTGGACTTCAGCGAGTGGGTGCCTGACGGCTTCGGCACAGCCGACGTGGTCATAATGAGCGAAAACAAGGTGCGGGTTATCGACCTGAAGTTTGGCAAGGGTGTTGCGGTGGACGCCGAGGACAACCCACAACTGAGGCTGTACGGCCTTGGTGGTTGGTACAAGTACAAAGACGACTACCCAAACATTACCCATGTTGAATACACCATTCACCAACCCCGCAAGGACAGCATCACCACCGAAACGGTGACGCTGGACGAGTTGAAGGACTGGGCCGAGCACGTGGTTAAACCCAAGGCCAAGAAGGCGTATGCCGGCCAAGGGGATTTTGTGGCGGGCGACCACTGTCAATTCTGCAGGGCCAAGTCACAGTGCAGGGCACGCGCAGACTTTAACAACATGGCCGCGGCGGCCGACTTCAAAGAGCCCTCGCTCTTGTCAGAAACCGAGCTAATGAAGGTGCTCAAAGACGCGGCTAAAACACGCAAGTGGTTGGCTGACGTTGAAGACTACATGTTGACACAGGCCACAGACCATGGCATAGTGCCTACTGGTTACGAGTTGGGGCAGTCAAGCACCAACCGTAAAATAGAGGCGCAAGAAGATGCGGCAAAAAAGTTACAGAAAGCTGGATTTGATGATATATTCACCACACCCAGTTTAAAATCTGTGGCACAATTGGAAAAGCAGTTGGGCAAAGGGCAACTCCAAGATATACTTGGTGACCTGATTGTCAAGCCTGCAGGGGAACCAAAACTGGTGCCCTCGAAGTTGAAGGAAGAGTTTGGGTCTTGAGAGCCACCTATTTTAAAGTGCTCTCGAATTAGTAAACAAGGAGGCCAAGATGGCCAAGAACGAAAAAGTGGTTACCGGTAAAGTGCGTTTTTCTTATGCTAACGTGTTCAAGCCCGTTGCAAGTGAAGAGGGCAAAACCCCCAAGTACTCTGTGTCGATAATTATCGACAAGAAGGACAAGGAGACCATCGACAAAATCAACGCGGCTTTTGAGAAAGCCAAAGCGGCAAGCGCGGCCTACTTCGGTGGCACCGTTCCAAAGGGCCTTAAAGGCGGCCTGCGTGACGGCGACGCTGAGAAGGACGACCCTGCGTACGAAAATGCGTTTTTCATCAACGCCAACTCTGTGCAAAAGCCCGGAGTTGTGGACGCTGAGTTGAACGCGATCATTGACCCAGAAGAGTTTTACTCTGGTTGCTACGGCCGAGTGTCATTGACATTCTACGCGTACAACCAACAGGGCTCCAAGGGCATTGCCTGCGGTTTGGGCAACTTGCAAAAGTTGGAAGACGGTGAGCGTTTGGGTGGTGGTTCTTCCGCCGCCTCTGACTTCGCGGTCTAATTGGGTTGGGGGCCTAGCCCCCAATTTGTTTAATATACTGAACATTTATTATGATCAAACTTGAATTTTCTGTCGAAGAAACTAACCACATTCTCAGCCTGTTGGGTAGACTTCCCTTTGCTGACGTGAACATGACCATCATGGCCATTGTTGACCAAGGCCGCCCACAAGCAGAAGCTTTGGAAGCCGCGAAAGCCGCTGAAGAAGTTGTAGAACCAACAGCAGAAAAATAATCTCTGTTGCCCCCGACGCCCACTCTCACGCGTGGGCTTTTTTTGTCTCTAAAATTTATCACCATAAAATGAACCAATACCAACAATACATCCACAAGAGCCGCTACGCTAAGTTCATGCCAGATCAAAATCGACGTGAGGACTGGAACGAAACTGTAGCCCGTTATGTGGACTATGTTTTTAACAAGACCCCCAAGCTTGATTCTTCAATGAAGCAAGATATTTTTAACGCCATCTCTGGCCATCACATCATGCCGTCAATGCGCGCCATGATGACCTCTGGAAAAGCCGCTGATCGTGACAACACCTGTGTTTACAATTGCTCATATCTCCCCGTGGACGACGTCAAGTCGTTTGACGAAGCCATGTTCATCCTGCTCTGTGGTACGGGTGTCGGCTTCTCAGTGGAATCTAAGTACACCAACAAACTGCCGGACGTGCCAGAGCGCCTGTTTGACTCACAGCACGTCATCAACGTGCACGACAGCAAAGAAGGTTGGGCCAAGTCATACCGCCTGCTGTTAGCCAACTTGTACGCCGGCGAAATCCCAAAGTGGGACGTGAGCAAGGTGCGCGCCGCAGGCACGCCCCTGAAGACGTTTGGTGGCCGTGCGTCTGGCCCAGAACCACTGGTTGACCTGTTCCACTTCACAATCAAAATCTTCAAGGCCGCACAGGGCCGCAAACTCAACACACTTGAGTGCCACGACCTGATGTGCAAGATCGGTGAGGTTGTTGTGGTGGGTGGCGTGCGCCGCTCTGCCATGATCTCTTTGTCCGACCTGAACGACGAGCGTATCCGCCACGCCAAGTCTGGTAACTGGTGGGAGACAGCGGGACACCGAGCACTGGCCAACAACAGCGCAGTGTACGACGTCAAGCCCACTGTGGGCACGTTCTTGGAAGAGTGGACGTCACTGTACAACAGCCACTCAGGCGAGCGCGGTATCTTTAACCGTGAGGCCGCCAAGGCCGCAGTGGCCAAGTACGGCAAGCGTGACCCCAACTACGAGTTTGGCACAAACCCCTGCAGTGAGATCATTCTGCGCCCCTACCAGTTCTGTAACCTGACAGAGGTTATGGTGCGTCCTGAGGACACACTGGATAGTTTGAAGCAGAAGGTGCGTATGGCGGCCATTTTAGGCACCATACAGGCCACGTTCACACACTTTCCATACCTGCGTAAGGTCTGGCAACGCAACACCGAGGAAGAGCGTTTACTGGGTGTGTCTTTGACCGGCATTTATGACCACAAGGTTATGAGTAACACAAGCGGTGCTGAGTTGTGGTTGCCCCAGTTGCGTTTGGTTGCTGAAGAGGCCAACGCTGAGTTTGCGGACCTGCTTGGTATCCCACGCTCAACAGCTATTACAGCCGTTAAGCCCAGCGGCACTGTGAGCCAGTTGACAGACACAGCAAGTGGTATTCACCCACGCCACTCGCCCTACTACATCCGCCGCGTGCGTGGTGACATGAAGGACCCACTGTCACAGTTCTTGGTTGCCCAAGGAATCCCCAACGAGCCATGCGTGATGAAACCCAACAACACGATCGTGTTCAGCTTCCCACAGAAGGCGCCAGAGGGTTTGACCACACGCGACGACATTGACGCGATTGACCACTTGGGCCTGTGGCTGACGTACCAACGCCACTGGTGTGAGCACAAGCCCTCTGTGACCATCTCGGTCAAAGAGAGCGAGTGGCCCAAGGTAGGTGCGTTTGTCTGGGACCACTTTGACGAAATGTCTGGTGTGTCGTTCTTGCCCCACGATGGCGGCACGTACAGACAGGCGCCCTACGAGGAGTGCACCAAGGAAGACTACGACCAACTGTTGGCACAAATGCCAGCAATCAACTGGGCCGCGTTTGCTGAGAACACAGACAACGTGGAAGGCGCTCAGACCTTGGCTTGCACCGCAGGCGGTTGCGAGATATAATTGAATCGGGGCCGAACAGAATGTCGGACTCGGGGGGTTCCCCGTGATGATCAGCCGTAGTTGTTAGTAGGCCCCACCTTATACTTAAAAACGATGACTGAATACTTAAAAACCACGACTGTATACTCAAAGGACAACTGTCCTGCGTGTGTATTAGTCAAGGCCCGATTGCATAATCAGGGTGTTGAGTTTAAGGAAGTAAAAATCGGAAGGGACATCACTGTTGAGGCGTTCAAGGAACAGTTTCCAAACGTGCGCACGGTGCCCCATGTTGTTGAATCAGGAGAATGAAATGAAAGACAGATTGTTAAAAATTTGTGAGGGTGTTCTTGGCGCCTTTACCATGTTGGTTGGGTTCTTGTTTGCCTGTTACTTGGTGTTTATCGGCGTGGGCCTGTGGGGCCACCTGCACATGTACGCACTGAGCGCATACAAATGAACGACGTGGTTAATAGGCCGCCTCACTACACTGAACACCCGTCGGGTATTGAGTGTATCCAAGTCACTGAACACATGGGGTTTAATCTAGGTAACGCGATTAAATACATCTGGCGTTGTGACTTGAAGAAAGACGCCATTGAGGACTTAAAGAAGGCCAAATGGTACATTGAACGTGAAATTGATAAACGCACAAAATCTGTGTTATAGTTTCGGTGTGTTTCATGGTGAGTCCTTGGTTGGACTTTTAAGCAGGGAGGGAAACCTCTCTGCTCTTTTTTAACGCAGATTCGTCTGCATGCCTTAGGAGCAGTTATGTCAGTTCTTTCAATCGACTTCGAGACCCGTAGCAGGGTCGATCTCAAGGTCCACGGCCTTGACGTTTATTCAGCCTCTTCCACAACAAAAATCATTTGCCTCGCCGCAGGGTACACCGCGGACGACGTGCAGGTGTGGGCCCCCGAAGACGTACCTGCATGGGTATTAGAACACGTGGAAAAAGGCGGCAAAGTGTCCGCATGGAATGCGTCGTTCGAGCACCACATTTGGAACCGCGTAGGCGCCCGTTTTGGGTGGCCTGAGATTCAATGGGAGCAACTGATTGACTCCATGGCCATAGCGGCCGCAAACAACATCCCCCAAGACTTGGATACTGCCGGTGAGGTAATGCAGGCTGACTTCCAAAAAGACAAGCGCGGCAAGAAGCTGATTCAGCTTTTGAGCAAGCCCAAAAAGGACGGCACATTTAACAAAGACCCAGCGTTACTGGCCGAGATGTTTGACTACTGCAAACGCGACGTGCAGACTGAGATTGCAGTCGTCGGAAAGTTACGCCAACTGTCTGCCGTTGAACAGGCTGTGTGGGTGGCCACACAGAAGATTAACCAACGCGGCGTTCCAGTGGAGCCCACCGAGTTGAAAAACATTATGAACGTGGTGACCAACGAGATGGCCCACATCAACGAAGAGATCACGCGCCTGACCGGCGGCATCGAGGTGTCTAAGCGTGAACAGCTACTCAACTGGTTCCGCTCTAAAGGCGTGCCGTTGACTGACATGCAGGCCGAAACAATTGAGAACGAGGCCAAGAAGACCCACACCGACCCAGATGTTAACAAGGTACTTAAGTTGCGCTCTGAGGGTTCTAAGACGTCTGTCACCAAGTTTATCAAGATGGCCGACGTGCAGGTGGGGGGACGCATTCGTAACGGTCTGGTGTACCACGGCGCCTCTACAGGCCGTTGGGCCAGTCGTGGTATCAACCTGCAGAACATTGCACGCCCTGCGTTGTGGATGAAGGACCAAGACATTGCAGACGCTGTGCAGATCGGTCTGGAGTATGGTGGCTACTTGGCCATGAAGGAGCGCTTTGGTGACCGTGTGATGGATGCGTGTTCGTCGATTGTGCGCAACGCCATCAAGGCGCCCGAAGGTTACACCTTTGTGGACGCGGACTTGTCGTCCATCGAGAACAGGGTGGCGTCTTGGATTGCGGGCCAGAATGACAAGGTAGAGTTGTTCCGCCAAGGTCTGGATGAGTACAAGACGTTTGCGTCAACAAGCCTGTACAAGGTGCCGTACGAGGAGGTGACTAAGGACATGCGTCAGGTCAGCAAGTCTGCTGTGCTCGGGTGTATGTTTGGGCAGGGCGCAAAGGGCCTTGTGGCCTACGCTGAAGGCATGGGGGTAATGTTGGACCTAGGGCAGGCAGAAAACGCTGTGAACGCGTACAGGCTGTCTTATGCCAAGGTGAAGAACTGTTGGTTCCTAATGGGCCAAGCGGCCATCGACGCCATAGGGGAGCAGGGACGCGCTTTTAAGGCCGGCAAGGTGACATTCAAGGTAGCTAAAGGCGCGCTGTGGATGCAACTGCCTAGTGGCCGCCTAATTTGTTGGCAAGCCCCTGAGGTCGTTCAGGAGTATACCCCATGGGGTAAGTTGGCCGATGTTGTTTATGTCACTAGCCAGAACACTTTCACCCGCAAGTGGGGGCGTAATAAGCTCATTGGGTCTAGCATCTTCCAGTCCTCTGTTCAAGGAACCGCAAGAGATTTTCTTGCCGAGGCTACGCTTGAACTGGAGGGTAAAGGCGTGTCGGTGATTAACCTGATCCATGATGAAATTCTTTCGTTATGCCGTGTAGAAGACGCGAAACAAACTGAAGAATTGGTGATGAAGTCGTTGACCACACCACCAAGTTGGGCGGGAGATTTCCCGCTTGCGGCAGAGTCTTGGATCGACACACGCTACCGCAAATAAGGGCGAAGAGGGGGGTGGTTTGGTAGCCACTCTTCTCCCCCAAGCCTATAAGTGTGTCAAACCACCTTTGGCGTAGTTCACGCCATACTTGGTTTTTAGTCGTGGGTCTTTCCACGATGTTTTCTCTACGTCACGGGCCAGCACCAGCGGGCCGGCCTGAATCTTTTCGGCCGCGCTAAACACTGGTTGCATGTCGGCCTTGTCGTAGAATTGTGACCCGCGGTATGGGTTCATACCGATCTGGCGCCATGAGGGGTCTTTTAAGGCCTCTGCAAGCATCCTGCGGACCTCTTCGTCCTTGGTTGTCTGTTGGTTGCCCACCATCATAGCGAACGGGCCCTTGCCCGAACCCTCTTCTATAGCCAAGGGGGTCAACGCTTGTTCTCTGGTTCCAAGGCCGACTCGCACGGCTTTGTTGGGGTCAGACTGAAACTCCACGTTTTTCAAATGTCCTGTGTGGCCGTATCCAATAGGTTTGCCTGCGGGGTCGTGCATTGTGTCCACGTAGGTGCCGTAGCGTTCGTATGCGGGGATGTCAAGGCGGTTGCCAACGCGCATACCCTCTGGCACTTGCAGGTTCAAACCCAGAATGCCCTTGTCTGCTTTGTTCTTGTCCAATGCGGACACAATGTCAATGTTAGAGTGTGCGGCAGGCACTTCAGTCAATGGGCGAATTGGCCTGCGCTCGTTCATAATGCGCAGGTAGTCGGCCTGTGAAATCTGGCCTTTCATGTATGCTTCAAGCGCTTGGGCCAGTTGTGGGTCCTGCTGTTGCTTGTATGGCTTTGCGTTGGCCTTGCGCCACGCTTCAACCTTTTCAGGCGTCAGCTTGAGCATGTCATACGCGGACTCAGCAAGGCGTGTAAGCACGCCTGTACGGCCGCCCTTATCAAAGTGTGGTACACCAGTTAGGCCGCCCTTTGCGTAGCCTGCGTCTTCGGCCATGGTGATGTAGTCTTTGCTGATAAGTTGTGGTCGCTTTGGATAAGAGAACCATGCGTTGCCATGGGGCTCCATGCCAATACGTGGCTTGATCTCGTTGTACCAGTCACGCACAGCAATGCTTTGTGGCACCGCAGGGAACTGTACTTGCTTGTCTTTGCCTGTCACTTTCCAACGATAGTCAGGGTGCAACACATCGTCGGTGTACTGTGCAGGCACATTATCTACGCTGAACAAACGAGTACCCACTGCGCTTGTAGGCGCGCCCCTAGTAAACGGGTCTGCGTGGTCTTCTAAGATGTTTGCATACTGTGGCACAGTCGCGGGCTTGCGTGTTCCAAGGCCCATGCCAAGGAGGTCGCCCATGGCCTTGCGGCCCTCAAACGTGTCTCCGGCAATCGCCCTAACAGCGTCCTTGTCCATGATGTCAAACTTGTCCCTAAACGGCAGATCTTTTAATGTGCCAGTTGTCTTGGACTTGTTCTGAATAACTTGGTTGATTTTCTCAATCTGTTCCGGTGTTACTTGGCCCGCGGCTTGGTTTTTGTAGAACGTATCAAGCACGTCATTGAATACGGTTTTATTAGACCGGTGTTGATCTGGTGCACCAATGTAGTTGGTGTTGATCATAGGACGGCCGTTAAACTCTCTGGCGGATTGAATAAGCCTGTTTGCGGCCTCTTCGCTGTCGTTCATCCACACAGCCTTGTTGGCCGCGTGAATTGGGTTGATGTTCTGAAAGTTAGGAAATCCTGTGCCGCCCCAACGACCGCCATGAACACCCTGTCTGTCAGACATGTGCACACCAAGGTAGTGGTCTTGGTAGGGCCTAATAGCCTCACTGAATTTTAATTGCTGTGTTGGCTTTGGTGCAAACTTTGCAATCTCTTCGGCGGATGGCATAACCAACTGGCCCGGAGGTTGACCAAACGCGCCGGCAATTTTACCCACTACTTTTTTTGCAAGGCCCGTGCGACCGCCGCCGTCAAAATGCTCAACGGCGGACAGGCCGCCGTCCGGCTTTTTTATTGCACCACCTTTTTTATACTTGGGTGGTTCGCCCGTTGGTTGCAACACTGATTTGGTTTGGTCTTCCGTTTTGAAGATGTCATACAAAGACTGAAGACCCGCACTGGCCGCGCTTGTGATTGCCCCCGCAACTTTAGCTTTGGGGTTGGGCGCAAAAGTAGCGCCTGCGCCCGCGGCGCTTAGACCGGCCAGTCCTGCGCCTACATAGTCACCCTGTGCGCCGCGTTGTGCCATGTCGTTAATTTGAGCGGCGGTCATGCCGCCTGCAAGCGTGTTGGCCGCTTGGCCTGTGCGCGAACCAAAGTTAATTGGTTTGGGTTGAGTTGTTACTGACGTAGGTAAACCACCCGTTGGTGCGGGAGTAATATCAGGCAACACCTTGTTACCTTGACCCACGGTGTTAGGCAGGGCAATCAATGACGTAGGGCCTGCAGGCGCCATGTTGGGGAACAGGGACTGCGCTTTAGCTAAACGTGCGCGCATCTCTGGTTCCATTTGACCCATGGCGGCTTGGCTAGGTTGGTTAGCCAACGTCTGTGCCAACATCTGGTTGTGTTGGTTGACGTTCCAGTTGTCCTTACCTGCGCCAAACATCGGCGGTTTGTTTGACGCACTTGCGGCGGCCTGTGCTTCTTTAGCGGCGCGGTCCGCGGCAATTTGAATACGCATTTGGTCCATGCGCTTTTTGCTCATTGGTTTGTCAGGACTAAACGCAAAACCGGCAACGGCGCCAGCACCACCAGCCATGATGTCAGAGATGTCACGTTGACGACCAAAACCTTGCGCAGGCGCTGTAGTGCCCGCAAGGCCTGTAAGATCTAACGGCTCGATGTCCTCAATCTCAATGTTGAATCCTGTCTTGACTTCAGGCGCAGGGGGATTTTTAACAACAGAAGTAGTTGGCGTAGCCATACCTGCGTATCCTTTAACTTTTTGAATATGGTTTATTGCGGCAGGGCTAGCTTGTCCTGTTGCAAAATAAGCGCTGTTAGGGCCGTCGTGGTACGCAATCAATGCCTTGTCCACGTCGCCTTGGTACTTGTCAAGCATTTGCTTCATGTACGCAACACCGCCGCGAATATTTTCCAACTCGTTATAGCGGTTCACACCCATGTCCTTGGCGGCGGCTTTTCCAAGCATCATCACACCAGTGGGTCCTGTCTTAGACTTTTTGCTTTGGTCAAAGCCGCTCTCTTGCATGGCCATACCGTACGCCAATTCGGGGGGCACGCCTTGCTTTTTTGCTTCCGCAATCACGCGCTGTGCTGTAGCGCGCTGTTTTGGGCTGAGAGATTCAAGTCCAGTCATCGTGCAGGGTCTCCGGGATAGACCGCATTGTCAATACCAAACGCTTTAGCAGTGCGGTAGAATTGTTTGCGTTGCATGTCTTTGAGTTCAGCGCTGTTCTTGTATTGAGACCATGACAAACCTGCGTTTTTCATTTGGCTCCACAAACGATCTTGGTCGACCTTGTTGCGTGCCTCAAGCTCTGTGGCCTTGGCCATGCGCATCAAGTTGGCAGGGGACATGCGGTTAACATCACCCACTGCAGTGTCAATCAACTTACGCTCGTTCTCTGTTACGGCGCCTTGGCCTTGGAACACTTTACGAGAATATGCAAGCTTTAAGTTTTCTACGTCTTTGGCCACACGAATATACGCGTCCATGACTGCAGGGTCTTTTGCCTTTGGATCCATCTTGACCACAGCCTCTGTAAACTTAGGCAAGTTCACAGAACCAAATTGACCAATTTGAATACCGCCGTCAATCAAACCAAAGAACGCAGACTGTGCACCACCACCCGCAAGCTTGCCTAAAAGCGCATCAGCCTTGCGAATGTCTTTCTGCATGTTCTGCGCAAGCATGGCGTTGTTCTGTGCCTCTCGCACATCAACGCTGTGTTGCTTCTGTTCTTCAGAGGCTGTTTCGGCAACTTTCTCGGCCTCGCGAGTTTCGCCTGCAACGGCCACACCGGCTTCTTTAGCTTGCTGTTCAAGAATCTTTTTGTTTCTATCTGCTTCAAACTCGGCATAAGAAGGAGAATTTCTTGGGTTTGGGTTTGGCAGGTTTCTAAGGCTTGTCACAGCCGCAGAAACAGGCACGTTAGGTGCAGGGGCCGCGGCCACTGGAGCGGGTGCTACAGGGGCGGCGGATGGCGCTACAGGGGCCACTGCGGGGGCGGCACCAGCCGCCGGTGGTTTTACACCGGTGACAGGCGCAGGGCCTGCGGGGGCGCCACCAAGCTGTGAAGGCACGTTAAACATTTTTCCAATAATGTCAGCCGCGCTTGTTTCAACTTCTCTACCAACGTTGACGTCGTAATATTTGAACGGCTGATACATGTTGCCTGCTTTGGCCGCCGTGATAATTTGGTTACGCACGTTTGCGGGCAAGAAACTCAACTCGCGTTGCAAGTCAGTTGGCTTAGTCAAAGACAACATTTGTTTAAGCGCCTCTTGCGGGTTGGCCACTGCCAGTTGCGCTATTGTGGCCGCTTGTAGCGCGTTCAATGGTGGTGCCTCGGCACCGCCTTGAGGGGCCGCACCCTGAGGAGCAGGAGCAGGAGCAGGAGCCGCGCCACCTTGAGTAGCTGGGGCCATGCCGACCTGAGGAGCCTGTGCCATGCCTACCTGAGGTGTTTGTGCCATACCACCCGCACTTGGTTCAGGCAGTGGGGGTAGTCCTTGTGCGACGCGCAGGGTGTTTTGAATCATAAACTGCTGTTTGGCCGCCAGCATTTTCTCTTGCAACAGGCGGTCTTCTTGCGTCTTCAACTGTGCCATGTTGACGCGCATGTTGAAAATGTCTTGCTCGTTGGTGCGCTCTTTATTACTCTGGGCCTGCATGTTCTGGGCCATCTCGTTTTGAGTGCTACCAAGAACAGAACGCATTTGGTCCATGCCCTGCTGAAAGCTACCTTTATAGGCTTGACGCTGTTCAATCATTTGTTGGAGGTAGTCGCGGATGCTGGCGCTGTCGTCCATGCCAAGTGCGACGCCCTTATTGCCAAGAACGTTCAAGCCGCTCTTGCCAAGCATTTCGCCTTTTACAAGTGGCAACCCACCTGTTGGTTCAGTTGTTGTCGGGTTTTCCATATTTAATCCTCGTCTGAACCGGGATAGCCACTGTTAAAGGTAACGTCACTAGAAAGCAGTTTGTTTAACCATGGGTATGCGGTGTTTGCATTGAACGCGCTAGAAAGCACGTTGCCTGCGCCACCAATTGCAGTAAGACCTGCCAAGAAGTTAGCGTAATCGCCTTTAGATGAGACTGTCTCCACACTCTTGTCTGTTGTTGGTCCCATTGCGTTGATAATGTCGCTGTACTTAGCCAGTGCAGGCAAGCCACCCAACATCTCTTGGTTGGCTGTGTTCATGGCTGTGGTGCCATACTGTGCGCCAACGTTGCCCAACGCCTGACCCGCTTGGATAGACTGTTGCATTGCGTCCATGGCCGCTTTGTTTTGTTGTTCAGCCAGTGTGGTTAACGCGCCTGCGCGTGCAGTGTTGGTGGCTGTTTGGCCACGCAATGACCCGTAGTTGCCGGTCCCAATACCGCCCGCACCAACCTGCGCTGTGAGCTCTGGAAGGATCTGGTCCAGTCTAGCATTTTGTGCCGCAAACAAACCACCCAAGGGTGTTGCTGTGTTGGGTGCGCCAGTGGGGAGAAACGGGTTAGCGTTAGCCGTCTGTGCAGTTTGCAGACCACTAATTGCCGTTGTGAAAGGGTTTTTTGTTTGACTGTTAAGGTCGCTAATCAAACCAGACGCAACAGTGCTACCCGGGGCCGTGGCCGCTTGGTATGTTTGTGGAGCCTGTGCGGCAATAGTCTGTTGCGCGGAGGTAAACCACGACGGCAGTGTTGTGTTGACTGTACTGCTTGAATCAAAAACGCTCATTTTCTTCCTTTCATTTGCGCGCTAGAGAGGTACTCTAGTGGGCCTTTGCTTTCTGGTGGCAACTCGCCCGGGGGGTTAGAGTGCTTGTGTTCGCGGATTGTTTTAATAAACTGGTCCAAGATGTCTGCACCAGAGTCGCTGGAGCCGTTACCTAAAGCAGACACAATGTCTGCAGGCAAGACAAATTCGCTGTTGGCCACCATGGCGGGTATCTGGTCTGACGTACCATCACCACGACCTTGGATGTATGTTGTTCCTGCGCCGCCCTCAGAGTAAAACTCTGGTTGGCCCATGGGGTGCTGTGGCACCATGCCGCCCTCGGCAAAACTAAAGAAACTGAGTAAGTCCAAAGCAGGGGCCTCTTCTTTGTTATTTTCCTCTTCCTTTTTATCCTTTTCTTCTTCCGTTGTCAAGGTTTTTTCAGGAGTGGATTGTGGTATTGCTACACCCGCCAAACTAAATAGCAGGGGGTTCAAAATTGGTGTGTCTTCTGACACCTTTTTGTAAGAAAATTTTGCGTCTGCACCAAGGCTTGGTGTTGGCACATACGCACCACCAAAACCTGTTGCCTTAGTTGGTGTAGCAGGAGCAGGCTCCTTAGGCTTAGTCGTCGTCGTGGGGGGAGTCTCCACAGGAGGAGTCTCTACAGGGGGCGTCACCGCAGGGGGCGTCACCGCAGGAGGGGGTGCCACAGGTGCAGGAGCCGGAGCCGGAGCGGGCGCAGGTGCAGGTGCAGGAGCCGGAGCGGGAGCAGGGGCAGGAGCAGGAGCCGGAGCGGGCGCAGGGGCAGGCGCAGCAGCGGGAGCGGG
>JACCDU010117762.1_pt1 | contig 63280 bp, 59 predicted proteins | sample 7446081 | NCBI WGS metagenome assembly JACCDU01 (sample SAMN15323447, study PRJNA562643) | freshwater metagenome | isolation source: river surface water | place: USA:Blue River Watershed | collected 2017-08-17 | reverse complement strand
CCATGGCCGTGCCGAAGGGCCGAGTGATGCGCGCCAGATGCACGATGCCGACGGCCCCGTGATCGGCGGTGGCCATGCCCGCGCCGAAGGCCCGAGCGACGGGCGGGAGATGAATGATGCGCAGGGTCCGTCGACCATGCGCGCCATACAGGATGCCGAAGGCAAGTCAGACGTCCGGCAGGTGAACTCTTTTCATTCGGCGTTCTCGGCCGACAGGGAAACGGCCGAGGTGACGCTGAATTCCGCTGGCGAGATCGTCGATCCCGACCCGGAAGAAAAAGCCGCAGCCGAACAGGAAGCGGCGGCAGCGGCGGCCAGCGAAGCCGAACTGAGCTTCAAGGCCGTCGACGATGCTGTCCCGTGGGCCTTGTCGATCCACCTGGAAGCACGCATTGCGAACCTGTCGGCATCGACAGTGAAAGTTAATGAACAGCTTGATGGCCTCGACGATTCCATCAAGCGCCTCGCGAAACGGATCGGAAAATGAGCGACGAAGCGAAAGACGACAACGCCACCGCGGCCGCACCGGCAGACGCCGGCGGCGGTTTCACGCCTGCGCCCACGCCGCCGGCAGTGAGCCCGGAAGAAGCGGCGGCCGCCGAAGCAGTCGAGGCCGCGAAGGCCGGTGAGCCCGCGTTTGCCGGCCAGATGGCGGACGGCTCGATCCCGGTGCCACATGACACGGCCAAGCGCGCGCTCGAGGCCGTGCAGATCCTGGTCGAGAACAACCGCTCCGCATCGCAGCAGCTCGAATCGCTGATGACGATCGTGCTCGACGCCGCCGAAGTGGCGAACCGCTCGGCCTCGGCCGTGGCCACCACCGGTGGCCAGGTGAACAAGGCGGCGGAAAAGCTGATCGACGGCGCGCAGCGCACGTCGATGCAGGCCAAGGTCGTGCTGGCGCTGGCCGGCACGGTGCTGGTCGGCTGCGCCGGCGTGTTCAGCTTCATGAGCGTGCAACTGCAGAACAAGGTGACCCAGCTCGACGAGATGATGCTGGCCGTTGGCAAGCGCGCCGTCGACCTCAAGCGCCGGATGGAAAGCATGGATGACATCCACCAGGCGCTGGAAGAATTGAAGCTGTCGCAGGAAAACACGCAGTCGGTACAGGAAGCGATCGAAACCAAGATCGCCAAGCTGTCCGAAGCGCCGCGTCCGCCGGCCCATCCCGAGCCCAAGCCGGCACCGGCAGCGGCGGCGCCCAGGGAGGTGTCCCCCGCGGCGGCTGAAGCGGCCGCCAAGCGCGCCGAGGCTGCGGCCAAGGCCGAAGCGGCACGTGCCGAGCACGCGCGCGCCGAAGCTGCCCGCGCCGAGGCGCAGAACAAGGCCCTGCTGCAACAGCTGACCGCGCTCGATGGCATGCTCAAGGACCAGGCTCGTGCCGTGAAGGACTTGTCGGGCCAGTTCAACAAGCTCGAAGGCTCGGTTGCCAATGTGCAGAGCGTGAAGAAGGATGTCGAGTCGCTGGCTGCGCAACAGAAGCTGCGCGAGAAGGAAATGGCGCAGGAACTGGCGGCCGCCAACGCACGCCGCGAGAAGGACCTGAAGGACAAGGACCGCGAGCTGGCGCGCGAGCGTGAACGCGCGCGCGAGATCAGGGAGGCAAAGGAGCGCGAACTGTCCCGCGAACGCGAGCAAGCCGCCAAGGATCGCCAGGCAGCCGAGGCATTGGCAAAGGAAAAGAAAGACGCGCAGGTCACCTACGCGAAAGACCAGCCCAAGGCCAAGGGCAGCGACGCCAAGGCGGCGGATGCCGGCGGCGCCGTGCCGACATATCGACAGCCGAAAGCGGAGCAGTAAGCGCAACATCCGGCAGCGCGAGGCGGAGGCCGCGCGCTGCGAACTGCCCCGCCTGTCGCTGCATCAGGCACCGAAAAACAAAAGCCACCTAGCGGTGGCTTTTGTTTTTCAGCGGCGCCTGCCTGATCGGCGTCGGTGGCGTCGGCAGCGGCAGAAGCTCAGCCGCCGTAGGCGTCGACCAGCACTTCGATGCGCCGGTTCTTCGCCCTGCCCTCGCGGGTGTCGTTGGGCGCGACCGGATGGGTGTCGGCCATGCCGCGCACGATGACGCGCTCGCGCGGCACGCCGGCATACCCGGTCAGGTAATCGGCGACGGAGGCGGCGCGCGCGCCGGACAAATCCCAGTTGGAACGGTAACGATTGTGGCCCGTCAGCGGTATGTCGTCGGTATGCCCTTCGACGGTGATGCGCCCGCCACTCTTGGCGATCGACTGGCCGATCTTCTTCAGCATCGGCATGAAGTCCGGCGACAGATCCGCGCTGCCCGAATAGAAGCTGCCCTGCACGACCATGCGGATCACGATGCGTTCGCCGTCGCGCTCGACCTGCGCCTCGCCGGCTTCGATCTCTTTGGCCAGCATGTCGCGCAGGTGGCGGAACTGGCGCGTGGCTTCGGACAGGCGATCGCTGCTGTCGCCGCCTTCATGCACTTCGACCGGCGTATCGACCTGGGCCTGTGCATCGGCGATGCGCGCATAGAGGTCGATCAGCTCTTGCGGCAGCAGGTTGCTGTTGCGCTCGGGCAGCTGGATCACGAGGCGGCCGTTCTCGGCGCGCAGCTGTATCTTCTTGCCGACCAGGTCGGTCGACAGTTCTTTCTGCAATTTGCCGAGGTCTTTGGCGAGTTGCTCGGGCAGCGGCAAGGCTTCCTCGGTCGGCCCGGCCACCAGCTGGGTCTCGGCCGGCTGCGACTTCACGGTCGGCAGCGCCTCTTTTTCACCGAGCGATTTCTGCAGCGAGCCGGTGACGTCCCGGAAGCGGGTCTCGTCGAGCGTGGAAAACGACAGCACCAGCACGAAGAAGGCCAGCAGCAGCACCACCATATCGGCGAAGGTCACGACCCACAGCGGCGCTCCGCGGCGATGAACGTGCTCGTCTTCTTCGGCATTGAAAGTATCGAACAGCGACATCGGCGTGCGCGCGGCGTCGTCGACGTCGTCCTGTACGGGCGAGTGGGACTGCATCGGCGCCTGCGCAGGCGTTGGGGTATTCAGCAACTGCAGCAGCGAGCTCGCGACGCGGTCACGCACGCTCGGCAGCCTCGACAGGTGATTCGCCGGCGCTGTCGCCGGCGGCCGCCGCTTGTGGCACCTCCGGCTCGGGCAGGTGGCCGAGCAGCAGGTCCGGCAGCAGGCGCGGGTCGCCACCCTTGTGCATGAAGAGGATCCCGGCCATCGTCAGTTCATAGTTGCGGCGCACGATCTTGCTGTGGCCAATGATCTTTTGCACCAGCGGGCCGAGGATCACGTTGGCGAGGATTGCGCCATACAGCGTGGTCAGCAACGCCACCGCCATGCCGGGGCCGATCGAGCGCGGGTCGCTCATGCCGCCCATCATCAGCACCAGGCCGACCAGGGTACCGATCATGCCCATGCCGGGCGCCAGTTCCTGCGCATAGCCGAAGAAGTCGCGCGCATGGTCGTAGCGGATCTTGACCTCGGTGATCTCGCGCAGCAGCGCATCCTTCAAGAGGTTGTGCTCGATGCCATCGACCCACATGCGCGCGGCCTTGGCGATGAAACGGTCACCGTAGTCGCGGTCTTCGAGGGTGATCATCCAGCGGTCGTCGTAGCGCGCGACGCGGCCGATTTCCATCAGCTCGTCGATCAGACCGTTGATCGAGACCGGGCGCGTGGTCAGCACTTCTTTTGCGGTCTGGTACGCGCCCTTGAATTCTTCGAGCGAGCTCTTGGCCAGAACGCAAAGGAAAGTACCGCCGAACACGATGAACACCGCCGGCAAGTCGAAGAACTGCAAGAAATGGCCGCCGGTGGCAATGGCGATCAGCAGCAATGCGCCGCCTGTTCCGATCAAGCTGACGATATCCATGGATGCTTACGTGATGGGTGGCACGGGAAGATGTGCGACGGGTTGTTCGACGGGTTGCGACGGGTTGCGACGGTTTGTGCGAAGGTCTGCGCGAGTCCGGCACGGCCGCTTACGCGGAACGCAGCCGGTACTTGTCGATCTTCTCGATCAGGGTGGTGCGCTGCAGATTCAGCAGGCGCGCCGTCTTGGACACATTGCCTTGCGCGCGGTCGAGCGCCTGCTCGATGTAGGCGCGCTCGATCTGGGCCATGCGCTCTTTCAGCGACAGGCCTTCCGGCGGCAGCACGGCACCGCCCTGCGCCAGCATGATGATGTCTTCGACATCGTTGTGCTCGCGCGCAGGCTTGGCACTGGCGGCGGGAGCGCCGCCGTCGAGGCCGAACATCTGCAGCACGTCGGCCGAATCGCCGGAGGCGCCCGCTTCCGCGGGCAGCTGGCCAGGTTCGACAGAGGCTGCCTCGTCCTGCACGGCTTCCGGCGGCAGCTCGCCACCCTTCTCTTCCTGGATCTTTTGCAGGCCCTTGGGCAGCATGGCCGACGGCACGCTGCGCAGCGTCAGGCGCTGGCCGGCGAACAGGGTCGAGAAGCGGTGGATCAGGTTCGACAGCTCGCGCACATTGCCCGGCCAGTCGTAGGCCTTGAGCGCGTCGACGAAATCAGTGGTGAAGGTGATGGCCGTGCCCTTGTGCGCGAACTTGTCCGCGTAATGGCGGGCCAGCACCACGATGTCGTCGCCGCGCTCGCGCAGCGGCGGCGTGCGCACCGGCAGCACATTGAGGCGGTAATACAAGTCTTCGCGGAAGCGGCCTTCGGCGACTTCTTTGTCGAGGTCGCGGTGAGTCGCGGCGACCACGCGCACGTCGACTTCCACCGGACGCGACGAACCGATCGGGTCGACTGTCTTTTCCTGCAGCACGCGCAGGAGCTTGACTTGCATGTCGAGCGACAGGTCGCCGATTTCATCGAGGAACAGCGTGCCGCCATGGGCCAGCTCGAAGCGGCCCACGCGATCGGCCAGCGCGCCCGTGAAGGCCCCCTTGCGGTGGCCGAAGAGCTCGCTCTCCATCAGTTCTTTCGGGATGGCAGCGCAATTGAGCGGGACGAAATTGGCGTCGGCGCGCGACGACTGATAATGCAGCGCCTGTGCGACCAGTTCTTTGCCGGTGCCGGATTCGCCGTTGATGAGCACGGTCGCGGTCGAGTCCGCAATCGTCTCGATCAGCTTGCGGATCTCGCGCATCGGCGAACTGTTGCCAATGATGGGATTCGGCTGTCGCATGGGGGTCGGGGCTATCCTCGCTCAGAGAATGACGGGACGGACGCTGCAGTCGCAAAGCGCTGACTCGCACACACTGCCCCTATGTTTCCGAATTGAAACATAGGGGTACCACCCTGTCAACGCGAATCCGGCTTTGTTGTCGGTTTCGGATCGGAAGCCCTGCATTTGACAGGACGGCGCGGGGCCTGAAGCCCTCAATGTTACTTATTCGATATCTATTGGAGATCTTTCACGCGCGAACAGCATTTGCCGCCCCGATCCCCGCTCGTTGGTCCTGGCACGCTGCGGGCAAGGCCACGTGCCGGAAGATTCGGAAGCCATACCCTGTGCCATTGCTACAATGCGCGCAAACGACAATCAGGGAGACACTGATGAGCACGGTCGCTGAACTGCGCCGCATCCTGAAAGGCAGCCGCACCATTGCGGTCGTCGGCCTGTCGGCCGACTGGTACCGCCCGTCTTACTTCGCCGCGAAGTACATGCAGGAGCATGGCTATCGCGTGATACCGGTGAACCCGAAATACACCGAGGTCCTCGGCGAACGCTGTTACCCGGACCTGAAGTCGATACCGGAGCCGGTGGACATCGTCGACGTATTTCGCAAGAGTGAAGATTGCGCACCGATCGCGCGTGACGCGGTCGCCATCGGCGCCAAAGCCTTGTGGCTGCAGATCGGCGTCATCAATGACGAAGCGCGCCAGATCGCCGAAGACGGCGGACTGTCCGTCGTGATGAACCGCTGCGTGAAGATCGAATACGCACGGCTGTTCGGCGGGCTGAACTGGTTCGGCGTGAACACGAAGATCATCTCGGCCCGCCGCCCGGTCTGAGCGAAACCCGGGTCGCTGCCCCTGGCAACGACGCCCTCGCCTTCTTTCTTTCCCTCGCAACGCTCAGGACGACAGTTCCATGGCCCAGGACCCCAACAAAGACCACGACTACGATTTCGACACGCTGTGCCTGCATGCCGGCCAGATGCCCGACGCCGCCACCGGCGCGCGCGCGGTGCCGATCTACCAGACGACCTCGTATGTGTTTGACAGCGCCGAGCATGCGGCCAGCCTGTTCAACCTGCAGACCTTCGGCAATGTGTATTCGCGCCTGTCGAACCCGACCGTCGCCGTGCTGGAAGAACGCATCGCAGCGCTCGAGAATGGTCGCGCAGCCGTCGCGACTGGCAGCGGCATGGCCGCGCAGATGATCGCGATGCTCAATGTCTGCGAAGCGGGCGACGAGATCGTCGCCGCGCGCACGCTGTATGGCGGCACGATGACGCAGCTCGACGTCAACTTCCGCAAGCTCGGCATCAACACCACCTTCGTCGACAGCGACGACCCGGAGAATTTCGCGCGCGCGATCACGCCCAAAACCAAACTGCTGTATGCGGAGACGATCGGCAACCCGTCGATGAACGTGCTCGACATCGAAAAGGTCGCCGCCATCGCCGCCGCGCACGATCTGCCGCTGTTCATCGACAACACCTTTGCCAGCCCCTACCTGTGCCGACCGTTCGAATGGGGCGCGGCGGTGGTCATGCACTCGGTGACGAAATTCCTCGGTGGCCATGGCACGACGATGGGCGGCATCGTCGTCGAGTCGGGCAAATTCAACTGGGGCAATGGCAAGTTCGCGTCGATGACGGATCCATCGAAGGGCTATCACGGCGTGCGCTTCTACGAGACCTTCGGCGATTTCGGCTTCACGATGAAGTGCCGGATGGAGGGGCTGCGCACCTTCGGCCCGGCGCTGTCGCCGATGAATGCCTTCCTGCTGCTGCAGGGCGTCGAGACCCTGCACCTGCGCATGGAGCGCCATTGCAGCAATGCGCTGAAGATTGCGCAGCACCTGTCCGAACATCCGAAGGTGTCATGGGTGAACTACCCGGGCCTGAAGAACAACCGCTATTACGAGCTCGCGCAGAAATACCTGCCCAAAGGCGCGGGCGCGGTGCTGTCGTTCGGCGTCAAGGGCGGCGCCGCTGCCGGGCAGAAGTTCATCGAGAACGTCGAATTCCTGTCACACTTGGCCAATATCGGCGATGCAAAGACGCTGGTCATCCATCCGGCGTCGACCACGCACCGGCAGCTGTCGGAAGAACAGCAGATTGCCGCCGGCGTGCCGCCCGACCTGATCCGGCTGGCCGTCGGCATCGAATCGGTGGACGACATCCTGTGGGACATTGATCAGGCCTTGTCGAAAACCTGAGGCCTTGCCGCAGCTTCTTTCGCACGGATTTTCGCAGTAGACTGTGGCCCGCTGCACTCATGTTTTTTTAACCCCCCGCAAAGCAAGAAAGTCAGACCCATGAAGAACCTGTTCATCGCCCTGCTCACCGCTTTCCTCGCCCAGGCCGCATCGGCCGGTGCGCCGCCGAAGGTCGATCCGAATGCACCGCCGCCCGAGTACTTCGTCGAGCCGACCGAGCCGGAGCAGCCGAAAAAGAATGTGAAAAAACCCAAGGCCAAGGCCGACGCCAAAGCCGACAAGAAGACCGACGCCAAGCAGTAAGCGGCTTCCCGCCTTTCCCGATCAAACGCCCCGCATAGCCGGGGCTTTTTTTTTGGGGCAACCGGTACTGCCCCGCCCGGGCTCTTCCCCCGGCAATGCCTGCATCGCCGGGGCGGCTGACGGCAATGACAACACTTTATTGATTTGTATAATGTTTGGCGTTACAGTGTTACCCGGTATGCAAACCAGTACCACAACCCACGGGAGCACTGCATGAAAGCCAATGTCGGAAACCTGGACCGCGCACTGCGCATCATTGCCGGCGTCGTACTGATCGCCCTGACCCTGACCCACCTGATCGGCCCCTGGGGCTGGCTCGGCATCATCCCGATCGCCACCGGCCTGACGCGCTTTTGCCCTGCTTACCCGCTGCTGGGCATCTCGACCTGCAAAGCCACGATCGACGAACCGCCGGCCGCATGAGCAAGGGATTCTCCAACCCACAGCAAACCTGGGACAAGCGCTTCGATGCCGAGGAATACATCTTCGGCACCGAACCCAATGCCTGGCTGGCCGGTCATGCCGGCCTGCTGACGCCGGGCATGCGCGTGCTGGCCGTCGCTGACGGCGAAGGACGCAACAGCGTCTGGATGGCGCGGCGCGGGCTGAAGGTTGATGCGTTCGACATCTCGCCGATTGGCGTCGCGAAGGCGAAGAAGCTCGCGGCCGATGCCGCCGTCGAGGTGAACTTCAACGTCAACAGCGTCGACGACTGGGCATGGAAAGTCGGTGAATATGATGCGGTTGTCGCGATCTTCATCCAGTTCGCCGATCCGGAGACGCGCGCGACACTATTCAAGCGGATGAAGTCTGCCCTGAAACCCGATGGCCTGCTCCTGCTGCAGGGTTACACGCCAAAACAACTGGAGTACAAGACCGGCGGCCCGCCGCTGGTCGAGCACCTGTACACGGAAGACTTGTTGCGCGATGCCTTCGGTGACATGGACATCACTGAAATGCGTTCCTACGAAGACGTACTGACCGAAGGCTCCCAGCACAGCGGCCAGTCGGCCATCGTCGGCATGGTGGCGCGCAAGCCCTTCGGCTGCAACTTCCGCTGACACCGTCCGCTGCCTGCGCGGACTTTCACTACCTTCCCTGACCATCGGCGGCAACGCCGATGGCGCCAGTGGGACAAGCTCTGCGAGACGATGGCTGACCGTGTTGACGATTCCGGCAGCCGCGTGAAAGAGCCAGCAACGGCGGACGACATCAGCCACGCGGATTCGGACGTGCTGATCTCGTCGGTCAGTGCGGAGGACCCGATCGAAGGCTGAGGCAGCGGACACACTTCATGCAAACGGCCCGCGCTCGGCGGGCCGTCCCTGAAAACAAAACGGCGGGCTATCATGCCCGCCGTTTTTTTGCGCAACGTGCCTGCTGTTCGATGTAGCGTCAGGCGTCGGGATGCGAGGCGACGCTTAACCGACCTGCTTGCCCTTCATGCCGAGGCGATCCAGCAGCGCGCGGTCTTCTTCGACTTCCGGGTTGCCGGTGACGAGCAGCTTGTCGCCATAGAAGATCGAGTTCGCACCCGCGAGGTAGCACAGCGCCTGCACACCCTCCCCCAATTGGCGACGGCCTGCCGACAGGCGCACGCGCGCTTTCGGCATCGTGATGCGTGCCACGGCGATGGTGCGCACGAATTCCAGCGGATCCAAAGGCTCCTGGTCAGCCAGCGGCGTGCCTTCGACCGCGACCAGATGGTTGATCGGCACCGAATCCGGGTACGGGTTCAGGTTGGCGAGCTGCGCGATCAGGCCGGCGCGCTGCTGGCGCGATTCGCCCATGCCGACGATGCCGCCGCAGCACACCTTCAGGCCGGCCTGACGCACATGACCAAGCGTATCGAGACGATCCTGGTAATCGCGGGTGGTGATGATCTCGCCGTAGAACTCGGGCGCGGTGTCGAGGTTGTGGTTGTAGTAGTCGAGGCCGGCGGCGGCGAGGCGGTCAGCCTGCTCTTCCTTCAGCATGCCCAGCGTCGCGCAGGTTTCCAGCCCCAGCGCCTTGACGGCCTTGACCATCTCTTCGACCGCTTCGATATCGCGATCCTTCGGCGAGCGCCATGCGGCGCCCATGCAGAAGCGGGTCGCGCCGCTGTCCTTGGCGGCCTGCGCGGCGGCGACGACTTCGTCGACCGGCATCATTTTTTCGGCGACGACGCCGGTGTCGTGGTGCGCGGACTGTGGGCAGTAGCCGCAGTTCTCCGGGCAGCCGCCGGTCTTGATCGACAACAGCGTGGCGAGTTCGACTTCGTTCGCCTCCCAGTTCGCGCGATGCACCTGCTGCGCCTTCCACATCAAATCGTTGAAGGGCAGTTCGAACAGCGCGACCACTTCGGCCACCGGCCAGGTTTCATTGGCGGAAGCCAGCGCGGCGACTTTTTTCGCGGCAGCGTGGAAGGCGATCGGTTGGGATGCGATGGTTTCAGACGACATTCGGTATTCCTTGGGTATTCCCGGGTTTTGCAAAATCAGCCGCGCGGCACGGGCCACGATGGCAATAAGTCAAGATCGAGGTGGTCGACGGCGACGTCGGCCAGCGGCGTCGCCATCCAGGGGATCACGCCGACCAGCGGCGCCTCCAGCCTCCCCTGCAGGGCGGCCAGGTTGGCCTCCTGATGTGGCATGGCCGGGTCGACCTGATTGGCAATCCAGCCGACCAGCTTCAGGCCGCGGGCGGCAATGGCCTCAGCCGCCAGCAGCGCATGGTTCAGGCAGCCCAGCCTCAGGCCAACCACGAGGATAACATCAAGCTGCAATCCGACCGCCAGGTCGGCGGTGTCGAAATCGTCGGACAGCGGCACGCGGAAGCCACCAACGCCCTCCACCACCACCGCTTCGGCTCGCTCGGAGGTGGTGCGAAACGCATCCAGCAGCACCTCCTGCTCGATGACGACCCCTTCCAGCGCGGCCGCCACATGGGGCGCGCAGGCTTCCCGAAACACGTACGGCGACGTGATCGCCAGCGGCAGTTCGACGCTGGACTCGGCCGCCAGCGCCTCGACGTCTTCATTGGCCTCGCGGCCATCGATGTCGGTCACGCCGGCCGCCACCGGCTTCATGCCGACCGCCTCCAGCCCGCTGCTGGCCAGTGCGTTGACCAACGCCGCCGACACCAGGGTCTTGCCGACGCCGGTATCGGTGCCGGTCACGAAACAGGCGTATTGCAATGCCATGCTCATCCCTCCCTGCTGGCGCTTGCCATCGGTTCGGCAGCGCCCCCGGACGGCGGCGCCTCCGGCCTGGCCTCGACCGCATTGACTGCCCCGGCCAGCGCGCGCACGTCGCCGGCCTCGTGCGCGGCCGACAACGTGATGCGCAGACGCGAGGTTCCCGCGGGCACGGTCGGCGGACGGATCGCGCCGACCCAGAAACCGCGCTCCTGCAGCGCCGCGCCGGTGGCCATGGTCTCGGCATTGGCGCCGATCACGACCGGCTGTATGGCCGTGGCTGACGGAAGCAGCTGCCAGCGCTTCAGCTGCAGCGATTGCCGCAGCAACCCAATGTTGGCTTGCAGGCGCGCGCGCAAGGCATCGCCGTCCGCACCTTCGATGATGTCGAGGCTGGCCAGCAGCGCATGCGCAACGGCCGGCGGCGCAGCCGTGGTGTAGATGTAAGGACGTGCACGCTGCACCAGCCATTCAATGACCGATGCATGCGCGGCGACGAATGCCCCGGCCACGCCGGCCGCCTTGCCCAGCGTGCCGACATAGACGATTTGCGGCGATGACAGGCCCAGCATCTGCAGCACGCCGCGCCCCTGCGCGCCCAGAACACCGAAGCCGTGCGCATCGTCCACCACCAGCCAGGCGCGATGCCGCTCGCACAGCGCCAGCAGTTCGGCCAGCGGCGCGATGTCGCCATCCATGCTGAACACGCTGTCGGTGACTACCAGCTTGTCTTGCGCGGTGCTGGCCGTCAGCATTGTTTCCAGCGCCGCGAGGTCGCGGTGCGGGTAGATGCGTATCGGTGCGCGCGACAGTCGCGCGCCATCGATCAGCGATGCGTGGTTCAGTTCTTCGGAAAAAATTTCCGCACCCTTGCCGGCCAATGCAGACAGCACCGCAAGGTTGGCCATGTAGCCGGTCGAAAAATACAAGGCGGCGGCATCGGCGATGCAGGGCGACATGAAGTCAGCAAGCCTGCGTTCGAGTTCGGCGTGCGCCTGCGAGTGTCCGCTGATCAGGTGCGATGCACCACTGCCGGCACCATAACGGGCAGCACCTTCGCGCATCGCCTCGACGATGCGCGCATCGGATGCCAGCCCGAGGTAATCGTTGGAGCAAAACGCGAGCAGTGGGCGACCATCTGCAGTCAGCCGCGCTGCGTGCGACGTCGACACCGAGCGCCGGCGGCGCAACAGGTGCTGCTCGCCCAGCTGTGCCAATTGCTGCTGCAGCCGGGAAAGCAACGGAAAAGAATGAGACATGCGGGGGGTCTTGCGGAAAGCGTCAAAACCGACAGTGTAAAGGACTGCGCTCTGGTGCGTGTCCCCCGCTGCCGGCCCCTGCCCCGGCCGGCATGAAATCGATCAATCCGCCAGCCAGGACGGCTTGCGTTTTTCCAGGAAAGCCGCCACACCCTCACGCCCTTCGGGCGACACGCGCACTTCAGCAATGCGACGCACGGTATCAGCGACCAGATGCGGCTCGATCGCCTCGCCGGCCACATCGCGCACCAGCCGCTTGGCTTCGCCAACGGCGTGCGGGCTGCACGATGCGATCGCATGGGCAATTTTTTCGACGGTGAAGTCGAGCTGCTCTTCCGTGACCACTTCATGCACGAGGCCGGCTTGCATTGCACGCGCTGCGCTGAAGCGTTCGGCGGTCAGGAAATAACGCCGCGCAGCACGTTCCCCGATCGCGCGTATCACGTATGGGGATATGGTGGCCGGGATCAGTCCCAGCTTGACTTCGGACAAGCAAAACTCGGCACGTTCGACGGTGACCGCCATGTCGCAGGCGGCGACCAGGCCCATGCCACCGGCATAGCAATCGCCCTGCACGCGGGCGATCGTTGGCTTGCTGCATTCATAGATCGCATGCAGCATGTCGGCCAGCGCTGCCGCATCGGCGAGGTTCTCTTGCTCGGAGTACGCCGCCATTTTTTTCATCCAGTTCAGGTCGGCGCCGGCGCAAAAGGCCGGGCCGCGCGCAGCCAGCACGACGGCGCGGATCTTGCGATCCTTGTCCAGTGAACGGAAGGCGTGGGTGATCTCGGCGATCGAGGTCTCGTTGAACGCATTGCGCAGGTCAGGCCGGTTCAGCCAGACGGTGGCCACATGGCCTTCAGTCGCGATCTCGAGGGTCGTGTATTGCATGCAGGTGCTCCGGGTAGATGTGTGGGCTTTGCTGCCGGCATTTTGCGCCTTGCCGCCCGGCTGCCGCTGCCGAACCTTGTTATTTTGCCTCAGACGACTTGGGCTTCAGCAAATCAACTGACGTATCGATGCGCAGCCGCTTGCGGTCCGGTTCGATGGCGGTCAGCGGGTCGACTTCACGCATTTCTTTCAGGCACTGCACGGCCAGTTGCTGGTATTCGGCCGTGCCCTTGCGCTTCCATGCGATTTCCTCGTCGCTCAGCGAGCGCGCGATCTTGGCCGGCGAGCCCAGCACCAGGCTCTTCGGCGGCACCTGCATGCCGGTCTTGACGAAGGCCATCGCGGCGACGATCGAGGATTCGCCGATCACGGCGCCATCCATCACCACGGCATTCATGCCGACCAGCGCATTGCGGCCGATGCGCGCCCCATGGATGACGGCGCCATGGCCGACATGGCCATCGACCTCGATCACGGTATCGCTGCCGGGGAAGCCATGCATCACGCAGGTGTCCTGCAGGTTCGAGCCTTCTTCCATCACCAGCCGGCCGAAGTCGCCGCGCAGGCAGGCATTCGGGCCCACATAGCAGCCGGGGCCGATGATGACGTCGCCGATCAGCACGGCGGTCGGGTGGACGTAGGCGGTGGGGTGGATCACGGGGGTCACGCCCTCGATTGCATAGACCTTGGGTCGGTTGCTCATGGATGGCTCCTGATTCTGTCTCTCTGTGAACTGTCGGCGCACGCGCGAGGCATGCGCCGGATGAGCACCTGAAGTTCGCACGCCTGAAGTGCAACGCGTCGGCGCGCGTCTGGGGCTCGCTGCTCCCCGCTTATTGCCGCGGGTGGATCACGATCTTGCCAGTGACCTTGCGCGATGCCATGTCATTGAGCGCCTGTGGGGTGTCGGCCAGCGCATAGGTGGCGGAGATGTGCGGGCGGATGCGGCCTTCGCGATGCCACTGCATCAGTTCGTCCATCGCCGCGACATGGTGTGCCGGTTCGCGGCGCGCGAAATCGCCCCAGAACACGCCGACCACCGATGCGCCCTTCAACAGCGGCAGGTTCAGCGGCAGCTTCGGGATTTCGCCATTCGCAAAACCGATCACGAGGTAACGGCCGCGCCAGCCGATCGAACGGAAGGCCGGCTCGGTATAGCCGCCGCCGACCGGGTCATAGATGACATCGGGGCCTTTGCCGCCGGTGACGCGCTTGATGCCTTCGCGCAGGTCTTCGGTGCTGTAGTTGATACATTCATCGGCGCCGTGCTCGCGGCAGATGGCCAGCTTTTCATCGGTCGATGCGGCAGCGATGACTTTGGCGCCGATCGCCTTGCCGATTTCGATCGCGGCCAGGCCGACGCCACCGGCCGCGCCCAGCACCAGCATGGTCTCGCCAGCCTTCAGCTGCGCGCGGTCGACCACGGCGTGGTGCGAGGTGCCATAGGTCAGGGTCAGTGCCGCGGCGGTGTCGAAGTCAAGCTCGTCCGACATCTTCAAGACCGTGTTGGCCGGCACCGACGCCTGCTGCGCGAACGCGCCGTGCGCGACATAGGCAAACACGCGATCGCCGACCTTCAGGTTCGTGACGCCCTCTCCCACCGCGCGCACCACGCCTGCCAGCTCATTACCGGGCGTGAAGGGCAGCTCAGGCTTGAACTGGTACTTGTTCTGGATGACGAGCACGTCGGGGAAATTCACGCCGGCGGCCATCACGTCGATTAATACTTCGCCCGGTGCGGCGCTGCGCTCCGGCAGGTCCTCGACCACCAGGGTCTCAGGCAGGCCCCAGGCCTTGCATACGACTGCTTTCATGTGTCTCCCGATAGGATTGTTGTGGCGTGGACGGCGCCTGTCAAAAGGCTGAGCCACGCGTACCGCATGGCACTCGATAGCTCGCCCTTGCCGGATCGCGTGATTATTGGAACTTGGGCGGACGCTTCTCGATGAAGGCGCGGATGCCTTCCTTGCCGTCGTCGGTCTGGCCGGAGGCGAACATGTTTTCGCGCTCGAGGTCGAAATGCTGGTGCAGCGAATTGTGGTGTGCGGCATTGACCAGCGCCTTGATGCGCGCCTGCGCCTGGGCCGGGCCTTGCGACAGCTGGCGTGCTAGCTTCATCGCCGCTTCATGCAGGTGTGCGTCCGGATGCACGGCATCCACGAGGCCGATCGCGAGGCATTCCGATGCAGGGAAGGCGCGGTTGGTCAGGAAGACTTCCTTGGCCTTGGCCGCGCCGGCACGACGGGTGACGAACCACGAGCCGCCGACGTCGGGCGTGAGGCCGATCGCCGAATAGCCGCCGCGCAGCTTCATCGACTCGGCTGCCAGCACGATGTCGCCGCACAGCGCAAAACCGATGCCGCCGCCACCGACGGCGCCATTGATGGCGCAAACGATCGGGATCTCGAGCAGGGTCAGCATCTTCATCGCTTCATGCACCGGATCCAGCAGCTCTTGCAGGATCTCCGGCAAGGCACGCGACGGATCGGCAAAGACGGTGATGTCGCCGCCCGCGCAGAACTGGCGGCCGGCTGCGGTGATCAGCAGCGCGCGCACCGACTTGTCGCCGGCAATGGCGGACACGGCGCCGGCAAAGGCTTGGGCCAGTGCCAGGTCGAGCACGTTGGCGCGCTCTGGATTGTTGAAGGTGATGACGGCCAGACCGGCGTCGATCTCGAGCTTCAGCGGGGAAGTCATGGGGGATGTCTCCGGTGTGTTCTTGTCGCCCGTCGGAATGCGGGCATTGCCGAAGATTTTAGCAAATCGCGCACGCCGCCCCGATCAGCGCAGCCTTGAAATATGGCAAAGCCGGCTTGTGCTCGGACACGTGAGGGAGGCGCTACCAGCGCAACTGGTCCAGCGTCAGGCCCATTGCCGTCGCGGCTTTTTCCAGCGTTGCCTTGCGCGGCTGTTTGCCGGCCTCCGCCTGCGCGTATGCCGACTGCGTAATGCCCATGCGCTGTGCCACTTCGGACTGCGTCAGTCGAAGGTACTCCCGCCAGGCAGCCATCGGCGATATGCCTGCATCAAACACCCGGTTGACCACAGCATTCGGGACCAGACCCGATCCCGCATCAGCGCGCATGCGCTGGAATTCGTCATAGGGCACGATGACAAACAAAGGCTTGCCATCGGCGTCCAGGATGGTCTGGAATTTAGTAGGTGCGTTCATCGCGTTTCCTCACTTCTTCGATGAAGATGATCCTGGCGGCGCCTTCAATCACGTCAAACAAGACGCGGTAGCGCCCCACCCACAGCCGGTAACCACAGGCATGGCCGGACAAGGCCTTCACATTCCTTGCTGTCGCAAGATTGCCCAGCTCCCCGTCGACACTGGCCCGGATCGCAGCCCCGTCCGCGGCAGGAATCTTTCGCAGCTGGCGTAAGGCCTTGGCCGCCCACAGGGTGCGATTAATCGAATAAATATTAGTAAAATATTAGACTATGTGAGGTGACCGTGCAATCAAGGGGAAGGCAATCCTTGCCCCGATTTGATCGCGCTCGATCTGATGGTCGCTACGATGCCCGCCGCAAGCACGAATTGTTAGTGGGGAATCAGGAACGGCGCGGTGGCCAATACTGACGGCCACGCATTGGAGGCCGCAAAAAAAAACGGGGAGCCATGCTCCCCGTTTTTCTGCAAGCCATGACGTCAGAAGCGATAACGCATCCCCACCATGAAGTTACGCGGTGCGCCGGGTGCGACGAAACGGCTGACCTGTCCGGATACGGTGCTGCCCAGGCTGCCGCCGGTGGAGTCAAAGGCGCTCATGGCCATCATGCCGTAAGTTTCGTAGCGGCGATCGAGCACGTTGTTGATACGTGCAAAATATTCGAGGCCTTTGGACGCTTCGTAATTTGCGTGCAGGTTGAGCAGGTAATAGCCACTGACCTTCGCATTGACAGGCTGGTTGTCGCCGATGAGTCCGTCTTCATTGCCCTGCGTGACGACGCTGGAGGTCGCCAGCATCGAGCCACCGACCGTCAACTCGGGTGTCATCATCCAGTCGGCGCTCAGGCGCAGCGTATGCTCGGGCAAACCGGCGATGCGCGTGCCGCGACTCACCGTGATGTTGCGCTCACCGCCAAACAGCTGACCATCAGCCTGATAGGTCGCGTTCAGGTAGTTGTAGCTGGCCTGCAGTGCGAGGGGACCGATCTCGGTGCGCGCCGACACGTCCAGGCCCTGACGGCGGGTGCTGGAGAAATTGGTGAAATAGCCTTGGCCTGCTGCATTGGTCGGCTGGAACAGGATGTCGTCGCTATTGTCGGTACGGTACAGCGCGACCGTGATTTCCGTTTCGCCCGACAGCCGCCAGCGCGTGCCGGCTTCGAGGGTACGCGCAATCACTTGCTTCAGGTAGGGATCGGCCTGCAATCCGGTCGGCAGGCGGCAACCGATGACCTGGTCTGCGCATCCCAGTTCGATGATGGTCGGCACGCGGTTGCTTTGGCCAAGATTGCCGAACACGGTGACCACCGGCGCCAGCTTGTAGCTGATGCCGAGCGAGGGATTCAGGCTGTTGTAATTGAAGCTCTCGCGCGCCCGATCGGTACCATTGCCGTTTGCATCGTAATTGGTGATGGTGTTCCGAACATTCGCATGGTTGAAGCGCGCCGCGCCGGTCACGAAGGTCCGCTCGTTCACGGTCCAGGTATCCGATGCATAGAGGCCGATCGCATACGAACCGCCGCGCACGCCGGCCGTGTTAATGGGGTCGTCGCAATTTTCCACGCCGCGAGTCGCGGTCACAGTGCAATCCGTCGCCTGCTGCGCGCCGTAGCGCATCTGCGCAAGGTCGGTGCTGACGCCAGTCGTGATCTGGTGCGCAGCGAGCAGCTTGGTCAGGTTGACGCTGCCGCCATAGCTGGTCTGGGTGCTGCTGTTGAGGTTCAGCACGCCTTCATTCAGGTAGTTGCCGGCATTGTTGGAATCTTCCTCGCGCTCGACGTCGCCACTGAACGCATTGCGCTTGCTGTAACGGACATAGGCCATGCCGGCGAGCTCGGTCTCATTGTCGAGCAGGCGCTGGATGTTGAAGGTCAGCTGGTTGAGCTCGTTCTTCGTCTGGTCCTTGTGCGTGTAGATCCAGCGGCGGTTGTACTCATACAGGTTCGACGTCGGCGAAGCGCTGCCGTCTTCACCATAGTTCCGGCTCGGCAGCAGGCCGTTGCCGACCAAAGTGCTGCGGCCGACCAGCAGCGACAAATCCCAGCTGCTGTCGCCCTGCTGGCGACCGATCTTGGCGAACACATTGCCCAGTTCGCCCGATGAAAAATCACGCCAGCCATCTTCGCGGAAGCCGGTGGCTGCAATGAACTGGTGAGAGCCATCCTCGCCCTTCGCGCCATGCGCGACATCGGCGCGCATGCGGCCGAAGCTGCCGCCCTGCAGTTTCACTTCGGTGCCCGGTGCGGTCAGGCCCGACTTGGTCGTGAAGGCCAGTGCGCCACCCAGGGTGTTGAGGCCGTACACCGGGTTGGAGCCCGGCACCAGCGTCACGTTGCCGATTGCGGCCTCGGGAATCATGTCCCAGTTGACGACATCGCCGAAGGGTTCGTTGACGCGCACGCCGTCCAGGTAGACCGACATGCCCTGCGAAGAACCAAGGATGCCCGACAGGCGGAAGCCGCGATACGTGATGTCGGCCTGGAACGGGCTGCCCTGGATGTCATTGATGTTCACGCCCGACAGGTTGCGGGCCATGAACTCGGTCAGGTTCATGGTCTGGCCTTTGTGCAGCTGTTCGGCACTGATCGACTGCACGTCGTACGGCAGCTTGTCTTCTTCGATGCCGAGGCCCGGCAGCGGCGAGGTGCCGACCACTTCAACGGCCTTGAGCTGCTTGTCATGATCTGCTTCTTCGGCAAAGGCCGGCGCCATCAGGCTGGCAATGGACAATGCGATGATCGTGCGACGGAACGACTGGGATGTTGCGGTTTTCAAAACAAATCTCCGAGAATGCCGCGCCAAAGCTGATGGATTTCTCAAGGCGCCTGATATGAGTCGGCGGATTGTAGCGGGGGCAGCGCCGACATTCGCTGTGAAATTTTCACAATCCACGTTTCGTCATTGCCAAATTTGTTATTTTTGGCACGCTGGTGCCCGCGCATGACTGCCCGCTTTGCGCCAATAATCAGCCCAGCCGGCGTCGTGGCTGGCCTCCGGCACCGCGCGCACCACCGCACAGCGCATGGCACCCGCGGCGACAAAGGCCGGCGCCACCGCTGCCGGGATCACGCGATCCTTGCCGCCGACCAGGTGCAGCTGCGGCAGCGCCGACAATCGCGGCGCGAGCGTAGCCGGGTTCAGCGAGGCCGGCATCGGATCGACACCGTGGAAACGGTTGATCGCCTCGCTGTCGAGATTGCCCGCCACCGTGACCAGCAGCGCGACATCCTTGCGCTGCGCCGCCAGTGCCACCGCGATCGCTGCCCCGCCGGAATAGCCGACCAGTTCGAGCGGCTGTCCCGCCGTTCCTGCAACGTCCCCCAGCGCTGTCGCCATCGCCTCGATGACTTCGGGCGCGAAACGCCGGTCCGTCCAGTATGCGGGACGGCAGGCCGGGCTTTGCGCCCCGCTGAACTGGCAAGGGCGCGCAAGCCAGGCAACGTTCGGCGATGCATCGGCCAGCGCCAGCTGCAACGCCAGCGGATGATGCGGCGTCGGGTCATCCGACACCGTGTAACGATCCAGCCATGCGCGTCCATCGCCCTCGATATAGACGCGCAGGGGCGCAGTCGGATCGTGGCCGCGCATCAGGGTGGTCAATGCAAAGCCGTTGGCCTGCACCACATGCTGGTGGAAGCCGACCGTTTCGGCCTGCTGCAACGGGTCGCCGCCCTGGCGCGGCAGCGCGCAGCCGGCCAAAGCCAGGCCGGCCAGCAGCGACGCAAGCCGCGTTGTGATGGCGATGCGCATCAGAAGTCCACGCGACCCTGCACGTAGCCGGTATGGCTAAGGTAGCCGTTTCTGGCTTCGGCGCCGTAGCCGAACGACAGCGACTGGTGCACGCCGCCGCGGGTCGACGACCACTTCAGCGCAGCACCCACGCTGAGGCTGTCGCGCTCCTGCTCGATGCCGGTCGTCTTGAAGGTGGAACCACCGGCGACGAACTTCGAGGTCGAATCAAAGCGCGCATCGCCAAACTCGTGCGACCACAGCGCTCGCAGCTCGAGCGTCGAGACCGCATCGGAATCGGACAGCGGCAAAAGCCACTTCGCACCAAGGCCGCTGCGCACGGAATTGATATTGCTTGCATCCACGGTCAGCGCGCCGGTCGCACCCGTCTCGGTATAGCCGTCGAGGTTCAGGCGCAGGGCCGACAGAGAAGCGATGGGCACCACCACACCCGCTGCGACCGGCATTGGCGCGCCGGCCTCGATTTTGCCGCCGTACTGGAAGCCTGCATAGCTGGCATGCGCAATCTCGCCAATCACGACGCGGTTGGCGGTGTACTCATGGCGGCCGATGTTGATCTCGCCGCTGACGTAATGGCTGCCGTATTCGCGCGAACCATAAACGGTTCCCTGGTAGCTGTTGATGCCGGTCTGCGAGCCGACGCTGCCGCACGCGTAGCTGAACGCCGTGCCGACGCGCAGGCCATCGTGCGCACTGACCAGCTGGTCGGCGCCGACGGTGATGCCGCCCGACGTCACGCCATAGCCATCCTGGCCGCCGCGCGCCTGCTGCTGGCCGACGAAACCGAAGGCCTGGAACCACAGGCCGGCCTGATCCGCGCCTTCGCCTGTCGACACGCCGGTGGCACCCGATTGGCGCAGCAGCGACGAGAGCTGCACGCTGCTGCTGCGTCCGCCGATCACGCCGCTGACGGCGCTGCTGGCCGCCATCGCACCGACCACATTGGTGCCCTTAACGTCGGGCTGCAACTGCTCGGCGGCCGCCTTCACTTCGGCCGCGCTGTCGAGCGCCACGATGCGATCTGCCAGGGTGCCGCCTATGCTGACGACCCTGGTCAGCGCCGTGCCGGCGCCAGCCGACAGGCCGGCGAGATTGGCGGCATTGACGCTCGCCGTTGCCGTCAGCGCGTTGTTCTGGGTGCTGGCCTGCCAGCTCACGAGGCCATTGCCTACCAGCGTGGGCGTACCCGTCAGCGTGGTCGCAGTGGCCAGCGTGTACTGTGCGCCGTCGGTGATGCGATAGCCCGACGCGGAAACCGGACGCACGCTGACGCCATCGGCGAAGGTCAGCGTGCCGGTGACGGCCAGCTTGCCGGCTGCAGAGTTGGCGTCGACGATGGTCTTCAGCACGGAACCCGATTGCATGGTGACGTTGCCGGTGACGCTCAGCGTGCCGGCGCCGGTGCTGATGGTGCCTGCGTTGGTCACGGTGCCGGTCACCGTACCGCTGCCGGCCAGCGTTGCGCCAGCGGCGATCGTGGTGTTTGCCTGCAGGGTGCCGGCTACCGTCAGGGTGCCCGTGTTGATCATGGCGCCATCCGCTTGCACGGTCTTGCCGGATGCGATCGTCCAGGCCGGAACGCCGACAGAGAACTGGCTGTCTTCATCATCGTCATCGCCGGACGACACAGTGAAGCCGCCGACATTCAGCAGGCTCATGCCCGACACATTGTCGTGCAGGGTACCGGTGCCGCCCAGGTTCAGGACGTTGGTCACATCGCCGGCTGCCACGCCGGTGGCGCGGGTTGCGGTGATGGCGCCCGTGAAGCCATCATTCAGCAGCGTGATGTGGTTGCTGCTGCCGGCTGTCACGTTGGCGAGCGTGATATTGCCGGTCAGGGTGCCGGCATTGATCAGGGTGTTGTTGCTGCTGACCGTCGTTGCCGCCGAATCGCCAGTGGCCGTGAAGGTCGACGTGGCGTTGGTAAGCTTGATGTTGCCGGTCATGGTTCCGGTGTTCACGAAAGTGAAGGACTTGTCACCGCGGATCACGTAGCTATTACTGTTGGTGATCGTGTTGTTCGATCGGACGCTGGTCCCGGTGTCGTCATCTTCCACCATGATGACAGTCGTCGACGTCCCGGACGCCGTGCCGCTGGTATAGCTGGTATCGCGCTGGTCGACATCGACGTTGCCTTGCAGCGTGCCGGTGTTGGTCAGCGCATGCTTGCCATTGGACAGCCAGATGTTGCCGCGAATAGTGCCGGCGTTGGCGATCTCACTGTTTTCCTGGCCGGTCTGGCTGTTGATGGTCAGGCGGGTGTCGAGGCCCGTGGGAGCGAGCGTCGACTCCGTGCTGAGCAGGTACCAGCGCATGGCCTGGCCGTTGACAGCCAGGATGTCGCCATGGATGGTCGCGCCGCTCATGTTGGCCAATTGCAGTTCGCGAACCTCGCCGCCATTGGAGACCGAACCGATCGCAAAGCCTTTTGAATAATCCGAGCCGCCAGCCGTAGCCCTGTGCTCGATCAGGCCATAGTTGACGATGTTTTTTTCGCCGGCGCGCATGTAAATGGTGCCGGTGTAATCGCCTTGCGTGCGTATCGTGCCGGTTTCGGTATTGAGCACGTTGAGCACTTCGGCTTCTTCCTGGGTGTTGATCGCGTTGACGAGGCCGACGCTGGTCGCCGTGAACTGCATCCCGCTCGAGGTACCGGTCGGATTGCCCGACGCGGTCACGGCAGCCAGGGTGACGGACGGTGTACGTATGGCTTCGATCGTTCCGGAATTGCGCACATCCAGACGCAGCACCGTGCCTCCCTCTTCCAGGCCATACGCCGCGCCGATGCCGGCATGTGACACGCGTATCGTGCCAGTATTGTTGACGAGGTAATTGCCCGCCACCGAGGTGCGGATGCCATAGATTGATTGCGCATAGGGCGTACCGCTGCCCGTAGTCGCCGTCGTCGTGCTGAGTTCCGACGCTTGCACGCGGCTGGCGATCAGGCCCGCGTTGTTGATCACGTTGTGATAGAACGTGCTGTCACCAAAGACGTCCTTGTCCGTGCCGGTCCAGGTGCGCGTGGTGCCCTCACCGTAATTCGACACCACCGAGTACACCATCGCGTCGGTACCCGATCCGGCAAAGTTGGCACCCAGCGGGGTCCTCAGGGTTACGGTCTTGTTGGCTACATCGACCGAGCCGATCACATAGGCCGTCGCCGGGGCAAAGTCGCCGCCATCGCTCAACAGCCAGCGGCCCACCACCAGGCTCTGGCCGACCCAGGTCGCGGCCGGCGCGGCCGTCAGCGACACGGTGACGGCGCCAGCGGTCGGCAACGAGGTGCTCAGGAAGGTCGTGCTGGCCGAAGCATTGATGGTGGATGCGCCCATCGTGACGGCCGTTCTTGCATTCGCCACGTTCCTGTAGTTGGCGACGGTGGCGCCGGAATCCACTGTCAGTGTCCGGCCATGGCCGTCGAACTGCATCAGGATATTTGCCGTCGTGCCTGCATACGTCGTCGAACCGGCGCTCGTGGCATCTACATAGGTCGTGCTGTCGCTGGCCGTCACATTGGCCGTCGAACCACCGGTGTTATTGCAAAGGATGGAAGGACTCGACGACGTGGTGGAAAACGTGCCGGCACAGACCGCGAAGGACACGTGGTGTACGAACAAGGCTGGCAATGCGGCCGCCAGTGCGACGGTCAGGGGACGAGGGGAAATCCTGGTTGCAGGGTGACGCTGGTTCATGATGCTTTCTCAGGCAATACGAGGCCATCCATCCGCCACCGGCGGATAGTTCGGAACGATGAGTTGGGGGCTGGAACGTCAGGCTTGGACTGACGGTGGTGCAAAGAGGATGGTCAAGTGCAGTCTCCGGATGATTACTTTTTATCGATGGTCATCAGCAATAAAAATGCTCTGACAATCAGGCACCCAAAGATAAGGATCTGCACGCACCGGGTATACGGTGATTTTTCACAGGCGCAAGCTATTTTCCTGACGAATTCCTGAATTAAAAGTTCAGCTTTTTTGGCGACAAACGCCGACGGTGGCGCGCTTATGAAAATTCACTCTATGCATAATCACGCGACCGCGCCTATGCTTCGCCGTCACTGTGTCATTTTCAGCAGTGTGTTTCTCTCTGTAAGGTCATCCCTTGTTTGATGGCGACCGGCAGGTCGCCATTTTTTTTGCAGCCAGCCACGCGTGGCGAGCCATGACCTCGTCGATTTTTTCGCGGTATAGTTGACGCGCGTCCTGACCTATCTCCGCTGATTTCTCGTCATGCCCCATTCCGCTCCGCCGATCACACTGATGCTGGTTGACGACCATGCGGTCGTGCGCGCAGGCTACAAGCGCTACCTTGAGCTGGATCAGCGGCTGTCCGTGGTGGAAGAAGCATCCACCGGCGAAGAGGCTTATGAGCGCCTGAGGGCGCGCGAAGTGGATGTGGTGGTGATGGATTTGTCGATGCCGGGTCAGGGCGGCTTCGAATCTCTGCGCCGCATCCTTGGCCGATTCCCGGAACAGAAAGTGCTGATCTTCTCGATGCACGAGAATGTGTCAGTCGCACGCCAGGCGCTGCAGCTGGGTGCCAAGGGCTACCTGACCAAGAGCATGCAGCCGGACGAGATCGTGGCCGCCATCCATGCGGTGATCGCAGGCCAGCAACCGATGGCGCCGTCGCTCGATCTCGGTAGCGTGGCCGGGGCCACGAATGCGGCACTGGCCGACCTGCTGCCGCGCGAATTCGAAGTGCTGACGCTGCTGGCGCAAGGCCACAACGTCGACGAGATTGCCACTCGGCTGCACATCAGCGAGCGCACGGCATCCAACTATGCAACAACGGTGCGCAAGAAGCTTGGCGTATCGTCCATTTATGAATTGCGCAAATACGCCGAGAAGCACGGCCTGCTGGCCGAGCCGCCTTCGATCGGCCCGTCGACGCCCTGAACCTTACAGCGGAAAGCTCGCTCGCAGCGCGAGGCCAGTCGGCTCGACCGGCAGCAACTGCAACGTGCCCTGATTGGCCAACACGCGCTCGCGTATGCCGGCCATGCCGATGCCGTCGGACAGCACCCCTCCCCTGCAGACGCCGGATAAGCCGATGCCGTTGTCGGCCACGATCAGCTGTAACGACGCCGCCGCTGCATCAAAAGTGAGCGAAATCTCGACCTTGCCGGCCTTTGCGTGGCGCATCACATTGGTCAGCGCTTCCTGCGCGATCCGATAGACTGCCACCGCCAGTCGTGGCGGTATCGCGGCATCGCCCAGCGACACCGCCAAACGGCAATCCAGCGCAGCGTCGCCGCGCTCCTGCCTTTGCCTGACGAGGTCGCGCAGCGCCTGCTCCAACGCAATGTCGTGTTCTTCGTCGCTCAGCAACCCGTAAGGCCGCAATTGCGCCAGCAAGCCCCGCAATTGCGACAGGATGCTGCCGCTGTTCTCGTACATCGCCTTCGCGCAGGCCTCAAGCGCCGGCTGGCCAGCCGATTGCCTGAGCATGAATGATGCATCGACTTGTATCGCCGTCAGCAACTGGCCGAATTCATCGTGCAATTCGTGCGCCAGCCGGCGGCGCTCTTCTTCCTGCACATCCTGCAGCCGGTGCAACAGTTCCCGCTGTTTGGCGATCTGCTCGTTCAGGGCCTCCGACAAATGGTTCAGCGATTGCGCGATCTGGTTCAGCTCGCGCGTGCTGCTGCTCGAAATGCGCGCCGCATAATCGCCGGCCTCGATGCGGGCGATGCCCTGCAGGATGCCGGACAGCGGCGCCAGTGCATGGCGCACGCTGATCCACAGCACGGCAATCAGCGCCAGCGTGATGGCGCCGAACAGACCTGACTGAAGCAAGGCCGCCATCACCGCTTCGCCGCTTTCGGCCTGCGGCGCCGACTCCAGCGCGACGGCGAGCCGCTGGCCATCGGGACGGACGATGCCCAGCATATAGGTCGGCATCGGCTGGTCGGACAGCATCCAGCGCTGCAGCCAGTTCGGCGCATGCGTCGCCGCGTCTTCGCTTGCATGCGGCGGCCGCGTCAGGCGACGGCCATCGGCGTCGATCAGGGCCACATGGAAATTGCGCAGGGTGTCGCCGTCGTTCATCGCATTGATCGCGTCCGCCTGGCGCGCCACCGGCGCACCTTCCTGCAATGCAGACAGGATCGCCACCAGCTGCCCGATGCGCTGGCTGCTGTCGATTTCATCAGCCATGTTGCGCTTGGCCGCAGCCAGCGTGATCGCAATCGCCAGCACCATCATGACGGCACCGACGACCAGCAGCCGCAGCAGCAATCGCGTGACCAGTTGCATTTTCATCCTCCTGCCCGGCACGCAAGCCGCGGGCGCGGCGGCCTCCTGATGCGTGAACCGGTTCGGGCAACGCGCCTGCACAAGCAGGTAATTGCCGATCGTTAATTGAAGCGGCGATTATAGGGTGCGCTCGCAATTCGCTTGCCCGTCCCCCGACGGGCCGCCTTAGAATGAATGGCAAGGAGCGTCCATTACCCGACGATCATGCCGTGCTGCCCTACCTCCGCGAGACCCTGATCTTCCTCGCGCTTGCAGGCGTGCTGATGCCCGTGCTGCAGCGCTATCGCGTCAATCCCATCCTCGGCTTCCTTGCAGTCGGCGTGGTGCTGGGTCCGTTCGGCTTGCCGCTGTGGGCAGGCCACCTGCCGTGGCTGGCGAATTTCACTTTCCTGCGGGTCGAGGGGGTGATTGCGCTTGGCGAGCTCGGCGTGCTGTTCCTGATGTTCACCCTGGGACTCGAACTGTCGGCCGAACGCCTGTGGGCCTTGCGTCGCTGGGTGTTCGGCGCCGGCCTCGCGCAAGTGCTGCTGTCGGCCTTGCTGATCGGCGCCGTCGCCACCGCCTTCGGCAATTCGATGCCGACGGCCATCGTGCTCGGCATGGTGCTGGCATTGTCGTCGACTGCCGTCGTGATGCAACTGATGACGGAGCATCAGCTGCTCGACCGGCCGCTCGGGCAGGCAAGCTTTTCCATCCTGATGCTGCAAGACCTGGCCGTCGTGCCCATCCTGCTGCTGACCGGACTGCTGGCGCGCGGCAATGTCGACCGCCTGCTTCCCTTGCTGGCCGACGTGCTGTTCAAGTCGGCCGCTGTGGTGCTGCTGATTTACCTGCTGGGCCGCCGCGTGATCCGGCCCTTGTTCAAGGCGCTGTCGCATCACCATCATCCGGCCACGTTCGTCGCGTTGATTTTGTTGTCGACCTTGGGTATCGCCGGACTGACGCAGTATGCAGGCTTGTCGATGGCACTCGGCGCCTTCCTCGCCGGCCTGTTGCTGGCCGAGACGGAATACCGGCACGAGGTCGAGGTGACGATCGATCCGTTCAAGAGTTTGCTGCTGAGCCTGTTCTTCATGTCGGTCGGCATGCAGACGGACTTGCGCACCCTGCTGGCCGCGCCGCTGCTGTTGCCGCTGTCGGTCGCCGGGCTGTTCATGATCAAGGCTGCGGTGCAGGCGCTGGTGCTGCGGGCCGGGCACTTTTCCTGGGGCGCGGCGGTGCAGGGCGGGCTGATGATGGGCCAGGGCGGCGAATTCGCCTTCATCGTCACCGGTTATGCGATGACGTCGCATTTGTTCAGCCCGGCGCTGTCGCAATTCGTGCTGCTGGTGGTCGGCCTGTCGATGTTCGCCACGCCGATGGTCTGGCGTGCCGGGCATCAGTTCGCAGTGTGGTGGGATCATCATCACCCGCCGGCCGCGGCACCGCTCGAGGATGCGCAACCGGCGCCCTTGGCCGGCCATGTGATCATCGTCGGCTTCGGCCGCATGGGCCAGCTGCTGGCCAAAATCCTGGCCGACCAGGGCGTGCGCTACGTCGCCATCGACATCGACATGCACCGGTCGACCAACCGGCACCCGTTGGGCGAGCCGGTGTATTACGGCGACGTCAGCCGGCCTGAACTGCTGCATCGCGTGCACGCGAGCAAGGCGGCCGCCATCGTGCTGACGATGGACCATGCCGATGCGGCTTTGCATGCGGCCAGCGCGATACGGCGCGAGTTCGCCGACATCCAGCTGCTGGCGCGCGCGCATGACGAAGGGCATGCGCATGCGCTGCGCGAGGCCGGGGCCAACCTGGTGATGCCGGAAGCGCTGGAAGCCGGGCTGCAGTTGTCCTCGTTCGTGCTCCATTCGATCGGCATCGATGGCGAGCGGGCGGCGCAGGCGATCCGGGTCGAGCGCAATGCACGGCTGACGGCGGTGCGGCGGGGGCCCGTCGATTGACGGCGCATCACTGGCCGGCAGCAGCCAGCAATGCCGAATGGCGTACCAGCGTCACGCCACTGCGCGCGCAATCGTCAAGGAAAGCTTCGCCGGACAGATAGGCGTATTCGACCGCGCGTGCCGGCGCGATCGGATCCGACGCATCCGGCGCCTCACGATTCGTCAGGCCAGGATGGCACATGATCAGCGTGCCGTCGGGCGACTCGCGCAGCCAGCGCTTTATCCGGCCTTCGAAGCCGTCGTCGGGCTGCAATGAGTACAAACCGCCAAAGGCCGGCGTGGTGCGCAAGCCATGCGATTCAGCCAGCGCGCCGAAGCCGCGCGTCGATGCGCGCAGTACGAACGCCTTGAATGCGGCATCGTCGCCCGTCAGTCGCTCGGGTACGCGCAGCCAGGGACGCACCGTTTGTCCCTGCCAGCACTGGTCGATGATTTCCATCACGGCATCGCGCACCACCGGAAACGCATGGACGTGCTGGTGGCCGTCGAGGTAATCGGGCAGGCGATCGTAGTGCCGCACGAAGGCTTCGACCTGGCGCAGGAAGCTGTCGCGCACCTCATGCTTCGACGCCAGCCGCAAGGTGCAGGAGAGCAGCCAGTGCGGCAAGGGCCGGGCAAGGATGGCGCCCTCAAAGGGATGGGTCAGGTTCAGGTGCAAGCCGACATCGGCCTGCGGATTCGTCGAGGACAGCAGCGCTTTCAGTCTGGCTGCGCCCTCGGCCCAGACAGGCCCTTCGGACAATACCGAGGTCGCCTGCAAGCGTCCGCTGGCCAGCAACGACAGGACCCCCGCATTGATGGCGGCCGACTGGCCAAAATCATCGGCGCACAGGCTGAGCCGACGCTGCACGATGGCTTCGCGTTGCGCGCCAGCGGCCATCAGGCATCACCCGGCGGAACGTCGGCGGCCGGCGCGAAGGCCCACGCGCGCGAACTGACGTAAGTCAGCGCCGCGACCAGCACCAGCACGATGAACAGCGCGACACGGTAGTCCAGCGCAGTAAAGCGCAGCAGCACCGCATACATCAGTTCATTGACGGCAAAGCTGGTGCATGACACGGCAAAGAAGCGCCAGCGCGACTGCGAGGCCGGCGCTTGATTGTCACGGAAGGTAAATCGACGATGCCCGGCCAGGCTGACCTGGAATGCGATCAGGAAAGCGATGACGTTAGCAATCAGCGGCGGCAAGCCCAGCGGCACCAGCACCAGCGCGACACTGGCGAGATGAACGGCCATGGCGCTCAGGCCCACGACGCCGAACCAGAACAGTTCACGCTTCATGAACCCTGGCGGCCCTGGCCGGTTGATCCCTGTTCGCCTTTGCCCGGCGCCGGATTGGCACGGGTGATGCGAGTGACGAAATAGGCCGGGCGCTGCTTGACCTCATTGAAGATGCGGCCGATGTACTCGCCGAGGATGCCGACCGACAGCAGCTGCACGCCGCCCAGGAAGGTGATGGCGACCACCAGCGTCGGCCAGCCGCCAAGGTCGGTGCCGAACAGCAGCGTGTCGATCACGGTGAAGAGCGCATACGCGATCGAGGTCAGCGACACGATGCCGCCGACCACCGTCCACAGCCGCAGCGGCACGTTGGAGAAGGCGGTCAGGCCGGTGGCGGCGAGTCGGAACAAGCTGCCAAAATTAAAACTGCTGGTGCCATGGCGGCGTGCATCAGTGCGCACCGTCATCGGCAGCCGCGTGTAGCCGACCCAGTTGTACAGGCCCTTCATGAAGCGGTTGCGCTCGGGCATGCGCTTCAGGGCATCCAGCACGCAGCGGTCGAGGACGCGGAAATCCTGCGTATTCTCGGGAATCTTGTTGCGCTCGCCGAAGTTCAGCAGCGCATAGAACATATGGGTGAACGCGCGCTTGGCGACGCCTTCATCGTCGCGGTCGGAACGCACCGCAAACACCATGTCATAGCCGCGCCGCCATTGCGACAGGAAGGACGGGATCAGTTCGGGCGGGTGCTGGAAGTCGCAGTCGATCAGCACGGCCACGTCGCCGCGCGCCTCGTCGATGCCGGCCGACAGCGCAATTTCCTTGCCGAAGTTGCGCGACAACTGGACCAGGGTCACCGGCAGGCGGTCGACCACGCCCATCACGCGCTCGACGGTGGCGTCGCGGCTGCCGTCATCGATCACGATCAGTTCGTGCCGCAGGCCCAGCCCGGCAAACAAGGCGTGCAGGGTGTCGAGCATGGGCACGACATTGCCCTCTTCGTTATAGGCCGGCAGCAATACGCTGACCAGCGGGTCGGCCGGGCGTTCGGCCGAACGCGCCTGCAGGGTAAAGGCGGCTTCGGTATCCGTGACGGGGACGGCGGGGGGCAACGGCAGGTCAGTCTTCATCAAAGGAGGTGGTAGGTCGGCCGGCGGCAATGGCCGGGGGCCGCGGATCAAGCCGGGCGCTCGGATAGGGTGCGCCGGCGCAAATCAAGGCGGACTGTATAAGGATGGGCTGGCAGGGTCAAGCAAGCATGTTTGTTATCGCGCCTCGCGCAAATCGGTATTAAGTGCTATACATATATGCATGCGATAACCAATTTTCTTTTGGCACGTCGGCTGGAATGCGTTGAACCGCCGACTTATTACTTCTACAAAATTTAAAAGTTTCTTTGTGTGAACAAGAATTATCCTTGTTTGCAATAGGTGCTTGATGCATATTAGTCCACGTTGCGATATTATATTTTCCTTTAAGAAATTCGCCATTCGAAAGGCATTCCCGTGAGCAAACGCAGCCGTCCCGCCGACATCTACCTGCGCTTCCTGCAGTTGGCCGAAGCACTCAGGGGCATGCCGTCCCTGCCGCCGCTGGAGCCGTTGGAAGAACGCATCCTCGAACTGATCGCCAACGCCCGCCAAAACCAGGAGCGCCTGTCGGTCAAAGACCTGATGGGAAAGCGTGAACTGGGCTCGCCGGCGATGTTGCACGGCCGCCTGAAATCGATGCGTGAAAAAGGCTGGATCCTGCTGGCTGACACCGAAGATGCCCGTCGCAAGCAGCTGGAGCTGACCCAGGCTGCGCTGATCCATTTCGACAAGCTGTCGAAATGCCTGCTTCAGGCCGTCAAGAAATCCGCCTGACGCGACGGCGATCCGGGCTGCGGCCCGCCTGCACGACCCTGCGCCCTTCTGTCGAAGGGCGTTTGTTTTTGTGCCCCTGACACGACTGCGCGCGGACATCCTACGCCACTTCATGCGGACAAGCAGTTCTTGCCCCTACCCGTCCCGCCTGCGGGCGTCCGCTAGAACAGCTCGATCTCGCCCGCGACCGGGGTTGCCTGCAAAGTCTTCGAGTACTGCTGTTCGACCTGCACCAGCTTGCTGTCGGCCGCTTCCAGTTTTTTGACCAATACCTTGCCGGTGCGCGGGAAGTACGCAACCTTGCGCGGATGGATGTCGTTCAGGTCCGCTGCCGCCACCGGTATTTTTTCGGCGCGCAGGTATTCCCTGACAAAGGCTGCATTGCGCTCGCCTACGTTCAGCGCCTGCATGCCGGACAGCACGCGGCCGCCGCCAAACACCTTGGCCTCGAGGTTGGCTCGCTGTGCCCCAGCCTTCAACAACTGGTTGATCAGGATTTCCATCGCCTGCGTGCCATAGCGCATCGAGGCCGACGCCGGACCGTCGGTGTCGCCACCGCTGGGCAGCATGAAGTGGTTCATGCCGCCGATGCCGGTCAGCCGGTCGCGCACGCAAGCCGACACGCAGGAGCCCAGCACCGTCAGGATCGCCATGTCGGCCGTCGTGAAGTAGTACTCGCCCGGTAGCACTCGCGCCGCCATGCACTTGAAGTGGCGATCGAAGTAGACGTGCTTTGCGAAATGTTCGTCACCGGCGCTCATCGATGGCCCAGCAATTCATACACGGTCTTGCCGCGCAGCCGGAGCGCATCCGACACATACAGGAAGTTTTCGGAATGGCCGGCAAACAGCAGTGCGTCGGACTTCATCAGGTTGACGAAGCGCGACAGGATCTGGCGCTGGGTCGGCTTGTCGAAATAGATCATCACGTTGCGACAAAAAATGACGTCGAACGGCGGCTTCAGCGACCAGTCCTGCCCCAGCAGGTTCAGCTGTCGGAAATCGATCAGCTTGCGCAGCTCGGGCCGCACCCGCACCAGCCCGTCCTGGCTGCCCTTGCCCTTCATGAAGTACTTGCGCAACTGCTCGGTCGCCAGCGAACGCACGCGCTCGGCCGGATAGATGCCCTGCGCGGCAGTGTCGAGCACGTCGGTGTCGATGTCGGTCGCCGTAATGCTGACCGGCGGCGTCAGCGTGCCATAGGCTTCGCACAGGGTCATCGCGATCGAATACGGTTCTTCGCCGGTCGAACTGGCCGAGCACCAGACCGACAGGCTGGCGTGCTTGCGCGCGTGTTCGGCGAGGATAGGGAAATGGTGCGGCTCGCGGAAGAACGAGGTCAGGTTGGTGGTCAGCGCATTGGTGAAGGCTTGCCACTCGCCTTGCAGCGCATTGCGCTCGAGCTGGTCGAGGTAGTCATTGAACGAGGCCAGGCCAGTCGCGCGCAGGCGACGCGCGAGGCGGCTGTACACCATCTCCTGCTTGCCTTCGGCCAGCGCAATGCCGGCGCAGTCGCGGATCATGGCCCGCACCCGCTCGAAGTCCTTGACGGTGAAATCGAATTCCTTGACTCGTTCCTGGGGGCTGGCTGTCAGGTCGCGCATGGTCGGGGCTGCCGGGTCGGGTGCGGCGTGGGTGGATGCATACAGCGTCACATCAGACCATGGCTTGTCAAAATTTCAGGCGATGAATAAAGGGGGGGAACCCCTGCTTTTCCGGCCGGTCAGATGAATCTTTCTATGGAGAATTGCATGTGGATGAAAAGATCAGCCACCGGCGGACGGCAGGGAAAGCTGCACGTACACGGAGGGCAAATAGTTGCTTCGCCGACATGTCTTGTTGCCATTAGTTGCGAATTGTCAATAAGGGCGGTGGCGTCTCGCGGTGAAGTGGCATTGTGAAAACTTTGAGCGTCCTCAAGATCGATCGGTCTTCGACGCAAGAAACCATGGAAGATCACCCTCGCATGCTGGAAGAAACCTGGCTGGCCAACCTGATTCAGGAATCAGGGAACGAGATTTTCATCATCGATGCCAGTTCACTTGCCGTGCTTGAAGCCAGCGAAGCGGTGCGCCGCAACCTGCAGTTTTCAGCCGGCGAGCTGGCAACGATGAGCGCACCGCAGATCATGCGCGACCTGACCGATGAACAGCTGCACCAGTTCGTCGGCCGCCTGCGCGCCGGTGGCGAACCGGAGATCACGACCCATACTTCGCAGATGCGGCGTGATGGCAGCCTGTACGACGTCACGTTACGGCTGTCGTATGCGCAGCTGCAGGACGTGTCGGCGCTGATTGCGGTCAGCGTCGCGCCGCGCGCCGAGCGCGCCACCGTCAGCCGTGAAGAACGATTCGCGCAGATCGAGGCCCATGTGCCCGGATTGCTGTTCCAGATGCGGCGTGGCCCGACGGGCCTGCTGCAATTCAGCTTCCTGTCGCAGGCTTGCCATGACTTGCTCGGCCAGCCGGCCGAGGCGCTGTATGCGAACCCGGCCCGCTTCCTGGCGCTGATCGCTGAAGAAGACCGCAGCAGCTGGGCGGCCGCCTTGCGCGAATCGGCGGCCTCGCTGTCGGTGCTGAACTGGGAAGGCCGGGTCTGGATCGAGGCCTGGCAAGACACCAAATGGATCAACTTGCGCGCCACGCCGCGCGATGAAGGCGAGGACGGCATACAGTGGACCGGCCTGATGACCAACATCTCGCAAGGCCGGAAGCTGCAGGAAGAGATCCGCGAGTCGCGCCGCCAGCTGGCGGAGTTGTCGGCGCATGTCGAACAGGTAAAGGAACAGGAAAGGGAGCGCATCGAGCGCGACCTGCACGACGACCTCGGCGGCAACCTGTCGGCGCTGAAGATGATGCTCGAGCACGTCTGGAAGCAGGTGCCGTCCACGCCCTACCTCGCCGAGCGCCGCGACTACCTGAATGAATTGCTCGACCGTTCGATCGAGTCCATCCACCGCATCTCGGCCGACCTGCGTCCCGGCATCCTCGACGCCGGCCTCGTCGCCGCACTCGAATGGCTGGCGCAGGAGCAGGAAGAACAGACCGGCCTGCCCTACCGCTTCAGCTGCAACGAAGCCGACATCGAGCTCGATCCCAAGGTCGCGACCTCGCTGTTCCGGGTCGCGCAGGAAGCCTGCAACAACATCCGCAAGCATGCGCAAGCCAGTTGCGTGGACATGCGCCTGTTCAATGATGGTCAGGAGCTGCTGATGGAAATCATCGACAACGGCCTCGGCATGGAAGGCACGCGCCGCGACAGCCCGCGCTCGTTCGGCCTGCGCGGCATGGCCGAGCGCATGACCATGCTGGGCGGCGAATTCTCGGTGGCGTCGATGCCGGACAAGGGCACCATCGTCACCGCGCGCCTGCCGCTGGAACTCGGCCGGACAACCGCGGGGCAATGATGCTGCACGCCAGTCCCTCCGGCAGAGGCGCAGGCGCACCAATCGGGCCCGGATCACGCGGCATCCGGGTCTTGATCGCGGATGACCATGCGATCGTGCGCGAAGGCCTCAAGCAGATCATCGGCGACAGCGGCCTCATCACCGTTGCCGGCGAGGCCGAGAATGCGCAACAGGCGATACAGAAGGTGCGCGAAGGCGGCTTTGACGTGCTGCTGCTCGATATCTCCATGCCTGATCGGAATGGCATCGACGTGCTCAAGCAAGTGAAGAAGGAATTGCCGGGCCTGCCGGTACTGATGCTGACCATGCACCGCGAAGACCAGTATGCGATCCGCGCAATGAAGGCCGGCGCCTCCGGCTACCTGACCAAGCAAAGCGCGCCGTCCGAACTGGTGAATGCCTTGCAACTCGTCGCCAACGGCCGCAAGTACATCACACCGTCGCTGGCCGAGGAAATGGCCAACCAGATCGGCGACGATCCCGGCAAGCCGCTGCACGAGACCCTGTCCGATCGCGAATACCAGACACTGATCATGATCGCGTCCGGCAAGACCGTGACCGAGATTGCTGTCGAATTGTCATTGTCGGTCAAGACCATCAGCATGTATCGCGCGCGCCTGCTGCAAAAAATGCGGCTGCGCCATAACGCCGAACTGACTCACTATGCGATGCGCCACAAGCTGGTGCCTGGCATGGCCGAATGAAGATTGACGCTATTGCATCCCTGCTTTCATCCCGCATCTCCGCCGCCGCCCCGAGGGCGGCTTTTTTTTTTGATGATGGGTTCAAGCGACGCTAAACAAATCGCTCTCCCCGCCCGTAACCCAAAACAACAGCGTTGAACAGCCATCAGGCGACAAACCCCCAACGTTGAATGTGGCCAGAAATGCTGGCCGGATCTACGGACCACCCAAGGAGAGCATCATGCCCGCAGTCATCAACACCAACCTCGCATCCCTGAACACCCAGCGTAACCTGACGATGTCGCAGGCATCGCTGTCGACCTCGCTGCAGCGCTTGTCCTCCGGCCTGCGCGTCAACAGCGCGAAGGACGATGCCGCCGGCCTCGCCATCGCTGAGCGCATGAACGCCCAGGTCAAGGGCCTGAACGTCGCGATCCGCAACGCCAACGACGCAATCTCGCTGTCGCAGACCGCTGAAGGCGCGCTCGGCAAAGTCGGCGAGAACCTGCAGCGCATGCGTGAACTGGCAGTGCAGGCAGCCAACGGCACCAACAGCACGGCCGACCGCACCACGCTCGACCAGGAATACACCGCGCTGGCTGGTGAAGTGACGCGTGTACTGGAAAGCACCAAGTTTAACGGTCTGTCGCTGCTCAACAGCGCCGTGCCGGCCGGTGGCTTCGACTTCCAGGTCGGCGCCAACAACAACGCCAATGAAAAGATCAATATCGCCGTCACCGACATCACCGCCGGCGCAGGTATCGCTGCCGTCACCGGCGCCGGCGCATCGGCCAGCATCGCCGACGGCACCGGGGCGCTGGCCCTGGCCGCGATGGATGCGCTGTCGACCGCGATCGATGAAGTCTCGACCGCACGTGCCAAGTTCGGTGCTGCACAAAACCGCTTCGAGGCTGTGATCGCCAACCTGCAGATCGCCTCTGAGAACCAGTCCGCATCGCGCAGCCGCATCATGGACGCCGACTTCGCCGCAGAAACCGCGAACCTGACCCGCGGCCAGATCCTGCAGCAGGCCGGTACCGCGATGCTTGCCCAGGCGAACTCGCTGCCCAACGGCGTGATGGCCCTGCTGCGCGGCTAAGGCCACGCCGACAACTGAGCACCTCCCTGAGGACACCCCGGTTGCGGCGCAAGCTGTGACCGGGGCATTTGCCCAAGACTTAGGACTTACGCATCGAGGATCCCATGAGACTTCCTGCGATCTCACCCACACCGGCCGTTGTCGATACGGCCATGGCCGTTCCGGCAACGGCCGTGCAGCACGCCGCCCCGGCCGCCGGCACCGCCGCCGCCCGGCCCGCAGCCGAGGCTGCTCATGCCGTCGATCCGAATGCCCTGCGTGAGCTGGTCGACAAGCTCACCCAGACCATAGGCACCACCGGCCAGCAAGTGCAGTTCAGCGTCGACCATGACACCCACCAGACCGTGCTGCGCGTGACAGACGCCGAATCAGGGGCAGTTTTACGCCAGATTCCCGGGGATGAAGCGCTGTCGATGGCGCGCATACTCGACCGCATGCAAGGCATATTGATCAGGCAGAAAGCGTAGTCGGGGAGGACGCCATGGGCATCACTGCATCAGGCCTGGGCTCCGGCCTGGATATCAACAGCCTGGTGTCACAACTGGTCTCGTCGGAATCAAAGCCGCTGAGCCTGCTGAAGACCCAGGAAAAGACAGTCAACGCGAAAATTTCCGCGTATGGCCAGCTCACGTCCGCGCTGTCGACGCTGCAGAACAGCCTCAAGGGCTTGTCGGCCACGGGACTGGCCGCATGCTCGGCCGCGAGTTCGGCAGCCAGTGTCACAGCCAGCGCCGGCAGCGGCGCGGTGCCCGGCAATTACGCGATCGTCGTCTCGCAACTGGCGCAGTCGCACAAGCTGATCTCGCCCGGGCAGGCCAGCGCGACCGCATCGCTCGGTGCCGGCACGCTGTCGATCGCGGTGGCCGGCGGCGCGCCGGTGATGCTGTCGCCGGCGACCAATTCGCTCAACGACATTCGCGATGCCATCAATGCGTCGGGACTGGCGGTCACGGCAAGCATCATCTCCGACGGCAGCGCCAACGGGCAGCGGCTGGTCGTCAGCGGCAAGGACAGCGGCGCGGCCAATGCCATCACGCTGGCCGGCACCGGGGCGCTGGCGTCATTCAGCTATGACCCCGCTGCGCCGGTCAGCTTCGGCTATGACGGCTCGGGCAATCCGCCGACCGTCATGAGCCAGACCCAGGCGGCGCAGGATGCACAACTGACCATCGATGGCGTGAAGGTCACCTCGCCCACCAATACGGTGGCCGGCGCCATCGGCGGCGTCACGCTCAAGCTCACGCAGGCCGCCAACACGCCCGTGACCGTCACCGTCGATCGCGATGCGTCGACCACCAAGGCGTCGGTGAATGCCTTCGTGAAGGCATGGAACGACCTGAAGTCGCTGGTCGGCACGCAGACCGCGTGGAACGACACCACCAAGACCGGGGCCGTGCTGCATGGCGACTCCAGTCCGGCGTCGGCCATCTCGCAATTGCGCAGCACGATGTCGAAGGCCGTCGCCGGTGCCGGCAGCTTCAGCATCCTGTCCGACCTCGGCATCAGCTTCCAGAAGGATGGCACGCTGGCCGTCAGTGACGCCAAGCTGCAATCGGCGATCGACAATCATCCGTCGGACCTGGTGGCGCTGTTCGCCGGCAGCGATGGTGTCAGCGCGCGCGTCGGTAACCTGCTGACCAACATGCTGGGCGACGGCGGGCTGGTCAATGCGCGCACCACCGGCCTCAATGCCAGCCTGCGCGACCTTGGTCGGCGCGAGAACAGCGAACAGGCGCGGCTCGACGCGATCGAGCGCCGCTACCGCGCGCAATTCACGCGGCTCGATGCGGCGCTGTCGAGCATGCAAAACACCAGCAATTACCTGAGCCAGCAACTCGCGTCCATCGCGAAGAACAGTTGAGGAGATTTGATTCATGTTCGGCACATCACGACCCGGCGCCGCCGCCTACCGCCAAGTTAGCGTGGACTCCGATGCCCTCGGATCCAATTCGCACCAGTTGGTGCTGATGTTGTATGACGGTGCACTGCAGGCGATCGCCGCCGCGCGCACGCAGCTGCTGGCGGCCGACATCGAAGGCAAGGGCAATTCGATTGCCCGCGCCATCGAGATCGTCGGCAGCGGCCTGTCGGCCAGCCTCGACCTCGCCGCCGGCGGCGAGATCGCGGCCAACCTCGCGTCCTTGTACGACTACATCGTCCGCCTGCTGGTCGGCGCCAATATTGCGAACGACCAGCACAAGCTGGACGAGGCCGCCACCCTGCTGGGACAGATGCGCGTCACCTGGATCGCGATCGGCAAACCAGCCAATGGAGTACCCGCATGACTGAAGCACCTGTCGAGCGCGACATCGTCGCGCTGTATAAAGAAATCGAGCGCCTGACCGGCGGCATGCTGTCGGCCGCCCATGAACAGGACTGGGATCGCCTGATCGCGCTCGAAGCCGGATGCGCGAGCTGCATCGATTCCATCAAGGGCTGCAATGTGCCGGGCATGCTGAGCGAAGAAGCGCGGCAGCAAAAGGTATCGCTGCTCAAGTCCATCCTCGCCAATGATCGCGAGATCAGGAAGCTGGCCGACCCGTGGATGCAGCGCATCTCGCACCTGCTCGAAAGCGCCAATACCGAGTCCCGTGTGCGCAGCAGCTACGGCAGCCACGGCGGCAATGGTGGCTAAGTGATGGATGTCGGCAAGGAGATCGGCGGCACGGCGGCCGTGAGCGCGGTGCGGCTCATCGCTGCGCCGGATCCGATCGGCTTGCTGACGCCCAAGGGCGAACTCGGCGCCGCCGATAGCACACGCCCATCGTTATTGCGTGCGCCAACGACGAGCACCCCCTCGTCCATCCCCGTGCCACCCACGGTGGCAGAATTGAGCAAGGGTGCGCAACTGCTGTTGAGTGTGCTGAATGCGGGATCGCAGCCAGGACCGGCCTTGCCTGCACCACAGCCTTTGCTGCCTGCGCCGCCATCGGGCGCGCTTGCCGGTGAAGCGGCAACGGCCGAAGCCAGGCTTGCCGCTGCGGCCGTCGGCGCAGCCGCCGCTGCCTCGGACACCAACGGCGCGACCACCATCGCCCGTGCGCTGCAGGCGGGTCTGGAGAGCAGCGGGCTGTTCTATGAATCGCACCTCGCCGATTGGGTCGCCGGACAGCGCAGCCTCGAATCGATACGCGCAGAGCCGCAAGCGTCGCTGCCCAGTAGAACATCAGAGTCGGGTTCCCGCGCCGGCGCCGGCAATGCCGCCCATGCCGCCACGAATGCTTCGTCGACTGCCGCAACCAATGGCGCAGGCATGACATCTGCGAGTACCGCGACCAACACGGTAACGAGCGCCGGCGTCAGCACGATCGCCGATGCGGCATCATCCAATGCACCTACGCTCAATACCATCGTCAATGCACAGCTCGACGTCATCGACAGCGGCCAGCTGCACTGGCGCGGTGAGCTCTGGCCCGGCATGCCGGCCGAGCTTTGGCTGCAACGTGATGTGCTGGACAAGGATGCCACCCGCGACCAGCAGCGACAAGGAGGCGGCGAAGATGAACAGGCAGGCAAGCGCTGGCAGGCGCGGCTGGTCACTACCCTGCCTTCGCTCGGCAAGGTCAGCACGCACTTCACATTGCAGGGCGAACGGCTGGCACTGAATCTCGCATGTGCGCAACCAGCAACAGCGGCCGCCCTCAAGTCGGCATCGGCGCAACTGTCCGGCAGCTTGCAGGCCAGCGGCATACAGCTGCAAGGCTTTACCAGCCATGTCGACGACGCCTGAGCACCAGCGCGCCGCCGTTGCGCTGGCCTACGGATCGGGCGATGGCGCACCACGCGTCGTCGCCCAGGGTCGCGGTTTGGTCGCCGACGAGATCATCCGTGTGGCCCAGGAACATCAGGTTTTCGTACACCAGTCGACCGAACTGGTGGCGCTGCTCATGCAGGTCGACCTCGATCGTGAAATCCCGCCCTCGTTATACCGTGCCATCGCCGAATTGCTGGCCTGGCTGTACCAGCTGGAAAGCGGTTCGCAGAAAAACAACCAGCAGTGAAATCACCCCCCGGTAGTGCAGCAGCTAGTGCATCAGCACTGGCATCCGAATGAACCCTTCCCCCACGACTAAGGACACAGGTAGCACGGGCCTGGCAAGCCTGAATTCGGGGGGAAACCATCATGACCACAAGCGTAGGAACATCATCTGGCGATCCGCTGACTGGCGGCACCGGTAGCGACGTCCTGATTGGCAAGACCGGAGACGACATTCTGGACGGGGGTGCGGGGGCTGACATCCTCCTCGGCGGCGCAGGCAATGACATCATTATTTACGACCAGTTCGACTTAAGGGTCGATGGTGGCACCGGATATGACATCCTGCGATTCATGGGAACGAACCAGACGCTCGACCTCGGCTTGCAAAAAACGGTAATGAATTTCGAGCGTATCGACCTGTTTGGCGGCGGTGGCCATACGCTGACATTTTCTGCTGCAGACGTTCTTCGTACGTCAGATCTTGATTCATTGATGATCCATGGCACGGATAGCAGCCATGTGAATTTCTCTGACAGCGGCTGGACATTTCAGGGCTATGGCAGCGGATTGTCCAAATTTGTCAATGGGTCGGCAATCATCTACATCGACAATCCCGTTTTCGTGACTGGATTTTCGGGCAATGCGACGCTGGCACTGACAAACAGCAGCGCGACTGGCGTCACCGAAGATCTCAGTCCCAATGGCACAGGAAATTTGGTTGCCACCGGATACATTACGGTGTCCGACCCCAACACGGGACAATCTCTACTGACGGATACGATTCAGAGTGTGGGCACGACGATAGGCTCGCTGACACTCGCCCCGGGTGCGCTATCTGGCCTGTCGAATGGCAGCTACACCTACACTATCAGCAATTCAGCAGTCCAGAATCTGGGAGCCACGCAACACCTGAGCGAATCATTCAGGGTCACGAGCGTGGATGGTTCCACGATGACCCTGGTCTTCACGACCCAAGGCGTCAACGATCCGGCGCAGATAGGTGCGCCTGACCATAGCGACGTGACCGAAGACCTCGATCCTGACCTGTTGGGAAATCTCGTCGCCTCCGGCACCATTCCGATCTCGGATGCGGACCAGAATCAAGCAAGCTTCGATCTGCAGAATTTCAACGGCACCGGCGTCTATGGAACGCTGGTGCTGGCAGGTGACGGCCATTACACCTACACGGTCAGCAATGGCAGCATCCAGCGGCTGATAAGCACCGACACCAGGAATGACGTCTTCACGGTCAGTAGTTTTGACGGCACCACCTACCAGATTGAATTTCACGTCCACGGAACAGATGATCCTGCGCTCATCGGTAATCCGACGGTGAGTAGTGTGAGAGAAGACACCAACGTCAATGGCTCCGGCCAGATCGTGGCCGCCGGCACCATTTCGATCACTGATCCGGATGAGAACCAGCGCCATTTTGACCTGCAAGGTTTCAATGGCCAGGGACTTTGGGGCGTGCTGACGCTGGATGCCGACGGAAATTACACCTATACCGTCAACAATGCTGCCATCGACAGCTGGAACAACACCCGCATCGAGACCGATACATTCACCGTCGCCAGCATTGATGGCGTGACCAAGGAAGTGTCATTCACCGTACAGGGCAAGAATGACAAGGCATCCATTGTCGGCGGCAGCTTCGTTGATGCTTTTACCGAAGATCCGGCCAGCCTGAACTCGGATGGAACCTTGCCTTCCAGGCTATACAGCGCGGGCGGAAATTTATTGTTTACCGATGTCGATAACAACCTGTCAAGCGGGTACAGCGTTGACATGCAAGGGCTCAATGGCGCGATTGGCATCCCGGTAGCGTCAATCATCTACAACCCCGACCCCGACTCTCCGCCGAGCGTGCTCTGGACCGTTGTGATCGATGACGCATTGCTGAACAGTCTGAAGTCAGGGGAGGATCTAAGCCAAACGTACCGGATCACGCTCACCGATCCGTCGAATGGTGTAACGACGAAAGATGTCACGGTCGTCATTCATGGCGCTGACGACCCGATCATGGGCGATGGCACCGTCAATAATTTGTCCGGCACTGCCGGCAATGACCTGATGAGCGGACTCGGCGGTAACGACACACTCGCTGGTCTGGCCGGAGATGACACGATTTATGGTGGCGATGGTAATGACACCATCACCGGAGGAGCCGGCACCAACCATCTGATCGGCGGCACCGGCGACGACACATACATCCTGGATGTTGCGGGTGGACTTGAAACATCAACCATCGATGAGGCCGCTGGCGGCGGCACTGACACGCTCAAAGTGAATGCGTCGTTTTCACTGATCTTGCTGTCAACTATTGAAAACCTGTTTGCCGAAGGTACCAACAACAACCTGACACTCACCGGAAATGGCCTGAACAATATTATTCAGGGTGGTGGCGGCGATGATGTTTTAAATGGCGGCGATGGTGACGACCAGTTCTGGGCCGGGGGTGGTGATAACACCATCAACGGTGGAAACGGCAATGACACTTTGTTTGGGACGGGAAACCAGATGTTGAATTTTTCCGGCGGTGCCGGAAACGACACGGTCGACTTGTCTAACACCGAGTTTTATACCGAAGCCCGTGTCACCGGCGGAGCTGGAGCTGATCGATACCTCATGCCAGAAACCAATGGCAATGCCTATCTGATTATTTCTGATTTCGATATCGACAATTCAGATGGCATCGTGGATACGATCGACGTACCTTATTCGACATCGCAAATCATTGTTCAGGTTCGCAGTGTCGATACTTATTTCTTTGGCGTGAATTTCCTTGGGGGGTTCTATGATCTGGGGTATTTCTCGCTCAGTGATGGATCGCACCCGAGCCTGAACGCAGCGCAATTGATCAGCATAGGCTGCATCACCTGATCATTCAATGAACGTTCTGGGGATTTGCAGGCTACACCTGCATATTCATGATTTCATGATACGTACTAACCAGCTTGTTCCTGACCTGCACCGTCGCTTGCAGGGACAGGCTGGCCTTTTGTCTTTCTATCATCACGTCCGACAGGTTGACATTGTCGTCACCCAGCGCGAAGCGTTGTGACAAGTCATCCGCCTTCAGCTGCTGGTCATTCACCGAGTCCAGCATCTTTTTCAGCGAATTCGAGAAGCTGACCTTCGTCGATTCAGTCGTGCCGCCCGCACGTGTGAGTGCCGACAGCCCTGACAATCCGCTAGTGCCACCAACCGCGGCCGAAAACGACGTCGCGGCAGGCGCCGTTCTGGCCGCTGCCGCTTGCAGTTTTGCCGCCATCGCTTCGATGCGTCCGGCGTCGATCGGTCCAAGTTTCATGGGCATGCCTCCGTGGGGCATACCTTAGGCGCACCAGCCTTCCTGCCAATCGTCAAGTAGACGAGGCAAGTCCCTGCTTTTCCGGGCATTGCGCGGCGGTGCAATCCGGACAATCGGCACCAAGCCCGAAACCACACCTGCACGTGCGTGCATCACCCCAGACTTGACCCCGGAGCCTCCCAATGGCGGTAACGACAGATTCCCCCGCAGGATTTAGCCTGCCCTTGCTGATGCAGTCAGCCCATGCGCGATTGCTGCTGATGATGGGCGGCGCCGCCACCATCGTCGCCTTGATGGCCGGCGTCTGGTTCTGGGGACAGAAGCCCGAGTACCGCGTGCTGTTCGCGAATTATTCCGACCGCGACGGCGGTGCCATCGTCGCAGCGCTGCAGCAAATGAACGTGCCCTACCAGGTCGCCGACGGCGGCGGCGCGATCATGGTGCCGGCGCTGCAGGTCCACGAAGTGCGCCTGAAGCTCGCGTCGCAAGGCCTGCCCAAGGGTAGCGGCGTCGGCTTCGAGCTGATGGAAAACCAGAAGCTCGGCATCTCGCAATTCCTCGAACAGGTCAATTTCCAGCGCGCGCTCGAAGGCGAACTTGCGCGCACCATTCAGGCGCTGGCCAATGTGCAGGCCGCGCGCGTGCACCTCGCCATGCCCAAGGCCACTGTCTTCCTGCGCGACCAGCAAAAGCCGACCGCCTCGGTACTGCTGAACCTGCACCCGGGCCGCACGCTGGAAGCGCAGCAAGTCTCGGCCATCGTGCATCTGGTTGCCTCCAGCGTGCCCGAGCTGCCGGTATCGAACGTGACCGTGGTCGACCAGAACGGCAACCTGCTGTCCGACACCAGCAAGCCCAAGGGTGCGAATCAGCTCGACCCGACCCAGCTGAAATACGTCGAAGAGCTGCAACAGTCGATCGCACGCCGCATCGAATCCATCATCACGCCCATCGTCGGCGAGACCAATGTGCGCGCCGAAGTCAGCGCCGAAATCGATTTCTCGACCAGCGAGCAAGCGGCCGAAACCTACAAGCCGAACCAGACGCCCGAAAACACCGTCATCCGCAGCCAGCACCAGTCCGAGACCCAGACCAATGGCGGCGCCGGCGCTTCCGGCGTGCCGGGCGCGCTATCGAACCAGCCGCCGCAGCAGGCGACGGCACCCATCACCAAGCCACAGCCAGGTGCAGCGGGTGCTGCGGGTGCAGCCGGCGCGCCGACCCCGGCCAGCGCAGCAGCTTCCGGCAACCGCAGCAAGGACAGCACCGTCAACTATGAAGTCGACAAGACGCTGAAGATCACGCAACAGCCGATGGGCGGCGTCAAGCGGCTGTCGGTCGCGGTGGTGGTCAACCACAAGCAGGAGACTGGCAAGGATGGCAAGACGAAGTTCCGCGCGCTGACCGACGAAGAAAAGACGGCCATCACCGACCTCGTGAAAGAGGCGATGGGCTACAACAAGGATCGCGGCGACACGCTCAATGTCGTCAACAGCGCGTTTGCGCAGGCGACGCCGGCAGCGATCGAGGACGTGCCGATGTGGAAGCAGCCCGACAACATCGCGCTGGCCAAGGACGCGGGCCGCTACCTGTTGATGGCCGGCGTCATTGCGTGGTTGTACTTCACGCAGCTCAAGCCGCTGCTGGCGCGGATGCGCGAACCGGCACGCGTGCAGGTCGCAGGCCACACCGAACCGATGCTGGGCGAGCCGCATGCACTTCCCTCTGCAGCACACACGGCTGGAAGTTCGCCACGAGTGAACGACCTCGACAACGCACGCCAGATTGCGCGCGACGATCCGCGCATGGTCGCCAATGTGGTCAAGAACTGGGTAGGGGCTGAATGATGATCGAGAGCGGCGTACAAAAAGCAGCCGTATTGATGCTGGCGCTGGGTGAAGACGAAGCGGCCGAGGTGATGAAGTTCCTGACCCCGCGCGAAGTGCAGCAACTGGGCGCGACCATGTCCGGCATGCGCGCGGTGCAGGCCGACGAATTGGGGTCGGTGCTATCGGAATTTCGCAAGCAGACCGAGCAGAACACGTCGCTGGGCGTCGATTCGGACGACTACATCCGCACCGTTTTGACCAAGGCACTGGGCGACGACAAGGCCAGCAGCCTGCTGAACCGCATCCTCGGTGCGCGCGAAGCGTCCGGCATCGAGAGCCTGAAATGGATGGACGGCCAGTCGGTGTCCGAGCTGATCCGCAACGAACACCCGCAGATCATCGCCACCATCCTCGTGCACCTCGAGCGCTATCACGCGTGCGAAGTGCTCGGGTATTTCACCGAACGGCTGCGCAATGACGTGATGCTGCGCATCGCGACGCTTGACGGCGTGCAGCCGGCCGCGCTGCGCGAACTGAACGATGTGCTGACCAAGCTCCTGACCGGCAATGAAGTGCTGAAGAAAAAGCAGATGGGCGGCGTGCGTACCGCGGCCGAGATCATGAACTTCTTTGGCGGCGAGCATGAAGCGTCGGTGATGGATAACCTGAAGAACTTTGACGCCGACATGGCGCAAAAAATCATGGACGAAATGTTCGTCTTCGACAACATCATCGACATCGACGACCGCGGCATCCAGACCATCCTGCGCGAAGTGCCATCCGAGGCCTTGATCATCGCGCTCAAGGGCGCTGGCCAGGAGCTGCGCGAGAAAGTCTTCAAGAACATGTCCGAGCGCGCCGGCGCGATGCTGAAGGAAGACCTCGAAGCCAAGGGCCCGGTGCGCCTGTCCGAGGTCGAGGCGCAGCAGAAGGAAATCCTGTCCATCGTCCGCCGCCTGGCCGACGAGGGCGCGATCCAGCTGGGCGCAAAGGGCGAGGATCCTTATGTCTGAACAAGAGCTCACCGAACTGCTGGCACTGGCCGACAATTCCTTCGCCGTCGCTGCCAGGGCAAACCCGGCGGCGGCAGTGGCGGCAGCGGCCGCCGCTGCCGCCCTGAGCGTCGAGCCTGCTGCCGGCGGCGCCCTGCCCGACACCGACCGCATCACCGATCACCTGAGCACGCTGGTCGCCGATGCCGACATCCCACTGTCGCGACAGACTCCTTGGCAGCGCTACGAGATGGCGTCCTTCGGTGACAACCGCCCGACCGCTGTCGCCCGCGACGCCGCCGAGAAAGCGGCGCGCCTTGCCTTGCAAAAGCAGCTGTCCGAGCAGATCGCCACCAGCCGCGCACAGGCGCGCGACGAGGGCTGCGCCGAAGGCCATGCCGAAGGCTTCGCCGCCGGCCATGCCGAAGGCCTCACGCAGGGGCGCATCGATGCTGTGGGTGAACGCGAACAGCTGCAGGGTTTGCTGTCGGGGTTCACGCAGGAACTGGCGCATGCCAACGAGCTGGTCGCGCAGGATGTGTTGCGACTGGCGCTCGACCTCGCCAAGGCCATGCTCAAGACTGCGCTGCCCGTGCGACCCGACCTGGTCCTGCCCGTGATCGAAGACGCCTTGCGCTACCTGCCGATCGCGCAAGCGCCGCTGCTGCTGCATCTGAACCCGGACGACGCGGCTTTGGTGCAGTCATCGATGGGCACGGGCCTGGCCGCCAATGGCTGGCGCGTCCACGCGGACGCCGCCATGCAGCGTGGCGGCTGTCGCGTCGAGACTGGCAGCAATACGATCGATGCCGAACTCGGCACCCGCTGGCAAAGGCTGGCCGCCGCGCTCGGTGAACCAAATGCCTGGCTCGACGAATGATCCCCTCGCCCGATGATCCCGCGATGAACGCGCCCATGCCCAACGCCCCGCGCTGGCAAGCCTACCTGCGCGACTGCAGCCGTCTGCTCGACATCGCCAATCCCATGCAAATCGCCGGCCGCGTCACACGCGTGTCTGGCCTCGTGATGGAAGCGGCCGGACTGAAGCTGGCGATCGGCAGTGCCTGCCGCGTAATGCTCGACAGCGGCGCCGAGGTCGAGGCCGAAGTCGTCGGCTTCAAGGACGAGCGCCTGTTCCTGATGCCGCAAGGCGAAACCGAAGGCGTGGTTCCCGGCGCGCGCGTGATGCCGCTCGAAGTCGCCGAACTGTTGCCGAAGGCCGGCAGCGTCACGCATCCGCGCCGCCGCAGCGCCGACCGCAGCCGCCACCTGCCGGTGGGAACGCAGCTGCTAGGGCGCGTGGTCGACGGCGCTGGCCGGCCGCTGGATGCGCTCGGCCCCTTGCGTGCAACCGCGTCGGCGTCGCTGAATGCGCGTGCGATCAACCCGCTGGCCCGCGCCCCAATCGACACTACGCTCGATGTCGGTGTACGTGCGATCAATGCCTTGCTGACGGTCGGCCGCGGGCAGCGCATGGGCCTGTTCGCCGGCTCCGGCGTTGGCAAGAGCGTCTTGCTCGGCATGATGGCGCGCTACACCAAAGCCGACGTGATCGTGGTCGGCCTGATCGGCGAGCGCGGTCGCGAAGTGAAGGAATTCATCGAACAGATCCTCGGCCCCGAAGGCCTGGCACGCTCGGCCGTGGTGGCCGCGCCAGCCGATGCGCCGCCGCTGCTGCGATTGCAGGGAGCGGCCTATGCGACGGCGATCGCCGAGCACTTCCGAGACCAGGGCAAGCATGTGCTGCTGATCATGGACTCGCTGACCCGCTACGCGATGGCGCAGCGCGAGATCGCACTGGCGATCGGCGAGCCGCCGGCCACCAAGGGCTATCCGCCTTCGGTGTTCGCCAAATTGCCGGCGCTGGTCGAGCGTGCCGGCAACGGCCGCGTCGGCAGCGGCTCGATCACCGCGTTCTACACGGTGCTGACCGAAGGCGACGACCAGCAAGACCCGATCGCCGACAGCGCGCGCGCGATCCTCGACGGCCACATCGTGCTCAACCGCGCGCTGGCCGAGACAGGTCACTACCCGGCGATCGACATCGAGCAATCGATCAGCCGCGTCATGCACGGCATCACCAGCGCGACCCAGCAGCAACTGGCGCGCCGGCTCAAGCAACTGCTGTCAGCCTGGCAGCGCAATCGCGACCTGGTGGCCGTCGGCGCGTACAAGCGTGGCAGCGATCCGGTGGTCGACGACGCCATCGCCCTCTACCCCGAGATTGCCGCTTTCCTTCAGCAAGACATTGGCGAACAAAGCGGCCAAGCCGAAAGCTTGGCCCGACTTGGCGCTCTGTTCGGGCAATCGGACGCGATGCCCGCTGGCTAAAGTGACATGAATGAAAAATCCCACCGCACTCGAGACCCTCGTGACGCTGACGGCGCAGGAAGCCGAAACCGCCGCCATCAGCCTGGGCAAGGCCATCGCCACCCGTGAGGACGCGCTGCAGCGGCTGAAGATGCTGCAACAGCTGCGCGCCGAATATGCGCAAAAGCTGCAAGGACACATGGAGGCCGGCGTGTCATTTGCCGCCTACCAGAACTTCCAGCGCTTCCTGCTGAAGATCGACGAGGCCATCGCCGGCCAGTCGGCGATCGAAGCCGCCGCCAGCGCGCAGGCCGACCTGTCGCGCCAATTCTGGCAAGCGAAGAAGCGCGAGGGCCAGACCTGGGAATTGCTGGTCGACCGCGCCGACCGCGAAACGCAGCGCAAAGCCGTGAAGCAGGAACGCAAGGCCAACGATGAATTCGCCGCGCGCGCCGCGCTCAAACGCGCTGACACCGAGACTCACTGAGGAATGCCTGCCATGCCGGTCCATCCCGCAAATTCGGCCAATGCCGCCAATGCACTCAATGCCGCCAGCCTGGCCCCGTCCGGCAAAGCCGACGGCGCCCGCGGCCTGCGCGGCGCAGGCCACGAACACGCCAGTGGCGACGATGCACCGCACGCCTTCGGCCACCAGCTGGACACGGCGATGCAGCGCAAGAATGACCACCTGCCGCCAGCCCCCGGCTGCAAGCCGCAGGCAAGCGAGCATCCCCATGCTGCGACCCCGGCCATGCCCGCGCACAAGGCCGACCAGCCTGAAGACGACGAAGCCGCGGCGACCACCGAAGCCGGCCAGCTGGAAGGCGGCTTGCAAGCCTTCGTGAACAGCTTGCCGACGCCCGCCACCGTGCCTGCCATCGCCGCAACGACAGGCACGGCCGCGCAGGGAGCGGCCGATGCCGCCATCGCCGTCGCAGCCACCGATGCCGATGCCGACGCCATCGCTGCACTGGCAGCAGGCGGCAACGATGCCCGTGCCGCCCGTGCGTCCGGACTCGATGACAAACAAACAGCGCGCGCGCGCGGCCATGCCGCTCCCGAGCTGGCCGCGGGTGACGGCGATGCCGGCATTGAAGCCGACGCCGAACACGGCGGCATGCCGAACGCGCACGCGTCATCGCGTTCGCAGGAGATCGCCGCCGCCAGGCTGGCACCGGCGCTTGGCGGATCCGCCCCCGAGGCACAGGCGGGACGCTCGCTCGCTCAGGATGGTTTGACGCTCGAAGCAAGCGCAGGCACCGGCAGCAATGGCGGCAACGGACTCCTGCAGGCAGCCGCAGCGACGGCAGGCATGCCCGGCGCGAATGCAGCGACTGCAGCAAGCAATGCCGCTGCCGCTCAGGCCGGGCATGTCGCTCCGTACATGGGCACGCCACACTGGCCCGACGCCCTCGGCCAGCAAGTGCTATGGATTGCGCAGAACGACCAGCAAGTCGCCAGCCTCACGATGAACCCACCCGACCTCGGCCCGGTGCGCGTGACCCTGACCGTCGCCGACGGCCAGGCCAGCGCCGCCTTCGTGAGCCTGCAACCCGAAGTCCGGCAGGCGATCCAGGATGCGGTGCCGCGCCTGAAAGAGATGTTCGCCGACGCTGGCCTGCAACTGCAGCAAGCAAGCGTCGACAGCGGCGACGCTGGCCGCCATTCCGCCGCGCGCACGCAGCACGGCCATGGCTTCGGTCGCGCCGGGCGCGACGGTGCGGCAGATGCCAGCGATGAATCAGGCAACCTGGTTGACGCCGCTAATGCGCGCACGGCACGCAACATGGCGGCCTCCAGGCTGGTAGACCTGTTCGCCTGAGCGCGAACCTGACCCACGACACACGAGGAAACCATGGCCACAGCTGCAGCAACTGCTCCTGCTCCCGACAGCAATGTCACCGACATCAATGAAGCGCGGCCGAAATCACGTAAAAAGCTGCTGATATTTGGCGTTGCGGGCATGCTGCTGCTGGGCGGCGGCGGTGCCGCGGCCTGGCACTTCCTGAAGCCGGCCGCACCGACCGAGGCGCATGCGGCAGTCAAGCCGCCACCGCCGGCACCGGTCTTCGTCGAGCTCGAAGCCTTCACCGTCAACCTTGCCGGCGACCGCATCCTGCAGGCCGGCATCACGTTGCAAGTGAAAGATGCGAAAGACAGCGAGCAGATCAAGCTCTACATGCCGCAGGTGAAGAATCGCTTGCTGATGGTGCTGTCGGCCAAGGCCATCGACGAGCTGCAATCACCCAATGGCAAGCAGGCGCTGGCGAATGACCTCGCTGCCAGCCTGAAACAACCGTATGCGCCCGACCTGCCGCCGCCGGCCATCAGCGGTGTCTTCCTGACTTCGTTCGTCATCCAGTGAACAAGGTCGCCAGCATCATGCCGGCGCGTGATGCGTCAACCTTTCACAGGCACATTCAAAGACACAGGGTCCCGGTATGCACCGGAACGACGTAGCAAGGGCTATCAGCCCTGGCGGGTCATCCTGGCGCACGCCAGGATCCAGCGGCTTGCCTTCACTTGCCAGTCTTCCACGTCCTTCCCCACGTGAGCTTCTGACAACACCGCGCAGCACCGATTTGCAAGGCTTTCCAGCCTTTGCTCGGCGCTTGCCTCAGGGCTTCCCGCTTCTACACTAGTCTCGACTGTCGCGAACACCTGCCCCTGCTGGTGTCGCCGATGACACCGGAAGCCCGAACCGATGGCCGAGAATTTTTTATCCCAGGAAGAAGTCGATGTGCTGCTGCGCGGCGTGTCCGGCGACGCCGAAGACGCGCCGCAGGACTCGGACACGGCCGGCGTACGACCGTACAACCTCGCCACGCAGGAACGCATCGTGCGCGGCCGCATGCCGACGCTCGAAATCATCAACGAGCGCTTCGCGCGGCTGTTCCGCATCGGCCTGTTCAATTTCCTGCGCCGCACCGCCGAAGTGTCGATCGGCCCGGTGCGCGTGTCGAAGTACAGCGAGTTCATCCGCAACCTGGTGGTGCCGACCAACCTCAATCTCGTGCATTGCAAGCCCTTGCGCGGCACGGCGTTGATGGTGATCGACCCCAACCTCGTGTTCCTGATGATCGACAACCTGTTTGGTGGCGACGGACGCTTCCATACGCGGGTCGAAGGCCGCGACTTCACGCAGACCGAGCAGCGCATCATCCAGCGTGTGCTCGAGATCTGGTTCGACAGCTATCGCAAGTCGTGGGAGCCGGTGCACCCGCTGGAGTTCGAGTACATCCGCTCCGAGATGAACACACAGTTCGCCAACATCGCCACGCCAAATGAAGTGGTGGTGTCGACCACCTTCACCGTCGAGCTCGGCTCGCAATCGGGCGAGATGCATGTCTGCATGCCCTACTCGATGATTGAGCCGATCCGCGACCTTTTGACGTCCAGCCTGCAAGGCGAGACGCTGGAGATGGACCAGCGCTGGATCAAGTTGCTGAAGCAGCAGATCCAGACCGCCGAAGTCGAGCTGGTGGTCGACCTCGGCAACATCCGCATGACGCTGGCCGACGTGATGAAGATGCGCGCCGGCGACGTGATTGCGCTCGACATTCCCGACACGCTGGAAGCCAAGGTGGCCGGCGTGCCGGTCATGCATTGCACGCACGGCCAGCTCAATGGCCAGTACGCGGTCCGTGTGCAGGAATTGCTGCCGGCCGCCCATCAGGAAATCCTGCAAGGAGAAGACCATGACGACCACGCTTGACCCCGAAAACAGCGCCACCGTCGACGACTGGAGCGCGGCACTGGCCGAACAGGCCGCGGCCGAAGGCCCGACCGCGGCCGCCGTCGAGAAAGCGGCCTTCCGCGACTTCACCGCCAGCAGCGGCAGTGTGCAGAAGAACGACATCGATTTCATCCTCGACATCCCGGTGCAGCTGACCGTCGAGCTGGGCCGCACCAAGATCGCGATCAAGAACCTGCTGCAGCTGGCGCAAGGTTCGGTGGTGGAACTCGACGGCCTGGCCGGCGAGCCGATGGACGTGCTGGTCAATGGCTGCCTGATCGCGCAAGGCGAAGTGGTGGTCGTCAATGACAAGTTCGGCATCCGCCTGACGGACATCGTCACGCCGTCCGAGCGCATCCGCAAGCTGAACAAATAAATCTGTCACGCGGCCCGCATGTCAGCGGCGCCTACGCGATTCATAAACATTCGCAAACGAGTGTCCGAAAAAACAAGGTGAAACAATGCTGCAAGTGACTTTCGGCCTGCTGCTGGTGCTGGGCATGATCGCCGGCCTGGCCTGGGCCATTGCCCGCCTCGGCCGCTTGCGGCCGGCATCGAATGCGACGGTTCGTGTGGTCGCTGCTGCGTCCGTTGGCCCGCGCGAACGCGTGGCCGTGGTCGAGGTCGGTGGCCAGTGGCTGGTGCTGGGCGTGGCGCCCGGCAGCGTGAACCTGCTCGACAAGACCACGCCGCAAGCCGCCGGCATGACAAACGTCACCGGCATGGCGGGCGATGCCGCCTCGGGTGCAGTTTCGGGCGCAGCACCGCTGCCGCCCCTGCCGCCCTTCGCCGCATGGCTGCAGCGCGCGCTGAATCGCAAGCAGGACTGACGATGCGCCACCTGATGCGTCCCGTACTGCGCGGCCTGCTCGCCGCTTCCATGCTGATGCCGCTGGCCGCGCTGGCCGAGCCGGGCATCACCGCCTTCAGCACCTCGCCGGCAGCCGGCGGCGGCACCAATTACACGCTGTCGCTGCAAACCCTGCTGTTCATGACGGCGCTCGGCTTCCTGCCTGCGGTGCTGTTGATGATGACCAGCTTCACCCGCATCGTCATCGTGCTGTCGCTGCTGCGGCAGGCGCTGGGCACGCAGCACGCGCCGCCCAACCAGGTGATCATCGGGCTGTCGCTGTTCCTGTCTTTCTTCGTGATGGGGCCGACGCTGGACAAGGTTTACACCGAAGCCTGGCAGCCGCTGCAGGAAAACAAGATCACGATGCAGGTCGCGCTCGACAAGGGTGCGGCGCCGCTGAAGGAATTCATGATGGCGCAGACGCGCGCGTCCGACCTCGCGCTCTATGTGCAACTGTCGGGCAGTCCGGCGCTCGAAGGCCCGGAGCAAGTGCCGCTGCGCCTGCTGGTGCCGGCGTTCATCACGTCGGAGCTGAAGACTGCGTTCCAGATCGGCTTTGCGATCTTCATCCCCTTCCTGATCATCGACATGGTGGTGGCCAGCGTGCTGATGGCGCTGGGCATGATGATGGTGTCGCCCGCCATCGTCGCGCTGCCGTTCAAGCTGATCCTGTTCGTGCTGGTCGACGGCTGGGCCTTGCTGGTCGGATCGCTCGCCCAAAGCTTCGTTACCTGAGGACAGACCATGACGCCCGAAACCGTAATGACCCAGGGCCGGCTGGCCATGGAAACGCTGCTGATGGTGGCTGGACCGCTGTTGCTGGTGGCGCTTGCCATCGGCCTCGTGGTCAGCATTTTCCAGGCCGCGACCCAGATCAACGAAGCGACGCTGTCCTTCATCCCCAAGCTGGTCGGCATCATGCTGGCCATCGTGGTCGGCGGTCCGTGGATGCTGACCGTGCTGCTGGATTTCATGCGGCGCACGCTGACCGGCATTCCGGCGTTGGTCGGCTGATGCGCAAGGCTTGCACCATGCCTGCACTATCCCTCGCACGCCGCAAGCGGACAGTCCTGTGCTGACACCCCACCCCTGATTTCACGCTTCTCGCCATGTTCACCGTCAGCAGCGCGCAGCTCAATGCATGGATGGTCATGCTGCTGTGGCCGGCCGCGCGCATCCTCGCGATGATTACGGTCGCGCCACTGTTCGGGCATACCAGCGTGCCCGTCACCGTCAAGCTCGGACTGGGCTTGCTGCTGGCGACGGCGATTGCGCCCGGCCTGCCGGCGATGCCCGAGGTCGCGCCCTTTTCCGGTGACGGCTTGCTGGTGCTGGTGCAGCAGATGCTGATCGGGCTGGCGATTGGCTTTGCGATGCGGCTGGTGTTTGCCGCCGTCGAGCTGGCCGGTGAGTTGGCCGCGCTCAGCATGGGCCTGTCCTTCTCCAGTTTCTTCGATCCACTGAGCCAGTCCACGTCGTCGTCGGTCAGCCAGTTCTTCGGCTGGCTGGCGCTGATGGTGTTCGTCGCTTCCAACCTGCACCTGGCGATGTTGGCCACGCTGGCCAAGAGTTTCATCGCACTGCCGGTGTCTGCCACGCCCATGGGCACCGGGCCGTTCCGCTTGCTGGCCTCGTATGGCTCGCAAGTGTTCGCCCTCGGCCTGCAGCTGGCGCTGCCCATCATTGCCGCGCTACTGGTGACCAACCTCGCGCTCGGCATCCTGAACAAGGCTGCGCCGCAGCTGAACCTGTTCGGCATCGGCTTTCCGGTGACGCTTGGCGCGGGTTTCCTGATGATTACGGTTGTGCTGCCCTACCTGTCAGCGCCGCTGCTGGGCGCGATGGAACGCGTGCTCAGCCAGATGTCCGGCGTGCTGGCGAGCGTTCCCATCCATTAGCGCCTCGTCACAGGATCGCTGGGCGGCACCATCACTGACTCGGTACCGTATCTGTACTGTATCGGCGCTGCATCATGCGCAGGCCTCGCTGGCCAGTGCTGACACCTAGCTTCATCGTCCGGGAATCCGTTCCGGGCAGGAGGCTGCCCCATGTCCATCCCCCGTATCACCGCCCGCGCCGGCAAGCCGGCGCCCCCGATCGAACCGGCTGTCGACAAGGCGGCTGCCGACGCCCGCCGCAAAGCCAAGGCCGGCGCCGACGAAACCCTGCATGTGGTCTATGTCAGCGGCGGGGTCGACCTCGAATACACGATCGCCCACGTGCAGCACGCACTCGACAAACAAGGCCTGCGGCACGCGTCGGTGATTGCCGATGCATCATCGGGCAGCACCCCGGAAGCCCGCAAGCAAGCTTTGCTGGATCGTTTGCGCGCACTGTTCGAGCGCGGCCTGATAGGCCCTGACACCTGCGTCGTCGTGCAATTGCATGGCGGCGCCGAAGCGGATGGTTTCAGGATGGAAGCCACCGGCGTGATCGACAACCTGCCGTGGGAAGAATTGCGCGCCACGCTGCGCCACCCGACCGGCGACAGGGCGTGGCATGGCGACGTCATCCTCGGTTGCTGCGAGGCCGCCCGGCTGGAAAACGCGCTGCCCACAAATGAAGGGACTTACGTCCTATTGGCCGGCAAAAAATCGCTCGCTTCGGGCGCATTGCGCGAACAGCTGACGTCGCTTTTCGACTTCGTCGGCTCGCACATCCGAAAAAGGCACCGGATGCCGGGCAGCGAAAAGACATGGCAATTCCTGACCCAGATCAGCGGCGAAAACATCCGTCGCGTCGATGCACAGGGGATCACACGCACCAAAGCAGGCGAAGTCTATGTGCGCAAGCCGCGCGCGGGCGAAACGGGCAAGCGCGCGATGGCTGAAGCGCACGCGCGCCAGCCTTCGCAGATGCTGATGTCCAAGCTGGTCCACGGCAAGGTTGCCAGCGTGGCCAGGGTCTTGCGCGAACATGGCAAGCAGGCGCTGAAGGACGTGCTGCTGGATGAAATTCCACCGCTGGCATGGCTGGCGCTGTCCGAGCGAGACACGATGGAAAAGGTGGCGCTGCTGTTTGCGGCCGGGCAGACCGACATCAGCTTCGGCGATGGCACGCTGTTGCATGTGGCCTGCCTGCGCGGCGATCCGGTGCTGCTACAGGCCTTGCTGGCACAGGACGTGAATATCGACCAGCGCGACAGCCAGCAGCGCACCGCATTGCACATCGCCGCAGCCAGCGGCCAGACCGCACTGGCGAGCCTCTTGCTGGAGCATGGTGCGCGCGCCAGACTGATCGATGCCGAGGGCAAGACGCCGCTGGATCATGCGCGTGAAGGCGGGCATGCGGCGCTGGTTGATCTGCTGCTCAAGCAGCGCCGTGGCGCGAAATGACCCGGCGAAACCTGATGCCGGAGCGATGAACGCCGGTCGACCGAGATGGCTCGGGCTGGCGTACCGTTCAGATCATCGAGAACAGCGACAGCTGCGATACCGACTTGAACGATTTCATCGCCGCTTCCAGCGTGGTCTGCTGCTGGCTGAACTGGCTGATGGCTTGCGTGTAATCGACATCCTGCAGCACGGACTTGGCTTGCGAGTACTCGATGTCGCGCGCGGAACCGGCGGTGTCGAGCGAATCGATTTCCTTTTGCTGGGCGCCGATGGTGGCGCGCGCCGACAGCACGCGATCAAGCAAGGTATCGAGCGAATTGCCGGCCGCCGATGTGGCATTGGCCAGCGCCGTTTGCCCGGCCGGTGTCGCAGTCGACGACTTCAGCGCATCGGACCAGCTGCGCAGCGTGGTAAAGATGTCCTGCACCGTGCCCGGCGCGGCGGCCGTGCCGGTATCGATGGCATCGAACAATTGCTCGCCGCTCACCGAGGTGGTGACGCGGCGGCTGACATCGACCTGCAGCATGCGCTGCCCGCTGTCACCCTGGAAGCTGGCGCCAGTGGCCGTCTTCAGGTAGGTCGCCGTGCCGGCCTGGAAACCGGAGAACAGGTAGTTGCCCATGCTGTCCTTGCTGTTGGCCAGCGACAGCAACTGGTCGAACTTGCTGTCAAGCTCGGTCGCCAGATAGCCGCGCTGCGTATCGTCCAGCGCGCCGTTGCCGGCTTGGACCATCAGCGTCTTCAGGTCTTGCGTCAGTTCGTCGATGCCTGACAATACGCCTTCCTGCTCGCGCAGTGCATTGCCGGCATTGATGCGATTGGTCGCGAACTGCTGGTTCATCGCCTGCCCCTGCTCGAGGTTCAGCACTTGCGATGCGCCGATGGGGTCGTCGGCCGGCGACAGGATGCGACGGCCGGTCGAGATCTGTTGCTGGGTCTTCACCAGCCCCGCTTGCAGCTCGGTGATGCGCGACTGCCCGGAGGCGTACAGGGTGTTGGTGCTGATTCTCATGGTCGGTCTCGCCCGTGGTGTCAATGTCCGAGCTGGAGCAGGATGTCGAACAGCTGCCCGGCCGCCTGCATCAGTTTTCCTGCAGCCTGGTAAGCCTGCTGGTAACGCATCATGTTGGCGGCCTCTTCATCGAGGTTGACGCCAGATTCGCCCTGCTGCGCAGCGACGGCTTGCGTGAAGAATGTGCCCGCGGCAGCACTGGTGACTTCCAGCTCGCGCGTCTTGTTGCCGACGTCGGCCACCAGCATCGCGTAAGCGCCCTGGAAGTGAGCGGTCTTGCCGCCGACCGTCATCGCCCCTTGCAAGTCGGCGATCAGGGCCATGTTGCGCGCATCGCCGACGCCGCCGGTGTTGGCGGCGATGCTGAACTGGTCGCCATTGGCCGGCGCGCCGGACATGGTCACCTGCATGCCGTTGAAGCTGTAGCTGGCATCGGCAACGAAAGGAATGCTCGCGCCTGCCGAATAGGTGGTGGCAACGCCATTGACGGTGACCGTCACCGGCACGGCCGGGAAGCCGGTCAGCGTATTGCCGGCGCTCGCATACTGCAGCGTGACCGGCGTTGCGATATTCGCTGGAAGGAAAGTGGAATCAACTGTGCCAGCGCTGATGGAGCCGGTGCCGGCGTTGGTGGCCAGCGTTTGCGCGCGCACAGGCGCGGCCGCAGCCAGCGCCGAGACTTCCTTGATCATCACCTTCAGGCCGCTGGCTCCACCGGCCGTCGGGCGCACCATGAATTCGTCGCCGGTCGCCGGCGTTCCCGCCAGCGAAATGGTCAGGCCATCGACGTCCTGCGGCAGGCTCGCGTAGCTGAAGTCCGTACTGTCGGACAGGCGCGTCACATGGTAATTGGTGCCATCGAACTGGACGCGGTAATCGCTGGTCGTCAGTTGCGAGCTGTCGTTGATCACTGCGCTCACCTGGCCGGTGCCGGTGTTGTCGCGGCTGGCCGTCACCAGTGGCGTCGGCAACCGGAACAGATCGGTACCCAGGGTACCAGTCGCGGTCTGCCCGAGCCGATGCTGCGCATTGACGGTGTCGCCCAAGACGATGGCGATGCGGCCCAGCGCATTCTGCGTCGGATCCAGGGTCTGTGAACGAAAGTCGAACAGGCCACCGAGTCGACCGCCGGGCAAGGCACCCTCGGCGAGGATGGTGGTCTTGCCCTTGGCGACATAGGCAACCACGGTGCGGTTGCTGTCGGTTGGTGAGCTGGTCGCGGCCAGCGCATACGCCTTGTCGCTGACCACCAGCGGCTGGCCGTTGCCGATGAAGACGTTGCTGCTGTTCCCCTGTGGGACCACAGTCACGCGCACTTCCTTGCCCAGCTCGGCGATCAGCTGATCGCGCTGGTCCATCAAATCATTCGGCGGCCGGCCTTGCGCGGCGGTGGTCGCCTTCTCGATCGCATCGTTCAGGTTGCCGATCTGGCGCGCGAATGCATTGATCGACGCGACGCTCGATTCGATCTGGCCATTGACACCGGCCCGCATGTCGGCCAGCTGTGAATCAAGGCCGTTGAAGCGCGCGGCCAGCGATTCAGACGACGACAGCATGGCCTGCCGCGATGCGGCGTCGTTCGGTTGCGCGGCAAGGTTCTGCACGCTCTTGAAAAAGTCTTGCAGCGCCGGCGACACGCCGGCCGACGGATCGGCCAGCAGGTTGTCGATGCGCCGGATCTGCGAGTAATAGGTATCGAGGCTGCTCTTGTTGATCTGCGACGACAGCACCTGCCCGGTCAGGAATTCGCTGTACACGCGGCGCACGCCGGTGACTTCGGTGCCCTTGCCGACAAAGCCGTAGCCGCTGTTCTGGCCAGCGACGGCGCCCTGCTCGACGATCTGCCGCGTATAGCCCGGCGTGGCCGAGTTGGCAATATTGTGGCCGGTGATGGCAAGGCCTACCTGCGCGGCTGCCAGCGCGCTCTGGCCGATGGAAAGTATGCTGGTCGTCATGTTGTGGCCTGCGCTATCGTGTACTTTGCTTCCGTGGCGGTGTGACGCTGTTCTTTGATGCACTCACACCGGTTACGGCCGGCGACGGAAAATGTTTAAACCAGGGCGCGTTGGCGCCAGTCGTGGCCTCTGGATTGACTTCAGACGCGTGCGATCACGCGTGACAGTTTCTGCGCATAGCGCGGATCGGTCGCATAGCCGGCTTTTTGGAGGCCTTGGGCAAAACCGTTGGCGTCAGCGGCCGAGGCAACCACGTCGCGATAGCGCGGGCTGTGGGTCAGGGTCTTTGCATAATCGGCAAAGGCATCGGCATAGGAGTCGTAGGCGCGAAAGCGCTCGACGCGCTTCTGCGGCACGCCGTTCACGTATTCGGTGGTCGTCACGTCGGTGACCTTGCCCTTCCAGTGGGCGCCGGCCTTGATGCCGAAGACATTGTGCGAGTTGCTGCCGTCGGCATTGCGGATCTCGCGCCGGCCCCAGCCGCTTTCGAGCGCCGCGTGCGCGACCATGAAGCGCGACGGGATGCCGGTGGCGGCGCTGACGGTTTCGGCATGCGACATCAGCTTGTCGATGAAGCCGCGTTTTGCCGTGGGCTTGCCCGCTGTTTCGGTAGAGGACGGCAAGGTCCCATGAGCATCCAACGCAGCTGACGGTCCGGCCGGCGGTGTCGGCACTGCAGGCGCTGGCGCGCCGGGTGCCGGCATCGCTGCAGGGTCCGTGGCAGCCGCCGGCGCCACGCCCTTCGGCGACAGCTGCCGCACCAGCACATCGGCCAGGCCGATGCCACGGGTTGCCAATGCCTTTGCATACTGCTGGTCGAGCATGCCCTGCATCGTGCGGCCCTGCTCGCTGTCCATCAGACCTTCGGCAGGGCTCGCGTCGCGCATGCTCTTCATCACCATGTCGAGGAACAGCGCCTCGAACTGGGTCGATGCCTTTTTCAGCGCCTCGGGAGAATTGTCATGCGCGGCCTCGCGCAGCCTTTGCAGGCCGGCCGCGTCGAACAAGCCGGCCCCGGCGTTGAGGCCGGAACCGGAGGTCGCATTCGGCAGCAGTCCGGGGGACAGGCTTGCGGCAGGATTCACGGCCATCGTCGCACCTCCGTCAAATGATCTCGAGCTCGGCGCGCAGGCTGCCGGCCGACTTCATCGCCTGCAGGATCACCAGCAGGTCTTGCGGCGTAACGCCGACCGCATTCAATGCCTTGACCACGTCGGCCAGCGAAACGCCGGCCTGCAGCAGCACCAGCTGGCCACCGTCTTTCTTGATCGCGATGTCGGCCTTCTCAGCGACCACGGTCTGGCCCTGGCCGAAGGGATTCGGCTGGCTGATGACCGGGGTCGACGAAATCACGACCGACAAGTTGCCGTGCGCGATCGCGCAAGGCTCCAGCGTGACGGATTGGTTCATCACGATCGAACCGGTGCGCGCATTCAGGATGACCTTAGCAGCAGCCTTCACAATGCCGACATCAAGCTCTTCGAGCGCCGCCAGGAAAGACACGCGCTGGCTGTCACCTTCCGGCGCACGCACGTTGATCACGCGGCCGTTGCGGGCGGTCGCCATGCCGTCGCCGAACGTGCGGTTGATTGCGGTGACGACGCGCGCCGAATTGGCGAAGTCCGTTGCTTTCAGCTCTAAAGTGATGGTGTCGCCGTTGCCGAGCATGGTCGGCACTTCGCGTTCGACGGTGGCGCCGCCACTGATGCGACCTGCCAGCAGGTGGTTGATCTGGGTCTTGCTGCCGCCGGCCGACGCACCTGCGCCGCCCACCAGGAGGTTGCCCTGGGCCATGGCGTAGATGCGGTTGTCGGCGCCCTTCAGCGGGGTCAGCAGCAGCGTGCCTCCGCGCAGGCTTTTCGCATTGCCGATCGACGATACGGTGACGTCGATCTCCTGCCCCGGCTGTGCAAACGGCGGCAGCACGGCCGTCACCATCACGGCGGCCACGTTCTTCAGCTGCAGCTGCTGGCCGGGCGGCAGGTTGACGCCCATCTGCGAGAGCATCGACGCGATGCTCTGCACGGTGAACGGGGTTTGCGTGGTCTGGTCGCCGGTGCCGTCGAGGCCGACCACAATGCCATAGCCGGACAGCTGGTTATTACGCACGCCCTGGATCGTGGCCAGGTCTTTCAGCCGCTCGGCTTGCGCATTCCATGACAGCAGTCCGCCAATCAACAGCACAAGGTAACGAATGGCAAAGGCGCGCCGGATGCCGTGGCCGACTGGCCGGCCGGTCACGCGGCCCACGCCGTGCGCCAGCGTGAAGCTGGCAAAGCGAAAGATTAAGCGCAGCATGGTCGGCACCCGGATCACAACGGCAGGATGGAAAGGAAGAAGCGTGCCAGTGCCGACTGCAGCGCTGCACGATCAAAGTTGGTGTTGGTACGATACTCGACGCGCATGTCGGCCACCGATGTCGACGACACCGTATTGGTGTTGCTGATCGTGGTCGGATTGACGATTCCGGAGAAGCGGATGAATTCGGTGCTGCGGTCGAACGCCACCTGCTTTTCGCCTCGCACCCGCAGGTTCCCGTTCGGCAGGACCTCGACCACCGTCGCGGTGACGGTGCCGGTGAAGTTGTTGGCGGCATTCGCTGCGGCCTTGTCCGAATTGCTGAGGTTGTTGTTCGACTCCAGGTCGAGCGCCACGAATGATGCGTTGTGCATCACGTCGGCCTTCGCTTCCTTGCTGGTCGAACTGGCGGTGTTCTTGCCGGCGCTGGTCTTCTCGGCGATGTTGATGATCAGCGTATCGCCGACCAGGCGAGCACGGCGGTCCTCGAACATGGGTCGGAAGTTGTCGGCGGCATAGATGGCGCCATTCATCGCTGGCGCCATAGGCGCCTGCGTGTGTTTGGCCGGTGCCGGGTCGACAATGGAATCCGGGGTGACGCTGGCGCAGCCGGCCACCAGCGCAACGACCGTCGCCAGTGCGCAGCAGCCGAGCGCCGTCAGCAGCACGCGGCTGGCGATGGCTGCCAGCGTGCGGGCTTCCGGATGATGATGTGCGTGCAATTGCGGAGGAACTTGCGTCGCTTGCGCGGCGCCGGACGAAAGGCCTGCCATGCCAGCCTCCGCTTAGAGCTGGCCCAGACGCTGCAGCATCTGGTCGGCGCTGTTGATCGCCTTGCTGTTGATCTCGTACGCGCGCTGGGTCTGGATCATGTTGACCAGTTCTTCGACCACGTTCACGTTCGAGGTCTCGACATAGCCCTGCATCAGCACGCCGCTGCCATTGGTGCCGGGCGTGACCGCATTCGGCGCGCCGGAGGCCGGTGTTTCCGCATACAGGTTTTCGCCCTTGCTCTCGAGGCCGGCCGGATTCGCGAACTGCACCAGCTGGAGATTGCCGGCCGTGGTGTGCTGTGAAGCGCCGGCGGCCTTGATCGAAATGGTGCCGTCGCTGCCGACCGTCATGTCGGTGGCATTGGCAGGCACGGTGACGGCCGGCTGGATCGGGTAGCCGCTGGATGTCACCAGCTGGCCTTCGGCATTCAGCTGCAGCGAGCCGTCACGCGTGTAGCCGGTGCTGCCGTCGGGCATCAGCACCTGGAAGAAGCCCTGGCCCTGGATCGCGACATCCTTCGGGTTGCTGGTCTGTT
>JACCDU010749134.1_pt1 | contig 63314 bp, 39 predicted proteins | sample 7446081 | NCBI WGS metagenome assembly JACCDU01 (sample SAMN15323447, study PRJNA562643) | freshwater metagenome | isolation source: river surface water | place: USA:Blue River Watershed | collected 2017-08-17 | reverse complement strand
CCGCCCTCCCCATGCTTCCACGTTTCTTCTTTCCGCGCCCGTTCATCGCACCCTGCGCCTTCGCGCTCCTGACCTTCACCGCCTCCGCCTCGGCCCAAAGCACCGTGGCGCATTGGAACTTCGACGCGGGTTCCGCCGCGACCACCTTCGCCGCCAATCCCGCCGCGGATCTCTCCGGCAACGATCGCGCCCTCCACGGCTACGACGACATCGTCGGCCCCTCCTATTCCGGCGACACCCTCACCGGCTCCGGCTGCTGCGCCCGCTTTTACGCGCCGCAGGACGGCTACACCACCGACCCCGTCTTGAACGCCTGGTCGCCCAAGGCATGGACCATAGAGGTCTCGGTCCGTCTCGATAGTATCGACGGCTGGAACACGATCATCGGCCGCGACGGCAGCAGCTTCCCCGGCGTGCCCAAGTCCGATTTCTACTTCCAAAACGACGGCGAAGGCGACCGCTTCCGCCTCGATTTCGCCACGGCCGACGGCTCGCGTTACCAGATCGAGTCTCCCTTCGCCGCGCGCGCCGGCACCTGGTATCACGTCGCCCTCGTCGGCGACGGGAAGACCGTCTCGATGTATATCGACCAAAACGACGGCAAGGGCTACGCCCTCGCCGCCGCGACCGCGCTCTCCACCCGTCCCGGCGCGAACAACGCCCTCGCCACCCAAGGCGGCCTCTGGACCTTCGGCCGCGGCTGGTATGACGGCCGCTTCGTCGACCAGATTCAGGGCTGCCTCGACGACATCCGTTTCACCGAGGGCGCGCTGCCTCCCTCGCGTTTCCTGCACGCGCCCGTCCAGGCGGTCGCGACCGCCCCCGCCGCCCCCGCCGCTACCGCCGCCCCGGTCGCGCCGGTCGTCTCCGCCTCGTCCGTTAGCCACGCCGCGGAGCCCGCCCAAATCGCCGCCCCCGCTCCCGCCGCGGCCATCCCCGAGTTGCAGGCGGCCCGCAGTGGTCGCGCGGTGATGTTGAACTGGACGATTCCCACCCAGTCGCTGCGCCGTCTCGTGATTTACCGCAACGACAAGGCCTCCTCCGAGGGTCGGACCGAAGTCGCCTTGCTGCGCTCGCCCTCGCAGGTGAAAGGCTTCGTCGATCAACTCCCGAAGGCGGACGGCGTCTATTGGTATTGGCTCGGCGCGATCGGCCGCGACGGCAAGGAGACGGTCTTCGGTCCGTTGCTCTGCGCCCCCGGCCTGGCCGGCGCCCGCTGAGTCTCGCATCGCCCGCTCCGGTTGACGCTCCGCGCTCCCGTTCACCGATGGTGAAACCGGGGCCGGACGCACGCCGCGCCGCGATTGAGGTTTGCCGTCCGCGCAAGGGCTTGTTGCCTAGGATTATCATGACGCCGTCCGACAACCCGACGCCCACGACCCGCTACGACGACCAACCGACCCTCGGCGACATCAAGATCAACCACAACGTCGTCGCCGGCATCGTCCGCCTCGCCGCCCTTCGCGTGCCCGGCGTCGCGGGTGTCGGCGGCGGCATCGTCGACGGCATCAGCGAACTCTTCGCCAAGCGGCGCGAAGCCGACCACCGCGGCGTAAAAGTCACCGAGGACGCGGAGGACAACTACTACATCGAGATCCGCCTCGTCGTCATCTTCGGCGCCGAGATCGGCAAGACCGCCTACGAGGTCCAGGTCGCCGTCGCCAGGCAGGTCGCAGCCATGACCGGCAAACCCGTGCGCAAGGTCGACGTCATCATCGAGGGCGTCCGCCTCCCCGCCGGCCAGACGGAGCAAGGCCGCGACGACGACGAGGCCTGGCCCGAGATTCCGGCGACCGATTGAATCCCGTCGTCCCCATGAGCGCCCTTCTCGCCACCTTGGTGGAAGCCGCCGAGCCTGCGTCGGCCCCGGCATCCTCCGTCTCCCCCGACTTCGCCACGTGGATGGAAGTCCTCTGGGCCGACGCTCCGCGCGAAATCGGACTCCTCTGGCTCGCGCTCGCCCTCTGGGTGCTGCTCGTGCTCGCCCGACCGGCCGCCAGCCTGGTCCTTCGCCGATCCGAGGGCGGCAGCCTCGCCATCTCCCGACACGCGCTGCACCGGCTCCTCGAAGCCTGCGCCGAACAGCTCAAGGGCGTCGCCCACGCCCGGGCCCACGTGCGCAAACGCGGAGGCAAATTCCACACCACGCTTCACCTCAAGGTGCGCCCCTACGCCAAGCTCGACGCCATCCAAGGCTACCTCGAGCAGGAGATCGGCGACATCTACCGCCAGAACCTCGGCCTGCCCGGGGCCGCCGGTCGGGTCGAGGTGAAGGTCGTCGGCGTGGTGCCGGAGCAAAAAAGCTTCTGACGCGGCGCCGTCTCCCGGCGCGGTCTTTACACTTCTGCCTTTATTCCCGCGCGGTCCGCCCCATACCTCGACCCCATGCAGACGATCGGCGAACGCCTCGAAGAAGCCCGCAAACGGAAGGGTATTTCCATCCGTGAAGCCGCCGAAGCCACCAAGATCCGCGGCGACTACCTGCACAAGTTCGAGAGCAACCAGTTCGACATCAAGCTGCCCGACATCTACATCCGCGGCTTCCTTCGCATCTACGCCAGCTTCCTGAAATTGCCGCCGGAAAAGATCAACGCCGACTACCTCGCCCTCGGGCTCGGCGAAGGCGGCCGCCCCGCCGGACGCGGACTCAACCGCGAGATCTACGGCAAGATGGAGATCAGCCACGCCTCCGGCGGCGGCGCCGCCTCCGCGAAAAAGGGCGGCTCCGTCGGCACCGCTCCCTCCTCCGCCGCCGCGGCGCTTACCCCCGAGGCGGACGCGCCCGTCGCCTCCCCGCAACGCGCCCCTTTCCAGCCGCGCATGCCGCTCGGCGGCCTTGATCGCGCCCTTCTCTCCAAAAACGGCCTTTGGCTCGGCGTCGGCGCCGTCGCGCTCCTCGTCCTCGTCATCTGGGGCGTCGTGGCGCTCCTCGGCGGACGCTCCGAGACGACGCGCCCGGAGGCTCCCGTCGCCGTCGTCGCGGAGCGCGTCTACATCGTCGCGCTTCGCCCCGTGCAAATCACCGCCGTCAAAGGCAAGGCCGACGGCCGCGACCTCGCCTCCGGCCCCCTCCCCGCTTCCCTCGCCACCGGCGAACGCTACGCCCTGCCCAATGTCGGCATGCTGGTGTCCGTGACCTCGCGCGACGGCGTGCAGATCGAGTTCAAGGGCGGCCGCTACGCCGCCAGCGGCGCCGGTCCCGGCACGCTCGACCTCGACTTCAGCGCCCAGCGCTGACGCCGCCCGGATCTCCGCGGCGCCGGCGGGCAAACACGGGCGCTCGCGACCCCCGGCTCAGCCGCACAACGGGCGCTCGCGCGCGATCCACTCCGTGATCGGCCGCCCGCCCGTCACGTGCTCCCGCACGATCCGGTCCACCCGTTCCGGCGTCGCCCCGCCATACCACGCGCCCTCGGGATAGACCACCAGCCACGGGCCGCCCGCGCACACCCGCAGGCAGTCCGCCTTCGTGCGCAGGGCCGGCGCACGCGACGCCTTGCACGCCGCCTTCAGCGCCTCCCACGAGGCCATCCCCTGCTCGCGCGTGCAGCACTCCGGGCCGGTGCACAAAAACGCGTGCCGACGCGCCTCTTCCAGGCCCATCTTGGCGAAACCCGCCGCGACTGTTTTTTCCGTTTCCGGATCCACGTCCCGATCTTGCCCGGATCGTCCGCCGAGGCCAACCCTTTCCCGCGTGACGCCCCGCCACGCCCCGGTCCGCCGCCTCCTCGTCGCGCTCGCCCTCCTGCTCGCCGCGCCGGCCGGGCCCGCCGCCGCGGAGGAGGAACAGGCCCACGGCCTCGTTTTCGAGCACTGGATCTGCGACACGTTTTTCGCCGGGTATCGACCAAACGACTACACGCAGAAGTGGGACGTCCCGGGCGCCGTCAACCATCTGCCCGACCCCGCGCTCGCCGGCCTGCCCGTCAACCCCAAGGCCGCCCGCCTCCGCTCGCCGGTCGGCCTCGGCGACGCGCTTCGCCAGCACGACGTCGACGAGCCCTTCATCCTGGTCGTCGGCTACTGGACGCAGACCTCGCCCGGGGAAAAACGCTTCGTGAAAATCCTCGCGCCCCGCGTGGAGCCGTCGACCTGGCGCTCCCTCTGGGGCCCGGTGACGCGCGCCGACCTCGAGCGTCTCGACGCGCTCGTCAAGGACCGCTCCCTCCCTCCCGCCGAGGCCGCCCGCCTCGCGCGGGACATGAAGTCGAGCCCCCCGTTTTCGGAGGCGATCTTCGTCCTGAACCCGAAGATCGACGCCAAGGGCCAGCGCCGGCTCCAGTGCAGCCTGCGCTACGAGGACGTGCTCGCGCGGCTCGCGCCCGGCGTGCCGCCGGAGCCGGAAGAGACGCCCGTCCTCTGGGGGACGCCCCTTCCCGACGTGATCGCGTCGCCGCCGCGGAAGGGCCGGACCGCGCATCCTGTAGTGGTCAAATAGATACGCCTGCGCCCGCCGCCCGGGCCCCGCGCGACACGCGCAGCTCCAGGCGCCCGCCCCGCTTGCGCAACGCGAGCCGGGCGCCGAAGGTCTCCCCCAGCCGCTCCGCGGTCAGCGTCCGCCCGCGCGGCCCCGCCGCCACGACCCCGCCCCGGCGCAGCAGCAGCGCGTGCGAAAAGGCCGGCGTGATCTCCTCGACGTGGTGCGTGACCAGCACCAGCCGCGGCCCGCGCGGCTCCCGCGCGATCGTCTCCATGCGCCCGAGAAAGGCTTCCCGCGCCACCGGATCCATGCCCGCGCAAGGCTCGTCGAGGATGAGGAGACGCGGCCGCGCCATCAGCGCCCGGGCGATCAGGACGCGCTGCCGCTCGCCCTGCGAAAGCACGCCCCAGGGCCGCCCCGCCAGATGCAGGGCCCCCGCGCGTCGAAGATGCCGCCGCGCCTGCCGCGCCTCGGCCGGCGTGGGCTCCGCCCAAAGATCGAGCTGCGCCGTGCGCCCGCTCACCACGGTGTCCAAAGCCGGCTCATGATCGGGAACCGAAGCCTGCAACGCGCTCGAAACGAGCCCGACGTGGCAGCGCAGCTCACGCCAATCATAGGCGCCATACTCGCGGCCCAGCACGCGGATCGATCCTTCCGAAGGCGTCAGATAGCCCAGCAACACCTTGAGCAAGGAGGTCTTCCCGCAGCCGTTGGCGCCGAGGATCACCCAGTGCTCGCCGCGCCGCACGGACCAATCGACGCCGGAGAGCACCGTCGTCTCGCCGCGTTGCACCCGCAGTCCGTCCACCCGCAACACCTCGTCGCGCATGCGCGTAGTTTTCATGCGGCGCGAAGCTGCCCCGTCCCGCCTCCGCGTCAACGCCCGCTCCGGCATGGGTGTTTTTGCGTTATTAACCGCATCGTCACCGCGCAACCCGCGCCCTTGGCTTGGCGTCTCCGTTTCCAAGCCTAGCCTGCCGCCCATGTCCCCACGCCTTTTCCGACGCGCCGCCTTGTCGGCCGCTATAGCGCTCGCCGCCGCCGCGCCCGGCCTCGCCCGACCCTTTTCCGTCGTCGCCTACAACGTGGAGAATCTCCACGACGTCGACGACGTCGCCATCTACGAGGACTACCAGCCCGCCACCTGGACGCCCGAGCACCTGCGCGTGAAGCTCGCCAACACCGTCGCGGTCCTCGCCAAGGTGAACAAGGGCGCCGGCCCCGACATCGTCGCGTTCAACGAAATCGAGCTCGATCAAACCCCCGCCTCCACGATCAAGGACGGCGACTACGACGCCTGGCTCGCCTCCGTCGCCGACACCACCGCGGCCGCGATGCTGGCGAAAACCCCGCTCCCGCCCGGGCTCGCCGGCCTGCCCGCCGAGGCCTGGCTGCTCAAGGCCTGCGTCGACGCCGGTCTCGTCGGCTACCACGTCGCGGTCACCGACGAACGTCCTTCGAAACACGAGGACGGCCGCGGCGCCGCCGTGCGCAACGTCCTCTTCTCCCGCTTCCCCGTCACCGCGGTGAAGACGCATCCCCTCGGCTCCGCGCGCGGCATCCTCGAGGCGACGTTGGACGTCGACGGCTCGCCGCTCACCGTCTTCGTCAACCACTGGAAGTCCGGCGCCGGCGACGTCGCCACCGAGGAGGCGCGCCGCGACAACGCCAAGGTGCTCCGCGCCCGTCTCGACGAAATCCTCAAGGCCGACCCCAACGCCGACCTGATCATCGCCGGCGACCTGAATTCCCACTACAACCAGAAGCAGCGCTACCGGCAGATGCGCACCACCGGGATCAACGACGTGCTCGGCTCGCAGGGCAACGAACTCGCCCTGCGCGGCAAGGACCGCGACCTCTACAATCTCTGGTTCGAGCTGCCTTCCGACCAGCGCGGCTCCGACACCTACCAGGGCGAGTGGGGCACGCTCATGAACCTCATCGTTTCGCGCGGCCTCTACGATCAGAACGGCGTGCAATACGAGGACGGCTCCTTCGCCGTCATGAAATTCACCGGCCTCAACGCCAACGGCCTCGGCCTCCCGAACCGCTGGTCCCGCGGCAAGACGCCCGGCGGCTTCTCGGACCATTTTCCCGTCTACGCCCGCTTCCGCACCGTCGAGACGCACGACAAGGACAAGTGGATGCCGCTCGTCCGCCCCAGCGAGACCGACATCGGCCCCGCGGCCGCCGTTCACGTCGACAATTCCCCCGTCGATCTCTTCGCCAACGCGGTCAAATACGCCGACCTGCCCGCCGGATCCGACATCCGCGACGGCTCCTACACCGGCCGTATCTTTCTCGTCGAGGCGCCCTGCTACGTGAACGAGAAGGGATTCGTGAAGGTGCGTCTCGGCGACCAGGAATTCGACGTCTACAGCCATCAGAAGGAGCTGCGCGACGAAATGCGCGAAAAAGCCCGGGCCAAGGAACTGAAACGCTTCTACGGCGAACTGGGCCAATACCGCGGCAACTGGCAGTTCGTCCTGCACGGCAAGGAGTGGCTGCGCTGAGTCGCCTCCGCTCGTTGGCTTCTCCGCGGCAGGCGCGCCCCGTCCGACAGGGGCGCGAACGCGTTTAGCCGGAATCATGCGGTGGGAGCGGGCGAAGTGCCGCCTCGGTGCGGGCCTTTAAGGGAAGTCCCTCGGGGGGGACGCTGCGTGCATCCCCCTATGTATATTTCTGCTAGGCCCTACACCCTACCGGTTCTTGCCTTTGCCCGCTTCCAAATTCACGGTGCTTTAATCATGAGCCAGATAGCCCAGGCCTTGGCCAAAGCCAAAGAGCGCACCGGCCAGACAAACGCACCCTTTCTCTCTTCGGGGGCGTCCGCCTCCCCCGTCGGCCAAGGTCGTTCGATCACATCCCAATCGGCGCTCCGTCAGGCCAGGAATCGCCAGCGTCTCTGGCTGATCGTGGGCTTGGTCGCCCTGCCGCTCACCGGTTTCGTGGTGTGGACCCAAGTGCGCGGCTTGGCGGCCCCATCCGCCGCTTCTTCCTCGTCGCTCGCCGCGCCAGCCGGAACGCATCCGCAGTCGGAAGCGTCGTCGAATTCGTCCGAAACGACCAGCCCGCCCAAGGTCGCGGCTCCGCGCCCCGAGCTCGTGCAGGCCGTGGCCAATCTCGCGATCAGCGCGGTGACGCCGGGCGATCCGGCGAAAATCGTGTTGGGAGGCCGCGTGATCCGCGCCGGGCAAACCATCGACGGCGGGCTGACTTTTGCGGGCATCGCCGACGGCCAGCTGCACTTCACCGACGCGGCGGGCGCGCTCTACACGCGCCGTTACTGAACGCGTGTCCGCGCCACGTCTTCCGCGGCGCGCCGCCCCTTCGTGCTATTCGTAGCGCGCCGGCCGGCCGAGGTAGTTGAGCGTGAGCATTTCCTTCCAGACGCGGTAGCGTCCTTCGGAGCTGATGCGCCCGTGCTCCTCGTGTTCCGGACCGGGAAGCAGGAATCCCAGCTGCGTGTTCAAGCGCTCGAGTTCGGACTGTTGAGCGTTCACGTCCTCGAGCGGTTCGCTCGTCCACGGAACGAGGGTCGTGGCGGCGCGCGCCACGCGCTCACGGTGCAAGGTCAGCAGGCCGGGCAGGGACCGACACCAGGGACGCCGCTCGACCAGCCAGTTTTCGGGATAAAAACCCGCGAACGGCAGATGGTGGTTGTCCGTCACCACACGCAGCCCGTCCGCCGTGTGGGTGGCGAAATGCAGGCACACGGTGAGGTTGCCCATGGGTTGCGGGAGGAAGGTGACCTGAAGCCGCGTGTTCCCATCCGCGCTGTGGTAAAACGAGGCCCGCACATAGAACCCGGTCGCGACCTCGGCGCGAAGCGCCTGCACATGCTTGAAACCCGCGGCGCGGATCTGCTCGCGCAGCCGCATGAAACGGCGCTGAACGGGCCATTCGTCCCCGCCGCGGTTGAGCGTGAAGCGTGGAAAAAGCGGAAGCGGGCTCACGCTCATGGCGTGGATGGCCAGCCACTGGTAGATGCTCTCCAGCAGGAACCAGAGGATCAGGTAGGCGGCGAACAAGACCCAGAAGGAGCGTTCGCTCCAGCCGAAGTGCAGGGACACTTGGGCGGAACCGCCCGCCAGCACGATCCAGCGCAGCCAGCGGTTCACGATCGCCAACGAAGGCGAGGCAAGATGCTGGTTCACGCGCATCAGCACCAGCGACACGAGCATCGTGGGAACGAGGAACAGGATGGGCGTGAGAAGAGAGTCGTCCAAGAGAGGGAAAACGTCAGACGGTGCGGAAATCCCGCGACAACGACAAGCGCGGGACGCGGGAGAAGAGCGTTTCCTGGAAACGCTCCCGCGCCGGTCTGCTCACGACCAGGAGCGACTCCGCCGCCGGGGCCGCAAAACCTCGTTCGCCTAGCGTCCGAAAAAGAACGCGAAGCGGATGCGCGCCGAGCAAGGTGCTTAGCTGATGCGCACCGGCATCACGACGCACACGAAGTTTTCGAGGGTTTTGATCACGCCGGGGCTGACCTCGTCCTTCAGCTCGAAATAAACCTCGTCCTTCGAGAGGGCGCGAAGCGGATCGATGAGGAACTGGGGGTTGAAGGCGACCTGGAGGTCGGGGCCGCTGTAGGCGATCGCCATGCTCTCGTGCGCCTCGCCGAAGTCGGGGCTGCTGGCGCTGATCTCGAGCAGGTTGCTGGTGAGCTTGAGCTTCACGGAGTTGCTCTTGTCGGAGCAGACGAGGGCGGCGCGATGCACGCACTCGGTGAAGAGCTCGCGCTCGAGCTTCACGCGCTGGTGGGTCTCCTTGGGGATGACCTGCTGGTAGTTCGGATAGTTGCCCTCGACGACCTTGCTGTAGAGGTAGATCGAGTCGACCAGGCCGCTGTCGGGATTGTCGGCGTTGATCTGGAAGGCGGCGCGGCGGTCGTTGAAGGAGACCTTCAGCTTCTCGCCCTTGTCGAGCATGCGGAGGAGCTCGGAGACGGTCTTGGCGGGCAGGATGATCGCTCCGGCCTTCTCGGCGGGCACCTCGAGTTCCTTCGAGATCAGGGCGAGACGACGGCCGTCGGTCGCGACGAGCGAGAGCTTGGCGTCGCGGAAATTGAAATACACGCCGTTGAGGATGTAGCGCGTCTCGTCGGTCGACTGCGCGTAGGCGACGCTCTTGAGCATGCCGAGGAGCTCGCCCTGCTCGAGGGTGAAGGTCTTGTCGTCGCCGAAGTCGGGCAGCGGGGGAAACTCCTCCTTGCCGATGCCCATGATGCGGAACACGGAGCCGCCGGAGGAGAGCTTGACCTGGTGGTTGGGCGCGGCGTCGAAGGCGACGTCGAGCTGGGGCAGCTCGCGAACGATGCCGGCGAGGCGCTTGACCGGGAGGGTGACGGAGCCGGTCTCCTTCACCTCGGCCTTGATCTTGGCGCGGATGCCGAGGTCGAGATTGGTGGTGGTGAGCGTGATTCCGTCCTTCTCCGCTTCGATCAGCACGTTGCTGAGGATGGGCATCGTGGCCTTGGAGCCGACGACGTTGAGCACCTGGGCAAGTCCGTTGCTGAAGTGGTCGCGGTTGATCTTGAATTTCATGGGGGCGGAGTCGAAGGGCTGGGCGGGTCGGCCGGTAGAGTGCGAGGGAGGGAAAAAGACAGCGCTAGAAAGGCAAGGCGCGGGGGCGGTGGGAAGGGGAAAAACGACGAAGGCTCGCGAGGGAAGTCCGGCCCTTGGACGGGAGGCGCGGAGCTTTTGCACACAAGCGGTGTTATTCTCTTCTTTCTATATATAAGTCAGACCTCTTCTTCATGTCTGCGAACAACTCCAACAACCCTTCGGTTTACCTCTGAAAACCCGCTCGCCGCACGTTGCGAGCAAGGCCTTGGTTCCCGCCGGCAAACCCGGGCTTATCCGCAGCGGACGGGTTGTTGGGCCTTGTTCGCAAAGTTGTTCGCAGGGTCGCTCACATCGGCGGATTGGAGTCCGCGGAAGGCGCCGGCGGATTGCGAAGATGCCGGATCAGGCCGAAGAAGATGTAGCCGAGACAGACGGCCAGCATGCCGTATTCCTTGTAGACCACGACGCCCGCGGCCACCGCGACGTAGACGATGAGCGTGGTGACCTTCGTCTTGGTCTGAAAATCGATCTGTTTCCCGCTGGGATAGCGGACCGTGCTGACCATCAGCACCGCGATGAGCAGCATCAGGACCGGAAGGATCAGGGCCCAGCGCTGCAATTCGCGCTCATGGGCGGCGAGATTGAGCAGGAAGAGCACGAGCGCGGCGACGGTGCCGGCCGCGGCGGGAACAGGAAGCCCGACGAAGTCCTTGTTCGCGGAGCGGCCAGGTTTTTGCAGCAGCGGGTGCGTGATGACGTTGAACCGCGCCAGGCGGATCGCCGCGCAAAGCAGGTAGATGAAGCCCAGGAGCCAGCCGATCTCGCGAAAGTGCGGGTAACCCTGCGTCGGCGAGAGGATGAGGAAAAACACCATCAGGGCCGGGGCGAGGCCGAAGGACACCACGTCGGCCAGCGAGTCGAACTCGGCGCCGAAGAAGGATTCCTTGCCGCCCATCCGCGCGAGACGTCCGTCGAGGGCGTCGAAGGCCATCGCGCCGAAGATCAGCCAGACCGCGCGCTTGAAGAGGTGCGAGGCCTCCGGGGTGATCACATCGGAACCGCGCATGGCGTAGTGCGCCTGGATGCACATGATGGCGGAGACGAAACCGCAGAAGAGATTCCCCGCCGTCATCAGATTGGGCAGAAAATAAATGCGGCTGGCCTCGGCGGGATCGAGCGGCGGCTCGTAATCCTCGTCGATAAGCGGGGGACGGGGGGAGGGCATGGCGGAAAGGCGGACGGGGACGGGCTACTTCGTGAGCGACTCGAGATATTTCCAGAACTTCGAGTCCTGCTCGACCAGCTGGCTTTCCGACACGGGCAGCCGGTTGCGCAGCAGGAAGTCCTCCAGCGAGTGGTGATGGAGGATGTAGAGCACGTGCAGCACGCTCTCGCCCTGGACCTCGAAGTAGTAGCGCAGCTCGCCGTCGCGAAGACGATACAGGGTCTTGCCGGCGCGGACGAAGCGGCTGAGCGGTTCGCGCGGATGCGCGAGCTCCTCGGGCCGGAGTTTGCCCACCGGCTCGATCGCGGAGAGCTGGGCGAGCGGATCGAGCTTCTTCAGCTCGCCGAGCGCCTGGGCGGAGAAGGTGACCTGGAACATGGCCCGCCAAGCAACCCGGCGGCGGGCCCCAAGGCAAGGCGCTTGGCGGGACGCGTCCCCGGTCGAAACCGCGGTTTGCGCATTGCGGCCCGCTCGGAGAGCGCCCCACTTTGCGCTTCGCCCGCCCCGCGCGCCCATGCCAACGCTTCGTCTTCTCCTTGTCCTCTGCCTGTTTTTCGCAGGCGGTTTGCGCGCGATGGAGACGCCCGCCGGCGGCAAGCCCGAGGTGAAAACCCTCGATATCCCCGTGTTGGTGGCCGGCTACGGCGCGGAATTTTTCGAGGAGACGGCGCGTGAATTCGAAAAACTCCGCCCCGGGATCCGGGTGAATCTGCATGGCGACCCGCGGATCAACGACAAGGTCAGGACCCGCGTCATGGCGGGCGACCAGCCCGACGCGACCGACGCCGTGCTTCTGTATCCGCGTTTGATCGAGGCCGGTCGCATCCTCGATCTCGGCCCCGCGCTCGACGGCCCGAACTGGGAAGGCGACGGCCGCTGGCGCGATTCCTTTCGTCCCGGCGTGCTCGCGCGCTGGAGCGACGCCGGGGGACGCGTGCATGGCGTGCCCTTCGCCCACGCGATCTGGACGATCTTCTACGACAAGGCGCTCTTCCGGAAGAACGGCTGGGAGGCCCCGCGCACCTGGGACGAGTTCTTCGCGCTCTGCGACAAGATCGAGGCCGCCGGCCTGGCCCCGCTTTCCCTGCCGGGCGTGACGATGCGCTACGGCGACGCCATCCTGCGCGCCGCGCACTACAATCTGGTCGGCCCGGAAGGCTACGCCGCCTACCAGGCGCTCGAGCCCGGCTCGCGAAGCGATCCGCGTTTCGTCCGCGCCGCCGAGGTGCTCCGGCGCGCGGCGACGCGGCACCTCGTGCGCGGCTGGGAGGGCATGACCCACACCGCCGCCCAGCTCGCCTTCCTCGAGGGCCGTTGCGCGATGACGCTGTCCGCCTCCTGGTTCGCCAACGAGATGCGGGGGCGCCTGCCGGAGCGGTTCGAGCTGGGCGCGATGAACCTCCCCGTGTTCGCCGACGGTATCACGGCCGCTGATACGGTGCAGGCGCAGAGCGGCTATTACTTCCTCTTCCGCACCGGCGACCCGGAGCGCGAGCGCGCCACCGTCGATTTCTTCCGCTTTCTCACCTCCCGCGAGCGGGTGCGACGTTTCGCCGCGCTGGCCGACGCCCCCACGGCGCTGACCGCGGCCGGACCGGGCGACTATTCCCCGCGCATGGCGGACACCGCCGCCATCCTTTCCGGCGCGGGCGCGGCCTTCGACGCCGCGCCCGCGCCGTCCTCGGCCGCTCAGGCCACGCTCGCGCAGGCCTTCACCGACGCGCGCTACCTGCTCATGACCGGCCGGATCGACGCGAAGGAGTTCGGCGACAGGCTCGAGGCCGCGGCGGGCGTGGAACGCGCGCGGGCGGCGCGGCCGGACTTCGTGCGGACTCGGCATTTTCCCGAGGCGGTCGCGCTGGCCGCGGTGCTGCTCGGCCTCGTCGTCTGGCTGGGCTGGTCGCGCGGCCGGAACGGCGTCCGGGGTCGACGAGGCGACGACGAGGCGGTTCCCCTCGCCCCCGGTGAACTGGGCGCGCTCGGCGCCGGGAAAGGCGCGGGTTTCGTGGGGCCCGCGTTCGGCCTCTACGCGGGCTTCGTGCTCCTGCCCGGTCTCGCCGCCTTCGCCTGGGCGTTCACGCATTGGGACGGCTTCGGGGAGATGTCCTGGGCCGGGCGATTCAACTTCCGCTGGCTGCTCCTCGAGAGCGACGTGTTCTGGTCCGCGCTGCGAAACAACCTCTTTCTCATGCTCGTGCCGCCCCTCGTCGTCGTGCCCGTCGCGCTCGGGCTCGCCGCCTACGTCCACCGCGGCGGCATGGGCGCGGGCGCCCTGAGGGTCCTGTTGCTTTTCCCAAATCTCCTCGGCGGCATCGCCGCGGCGTTGATCTGGCTGGCGGCCTACGAGCCGACCAGCGGCCTGGTGAACGCGTTGTTCGTGGCCTGCGGGGACCTGGTCGAGCTGCTCCACGGGCCGCGCGTCCTGGAGAACTGGTTCCACTCGTTTCACGGCCACGCCTGGCTCGCGCAGTCCAACCTCTACTGGTCGCTGGTGCCGATCTACCTCTGGATGGCCTGCGGCTTCAACCTCGTGCTCTACCTGGCGGCGATGCAGGCCGTGCCGAACGAGCTCTACGAGGCCGCCGAGTTGGACGGCGCCTCGAAGACGCGCCAGTTTTTCCTCATCACCCTGCCGCTCATCCGGGAGGTGCTCGTGATCTCGGCCGTGTTTCTCGTGATCGGTGGGTTGAACGCGTTCGAGCTCGTGTGGCTGCTCACCTCGCAGGATCCTTCGGCGGGCGTGCATACGCTGGGCACCTTCATGGTCGGCACGCTCTTCACCGAGTTTCAGGTCGGACGCGCGGCGGCGATCGCGGTGCTGCTTTTTCTCATGGTCCTGATCGCGAGCCTAGCGGTCTTGCGCGCGACGCGGAAGGAGACGGTGGAGCTGTGAACGAGGCGCTCCCCTCCCCTTCCCCGGCCCGCGGCCGGTTCACCGTTTCCGGCCTGCTTCTCGGCGTCGTGCTGCTCGGCTACGCGGCCTGGACCGTGCTGCCGATGGTGTGGGTCGCCTACTCCTCCTTCAAATCCGACACCGCCATCCTGCGCGATCCGCTGATGCCGCCGGCCTGGGCGGAGGCGGACGCAGGCGCCTATGTCCGGGCGTGGGAAGGCGCCCGCCTCGGGGATTATTTTCTCAACTCCGTCGTGGTCACCGTCGCGGCGGTGGCCCTCATCCTCGCCTTGGCCGCGCCGGCGGCCTACGCGCTCGCGCGTTTTCGCCTGCCGCTCGGGCGCGCGGCCTACGCGCTGTTTCTCGCCGGACTGATGATCCCCGCTCAGCTCGCGATGGTGCCGCTTTTTTTCGAGTTGCGCGCGCTGGGGCTGCTGGATTCCCGCACCGGGCTGGTTTTGGTCTACGCCGCCAACGGCCTGCCCTTCGCGGTGTTCATCCTCGCCGGCTTCTTCCGGGGCCTGCCTCGCGCGCTTTACGAGGCGGCGGTGGTGGACGGCTGCGGCGAGTTCGCGGCGTTTTATCGCGTCATGCTGCCCTTGGCGCGGCCCGGCCTGGTCACGGTGGCCATCTTCCAGTTCATCGGCATCTGGAAGGAATACTTCTTCGCGTTCATGCTCGTGGGTGGCGGGGCGGGCGACGCGCGCACCCTGCCTCTGGGGCTCGCGAACCTCGCCATCACCGCGCAATACGGCGGCGACCAGGCCCGGCTTTTCGCGGGGCTCGTCGTGGTGACGCTGCCGATCCTGGCCATCTACGCCTTGCTGCAAAAACAGCTGGTCGGCGGCATCGCGGCGGGCGCGCTCAAGGGTTGAGCCCGCGCCGGCGGCGTGTTTCCTAACCGGTCCCATCACCATGCCCGACGCCACCGCGATGTCGCTGGACAGCACCCTCGACGCCTACGAGCCCATGTTGCTCGCCTGGCTTCGCCAAGGGCTCGACGACCATGCGATCGTCGCGCTCACCGACCCGGAGGGCGTCATCCGTTACGTCAACCGCAGCTTCTGCGAGATCTCCGGCTACACCGAGGCCGAGCTCGTCGGGCAGACCCACCGCATCCTGAAGTCGGGGCAGCATCCCGACGCGTTCTACGTCGGTCTCTGGCAGACGATCCTCTCCGGCGAGATTTGGAAGGGCACGATCTGCAACCGGGCCAAGGACGGCGGCCTGTATTGGGTCCACTCCACGATCATCCCGCTGCTCGGCCTCGGAGGCCGGCGCCTCGGCTTCCTGTCCGTTCGCACCGATGTCACCCGGCTGATCAGCGTCGAGCGGCAGCTCACCCAGAAGACGCGCGAACTGCAGCTGCTTTTCGACCACTCCCCGATCGGCCTGAGCTGGCGCGAGGTCGACGAGCACGGCAACGCCGGCGTCAACCACGTCAACCGCCGCTTCTGCGAGCTCATCGGCCTGAATCCCGAGGAGGCCGCGGACATCCGCAACGTCCAGCGCGTGACCCACCCCGACGACTGGAGGCGCCAGGACGAGCTCAACAACGAGGTCTACGCCGGCAAACGCGACTCCTTCGTCTTGGAGAAACGCTACGTGCACCCCGATGGTCGCATTATCTGGGGCATCCTCACCGTGGTGGTGGTGCGCGCGCCGGGCAGCGGGCGCGTCACGCATCATTTCGCGATGTTGGAGGACATCACCGCGCGGCGTTTCGCCGAGGACGAGTTGCGCCGCACCGAGGCGCGCTGGCGCACCTACATCCAGACGGCGAGCGAGATCCTCTACGCGCTCACGCCGGAGGGGCACGTGAAGTTCGTCTCCCAAGCCTGGACCGCCAAACTCGGACACCCGGTGGACGAGGTCATCGGCACGCCGTTTCGCGATTTCATCCACCCGGACGACGTCGGCCTGTGGGACGCGTTTTTCGCCCGCACGCTCGCGACCGGAGGCGATGGCGAGGGCATCGAATATCGCACGCGCCACCGCGAAGGCCGCTGGATCTGGCACGCCTCGACCGGCTCCGCCTACACCGATCGCGACAAGCGCCGCGCGTTCTTCGGCGTGGGGCGCGACATCTCCATCCGCCGCCAGGCGCAGCAGGAGCTCCGCACCGCCCTCGCGCGCCTCGAGGAGATGGCGCGCATCGTCGACCGCTCTCCCTCCGTCGTGGTGCTCTGGCGCGCCGAGGGCGGCAGCTGGCCGGTGGAGTTCGTCTCGGCCAGCGTCCGCCAGTTCGGTTACACGCCCGAGGACCTCACCACCCGGCGCCTCAGTTTCCGCGACATAACCCACCCCGATGATCGCGAACGCGTGGGCGCCGAGGTCGATGCGCACGCTTCCGCCGGACACCGGGAATACAACCAGGAGTATCGCATCCAGTGTGCCGACGGATCGGTCCGCTGGGTCGACGACCATACCATCGTGCGCATGGACGAGCGAGGCCATGTGACGCACCACGAGGGGCTCATCACCGACGTCACGGCGCGCAAGGCCGCCGAGGCCGGCGCCCGCGAGGCGCAGGAGCGTGAGCTCGCGCTCGCCCGCGACGTGCAGCAGCACCTGCTCCCGAGCCGCTTCCCCCCGCTCGGCCGCGTGGACGTGGAGGTGCTTTCCCAGCCCTCGCAGCAGCTGGGCGGAGACTACTACGACGTGCTGCCGGTCGACGACAGGCACCACGGTTTCGTGATCGCGGACGTCTCCGGCAAGGGCGCCCCCGCCGCGCTAATGATGGCCGCCTGCCGCGCGAGCCTGCGGCTGTGCGCCCCCGACGAGCTTTCGCCCGCCGCGGTGCTCCGGCGGGTGAACCGCGCGCTCCAGCCCGACATGCCCCCGGGCATGTATATCACGCTTTTCTACGGTATCCTTAACTTGGATACCCTGGCGTTGCGCTTCTGCCGCGCCGGCCACGAGCCCGCGCTGCTGCTGCGCGAGGCGGGCGGCCCGCCGCTGCTCCTCGGCGACGGCGGCATGGCGCTCGGCATGGCGCCCGACGAGCTTTTCGAGGCGACGCTGGACGAGGGGCGCGTGGTGCTTTCCGCCGGCGACCTGCTCGCGCTCTACACCGACGGCGTGAACGAGGCCTGCAACGCGGCGGGCGAGGAGTTCGGGCGCGATCGCCTGGCGGACAGCCTGCGCCGCCACCAAAAGGAGCCGCTCGCCGAGATCCTGCGCCGGGTGGACCGTTACCTCCGCCAGTTCTGCACGCTCGCGCCGCGGCACGACGACCGGGCGCTGCTGCTGATCCGGGCGAGGTAGCGCGGGCGACCGGCGGCGGCCTGATCACGACCGGTCCAGGCCCGCCTCCTGGCCGGAGCTTCGGTTTGCGCCGGCCCGGCAGACGGGCCCATCTTGCCGTTCGCCCATGCCCGACGCGACCGAGCCAGTCCTATACGAGTCCCACTGCCACACCCCGCTCTGCAAACACGCGGTGGGGGAGCCGGAGGATTATTGCGCGATGGCGCTGCTGCGCGGTTTGCGCGGGATCATCTTCACCTGCCATGCGCCGCTTCCCAACGGCTGGTCCGCCGACGTTCGTATGAGCGAGAGCGAGTTCGACACCTACGTGGCGAGGGTGGACCGCGCCCGCGAAGCCTATGCCGGCCGGCTCGACGTGCGGCTGGGTTTGGAGAGCGACTATTTCCCGGGGGTGGAGCCGTGGCTCGAGGCCCTGCATCGGCGCGCCCCCCTGCACCACGTGCTCGGAAGCGTGCATTATCAGATGGGTTTTTATCGCGAGCGTTTCTTCACCGGAGATGTTTTCGCTTATCAACAGACTTATTACGAACATCTTGCGCAAGCGGCTGAATCCGGTCTTTTCGATACGCTTTCCCACCCCGATCTGATCAAAAACGAGGCGCCGCTTGATTGGTATTTCCCTCGGATCCAGCCTTTCATCGAGAAGGCGCTGGATCGGATCGCCGCGACCGGCATGGCCATGGAATTGAACACGAGCGGCATGCTCAAGGCTCTGCGGGAGATGAATCCCGGGGAGAAGCAGTTGCGCCTCATGCGTGAACGAAATATCCCGGTGGTCTTGGGCGCTGATGCCCATCGCCCGGAACGGGTGGCGGATCGTTATGCCGAAGCGCTCAAGATGCTTCAGGCCGTGGGCTATACGGAGGTGAACGTCTTTCTGGATCGCCGTCGGCGGCCCATTCCCATCGAGCGCGCGCTCGCGAGCCTTCGCTGAACCCGCGTCTCGCATCCCCTGCCCTCCCCTTCCCTGTTCATGTCCGACCTTGTTTCCGATACGATCGCCGCGCTGGCCACGCCCGCGGGCACCTCGGCGCTGGCGCTGGTTCGAGTCAGCGGCCCCGCCTGCCGGGAATTGGCCCAGGCGATTTTTCAGCCGCGGTCCCCTGCTCTCCCCGAGCGCCGCCCGATTCATTCCGCCTACCGGGCGCGCGACGGGCGTATCTTGGATGACTTGGTCTGGACCTTTTTCCCTGGTCCCAAGACCGCCACGGGGGATGACGTGCTCGAGCTCACTCCGCATGGAAACCCCTTCTTGGTGCAGCTTATCCTGGGGGATCTCTTCGAGCGGGGCTGCCGGGCCGCCGAGCCGGGAGAGTTCACGCGGCGCGCCTTTCTGGCGGGGCGGATCGAACTTACCCAAGCCGAGGCGGTGATGGATCTCATCCATGCCCGGAGCGAGCGCGCCTTGGTGGCGGCGCAACGACAGCTCGCGGGAGCCCTGGGGCGACACTTGGACGGCCTCATCCAGCAGCTTTTGGCCACCCTTGCCCGCATCGAAGCCTATATCGATTTCCCCGACGAGGATCTCCCCGTCGAAGACCGGCAGCTCGTGGCCTCAGGCCTCGCCGATGTTCTACGTGGAACAAATCGCCTGCTGGCCACCCACCGCTATGGCGACTTGTTGCGGGAGGGTTTGAAGACCGTGCTTTTGGGTGCGCCCAATGCCGGCAAGAGCAGCCTGCTCAATGCGTTGGTGGGTCGCGATCGGGCCTTGGTCAGCGCCGAGCCGGGCACGACCCGGGATTTCCTTGAGGAGCCGCTGCAAATCGGTCCGCATCTCCTGCGCCTTATCGATACCGCCGGGCTGAATCCCGCGCCGGGAGAGATCGAGCGCATGGGCATGGCCAAGACCTTGGAGTGTCTCGCGGAGGCTGATCTCGTGTTGTGGGTGGCCGATTCCACCCAGCCGCTCCCTGCCCTGTCCCCCGATACGAAGGCGCTCCTGCGCCCGGACAATACGTTGCTGGTGCTGAACAAGGTGGATCTGCTTCCCGATCCTCCCTTGGTGGCCTCGCTTTTGCCGCAGGTCTATGTTTCGGCTCGCACGGGGGCGGGTTTGGAGGAACTGCGCGCGGCCGTCGTCGCGCATGCCGATTCGCTTGCGCCGGCTTTGGCGCAGGAAGAGCACCTGGCGGTCAATGCCCGTCACGCCGATGCGCTTCGTCGTGCGGAGGGTGGTTTGCGCGCCGCGTTGGAGGGGCTTCGATCCTCGCCGCCCCGGGCCATCGAGTTGGTGTCGGCCGATCTTCGGGGCGCGCTCGACGCTCTGGGTGAGATCGCGGGGCGCATCGACAATGAGCGAATGCTCGATGCCCTTTTTTCCACCTTCTGCATCGGCAAGTAACCGGGTCGACCGTCGCCGTTGGCTGACTGTTTCGGCGTGGATTTTCCTCCGCGCGGCTCTTGCCTCGGCGGCTTTTGCCTTTGGCCTGTGGGGTGCTCATGCCTCTCGGGGAACTTTACGACGTTATCGTTTGCGGTGCCGGCCATGCCGGATGCGAAGCCGCGTTGGCCGCCGCCCGCATCGGCGCGCGCACGCTTCTGTTGACCGGCAATCTGGACACCGTTGCCCAGATGTCCTGCAACCCGGCCATCGGAGGCCAGGCGAAGGGGCAGATCGTCCGCGAAATCGACGCGTTGGGCGGAGAGATGGGAATCAACACGGACCTCACGGGCATCCAGTTTCGACTCCTCAATGAGTCGAAGGGCCCGGCGGTTCAGTCTCCGCGAGCGCAGTGCGACAAGAAGGCCTATCAATTCCGGCTAAAGCACACCTTGGAATTGCAGCCCGATCTGCGGCTTTTCCAGGCCACCGTCACCGGCTTGATCTTCGAGAGTGGGGAAGACGGAGCTCGGCGGGTGGCGGGAGTGCGGACCAACTTGGATTTGGAGTTTCGCGGCCGGACCGTGGTTGTCACGACGGGCACCTTTTTGCGCGGCCTGATGCATATCGGGCAGAACAAGAACGAGGGCGGCCGTTTGGGGGACTTTTCCGCCAAGACCCTTTCCGCCAGCTTTCTGGAGGCGGGGATCGAGCTCCAGCGTCTGAAGACCGGCACGCCGCCTCGGATTTTGGGGCGAAGCATCGATTTTTCGAAGATGGAGCCGCAGCACGGAGATGCCGCGCCGACCCTGTTTGCTTTCCATGATACCCGCGACCCCGAGCCGCTGTTCCACGTGGAACATCCTTTGGCCGCGGCCGGCTTCGATACCGGGAGCGGGGTGGGGGATGGGCGAGGGCGTCCTGCGGCTTTGCGGGAAGATCGGCTCGGCTGGAATCCGGGCCGGGACCAAGTGCCCTGCTGGATCACTTATACCACCGAGCACACCGCCCGCCTCGTTCGCGATAATCTCCATCTGTCCGCGATGTATTCGGGGGAAATCGAGGGGGTGGGGCCTCGTTATTGTCCCTCGATCGAGGATAAATTCGTCCGTTTCGCCGACAAGCCCCGCCATCAGCTCTTTCTTGAGCCGGAGGGCAGGGCGACCAACGAGTATTATATCAACGGCCTCTCCACGTCCCTGCCTTTCGCCGTGCAAGTGGAGTTGGTGCGGAGCATCCCGGGGCTGGAGCGGGCCGAGTTGCTACGGCCGGCCTATGCGGTCGAATATGACTTCGCGCCGCCGACCCAGCTGCTTCCGTCTCTCGAATCCCGGAAGGTGGAAAACCTCTTCTTCGCCGGCCAGATCAACGGCACATCCGGCTACGAGGAGGCGGCCTGCCAGGGCTTGATCGCCGGGGTGAACGCGGCGCGAAAGGGCAGGGGAGAGGCTCCTCTCGTGATCGGCCGGCACGAGGGGTATATCGGCGTCCTCATCGATGATCTCGTCACCAAGGGCACGCGTGAGCCCTACCGCATGTTCACCAGCCGGGCCGAGCATCGTTTGCTCTTCAACCATGGCAGCGCGGAGCTTCGTCTTCTCCCGCATGCCCGGGCATGCGGGCTTTTGTCGGCCTCGCGTATCGCCCGGATCGAGGCCAAGGCCTCCCGAATCGGAGAGTGGATCGGCCGTCTCGAGCAGACCCGACTTCCCACCGCCGCAGGCCTGGGCGTCGGCACCTGGGCTGATTATCTCCGCCGCGTGCATAGCGCGCAGCCCAAGCCGGTGGAAGCCGGCGAGGGTGTTTCCGCCTGTGCGATTCCTCAGGGCGGGCCGTCCACGGGGGTGGGGGAGGGGGCTCTTTCGTGCGAGTCGGATCCTTGGACCAAAGTGGGCGCCCACCTGCCGGAGCTCGGTCTTTTGTCCGTCGCGGATCGTGCCGAAGTCCACTACCGGGTGACATACGCCGGTTATTTGGCGCGCGAGGAGCGTCAGATCGCACGGCTCGCCGACGTCGAGAAAATCAAGCTTCCCGCCGACCTCGATTACACGACGGTGCGAGGACTACGCGCCGAGAGCCGCGCCAAGCTGGCCGCCGCCCGGCCTGTGACCTTGGGCCAGGCCAGTCGCATCAGCGGTGTCAATCCAGCGGATATCAGCGTCTTGATGATCCTCTGCGCCAAGCGTTAGGGTCCCGGCTTCTAAGTAAGTTAAATTAACGCAGTCGGGGGATGGCCGTAAAAAGGCGCAAAAGACGCAAAGAAGAGATCATGGCCGAGATAGTCTCGGTTTGATTTTGAGGCTTTTGCGCTTCGTTGCGGCCGATGTATTCATAAAGGAAATCCAGTTTCTCCTTACGGAGGAGGAGCTTGAGATTTTTCCGAGGTTGCGCCTTCCGCCCTTGGCCGCCGCGGGGGTTTCGCGGTCAACGATGCGCGCGCCTCGGGTTTTTCCATTCGCACCGGTCGTCGCGAAGCTTTGGCGGTCCGTTCGGCCGGCTTTCCTGCCGGCCGCTCTTACCCCGACCCCATCCCCCTTTTCCTATGGCGCCGTTTTTCTGCGCGGTTTCGCGCGTCGTGTCGTTTGGCTTCTCCGTCGGCCGCCGCATGCGTCGCGATACCGCGCCTGCGCTCGCGGCGGCCATGTTCGCCTGTTTTTGGCCGCTCGTTTCCGCCTCCGCCCAGACCCTGGCCTTTCCCGGGGCGGAGGGCTTTGGCCGGTTCACCAGCGGCGGCCGCGGCGGCGAGGTGTATGTCGTCACGAATTTGAACGACAGCGGTCCCGGCTCGCTGCGTGACGCCGTCGCCAACCGCACGGCGTCCACCCCTCGCACCGTCGTTTTCGCGGTCTCCGGCACCATCGACCTCAACTCCACGCTTCGGATCACGCAGGGCAATCTCACCATCGCCGGCCAGACCGCGCCCGGTGACGGCATCTGCCTAGCCCGTTACCCGCTCGATCCCAGCAATTCGAGCAACGTCGTCATCCGTTTCTTGCGTGTGCGGCTCGGAGACGTGGCCGGGGTGGAAAACGACGCCTTCTCCTGTCGATACGCGAGTAACGTCATCATCGACCATTGCAGCTTTTCCTGGTCGGTCGACGAGACGGGCACCGCCTACATCAACACCAACTTCACGATGCAGTGGTGCTATGTGACGGAGAGCCTCAACAACTCCGTCCACAGCAAGGGCCCCCACGGCTACGGCGGCATCTGGGGCGGCATCGGCGCCAGCTTCCATCACAACCTCCTCGCCCACCACAACAGCCGCAATCCGCGGTTCAGCGGCGCCGGCGGGCACGGCACCGACGGCGAGCTGGTGGACATGCGCAACAATGTCGTCTACAACTGGAAGGGCAACAGCACCTACGGCGGTGAGCCGACCGCAACCGGACTGCCCTCTCACCAAAACATGGTGAACAACTATTACCGCTACGGGCCGGCGACCGGCACGGGGGCGATTCGTTACCGCATTCTCGGACCGACTCCGGACGCGACGACCGGCGCCTACGGTCTTTTCCACGTCTCCGGCAATCACGCCACCGCCAGCACCACGGTGACGGCCAACAACTGGAACGGGGGCGTGCAAGGCCCGACCGCGACCGCCTTGACCGCGATGCGCGTGGACGTGCCGTTCACCGTCGCCCCCGTCGTCACCCAGTCCGCCCTCAACTCCTATCCTCTGGTTCTGGCTTACGGCGGCTGCCGTCTGCCCGCCCGCGATTCCGTCGATGCGCGAATCTCCAACGAGGTCTCCACCGGCACCGCCACCTACCGTGGATCGAAAGACGGCTACGCCGGGATCATCGACTCCCAGGCCGACGTCGGCGGCTGGCCGACCCTTGCCAGCACCCCGGCTCCGGCCGACGCCGACAAGGACGGCATGCCGGACGGCTGGGAGACCGCGCGGGGCCTCAACCCGAACCTCGCCTCCGATCGCAACCTCGTCGACGCCGCCACCGGCTATACCCAGCTCGAACTCTATCTGAACGAGCTCGCCGCCCCCGCCTTTCCGCTCCCGATGCTCCTGACCCAGCCGCAGACGCGTTCCGTCGACCTCGGCGGCGGCTTCACGCTTTCCGTGTCCGCCACCGGCGCCGCGGAAACGGGCGCGCTCGGCTACCAATGGTATCGCAACGGCTCCGCCCTTTCCGGCGCCACCTCGGCCAGCTACGTCGTCGGCGCCGCCGCGGCCGTCGATGCGGGCGATTATCGCGTCTCCGTCTCCAACGGCTACGGCTCCGTTTCCTCCGCGACCGCGACCGTCACGATCGTCGCCCAGGCTCCGGTCATCACCGCGCAACCGGTCTCGCTCTCGGTCGACGAGGGTCAGAGCGCCGGCTTTTCCGTCTCCGCCACGGGCGCCGCCCCCCTGAGCTACCAATGGTATCGCGGCACCGACGCCATCGCCGGCGCGACCGCCGCCACGCTCACGCTTTCGTCCGTCACGGCCGCGGCGGCGGGCGACTACCGCGTGATCGTGACCAATCCCAACGGCTCCACGCCGTCCGACGTCGCCACGCTCACCGTCGTCACGCAGCCGGGCACCGGCACGATATTCTCGACCAACTTCGCGAACGACACGCTCCATGCGGCGACGCCGGTGGTGAACGCGACCCGGACCAACTGGCATGTCATGTCGAGCAAGGCCGCCACGGCATCCGGCGTCGGCGACGATCCCTCCACGCCCGCCGTGGTGGAAACGCGTCCGCTCACGCTGGCGCTCAACGCCGGCACCACGTCGGGCATTTATCAGGCGGCCGCGGTCTTCGCGCCGACCCAGGCGCCGAGTCTCGCCCAGGTCGGCTCCTCCATTCGCGCCACGATGACTTTCAGCCCGCGCAACATCTCCACCTTTGGCGTCGGTCTCTTCAACTCCGGCGGCGTGCTCCCCCATACCAGCCACATCAACGGAACGGGCACCACGCCCGGCGTGACCGACACCTTGCTCGGAGGCACCGCCGACATCATTGGCGGAGTCCAGGGCTGGCTCGGCTACCGCGCGGCCGTGTTCAGCGGCAACACCACGACGGCCCAGATCGTCAGCCGCCTCGCCCAGACCGCATCCCCGACCACCAACCGGACGCAGGATCTCGTCGTGCCCGGCACCACGGCGTCCTACGGAACCCCCGCGGGCGTCACCGTCGGCACGGTTGCCAACACCCCGGCCGGCTACCTCGCCTTCGTCGACGACGCCACCTACACGCTCGTCTACGAAATCGTCCGCTCCGGCGCCGACGCCTACGCGATCGCGTTTCGCATCTACGGCGGATCCGCCGCGGGCGCGTCCGACGCCTTGCTTTTTTCCTCCACCGCCTCGACCACCGCGGCCGGCACCGCGCCCTCCGCCGTCGCCACCGCGTTCGACAGCTTCGCCTTCGGCGCCCGCACCACCAGCAGCGCGACGATTCCGCGCATCGTGGTGAGCGCGCTTTCCATCGATTACGCCACGCCGTCGTCCTCCGTCGCGCCCGTGATCACGACCCAGCCCGCGAGTCTCGTGGTCAACCAGGGCGCGGGCGCGAGCTTCACCGCGGCCGCGAGCGGCAGCCCCGCGCCCGTGTATCAATGGCGCAAGGACGGCGTCGCGATCCCGGGCGCCGCCTCCGCCACCTATACCATCGCCTCCGCGCAGCCCGCCGACGCGGGCGCCTATACCTGCGTCGCGAGCAACAGCGCGGGCTCCGTCGTCTCCGGCGCCGCCACGCTTGTCGTCCACGTGCCCCCCGCCATCACGCTTCAGCCCATCGGCCGGAGCGTAGTGCGCGGCGCCCCCTTCACGCTCGCCGCCGCCGCGAGCGGCGACCCGGCGCCCTCCCTGCAGTGGTATCGGGGCGACACGGCCCTCGCCGGCGCCACCGCCGGAACCTACGCGGTCGCTTCGGCCGCCCCGCCCGACGCCGGAGTCTACACGCTCGTCGCGACCAACGCCGCCGGTTCCGCGACGAGCTCGACCGCGACGATCGTCGTCCTCACCCCCTACGAGGCTTGGGTGTTGGACAACGGCCTCGACCTCGCGACCAACGGCGCCCCGACCGCCGACGCCGCCGGCGACGGCGTGCCCAACCTGATCAAATTCTCGCTCGGGGGCGATCCCGCCGAGCCCGGCTCCACGCCGCTGCCGACCCTGGGCCGCGGCGTCTCCTCCTGGCTTTTCACCTACGACCTCAAGATCGCGGCGCTGGCCGATTACGCCGTCGGCGCCGAATACTCGACCGACCTCGCCAGCTGGTCGTCGGCCTCCGACGGGGCGGACGGCGTGAGTATCGTCGCGACGACCCTGGACTCCGCCACCCGACGCGTGACCGTGGGTTTTCCCGTCACCCAGGCCCGGCTCTTCGTGCGGCTCCGCGTCGTCGCCCGGCCCTGAGGTGCTTCAAATAGAGGTATAGCCGTCACGAGACAGGGCGGGGCCGCCGGGCCCGCCAGATGTGGCAGGGCATCGGTGTTCTTTGCGGAGTAGCCCGGAAAAGTCGGTTCCGCCGGGGGTGGCCACGGGCGACCAAGCCAGAAGGTCCGGCCGAACCTTCTGGCTCGGCCGCCGAGAGTTTGAATCCCGCCCGAGGACGCCGCGAAGAGCCGGAGCCGGTGGGTGGCCGAGGTCGGGGCGGCCATAAACAAGGCTGGGCAGGCTCCCCGAGCTCCCCCATCGAGGTCGGCGCCGATGCTGCCCAAGACTTGATCGTCTGCCGCGGTCCCACGGCCGCCACCCTCGTCAACACGCCCGCGGCTTTTTCCGACTACGCGTGAGCCCTGCCGGAGGGCGCACACTTGGTCCGCGATACGACCGGGCGTCTCCACCACGCGCCGCGCGAGGCGTGCACGCAAACAGGCCGGCCGCTCACGGTGGTCCATACCGCCCATGCGCGGGCCTTCACCCGCGGCTTCGGCAAGCGGGAGAATACGAACAAGCCGGACGCCAAGCTCGCCGCCCTCGCCTCGCCTTGCCTGTGCCGCCCGTGGCCGAAGATGGTTTCACGCAACGATGCGCGCAAAATAGACGAGCCTCCGTCAACGATGCGCGCGGGGCTTCCGTTCCCGCCGCCATGCGTCGCCGCAAGCGTGCCGACGCCCCCATGTCTTGCCTGCCCGCGCCGCCCGGCCCGGGCGCTTTCTTTTTTGGCCCCATGAAAAACCTGATCCGCCAAGTTGGTTTCATCGTGCTCGTCGGCTGGCTTTCCCCGCACGCCGCCAGCCTCGTCCGGGCCGCGCCCGCCATCTTCGTCAAGATGTCGACCAGCCAGGTCGCCTCCGGCGCCACGCCGACCGCGGCCACCGCCGCCACGATCGCCGCGCCCGGCCCGGGCTGGAGCTTCTCGGCCGCCGCGCCCGTCGCCGGCACGACCTGGAACCAGGTCCTGCGCCCCAATCCGCTCATCGGCTCCAACAACACGAGCATCGTCGGCCAATACGTCTGCAACTCGGCCAACAATCTCTCGCTCGTCGACTCGGGCGGCGCCGCGACCGCGGTCAGGCTCACCCTGTCCCTCGACATCCAGGACCTGGAGAACAACACCACCCGGACCGAACCGAACACTTCGGCCGGCGGGACCACCGCGGCGGGACCGGCCGCGCTCATGGGCACCGCCTGGCGCATCTACCGCGGTGGCAACGGCTCGATCCACAAGCTGACCGGGCTCCCGGCCAACGCGAACTACTTCCTCTACGCCTACGGCACCACCACGACCACCGGCCAGGGCTGCAAATTCATCGTCGACGCCGCGAACGTCCCCGGCGGCAACGGCGTCTCCACCCAGTTCCTCGAGATCCGCGGCGGCAATTCGGGCAACATCTACGCCTTTGACGGGACGAACTACTCCCTCACCACGCCCGCCGCCGCCAACGTCGTGAGCACCACGGCGGACAACAACTCCTGGGGACGCATCCATGTCGTCGTGGACGGGGCGGGCGCGCTCACCTTCAAGACCGCGAAGAACGCCAACAACGGCCAGTATTACCAAGGCTATCAGCTGATGCCCTATCCGGTGGCCACCTTCACCGCCCAGCCTGCGGCCAGCCCGAGCGCGACCGTCGGAAGCAGCGTGACCATCACCGCCGCCGCCACCGGCGAAGGCGCGCTCACGTATCAGTGGCGCAAGGGCGGCAACCCCATCGTCGACGGCCCCAGCGGCACCGGCTCCACCTACTCCGGAGCCACCACGCTCTCGCTCACGCTCTCCGGCGTGACCGCGGCCGACGCCGGCGACTACACGATCGTCGTCACCAACCCAGGTGGCGCCGCGACGAGCAACCTCTCGACTCTTTCCATCACCACGGGCGCCATCGCCCCCTCGATCGTGACCCATCCCGCTTCCACGACCGGCGCGGTCAACGGCTCGGCCGGGTTCTCCGTCTCCGCCAACGGCACCTCGCCGCTTTCCTACCGGTGGCAAAAGAGCCTGAACAACGTGAACTTCACCGACGTCGCGGGCGCCACCTCGGCCGCGCTCAACCTGTCTCCGCTGACCACCGCCGACGCCGGCTACTACCGCGTCGTCGTCACCAACTCGGTCGGCTCCGCGACCAGCTCGGCCGCTCCGCTCGTCGTAGCGCCGGTCATCACCACGCCTCCGGCCACCGCGCTCGTGACCGCCGGCTCGACCTACACGATCTCCGTGATCGCCGACGCCGGCGCCGGTTCGCCGCAACCCATCACCTACGTCTGGACGCGCGACGGGACCGTGGTCGCGAACGGGGGTGTGGTTTCCGGCGCCACTACGGCCAGCCTCGTCGTGGCCGGCTTCACCGCCGCGCAGTCCGGCTACTACACCGTCACCGTCTCGAACACCGCCGGCTCCGTCACCAGCGCCTCCGTCTACATCGGCGTGCCGAGCACGCAGAGCGTGACCTTCGCCCCGGGCAACAACGCCGCCGGCCTCGCGATCGACCAGCAGTTCCGGCTCGTTTTCCCCGCCCCGCCCAAGCTCGGCAAGTCCGGCTCCTTCCGCATCCACGATGCGTCCAACGACGCCGTCGTGGCCCTCGTGAACCCGGCCGAGTTCATCACCTTCACGCTCTTCAGCGCGACCGTGGTCAACGCCAAGACCCAGACCCTGCAGGGCAAGGCGGTCTACCACCTGCCCGCGGCGATCTACGGCAACGAGGTCTGGATCACCCTCCCCGCCGCCGGCCGCCTGGAGTATGGGAAAACCTACTACGTGACGATGGACGCCGGTTTCCTCCTCGACTCCACCAACGCCGCCGTGCCCGCCATCGCCGGCCCGACCGCCTGGCGTTTCTCGACCAAGGCCTCCGGCCCCGCCACGCCCACCGCGTCCACCGGACCGACCGAGGTCACCGTGGGCGCCGACGGCGCGGGAGACTTCGCCACGATCCAGGGCGCCGCCGACTGGATTCCGCAAAACAACACCCTCCCGCGCACCATCCGCGTGCTGCCCGGCGTGTATCGCGATCTCGTCTACTTCGCGCAGAACCGCAATTTCGTCACCCTGCTCGGCGCCGGTTCCGGCCGCCAGGCGGTCAAGATACTCTACCACTACGCGGCCGAGGTTTACGCCGGCGGCGCCCGCGGCCTCGGCACGCTGCGCATCGATTCCAACGACGTGACCGTGCGCAACCTCACGATCGACGACGAGGTCTACCTGCCCGTCGCCAACCTCGCCGGCGGGTCGAATCCCGCCGCGCCCGCCTTCGCCGGGCCGATCCAGGCCCTCGCCACCACGGGCAAGCGCCTCGTCTTCGACAACGTGCTCATCAGGGGCGGCCAGGACACCTACTACGGCATCAGCGGCATCGCCTACTTCTACAACTGCGAGATGTGGGGCAGCGTCGACTTCATCTACGGCGACGCCCTCGCCGTGTTCGACCAATGCGACATCGTGCAGATCCGCAACACCGGCGGCCCGATCTGCGCGCCCAGCACGCCTTCCGCCCAGCCCTACGGCGAGGTTTTCCTCGACTGCCGCTTCCCGCGCGCGCTCGTCGCCAACGGCTATCCCTACGACGTGGGGGTGAACACGACCACCTTCTGCCGCCCCTGGCGCCAGGACGGCCACGTCGCCATCATCAACAGCCAGCTCGGCTCGCACATCACGACCAAGGCCTGGTCCGAGTGGGACGGACGCGAGAACACCTCCCGCGCCGTCGAATACGGCAACACCCTCGTCGGCGGAGGAGCGGCCCCCACGCCTGCGCAGCGCCGCGCGGCGGGCGCCTATTGGCTCAACACCGTCGACCCCGACTACACCTCGAGCGCCATGTCGCCTATCGACGCGCTGCTCGTCAGCCCCGGCGGCATCACCAACCGCACCGTGCTTACCATCGATCCCGCCGACTACACGTTGAGCGCGATCTTCGGCCACGCCTACTTCGCCGCCGACCTCTCCGGCTGGATGCCCGACGTGGACAACGACGTCGCCCCGAGCATCACCGTCCAGCCCCTCGCCAAGCGCGTGGCCATCGGCCAGGGCGTGGTCTTTTCCGTCGAGGCGGCCGGCAGCCCGACCCTGACCTACCAATGGCGCAAGGGCGCCACGCCCATTTCCGGCGCCACCGGTTCCAGTTATTCCATCGCGTCCGTCCAGCTCTCCCACGCGGGTTCCTATGATTGCGTCGTGACCAGCGGGGCGGGGAGCGCCACCTCCGACGCGGTCGCGTTGACCGCGCTCACGCCCTTCGCGCTATGGGCCGAGGGCTTCGGCCTGGACGGCTCCGCCGCGGGCTTCGCCTCCGCCGACGCGGATGGCGACGGCGTCGCCAATCTGCTTGAATACGTCCTCGGCGGAAACCCGGCCGCCCCCGACGCCGGCGTGCTGCCGTCGGCCGTCGTGATCGACACGGTCGACGGGAAACAGCTCGTCCTCGAGTATCGACGCGCCATCGCCGCGGCCTCCGTGCCGGTGTCGGTCGAGACCTCCGCCGATCTATCCTCGTGGACCCCCCGCACGAACGGCGTGGACGCGGAGATCGAGGTCATCCCCTCGATCGGCCAGGGCGTGAACGTCGACGTGAACAACGCGACGGCGAACAACTACGCCGGTCTCGCGGTCGCCCCCGGCTCCGGCACGGTGTGGAACGGCGTCACGACCACGGCCACGAGCCTGACCGACGTGAAGGACTCCGGCGGCGCCGTCACCTCCGTCGATGTCGCCGTCACCAGCTCGGGCGGCTTCTCCGCCTGGAGCAACACCGGCGCGACCAGCGGCGCGCCGAACCCCGCGTTGCTCATGCAGGATTATTTCTTCGGCAACACCTATACCATCACGGTGAGCGGCCTCGCGGCCGGCGTCTACCAGCTCTACGTCTACGCGCACGGCGACGTCGACAGCCAGACGTCCACCGTCACGGTCGCGGCGTCGAACGGCGGCGGCGTCAAGGGCACCGCGCAGGCGGGGGCCAACACCTTCCGCGACGCCTTCGCGGCCAACGCCGAAGGCGTCGCCTACGTGCGCTTCACGCCGACGGTCTCCGCGACGGGCGTGTTGCAGTTCAGCTCCGCCACCTACCTGAACGGCTTTCAACTCGTGCAGCTCACCGACCCGGCCCGCGAGACGGTGCGAATCACCCTTCCTTACGCGGGGGGACGGCTTTTCGCGCGACTGCGCGCGAGCGAATAGTTGGGCCGAGGCGGAGGAAAAGGGAGTCGCGGGACCGGACGGCGCCGGTCCCTCCGGAGCCGGGAAACCGCTCAGCGGCCGTCCCAGGTCAGCGACTCGCCGGCGGCGAGGACGACCGGCTTTTCGATCCCGCGGTGGCGAAGCCGGACCGGGGCGCCGAGCGTGGAGCGCAGCGTGGCGGAGACGAGGCGACCGTTTTTCCACGCGAGATCGACCTCGAAGCCGCCGCGGGCGCGGAGACCCTTGACCGAGCCCTCCGGCCAGGCGGCGGGAAGCGCCGGGAGGAGATCGATGAACCCGGGGCGGTGCGACTGGAGGAGCATCTCGGCGATGCCCGAGGTCGCGCCGAAATTGCCGTCGATCTGGAAGGGCGGGTGGGCGTCGAAGAGGTTGGGGAACGCGCCGCCGCCCTGCGAGCCGCCCTTGGGCGGGGTGAGCAGCAGGACGAGGAGCTGGTGGGCCTTTTCGCCGTCGAGGGCGCGGGCCCAGAGGTTGAGCTTCCAGGCCATGCCCCAGCCGGTGGTGAGCATGCCGCGGCCCTCGAGGGATTTCTTCGCCGCGGCGAAAAGCTCCGGCGTCTCGGGCGTGATCTGGGCGGAAGGGAAGAGGGGGTAGAGGTGGGAGGAATGGCGGTGCGAATCCTTCGCCTTGTCGCGGTCCTCGAGCCATTCCTGAAGCTGTCCGTATTTGCCGATTTGATACGGAGCCATCTTTTCCCGCGCGGAGAGGGCCTGGGCGCGGAAGCCGGCGTCGACGCCGAGGGCCTCGGACGCGGAGGCGGCCTGGGTGAACACGTCGCGCACGATGCCGAGGTCCATGGTGGGGCCGGCGACGCTGCCTTCGTGCTCGGGCGAGTGGGAGGGGCTGGTGACGAGCCAGCCGTGGCGCGGCTCGGCCACGAGGGTATCGAGGAAGAACTCGGCGGAGCCCTTCAGGATGGGATAGACGTCGGCGAGGAATTTTTTGTCGCCGGTGAAGAGATAGTGCTCCCAGAGGTGGGTGGAGAGCCAGGCGCCGCCGGTGGGCCAGACGCCGGTGCCGGCGGAGTCGACGGGGGCGGTGGCGCGCCAGAGGTCGGTGTTGTGGTGGGTAACCCAGCCGCGCGCCTCATACATCACCCGGGCGGTGCGGGCGCCGGTGACGGAGATGTCGCGGATGAGCTGGAAGAGCGGCTCGGCGCATTCCGGGAGATTGGTCGTCTCGGCCGGCCAGTAGTTCATCTCGGTGTTGATGTTGATGGTGTATTTGCCTCCCCACGCGGCGGTGAGGGCGTCGTTCCACATGCCCTGGAGGTTCGCGGGCTGGGTGCCGGGGCGGGAGCAGGCGACGAGGAGGTAGCGGCCGTATTGGAAGTGGAGCGCGGGCAGCGCGGGGTCGTTGGCGCCGGTGAATTTTTTGACGCGTTCGTCGGTCGGCAGCGCGGAGTCGGGCGTGCGGCCGAGGTCGAGGGAGACGCGGCGGAACAGCGCCCGGTGGTCGGCGACGTGGCGGGCGCGAAGGTCGGCGTAGGGGCGTCGTTCCGCGGCCGCCAGGGCGGAGGCGGAGCGGGCCGCGGGGTCGGCGGAGAGGTCGCGGTAGTTGACGAAATTGGTGCCGCTCGAGACGAGCAGCGTGACGGCGTCGGCGCGGGAGACGGTGATCTTGTCGCCGTCGACCGTGACGGAGCCGCCCTCGGAAAGGGCTCGGAGGAGGGCCTTGAAACGGATGGCGCCGGGCTTGTTGTCATAGTCGCCCCCCTGGCCGGAGAGCGTGAGCAGGCCGTCCTCGACGCCGACGACGGCGCCGGGATGCGGGGTCGCCCAGGTGGCGGCGAAGTCGAGCTTGCCCGGCCGGTCGGCGCTGAGGCGGATGGCGACGATCTGATCGGGGGCGCTGGAGAATACCTCGCGGGTGTAGGTGACGCCGCCGCGGGTGAAGGTGGTGGTGGCGACCGCGGAATCGAGATCGAGGGAGCGCCGGTAGTTCGTGACGGCGCGGTCGTTTTCGACGGCGAAGTCGAGCATGACGCTGCCGAGCGTCTGGTATTGGACCATGCGCGGGGGCAGCCCGAGGGCGTTTTTGGTCAGGATGGCCTCGGCCTCCTCGCGTTTGCCGGCGAAGAGGAGTTCGCGCGCCTCGCGGATGGCGGCGGGTGCGGCGGGGTTGGCGGGGTCGTAGGGAGCGCCGGACCAGATGGTGTCGTCGTTGAGTTGCACGCGGTCGCGTTCCACGCCGCCGAAGACCATGCCGCCGAGGCGTCCGTTGCCGAAGGGCAGGGCCTCGACCCATTCGCGGGCGGGGCGGCGATACCAGAGGTTGAGGTCGCCGGAGGGGCCGCGGTCCGCGCCGGTGATCGGGAGCGGAACGACGAGGGCGGTCTTGCCGGCGGAGGCGTCGAGCCGGCGGCCGACGGCGGCGGAACCGGGCTTGAAATCCCAGGAGGCGACGAGGGCGTCGGCCGGGCCGGAGCCGGCGAAGGCCTGGGCGACCTCGGCGTCGGTCAGGGCGCGTTTGTAGACGGAGAAGGCGTGGATGACGCCGTGGAAGCGATGGGCTCCGTCCTGGTCGGCGCCGACGCGGAGCGGGATGTTTTCGGAGGGCGCGGCGACTTTGTCCTTGGTCGGGGTGAAGGCGGCCGCGCGCCGGCCGTTCACGTAGAGGGCGACTATTTTTTCGCGGGAATCGAAGACGCCTACCACGTGCGAGGGGCGGTCCGCCGGCAGCGGCTCCGGGGAGACGAGGGGCTCGGGCAGCGTGGTGTCGTATTCGAGAACGCGGCCTGCGCCGAGGCGGAGTCGCGCGCCGAGTCGGGTGCCCGGACCCTCGGCGTCGACGATCAGCGCGCCGGCGGGGCAATCGGCCGCGGGCGTGATCCAGAGCTCGAAGCTGTGACTTCGCGACAGGCGGAGCTCGCCGGTGTTGGTTTCGTAGAACGGCGAGTCCTCGCCGAAGCTCAGGCCGGGCGGCGGTTCGCGGGCGGGGGCGAGGGGGGCAAGGGCCAGGACGAGAAACGCGGTGACGAGTCGGAGGGCGGCCATGGGGGAACGGAGGGAGAAAAAGAAAAGCGCCGCCGCATGAAGGCGGCGGCGCTTGCCGGGGAAGGCGAGAGCGGATCGCGGATCAGAGGTTGAAGCGCGGATCGCCGGTGAGGGAGGCGCCGCCGCCGGGCTTGAACTCGAGATCGCTGAAGCGCTGGGCGCGGACGGCGCCGTCGAAGAAGAGCACGTTCACCGCGCCGTTGTGACGGATGAGCGTCGCGTCCGTGTTGATCATGATCGGCTTCACCTTGGTGGTGAGCTCGGTGACGTAATTGCTGCCGTCGATGGGGGCGTCGCTGCCGGGCAATTGCTCCATCATGAGGAAGAGACGGCTCGGGCTGCGGACCGACTCGATGGTGACGTAGGCGATGTCCTTTCCGAGGGTGCGCTGGCAGAAGTTCGTGCCGCTCTTGGCGGTCTTGTAGCCGGAGGGACGGAGGAAGTTGTAATAGCGCCGGTTGGTGTCGCTCGACGCCTGGCCCGTGCGGTCGATCGCGGGGCAGACGGAGTAAAAGTCCGTGGGATGGATGGTGTTGGTGGTCCCGTCGTTGTTCTTGGGGAAATAGGCGTCGTAGAAGCGCATGTTCTCGTCGCCCGACAGGTTGATGATGAGGGGGACGTTGCCGCGGTTTTCGTTGGCGAAGAGACGGACGGCCTGGCCCCAGCCGCGGAGCTTGGAGACGCACTGGAGGGTTCGGGCCTTGCCTCGGACGGAGCTGACGGTCGGGACGAGGATGGCGGCGAGGATGCCGATGATCGCGATGACGGTGAGCAGCTCGATCAGGGTGAAGCCGGAGCGCCGCGCGGGGCGGGTCGCGCAAGAGGGGGTGGGGTGCATGGCGGACGGGAGAAGGGGTGGCTTGGGTTGCGGTAAAGCGGCCGGCGCGAAGAACGCGCCGGCCGCGAAGGGCGGGGATCAGGGCAGGGCCGCGACCTGGAGGCGGACGAAGAGACGCGGGGCGGTCGCGGGCAGGGTGACGACCACGCGGTTGGTGGAGGCGTCGAGCGCGCTGCTGGCGATCGTGGCGCCGCCGCTGCCGTGGACGACCGCGGTCCAAGTGGCGAGGTCGGTGGAGGACTGGGCGGTGACGGCGAACTGGGCGGTGGCCGCGGTCTTCACGTCGTAGGTGAAGGTGATGTTCGCGCCGTCGCGGGCGACGACGGGGAGCGGCGCGGAGGCGGCGGAGAGCGGGTTGCCGCCGAGCGCGAACTCCACGAGGTTGGGAACGCCGTCGCCGTCGGGATCCTGGGTGGCGCCGTTGTTCGCGCCGGTGAGACCCTGTTCGGAGGACCAGCTCTCGTAGGGCGAGGAGGCGGTGACGGTGACCGTGACGCTGTCGCTGGTGGCGGAGGAGACAGCGTTGGTCGCGACGACCTTGTAGCTGCCGGTGTTCGCCGTGGTGGCGGAGGCGACGGTGTAGGTGGCCGAGGTGGCGCCGGAGATGAGGACGTCGTCCTTATACCACTGGTAGGTCGGGGTGGGGCTGCCGGAGGCGGCGGCGGTGAGGGTCAGGGTGGCGCCGCTGGCGAGGGTCTGGCCGACGGGCTGGGTCGTGATGGCGGGGGCGACGCCGACGACCGGAACCGACTGGTCCACGGAGAAGGCGTTGATCGTGAACCAGGGGATGGAGGCGTTGTTGGCGTTGCGGATGCCGAGGGCGAAGGCGTCGAAGGCGCCGGTGGTCTCGGACGGTTTCGTGCCGACGGCGGTGGTTTTGCCGGAGGCCGCGCGGAAGAGGGTGCCCGTGGTGCCCGCGCCTTCGTAGATCTGATAGGCGTAGGTGTATTCGTCCGCGGCGCTCCTGCTGATGGACAGGACGAGCGTGTAGGTGCCTCCGAGGGCGAGCGTGCCGGCCGCGTCGGTGGAGGGGGTCTTGGTGACGGAGACGGACACGCCGGCGGGTTCGCCGTAGGACACCGAGCCGGAGCCGGTCACGCAAAGTTCCTGGCCGCGGTTGGAGACGGTGTTGATCTGCGCGGGGCGGGTGGCGGCGCCTTGGCTGACGGTGCCGGAGCCCGCGAGATTGCCGAGCGTGGCGCGGTAGCCGATCCAGTTTTGGGTGCCGGCGCCAAGTGCGCTGCTACCGGAGGCGCTGAGCACGGTGCGCTCCGCGGCGGTTTTGGTGGTGTCGTCGAAATCGAGCTGTTTGGGGTGCACGCCGCCCGAGTTGTAGAGGCCGAAGCCGAGGGTGAGGACGTTGTTGGTCACGATCACGGCGGTCGCGCGGAGTTCCGAGCCGACCTGGCTCAGGCTTACCGGGGTGTTGGCGAAGCGGGCCGCGGTCTCGATGAAGCCGGACGTGGTCGCGAGCTCCATGGCGGCGACAAGCCGGTTGGTCTCCACGACGTCGGTGGTGCGGGGGTTGTCGCCGATCGTGCTGACGCGGGCGTTCTTGGACGACATGACATACCACGCGGTGGAGGTGGGGGTGATCACCGGCGTGGCGGGGTTCATCAAGTCGGCGGAGAAGTCCGTCGAGAAGACGCGGGTGGTCTCGGTGAAGACGAGGCTGAGGGTGGCGGCGTTGCTCGTGGCGGTGCCGGCGTCGTTGGTCACGACGACGTAGTAGTCTCCCGCGCTGGATCCGGTGGTGGTGGCGATCGTGTAGGTGGACGAGTTGGCGCCGGAGATGAGCGAGCCGCTGCCGACCGCGCCCTTATACCATTGGTAGCTCAGGGGGACGGTGCCGCCGGCGCCCACGGTGAAGCTGACGGGCTGGCCGAGAGTGACCGTGGCGCTGGAGGGCTGGGTGGTGATGGAGGGCGGCACGACGTTGACGACGACGGCGGTGTCGGTGCTGGTTGCGGTGCCGTAGAGGTTGGTGGCGACGACGTAGTAGGTGCCGGCGTCGGCGGTGGTGGCGGAGGGGACGGTGTAGGCGGCGCCGGTGGAGCCGGAGATGGGGGTGCCGTTCGGCTGGGCGCCCTTATACCACTGGTAGGAAGGGGCGGGGTAGCCGCTGGTCGTGACGCTCAGGGCGATGCCTTGGCCGACATTGATCGTCGCGGGGAGGGGTTCGGTGACGATGGCGGGAGGCGCGGAGTTGATCGTGACGGTGGCGGTGTTGCTCGTGGCCGGGCTGCCCTGGCCGTTGGTGGCGACGACGTAGTAGGAGCCGGCGGTCGCGGCGGTGGTCGCGGTGACGGTGTAGGTGGGCTGGGTCGCGCCGGAGATGGCGCCCGTGCCGACCTTATACCACTGGTAGCTCGGGGTGGGGGCGCCGCTGGCCTCGGCGGAGAGGGCGAGGGTCTCGCCTTCGTTCACGGTCAGGCTGGAGGGCTGGGCGGTGATGGCCGGGGGGGTGGCGGAAGTGACGTTGACGTAGGCGGCCACGCTGGTCGAGGCGCCGTAGGCGTTGCTCACGACCACATGGTAGCTACCCATGTCGCCTGCGGCGGGGGCGGCGACGGTGTAGGTGGCGGAGGTGGCGCCGGAGATGGGCGAGCCGTCCTTATACCACTGGTAGCCCAGGGGGGCCGCGCCGGTGGCGGCGACGGAAATGGAGCCGGAGACGCCGGGGACCCAGCTTTGGGCGAGAGGCTGGTCGCTGATGAGCGCGACCTGTGCGTTCTTGGCGGTGACGGAGACCTCGGTGACCCAGAGTTGGGAGATGGTGCCGCCGCTGGGAGCGTCGTTGCGATTGCCGAGGGCCAGCGAGTCGAAGGTGGAGGTGATCGCCGAGGGTAGGGCGGCGGCGGTGGTGGTGGTGCCCGAGACGGAGTAAAGGACGGTGCTTGAGCTGTCGCGGACCGTGTAGCTGATCGTGAGGGCGTCGGCCGCGCTGCGGGTGATGGTGTAGGCGAGGCGGTATTCGGCGCCGAGGCCGTCGGCGATGGTCAGCGTGCTGGCCGAGTCGGGCACCACGCCGATGCTGATCGGGCCCGGGGAGGCGAAGTCGCCGGTGTTGACGGAGGCGACGTCAAAGTTCGACTGTGCCAGGCTGGCGCCGGTCTGGGCGGCGCGGGCGGAGATCGTTCCGGCGGCGGAGTTGGTCGCGACCCGGGCGCGGTAGCCCTTCCATCCGAGGGTGCCGTCGGTGGAGGCGCCGGAGTAGATCGTGCTGGAGAGACCGCCGTTCGCGAGGGTGGAGAGCGGGTCGACGCCACCCGAGTTGTAGAGACCGAAGGAGATGTTTTGGACCTTGCTGGTGTAGAGCGTGGCGTTCGCCGTGATGGAGTCGCCGACGGCCGCGAGGGAAAGGGGGTTGGTGGTGAAGCGGCCTGCGGCCTGGACGCCCGCGGCGGTGGAGTTGGCCGCGTAGGTGATGATCAAGCCGCCGCTCAGGCTGGAGGCGCGTCCGTCCTTGGACGAAAGAACATACCAGTTGGTTCCGGTCGAGGTGATCGGGCCGGGGCTGGGCGCGGCCGCGGTCGCGGTCGGCATCACCAGCACGTCGTTGCTGAAGGTGCTTTTAAAGACACTGGCGTCGGCCGCGAAGAGGGAAGCGGAGGGGAGGCAGGCGGACGCCAGCGCGAGGGCGGCGGCGACTAGGCGGGGGCGTTGGTGGCGGGGGTTCATGTGCAAGAAGGGGCGGCGGGAGGTGGGGCTTGCGTGGGACGGGCGCGCACAAGCGAGGCCGGGAAGGCCTCGCCCATGCGAAGGGGGGTCGGAGTGGGGGGATCCGAAGGGTGGTGGGGTAAAGCGCCCGGAATCCAGCAAACCGCGTCCCCAGCGACAATGGAGGCCATGCTCGCATTGTTGAACTGGGGTTGGCGGGCGGATTCGCGGGTGGAGCGAAGGACGGCGCCGGACGGCTGCGGCCTCAGCGGGCGGGCGGGAGCGGATTCCAGGAGTCCGGGCCGCCGAGGACGTTCGCGACGGTGTAGGTCGAGGCCTCGGTGTCCGTCAGTTGCCTGGACCATGGCGCGCGCGCCTCGGGCCGGGCGCCGGGACCGGTGGATTTGTATTCGGAGTAGCGCGCGGTCTTTTCGTTCTCCTCCTTGCGCCAGTTGTTCCAGCCGGCGGGGAGGATATGGTCGCCCATCTCGCATTCGAGGTAGGCGACGGCGGCGTAGGGGCGCCAGGGGCGACCGAGGGTGGCGAGCGGGCGGCGCTTGGCGGGCGGCGCGTAGGGATCCCAGGCTTCGTCGTCGCCGGTGAGGCGGCAGCGAAGAAAGACGAAACCGAAGGGCTTTTCCTGCGGCGTGCTGGCGGCGGTCACGTGGCCGCCCGCCTTGCTGCGGACCTCGCAGTTTTCAAAGACGGCCGTCGCGGAGCCGTAGATGAAGTCGACACGGCCCTCGATGTAGCAGTCGCGGAAGTAGTGGCGGCCGGAATTGACCATCAGGGTGTCCTGCCAGCCGAGGAGGCGGCAGTTGCGGACGACGGCGCGGTCGCCGTCGATGCGCAGGGCGAGGGCCTGGCCGTGGTCGCCGGAGATGTTTTCAAAGGTGAGGTTTTCGGCGCGGAAGTCGTCGCCGAGGGCGATGAGCGTGGTGCCCTCGTAGCCCAGGAGGCGGCGATCCTTGATGGTCTCGTAGACGTTGAGGTGGTAGCTGATAAAAGTCGTGTTCGGGTCCTCGCCGACGAGGTGGATGAAGCGCTTGGTCTTGGGGATGAGCGTCTGCTGCCAGCGGTGGCGGCCGGGTTTGACCAGGATGACGTAGGGTTTGGCGGAGTCGTCCGGGGCGGCGTCGACGGCCTCCTGGATGGTTTTGAAACGCGCCTCCTTTTCGGTCGAGACGACGGCGTCGGGGGCCGCCGGCGCCGGCAGGGCGGCCAGGGCGGGCACGGGGAGACGTTCGGCGAGGGACTCCGCGGCGGGGAGGGCGGCGAGGAGGACGAGGGCGAGCAGGGAGGGTTTCACGGGGAATCGGGATTTTGTGTATTCAGGGATTGGTTACGCGAAGGGTCGCGTGGAGCGGGAGCCGGTCGGAGGCGGGGCCGGCGTAGATGCGCCACGCGCCGGGTTCGACGACGTAGCGGTGGTTTTTTTCGTCCCAGCGGCGCAGGCGGTCTACGGGCACGGAGAGTCGGACGACCCGGGTCTCGCCGGCGCGCAGCGAGACGCGCCGGAAGGCGACGAGTTGTCGCAGGGGCATGGATACGGGCGGTTTTTCGGCGACGGCGTAGGCTTGCACGACCTCGTCGCCGTCGCGCTTGCCGGTGTTTTTCACCGTGACGGAGGCCTCGACGGCGGCGCCGGGCGCGACGGACGAAGCGGAGAGGGCGAGCTTCTCGTAGGCGAAGGTGGTGTAGCTCAGACCGTGGCCGAAGGCGTAGAGGGGCTTGCCGGTGAAATAGCGGTAGGTGCGGTTTCGCATCGAGTAGTCGTCGAACGCGGGAAGCTCGTCGGTGTTCCTGTAGAAGGTGACGGGGAGGCGGCCGGCGGGGTTGGTCTCGCCGAGAAGGGCGTCGGCCACGGCGTCGGCGCCGCGCTGGCCGTGATACCAGGCGAGGAGGACGGCGCCGGCCTGAGCGTCGTCGACGTTGAGCGCGCTGCCGGTCGTGAGGACGAGGGCGACGGGTTTCTTCAACTCCGCGACCTTCGCGAGCAGGTCGCGCTGGGTGGCGGGCAGGTCGAGGCCGAGCTTGTCGCCGCCTTTGAAGCCCTCGGCGGTGACGCTCATCGATTCGCCTTCCATGTCGGGCGTGATGCCGAGGGTGAGCACGACGTGGTCGGCGGCGCGGGCGGCGGCGAGGGCCTTGGCGAGCGCGTCGTCCTGGCCGGGGGCGATCCAGCCGAACTGGATGCGGCCCTTTCGGGTGAGCTGCACGTATTCGAGGCGGACGGCGTAGGCGCGGCCGGCCTCGAGCGCGACGGTGGCGCTGAGCGGGCGCTCGGGGTCCTTGCGCCAGGAGTCGATGACGGGCTTGTCGTCGAGGTAAAGCCGGGCCGCGCCTTCGGCGACGACGCCGAGGACGTGTTCGCCGGAGGCGTTGGGGACGAGCACGCCGGTCCAGCGCAGGCCCGTATTCGTGATCGGGATACCCTCGACCGGCTGGGTCTCGTCCCACTGGAGGTTGACCTGGACGTCGGCGCGACGCGCGACGGGGCGGCCCTCGACGAGCGGGGCCTTGCTGTCCTGTTTGTCGTGGGCGAAGACCTCGCCCTGGAGTCCGGGCGTGGAGCGGGAGGCGTCGGCGAAAAGGACGCCGTCGGGGAAAGGCTGGCCGCTGACGCGGAAGCCCTTGGCGAGCGGCACGCCGGGCTCGGCGAGCACTTTCACGCCGCGCGCCTCGAGGCGGGAGCGGAGGCCGGCGGCGAGCGTGACCATGCGGCGGGGCGTGCCGGCGTAGTTGCCGAGCACGATGGATTCCTCGAAGCCGGTCGGGCCGAGGATGGCCACCGTCTTCAGTTTCGTCGAATCGAAGGGAAGAGTGCCGTCGTTCTTGAGGAGAACGAGGCTCTGGCGCGCGGCCTCGAGGGCGAGCTGGTCGTTTTCCGGGCTGTCGTTGGCTGAGGCGGGGATGGCGCGGTAGGGCACGCGTTCGGCGGGGTCGAACTGGCCGAGGCGGAAGCGCAGGGTGAAAAGGCGGCGGAGGGCGGCGTCGATGTCGGCCTCGGCGACCAGGCCGCGTTTCAGGGCCTCGCCCAGCGCCTCGTAGGTCTTGCCGGAGCAGAGGTCGTTGCCGGCCTTGATCGCGGCGGCGGAGGCCTCGGCGGCGTCCTTCGAGTAGAGGTGGGCCTTGGGGCGCCACATGTCGGCGACGTTGTCCACGTCGCCCACGACGGCGCCGGAGAAGCCCCATTTCTCGCGGAGGATCTTTTGCAGCAGGTCGGTGTTGGCGGGGGCGGGGACGCCGTTGACGGCGTTGTAGGCGCTCATGAGCGAGGTGGCGCCGCCCTCGACGATGCCGGCCTCGAAGGCGGGCAGGTAGGTCTCCCAGAGGTCGCGCTCGCCGACCTTGGCGTCGAACTGGTGGCGGTCGGGCTCGGGGCCGCTGTGCACGGCGAAGTGCTTCACGGTGGCGACGGTCTTGAGGTAGCGCGGGTCCTCGCCTTGGAGGCCTTTGATGAAGGCGACGGCGAAGCGGCTGGTGAGAAAGGGGTCCTCGCCGTAGGTCTCCTGGCCGCGGCCCCAGCGCGGGTCGCGGAAGATGTTTATATTGGGCGACCAGATGGTGAGGCCCTGGTAGCGTTTGGTGCCGCCGTCGGCCTTGGGGGCGTCGAGGACCTCGTTGTTTTTCGCGCGGGCCTCGGTGGCGATGGTTTCGGCCACGCGATGGTGGAGCTCGGGGTTCCAGGTGGCGGCGAGGGCGATGGCCTGCGGAAACACGGTGGCGACGCCGTTGCGCGCGACGCCGTGCAGGGCCTCGTTCCACCAGTCGTAGCGCGGGATGCCGAGGCGTGGGATCTCGGGCGAGGCCATCATGGTCTGGCCGATTTTCTCCTCGACGGTCATCCGAGAGAGGAGGTCGTCGACGCGCTTGTCGAGGGGGAGCTCGGGATCGCGAAAGGGAAAAGCCTCCTTCGCGGTCAAGGCGGCGGGTGAGGCGAGAAACGCGAGGACGAGGGTGGCGAGGAGGGGACGAGGGAGGGGCATGGGAACGGGAGGAGGAAACGGTCGGGTTAAAGGGGGAGGAGGCGTCGCGTCAGGGCAGCGGGCGCCAGCCTTCGGCGCGCACGGTCCAGGCGCCGTCGCGCGGCAGGCCCGGGTGTTCGCCGTCGGCGCCGTCCCAACCGCCGAGCATGAGGGCGACCGCGGAAAGGAAGGCGCCGTTGGCGGGGAGATAGACGCCGAGATCGTAGCGAGGTTGGCCGGGTTTCGCGACGCGCGCGGCGCGGCTTTCGGGACGTTGCGGGCAATGGCCGTTGGGCAGGTAGCGGTTGTTCGGGCCGTCGCGCAGGAGAATTTCGACCGCGTCTTGCGCGCGGCCGAGTCGGGCCGCGGTCATGGCGATCATCGGGTAGTCCCAGCCCCAGATCTTCGTTTCCCAATCCCAGTCGCGGAGCACGGCGTCGAGGGTGCGGCCCATGGTGGCGTGGTCGACGAAGTCGGTCTCCGGCAGAACGCCGAGCGACATGAGCATGCTCGGGTGGTCGTGGCGGCTGTCGATGTTGTCCCAGGTGTCGGGCGAAGATTCGAGGGCGACGTATTTGCCGTCTTTTTCGGGAAGCGGGGAAAGGCGGGCGACGATGTCGTCCCAAAGCGGTTCGCGCGGCAGGCCGCGGCGCTCGCGCCAGGTCTGGGCGAGCCGGAGGGTCCAGCGCCAGTAGGCGAGTTCGAAGCCGGGGTTTTGGCTCGTGGCCTGGTCGTGGATTTCCTGGGCGATCCAGAGAGGGGGGCCGAGCACGTAGCGGTTCTGTTTGGCGTCGAGCCAGAGCATGGACGCGAGCGCCTCGGCGCTTTCCTGCACGAGCGGGGCGTAGCGCTCGAGCGTGGCCTCGCGGTCCGGCGCGGCCCGGTAAAGCAGTTCGGCGAGATAGATCGGGTGCGGCTGGTTCCAGACGATGAGCGGGTTGCCACCCGGACTCTCGCGCAACTCGGGGCCGACCATCTTGGCCCAGCGAGCGCCGCGCAGGCCGCGGCCGGCGGCGATGGTGCGCGCTTCGGGAAGCCGGGCGACATACCAGTCGAGGTTGCGCGAAAGCAGCTCGGGATGGCCCCAGAGCGCGAAATGCGCGGCGTGCCACCAGATCATCTCGGTGTGGTGCTTCCCATACCAGGTGGCGCAGGTGAGTCCGCTCTCCGCGGGAGGGACCTCGCCGGCCATCTGCACGGCGGTGAGGTATTGGGAGAGGACGATGCGGCGCTCGAGCTTGGGCGCGAGCGGGCTGGTGCTGCCGGTGAAATCGGCGGCGGCGCTTTGCCGCCAAAAGGCGGACCAGTGGCGGGCGACGCGGTCGAAGTCGGGCGCGGCCGGCGCGACCACCGGCTGGTCGCTGGAGAGGCGCGAAAAGGCGACCGCGAGTTCGAGCACGCTTCGGCCCGGCTCGCCATGAACGAGGAACGTGTGCGGAGCGTCGGCCGATTTTTCCGTCGGGAGGCTCAAGGCTACGGCGTAGGCGAGATCGAGGACTTCTCGTCGGATGAGCGTGGGCGAGGCGGCCAGGGATCGATGCGACTCGGATCGGGACCAGTCGTAGGCGGGCGTGTGTTTGACCTGGAGATCGTGGCCGCGGGGGAAGGCGAGTTTCACGCCGAGCGCGCCGGAGGCGACCAGGTCTGACTCGATGCGCACGAGCACGGTATCGCGGTCGGGGAGGCAGGCGGTCGCGACCGTGACGGCGTGGCCGTCCAGGGTGTAGCGGCTGCGGAGCGTGCCGCTCCAGAGGTCGAGGCGCTGGTCGACGTCGCGGACGTCGGCGGGAACGAAGGGGGAACCGTCGGGCTTTTTCCAATCGAGCGCGATCTGGGCGAGCGGATGGATGCGCGGATTGCGACGCAGCCACTGGCCGGCCGGCGAGCCCGCGTTGGTGGGGTAGCCGTGGATGGAACCGTCGGGGTGGGTGAAATCGCGGTCGGCGTCGGCGAGCGCGTATCCCGCCGGGTTCTCGTCCCGCACCCAGGCCCAGCGGGAAAGCGTCTCGGTCGGCAGGCCGTTCTCGTGATAGTCCGCGAGGAAGCTCTGGAGCCCGGTGACGTCGGCGGTGAAGGCGAAGCCGCCGTTGCCGACCGTGAAAGGCGAATCGTAGTCGATGGCGTGGAGCTCCGGCGAGTTCCGCGACACGAGCGCTTTACGATCGATGGGCTCCGCCGCGAACGCGACGCAGGCCAGGAACGCGAAGGCGGCCAGGGCCTGCGTTTGCCGAAAAATGGACGTGGGCCACGGCATCGACATGGACGAAGCGACTCAGCGGGCGTTGGCCGGTAGACCAGCCAGCCAGGGCAGGAAGCGGTCGATCCAGGCGCCGCCCTCGCCGGGCGCCCCGATGGTGAACGCGCCGTGGCCGCCGGCGGCCACGGTCCAGAGATGATGCGTCGCGCCGGCGGAGGCGTAGCCGGCGGCGATGCCGCGGGCGAAATCGATCGGGGCGGTCTTGTCGTCCTCGGCGGACGCGATGAAGGCGGGCGGTGCGTCGCGAGGAATCGGATACGCCTCGATCGTTCGCCTGGCGGGCCAGGGGCAGAGCATCACGACAAAGTCGGGCCGGCTGCTCTCGCGCTCCACCGGGTCGGCGCTGACCGGCAGGCCGGCGTCGCCGTGGCAGGCGACGTTGAGCGCGAGGTTGGCGCCGGCGGACCAGCCGACCAAGCCGACGAGGCGGGGATCGACGCCCCATTCCGCGGCGTGGTGGCGGACGAGGCGCACCGCGCGCTCGCCGTCGGCGAGGGCGTCGGCCTCCACGTCGACCGAGGGGCCGCGCGTGCGGTATTTGAGCGAGACGATGACGAAGCCTTTGGGGAGCAGCGCCTCGACCGCGCCGTCTGCGCCGACGAGGCGCGTGAGGTGGGTGTAGCCGCCGCCCGGGCAGGCGATGAGGACGGGCCGGCCGCCGGCGGGCGCGGGGCCGTCGGGCTGGTAGAGCAGAAGTCCGGGGATGCCTACGTTTCTCCAGCGTCCGGTGCCGTCGTCGGCGCCGGGCGTGGCGCCCTCGACCATGCCGGGCGGGGGGCCGGGCCAGAGCGGGAGTTCGCGCGGCTCGGCCGCGCGCGCGAAGCCCGAGGCGAGCAGGACGAAGATCGCCAGGCACGGGCGAAGCAGGCGGCGGGTCGATCTCATGGCGCGTGGGTGTTAGCGGGAGGGGTTCCAGCCGTCGGCGCCGCCGAGCACGTTCCGCACGCTGTAGGCGGCGGCCTCGGTGTCGGTGAGTTGTTTCGCCCAGGGCGCGCGTTGGGAGATGTCCGCGCCGGGGCCGGTGTTTTTATACTCGGCGTAGCGGGCGGTCTGCTCGTTCTCGGCCTTGCCCCAGTTGTGCCAACCGGCGCGGATCAGCTTGTCGGGCAATTCGCAGCGCAGGAAGGCCGTGGCGGCATAGGGGCGCCAGGGCCGGCCGAGGTAGAATCCCTTTTCCACGTCCGGACCGGCGGTGATCTTGCAGTCGAGGAAAACGTAGCCGAAGGGCGCTTTTTCGGGCGTGCTGGCGGCGGTGAGGAAGCCGTCCGCCTTGGCGTGGACGTGGCAGCGATCGAACACGGCGACGCCGGCGGCGTAGATGAAGTCGACGTGGCCCTCGATGTAGCACTCGGCGAAATATTGGCGCGCGGCGGGGCCTTCGCGGGGCGAGTCGGCGCGCAGCGTGTCCTGCCAGCCGAGGAAGCGGCAGCGGCGGAAGACGGCGCGGTCGCCGGTGACGTAGAGCGCCAGGGCCTGGACGCGGGCCTCGCGAGGAGTGGTGTTTTCGAAGGTGATGTTTTCGGCGCCGAAGTCGGCGGCCCGCACGAGCACGGTGGCGCTGTCGGGGGTGGGAAGGGTTTTGCCCGAGGCGTCGCCGGGGAGCGGCGTCTTCACGTTGGTGTCGAGCGTGATGACGGTGCGCTCCGTCTCGCCGGGCTCGCCGACGAGGCGGAGGCCGGGTTTGGAGGCGGGGACGACGACGTGCTCCTTGTAGACGCCGGATTTGACGAGGATGCGCCAGGGTTTCGCGGCCGTGGCGGATTCGGGCGCGGCGTCGATCGCCTCCTGAACGGTGGCGTGCGTGCCCGAGCCGTCGAAGGCGACGACGGCGTCGAAGCGTTTCTCGCCCGCGACGGGTTTGGGGTCGCGCGGTTCGTCGCGGAGGAGCGGGGCGAGGGCGGGCACGGCGCGGCGCAGTTCCTCGACGACGAGTCGCCCGAACCGCACGTAGCCCTCGGCGTTGAGGTGGGTGCCGTCGAATTGGCCGTTCTCCTTTGGCGGGCTGAAAACGAGGCAGCCCTCGCGCCCGAGCTTCTCGCAAAGCTCCTTGCTGCGGTCGTGAAGCTCGACGAGCGGCACCTTTTTCTCGCGGGCGATGGCTCGGACGATCTCGGCGCGGCTTTGCAGGCTGGAGTTGATCTTGTGCGGGTCGTTTTTGTCGAACTGGCGGCGCACGAGCGAGGTCACGAGGACGGGCGTGGCGCCGGCGGCGCGGGTCTCGTCGACGTAGCGCTCCATGTAGGCGCGGTATTCCTCCTCGGTGGTGGAGCGGCCGGGTTTGCCTGGCTCGTCGTTGTGGCCGAACTGGATGAGGTAGTAGTCGCCCTTGAGCGCGAGGGCCTTTTGCCACGAGCCCTCCTTGATGAAGCTCATCGAGCTGCGGCCGCCGCGGGCGGTGTTGGTGAGCTTCACGCCGTCGGCGAGGAATTGCGCGAAGCCGAGGCCCCAGCCGGCGTTGTCGGTGACGGTGGAGTCGCCGACCAGGACGATGTGCGGCGCGGCGCGAAGGAGCGGGACGATCAGGAAGACGGCGAGCAGGAGCGCCGGACGGAGAAGGCGTGGCAGGGGCATGGCGACGGGGAATTCAGCGATGGACGAGGGGATCGACGGTCTCGATGGAGCCGTCGGCGCGGTGGCGAAGCGGGGTGGCCTTGACGTTGCGAAGGTGGCTTTTCCCGGAGAGCTGGTTGTCGTGGTAAAACAAATACCACGTGCCGCGGTGTTCCACGATCGAGGGGTGCGTGGTCCAGCCTTTCACGGGCTTCAGGATCACGCCTTGGTAGGTGAAGGGCCCGTAGGGCGAGTCGCCGGTGGCGTAGACGATCTGGTGGGTGGTGCCGGTGGAGTAGGAGAAATGGTAGCGGCCCTCGTGTTTGTGCACCCAGGCGCCTTCGAAGAAGCGGCGCGCCTCGTCACCGGCGAGCAGCGGCTTGCCGGACGGATCGAGCAAGGAGATCTCGCGCGCGGGCTCGGCCAGACCGAGCAGATCGGGCCGAAGGCGGGCCACGCGAGGGGCGAGGGCGGGTTTTTCGGCGGAGGGCAGCCTGCCGTCGGGATCGTAGCGGCCGTCTTGCCAACGCTGCAACTGGCCGCCCATGAGGCCGCCGAAGTAGAGGTAGTGCTCGCCGTCGTCGTCGCGGAAGACGGCGGGATCGATGCTGAACGTGCCCTCGAGGGGGCGCGGTTCGGCGCGGAAGGGGCCGGCCGGATTTTCGCCGACGGCCACGCCGATGCGGAAAACGCCCTCCCGGTCCTTGGCGGGAAAGAAAAGGTGGGTGCGCCCGCCGATCCGCGCGGCGTCGGGCGCCCAGAGTTGTCGGGCGGCCCAGGGGACGTCCTCAAGCGCGAGGGCGACGCCGTGGTCGGCGACCGGCGCGCCGACACGGTCCATCGAGTAGACGTGGCAGTCGCGCATCGCGTATTGGTCGCCGTCGTTCGAGCCCGGAACGCCGGCGTCGATATCGTGCGAGGCGTAGACGTAGATGCGCCCGTCGACCACGTGCGCGGAGGGGTCGGCGCTGTAGCGGTGGGTGACGAGCGGCGCGTCGCGGAATCCGGGAGCGGCGTCGGGCGCGGGGGCGCGGCGCGTGGTCGAGCAGCCGGCGAGAAGGCCGAGGCCGGCCAGCGCGGCGAGCGCCAGCCCGGGGCGGACGAGGCGGGCGTGCTTCACGGGACGAGCTCGAGCCGGGAGTCTTTGACCGCGGTGGTCTTGACCGGGTCGCCTTGGTCGGCGCGGATGCGGACGCGCTCGAAGACGATGCGCTCGCCGTAGGCGAGGTCGGCTCCGGCGCCGGCGGCGAGGTCGACGTCGCGGAAGGTGATGTCGCTCAGCGGACGCTCGGGCAGGCCGCGCAAGGTGAAGGCGGCCTTGGAGCCGCGCGAGACGATGTCCTCGAAAAGGATGTTGCGGAAGGTGGGGGTGCCCTCGTCCGGCGTGATCACGGCCTCGGCGGGCTTGCCGTTGGCGGCGTAGAGGAAGTTGAAGTCGATGGCGCTGCCCTCGATGGCGCTCATGCGGATGCCGCGGACGTGGATGTTTTCCACGACTCCGCCGCGGCCGCGGGCGGTCTTGAAGCGCAGGCCGAGGGCGGTGCCGATGAACGTGCAGTTTTGCACGAGGACGTTGCGCACGCCGCCGGACATCTCGCTGCCGATGGTGAAGCCGCCGTGGCCCTCGTAGACGACGCAGTTTTCGATGAGCACGTCCTCGGTCGGCACGCCGAGGCGGCGGCCGGAGGCGTTCATGCCGGACTTGATGCAGAGGCCGTCGTCGCCGGTGTCGACGATGCAGTCGCTCACGTGGACGCGGCGGCAGGAGTCGATGTCCATCGCGTCGCTGTTTTGCGCCCAGCGGTCGTTGAGGATCTTGAGCCCGCGGAGGGTCACATCCTCGCAAAGCCAGGGGTGAAGGGTCCAGTTGGGCGAGTTGCGGAAAGTGACGCCCTCGAGGAGCACGCGGCGGCAGTCGAGGAGACGGAGCAGACGCGGACGAAGGTAGAGGCGATAGGGCGCGTAGGCGGCGGGATCGAGCGAACCGGAGGCCTCGAGGGCGTCGGTGGCGGCGGCGCCCTCCATGGCGGCCCGGCTGGGCCACCACTCGTTGCCCTTGTCGTTGAGTATGCCGCCGGAGGCGACGAGGTCTTTCCAGAAGGGCTCGGTGACCTTGGCTTTTTTCACGAGGCGCCAGGCGTCGCCGCCGCCGTCTATCACGCCGGAACCGGTGATCGCGACATCCTCGAGTTTCTCGCCGGAAATCGGGGAGGTGGTGTGGACGGACTTCTCGCCACGGGCGTCGAAGACGCGCAGCGGGTAGAGCGTGTGGTCGCGGGAAAACTGGATGAGCGAGCCCGGCTCGAGGTGGAGCCGGACGCGGCTGCGAAGCTGGATCGGGCCGGTGAGCCAGAGGCCGGAGGGGACGACGAGCGTGCCGCCGCCGCGTTCGGCGAGGGCGGCGAAGGCGCGCGCGAAGGCGTCGGTGTTGAGCGTCTCTCCGTCGGGCTTCGCGCCGAAGTCGGCGAGGCTGACGCGGGTCTCCGGAATGCGCGGCGCGGCGGGGGCGGCGGGCGCGACCGGGGCGCCGAGCGAGGCGAAGGCGGGGAGGGCGAGACCGGGGAGCAGGGCGGGGGCGAGCAGAAGGCCGAGCAGAAGGCGGGGCAGGCGGGTATGGGGCATGGGGGACGAGAAAATCAGGGGGCCGCGGCCGGCGGCGGTTGGGGCAGGGGCAGGGGGACGCCGTCGAGCACGGCGTCGGCGACGTGATCGAACTCGAAGCGCGGTCCCTCGGCGACATCCAGGGTGAGACCGCGGAACTCGAGGCCGCGCGCGTGGGAGGCGATGACGCCGCGCGTGGCGTGGATGAGCACGTCCTCGAAGGTCACGTTCCGGATCGGCGACGTATCCATTCCGGTGATGCGGATCGCGACGGGGACGCTGTTGGCCGCGAGGCGTTTCACATGGATGTCGCGGAAGACCGGCGGGTTTTGGTCGGTGACGGCGTTGGGGTCGGACGTGTAGTCCATGTTGAGGATGACGGCCTCGCGCTTGAGGTTCACTCCGGTGACGTTTTCCACCCAGACCTTTTCCACCACGCCGCCGCGGCCGGGGCGGGATTTGATGCGCAGGATGCGGTCGGTGCCCTCGAAATAGCTGTCGTGGAGGTAGACGTTGCGCACGGAGCCGGACATCTCGCTGCCGATGACGAGGCCGCCGTGGCCGCGTTTCACGGTGCAGTGGCGCATGACGACGTTTTCGGTGGGGCGGCCGACGCGGCGGCCGTCCTGGTCGTAGCCGGACTTGAGGACGACGCAGTCGTCGCCGGTCGAGAAAGTGCAGCTTTCGATCAGGATGTTGCGGCAGGAATCGGGGTCGATGCCGTCGTTGTTGGGGCCCTCGGTGAGGACGTTCACCTTCCGGATGATGATGTTCTCCGAGTAGATCGGGTGGATGGTCCAGTTGGGGCCGCCGCCGATGGTGAAGTCCTCGAGCAAGATGTTTTTGCACTCCACGAAGCTGACGAAGCTCGGGCGGATGGCGGCCTCGCGGGTGCCGTAGACGCGTTGCTCGACGGGCACGCCGGCGGCGCCTTGGGCGAAGAAGGCGCGCGTCTCCTTCGATTTCCAGTCCCACCAAGCCTGCGAATTTCCGTCGAGCCGGCCGGGGCCGGTGACGCCGATGTTTTCGCAGCCGCGGGCGTAGATGAAGGGCGAGTAGTTGTAGAGTTCGATGCCGCCGACGCGCACGAAGACCGGTGGAAGGTAGTCTTCCATGACGTCGCTGAACTTGAGCACGGCGTCCTTTTCGAGGTGGAGCTCGATGTTGCTCCGGAGGCGGACGGGGCCGGTGAGCCAGACGCCGGCGGGCACGAGGACGCGGCCGCCGCCGAGCTTGTCCAAGGCGGCGATGGCGGTGGCGATGGCGGCGGTGTTTTTCACCTCGCCGCCGGGAACGGCGCCGTAGTCGCGGATGTCGACCTGGCGGTCGGGGAAGAGCGGGCGTTCGAGCCGCGGCATCTCGAAGGGCGCGTGGATGGGGCCGATGAGCGGCGGTTCCTCTCGGGCGGCGGAGACGGGGTCGGCCGCGGCGAGGGCGAGGCCGAGCGGGACGGCGAGACGGGCGAGCAGACGGAGCGGGGAACGCATGGGGGATGTTGCGTGGAAAGGGTCAGCGCGTGGGGAGGATCGACGCGGGGGAGCGGGCGGGCCAGAAATCCTGCGCGGGCGAGGCTTTGTTTTCGAGCAGGACCTCGGTGGCGGTGAGATTGCCGGCGTGGTAGAACTTCGCGCCGCGCTCGCTGGCGATGATGGCGTCGCGGATCGTGACGTTTTCCAGGGGGCGTTCCGGGAGGCCCCAGAGGACGAAGGAATTTTGCGAGCCGGTGGCGCGCAGTTTTTCGATGAGGATGTTTTTCCAGCGCGGGGTCTTGTCCGTGACGGGGCGCGCCGGGTCGAGGTCGGGGCTCTTCGGTTCCTTGGGGTAGTAGCTGGAGATGAAGACGGGGTTTTTCACGCCGCGCATGGTGATGTCGCGGTAGACGAGATCCTCGACGAGACCGCCGCGGTCGCGGTCGGCCTTCAGGCGGATGCCGGAGGTGGTGGCGTCGAAGACGATGCGTTCGGCGAGGAGGCCGCGGATGCCGCCGCCGGTGTAGCTGCCGATGGAGAGGCCGTGGCCGAAGCCGAGCGCGCAGTCGCGGATGACGAAGTTCTCGCAGACGGGCGGCGTCCAGCCCTTGGCGGAGTGGGTGAGGACGACGATGTTGTCGTCGCCGGTGGAGACGCGGCAGCGCTCGATCAGGTAGTTTTTGCCCGAGAGGTTGAGGCCGTCGGTGTTGGGGGAGTCGTCGGGCGCCTCGATCGTCACCTCGCGGATCGTCACCTCGCGGCAGAGCCGGAGGGCGACGTGGGTATTGGGCGGATTGATACTGGTGAAGCCGGAGAGCTCGACGCGCTCGCACTGCTCGAGCTGGATCAGCTGGGGGCGGCGCAGCGTCAGTTCCTTGGCGCGGTAGGCCCGCCACCAGGCCTCGCCCTGGCCGTCGATGCGGCCGGGGCCGGAGATGCGCAGGTCGCTCGCGCCGGAGGCGGAGAGCAGGCTGGCGTAGCGGGAGGCGTCGGCGGGGTGGTTTTGCCCGCGGGGGAGGAGCTTGAGCACGGCGCCGGAGGCGAGGTGCAGGTCTAGGCGCGAGGCGAGGCGCAGCGGGCCGACGAGATATTCGCCCGGGCCGAGGACGAGTTTTCCGCCGCCCTCGGACGTCACGCGGTCGATCGCCTTTTGCAGCGCGGCGGTGACGGGCTGGCGTTGTCCCGGGGAGACGCCGAGATCCGCTGCGGAGAACTCGCGGGCGGGGATGCGCGGCTCCGCGGGAACGAGCGAGGCGAGGTCCGCGGCGAAGGCGGCGGTCGCCACGAATGCGGCGAGGAGAAGCGACAGGGCTTTCATGCGGGGCGGGGCCGGGCGGGAGGGGGAACGCGGGGGGCCGGCGGGCATCTCGCGAACGATGGGGAAAGGGGTAAACGGAGCTATTGCGCGCATCGTTGCTCAAATGGCGTCAACGATGCGCGCAGCGGGTCGTTTGTGACACGGCGCGGCTTGCCGGATAAGCGGCGGGTCAGCCACGACCGTGCCCCGCGGTCATGACCCCTTACCCCGTCCGTCCGCCCTTTTCATGATGTCTTCGCCCTTCACCCCGCTTTCAGCGCGCCGGTCGCGCGGCGAGGCGAGCCCGCGTCTTTCTTTCGTGGGCAAGGACGCCGTCGTCGACGTGTGTTCCGCGGCGCGCCAGCCTGGTTTTTCCTCCTAGGCCCCTCTCCTCCCATTCCGATGCCCCAAGTCCAGGACAGCGTTTCCTCCTCCGCCCAGTCTTCGTCATCCGCCGCGGCGCCGGGGCCGTCCGGCCGCTTTCGTTGGACGATCTGCGGGCTGCTTTTTCTTTCGGTCGCGCTCAACTACATCGACCGAAACATCATCGGCATCCTCAAGAAACCGCTCAGCGACGAGCTGGGCTGGAGCGAGACGGATTACGCCCACATCGCCTCGGCGTTCCTGATGGCCTACGCGTGCGGCTACCTTTTCGGCGGACGCATCGTCGACCGGCTCGGCGTGAAGCGCGGGCTGCCGTGGTTCGTGTTCCTGTGGAGCCTCGCCGCGGCGGGCCACGGCTTGGTGAACCTCATCGCGCCGGGAAAAACGGTCTCCATCGACATGTCCTGGCTGGGCTTCGCGGCGGCGTGGTCGGTGCCGGCGACGGTGCTCGGCTTCATGTCGGCGCGCGTGGCGCTGGGCCTGACCGAGGGCGGCAATTTCCCGGGGGCGATCAAGACCGTGGCCGAGTGGTTTCCGGTGAAGGAGCGCGCCTTGGCGACCGGCATTTTCAACGCGGGCAGCAATGTCGGCGCGGTCATCTGCCCCATCGCCGTGCCCTGGCTTTACGGCCATGTCGGCTGGGCCACGACCTTCTACATCACCGGCGCGCTGGGCATCGTGTGGCTGGGGCTCTGGTGGTGGCTCTACGAGGCGCCGGAAAAGCATCCGCGTCTCACCGCGGGCGAGCTGGATTACATCCGTTCCGGCAAGCCGGTGACCGAGGAGAAAAAAGTCCAGATGCCCTGGCTTTCCCTGCTGCGGTATCGCGCGGTCTGGGCCTACCTGGCCGCGAGCATCCTGGCGGGTCCGGTGTGGGGCATCTACATGTTCTACTTTCCCGATTTCATGCAGAAGACCTTCAAGCTCGGGCTCGCGGAGGTCGGCAAGTGGACGGCGGTGTTTTATCTGTTCGCGTCGATCGGCGGCGTGTCGGGCGGCTGGCTGGCGGGACGCCTCCTGAACAAGGGCTGGTCGGTGAACAAGGCCCGCAAGACCACGCTGCTGATCTGCGCCTGCGCGGTGCTGCCGATCTTCCTCGCGCCGCACGCGCCGTCCGCGCTCGTCGCGGTGCTGATCGTCGGTCTGGCCGGCTCGGCCCACCAGGGCTGGTCGGCGAATCTTTTCAGCGTCGTTTCCGACACCATGCCCAAGCAGGCGATCAGCTCGACCGTGGGTCTCGGCGGCTTCGTGTGCTTCATGACCGGATCCTTCGTGACCGAGGCGATCGGCAAGGTTTTGGAAAAAACCGGCAGCTACACCGCGATCTTCGCCTGCGCCTCGTTGCTCTACGTCGTGGCGCTCGCGATCGTCCAGATCCTGGTGCCGCGGATCGGCGCGGTGGAGACGAAGGAGGCCTCCGCGTGAACATGAACTGGCGCGTATTGGCCGTTGGTCTGCTCGCCGTCGCCTCGCTCGAGGCGGCCACCCTGAAGCGCGACCTCGTCTACGGCGAGGCCGGCGGGGAGACGCTGAAGCTCGACATCTGCACGCCCGACGGCCCGGGGCCTTTCCCCGTCGTCATCCTCGTGCACGGCGGCGGCTGGGGCAGCGGCGACAAGGCCGGCGCGGAGAAGCCCGGCTCCGGCGCCGACATCACACCGTGGTTTCAGCCGCTCACCGACGCGGGCATCGCCTGGGTCTCGATCAACTATCGCCTCGCGCCGGCGCATCGCTGGCCGGCTCCGCTCGACGACACGCGGGCGGCGGTGGCCTGGGTGCGCGCGCATATCGCCGAGCACGGCGGCGACCCGGCGCAGCTTGCGCTGATGGGCCACTCGGCCGGCGGGCATCTCGCCCTCATGGCCGCGATGCCCGAGGCCGGCGAAGCCGCCCCGGTGGACGTGGTGGTGGGTTGCGCGGCGGTTTCGGATCTCGTTTCCGACTCGAAGCGCCGAGGCGAGATCAGCAAGTCCCTGCAAAATCTCTTCGGCTTCGCGCCCGACCTGGCGCCCGCCTCGCTCGAGGCCCTGGCCGCGGCCTCGCCCCTTGGGCGCATCCACTCCGGCTGCCCGCCCGTGCTGTTTCTGCACGGCGACGCGGACAAGACGGTGCCGATCGAGCAGTCGCGTGAATTTCAGGAAAAGGCCCGCGCCGCCGGAGTGCGTTGCGATCTTCACGTCCTTCCCGCCGCGCCGCACCGCCTCACGGAGTGGGTGAAACACGATCCGGAATGGAGCCGGGTTCTGACTGACTGGCTCAAGGCGCGCTGGGCCGGCAAAAGCTCCGGTTCAAAACCCTGAACATGCCCCTTCGGTCCCTCTTCCCCTTTTCGCTCATGTCCCTCCCCCTATCCGCCTTCCTGCTCGACACGCCCGTCCGTGGCGGCGGCGAGACCTCGACCGCGACGACCGCGCCCTGGATCGCAGATCAAGGGGACGGCACCTATCGCAATCCCGTCCTGCACGCCGACTACTCGGACCCGGACGTGGTGCGGGTGGGCGCGGACTACTGGATGACGTCGTCGAGCTTCAACCACACGCCCGGGCTGCCGATCCTGCATTCCCGCGATCTGGTGAACTGGACGCTGGTGAACCACGCGCTGCCGACGCAGGTGCCGGTCGAGCATTTCAAGACGCCCCGCCATGGCGAAGGCGTTTGGGCGCCGGCGATCCGGCACCACGCAGGCAAGTTCTGGATTTTTTATCCGGATCCCGACTTCGGCATCTATGTGATCACGGCCGATGATCCGCGCGGGAAATGGAGCGAGCCCTTCCTCTTGAAGGGCGGCCGCGGCCTGATCGACCCGTGTCCCTTGTGGGACGAGGACGGCCGCGCCTGGGTGGTGCACGGCTGGGCGAAGAGCCGCGCCGGTATCAACAATCGCCTTACGCTGCACGAGATGAGTCCCGACGGCACGCGCCTGCTCGACGAAGGCCTGGTCGTGATCGACGCGGACCAGATGCCCGGCTGGCGCACGCTCGAGGGGCCCAAGCTCTACAAGCGCGACGGCTACTACTACATCTTCGCGCCCGCGGGCGGCGTGGCCGAGGGTTACCAGGCCGTGTTTCGCGCCCGGGACATTCGCGGCCCCTACGAAAGCCGTGTCGTGCTCGAGCAAGGCGCGACGCCGGTGAACGGTCCGCACCAAGGCGCCTGGGTGGACACGCCCTCGGGCCAGCACTGGTTCTTCCATTTCCAAGAGTTGCCCGCGCACGGACGCGTCGTGCACCTCCAGCCCATGCGCTGGCGCGCCGACGGCTGGCCGGTGATGGGCACCGACGCGAACGACGACGGCACGGGCGAGCCGGTGCTGACCCATGCCAAGCCCGACCTGCCGCCCCAGCCCGCGGCCGTGCCGGCGACGAGCGATGAGTTTCCCGGCGGCCGTCCCGGTCTGCAGTGGCAATGGCAGGGAAATCCCGAGCCGGGCTGGATCGTCCGTCGCGAGGCGAACACGCGCGGCCTGCGTCTGCGCGCCGCGCCGGCTCCCTCGGCCGACTCGTTGTGGATGGCGACGAACCTGTTGATGCAGAAATTTCCCGCGCCGGGTTTTTCGGCCGAGACCACGCTTTTGCTGAAGGCGGGCGACGCTTCGGGCGCCCAGGCCGGTCTGCTCGTGTTTGGCTACGACTACGGTTGGATCGGGTTGCGCGCGCGTCCGGACGGCGGGCAGGAGTTGGTCCAGGTGTCGTGCGCGCGCGCCGACAAGGGCGGGACCGAGACCGTCGTGGCCTCGTTGCCGTGGCCGGCCGGCCGGCCGGTCGCCTTGCGCGTGAAGGTGGAGGCCGATCTGTCCTGCCGCTTCTTCTTCCGCGCGGACGAGGCCGGCGCCTCCGCGCCTTTCGCCTCCCTGGGCAAGCCCTTCACCGCGAGCTCCAGCCGCTGGGTCGGCGCTAAGGTCGGTCTGTTCTGCGGCTCCAAACCCGGGGCGGCGGCCGACGGATACGCGGACTTCGGGTCCTTTGTGGTCGGCCCCTGAGCCGCGCGCGTCAGCGCGCGGCCTCGGTTCGCAAGGCCCGCAGCGCCGCCAGGTTTTCACGCGCCTCGGCGTTGTCCGGAGCGAGGCGGACGGCCGCCTCGCATTCTTGCAGCGCCTCGTCGAGGCGACCGCTCCGCGCGAGCGCCACGGCGAGGTTGGACCGGGCCCGGGCTTCCGCGGGCCGCAGCGCGAGATGGCGCCGGAGGCAGAGGATCGCGGCGTCGGTTTCTCCGGCGCGAAGCAGCGTGGTGCCGAGATTGTAGGCGGCGTCGGGATGGCGGGGCGACAGGCGGAGCGCTTTCTCGAAATGAATCCGGGCCTCGGGCAGCCGGCCTGATTGAAGATCCAGGATGCCGAGATTGTTATGGGCGTCGGCGAGTCCGGGATCGAGGCGCAGGGCTTCATCCAGCGCGGTCGCGGCCTCGTCGATCCGTCCTTGCCGGATCAGGGCCGCGCCGAGCCCGCTGTGCGCGAGCGCCTTGTCGGGCGCGCGGCGGAGGGTCTCGCGAAAATGGCGGATCGCGCCCTCGTCGTCGCCCGCCTCGAACAGGGCGCGGGCGAGGTTGTAATGCGCGGCGGAGAAATCGGGCGTCGATCGAAGCGCGGCGCGGTAGTGGACGACGGCGGAAGACGCGTCGCCGCTCTTCAGGAGCAGGTTGCCGAGGCTGTTGTGCGCGTCGGGATTCCCGGGGTCGAGGCGAAGGGCATGGGTGTAGTTTTCGCGGGCCTCGTCCGGGCGGCCGTTTTCCTCCCAGGCGGCGGCGAGCCCGAGGAAGGCGCGCGGATTGTCCGGCCGATGCCGGACGGTGTGGGCGTAGAGCCGCAGCGCGCTTTGGTAGTCGTCGTTGCGCGCGCGGGTGGCGAACGCGAGCGGAAGGGCGAGGACGAGCGCGGGCGTGAGAATGCGGGGGCCCGCGATCCGGCGAAGCGCGAGGATCGCGGCGGCGACGACCGTGGCGGAGGCGAGATACATCCGGTGCTCGGCCATGGTTTGGGTGGCGATCGGGACGACGCTCGAGCTCGGGGCGAGGAGGGCGAAGAAACAAAAACCGAGCCAGCCCGCGACGGCGCCGCGGACGAGCGCGACGACCGAGCCTGCGGCGAGGGCGAGCAGCAGAAGGGCCTGCGGCCACACGGACGAGAAGCGGGTGGCGAGCGCCGTGCCGTGGTCGAAAACGAGCGGCTCCGGCCAGAAAACGAGCTTCAGGTAATGGCTCAGGGCCCGGAGCTGGGTCAGGGCGTAGTGCCAGGCGGAGATCTCCGTCCGGAGTCCGACGGTGCCGCCGCGCGTGGCGCCGGTGCCCAGGAGCACGAGGCCGAGCACGAGCCAGGATCCTGCGAGCGCGAGGTAGAAGCCGCGCCGGCGCCGCCAGGCTTCGCGCCAGCCGCCGGCGAAGAACACCCGGTCGCAGGCGAGGATGGCGAGCGGCGCGGAGACCATGGTCTCTTTCGTCGCCATGCCGAGCGCACAGGAAAACACGGAGGCCGCGAGCCAGCGGGGACGGTTTTCCCCGCCCGATCCGGCATCCCCGGCGCCGCGCGCGAAGGCGTAGAGGGAAAACAAATACAGAAGCGCCGCGAGCGACTCGGCCCTTTGGACGACGTAGGCGACGGCCGCGGTCTGCAGCGGGTGGAGCGCCCAGAGGAGGGCGATCGCGAAGGCTGTCGCGCCCGGGGCCGCGTCCGGCGCGCGTCGTGCGCAGAGGCGCCGGGCGAGTCCGAAGAGAGCGAGGGCCGCGGCGGCGTGGATCGCGAGGTTGCCGAGGTGATAGCTCCAGGGGTCGAGGCCGCTGATCGCGTGGTTCAGGGCGAACGACAGATTGAGCAGGGGACGGCCCTCGACGGTGCGGCCGTCGCCCCCGGGCGGGAGCAGGGCGTCCCCGGGCGGCCAGAGATGCCGGATGGACGGGTTGTCGCGGATCGACAGCAGGTCGTCGAAGACGAAGGGGCCGAAGAGACTGTTCTGGTAGGCGGCCGCCACCGCGAGAATCAGAACGAGGCCGGCGAGCCAGGGGGCGCGGGGGCGAAGCTTTTCGAGACCGGTGGTCACGGGGCGAGTGGAGACGAGTCGAAGGACGGGCTCTGGGGTTCCGTCATGGAAGTTCCGTTATGAATACATTGGCCGCAAAAAAGCGCGGAAGTCGCAAAATCAGGCCATGGAACCGGGTCGCAGTGTTTGCGTCTTTTTGCGGCGATCCTCCGACCGTATTTATCGAGCTTAATTCGATCACAGGACGCTAGCCGCAAAAAGCCCGCCGGCGAAAAGGCCGGCGGGCGGAGGGACGGGGAGCGCGAGGCGGGTCGATCTCAGGCGCGACGACGGCGGCGCGTCGCGGCCAGGCCGAGGGCGGCGACGCCGGCCAAGGCGGCGAGGGAGGCCGGCTCGGGGATGGTGGCGGTCGCGAGGACGAGGTCGATGCCGCCGGCGCCGTCGTAGGTGAAGCTGGCGGTGAGGCCGGGGGCGAGGGAGGTCCAGCCGGCGATGCCGGCCAGGCCGGTCTCCGTGCCGCCGAGACCGGAGATCAGGTTGTCGTAGACGCCGGTCTGGGCGTTGACGAAGTCGAAGGCCTGGTCGGCGTCGAAGCTCCAGGTGCCGCCGCTTCGGATGAGCGAGGAGTGGGCGTTGGCGGCGCCGAGGGTGAAGCGGAGGATGGAGTTGTCGCCGAGGCTCAGGTTGCCGCCGACCACGAGGTCGTCCGCGGCGGCGAGGCCGTCGCCGGCGACGAGGATGCCGGCGTGGGCGAGGGAGCTCGCGTCGGCGACGGTGACGGCGCCGTTGACGACGCCGGTGCCGGAGAGGAGGGCGTCGTTGGCGAGCGAGACGGTGGTGTTGGCGGCGAGCGAGCCGACGATGTGGAGCCGGCCGGCGTTCACCGCGGTGGTCGCGCCGGTGTAGGTGTTGACGCCGCCGAGGGTGAGGGTGCCCGCGCCGGTCTTGGTGAAGGCGCCGGCGCCGCCGAGGGCGCCGTTCAGGGTGATGTCGTGGGCGACGTCGTTGGCGTCGGCGGCCTTGATGGTCGGATTGTTGGTCGCGGTGGCGCCGGTGGAGATGGGCAGGGCGGTGGTCCAGCCGGCCTTGGCGCCGAGGGTGCCGGCGGTGAGGTTGACGGCGATGGTCTGGGTCGTGGCGGCGTCCTTTTTGACGATGCCGCCGGAACCGAGGTAGAGGGCTCCGGTGCCGCTGACCGAGAGGGTGCCGGTGCCCGCGAGGGTGGAGTCGTATTGGAAGGTGATCTTCTCCACGTTGCTCACGCCGCCGGAGAAGGCGGCGGAGGAGACCTGGTTGACGACGGCGCCGTTGGTCTTGCCGAGGATGATGCCGTCGACGGTGTCGGCGGAGGTGAAGGCGCCGCCGGTGACGCGGAGGGCGCCGCCGCGGCCGGCGGTGGACATGTTGGAGACGGTGACGGCGCCGTTCACGGTGGTGTTGCCGCCCTCGATCGACATCGCGCCGTAGGAGTTGCCGGTGCCGACGCCGACGGTGCCGGCGACGGTGGCGGTGCCGCCGGAGACGACGAAGCCGCTGGTGAAGTCGGCGGAGGTGCCGCCGTTGCGCTTCACGTCGACGGAGGCGATGGAGACGTTGCCGCCGAGGATCTTGAGGGCGGCGCCGGCGTCGGCGTTGGTGCGCCAGCCTCCGTTGAGGTTCACGGTGCCGGACTCGATGATGATCTGGCCGCTGCGGGAGGCGGTGGCGACGCCGTTGCTGGAGGCGAGGCCGCTGACGGTGACGGTCGCGCCGGCGATGCGCAGCTCGTTGCGGACGCCGTTGGCGCCGTTGACGTCGAGGGTGGTCAGGTTGGCGGTGCTGGCGCCCTCGAGGCGGAGGATGCTCGTGTTGGCCGAGGTGTTGCCGACGGAGAGGGCGCCGGACAAGGTCGCGTTGGTGAGCGAGAGCGTGCCGTTGCCGAGCTTGGTCAGGCCGGTGGTGCTGACGAGCGGGGCGGAGACGGTGCTGACGACGCCGGCGATGCTGGTGGTCAGGACGGGGGCGGAGGCGCCGTTGTCGAGGGTGAGGATGTTGGACGAGCTGCCGTTGTCGGCGAGGGTCCAGCCGAAGGACGTGGAGCCGGTGAACGCGAGGCCGCCGATCGTGCGCGGTCCGTCGAGGTTGACGGTGTTGTTTCCGGCGAGGGTGGCGGTGAAGGTGGCGATGGAGGCGGAGCCGTCGGCGACGGCGGCGGCGCTCCAGTTGGCGGAGTCGCTCCAGAGTCCGCCGCTCACGGCGTTGTTGTAGGTGCCGGAGGCGGCGTGGAGGAGCGGCGTGGTCGCGAGGGCGGACAAGGCCAGGAGAAGGGCGCGCGAAGCCGCTTGGTGAGCAAAGCGAGAAGGCATGGGGGCTGGGGTTGCGAAAAACCGGTCAAGGACCGGGGGGGGATGCCGCGACCATGCCGGCGACGTCGGCGAGCGCGACGGGGGCGAGATTCAGACAGTCCGCGAAGGCGTCGCGCGTCCGGGCGGTATCCGGCGGAGCGCAAAAAAACCGGGAGCCTCGAGGGCTCCCGGTCGAAGGTGGTCTGCGGGCGACGCCGAAGCCCGGCTCAGAGATCCTCGATGGGCTGATATTTCGGCACGAGGGCCTTCATGATCGCCCAGCCGATGAGGTAGGCCACGGCGCAGATCGAGAAGATGATGAAGTAGCCGGCCTCCTTCCCTTTGAAGCCCATGAAAACCATGTTGGTGTTCGCGGCGTGGTCGAAGAGGCGGCCGGAGCCCTTGTTGATGAGGAAGGAGCCGATGCCGCCGGCCATGCCGCCGATGCCGGTGACGGTCGCGATGGCCTTCTTCGGGAACATGTCTCCGACGGTGGAGAAGATGTTGGCCGACCAGGCCTGGTGCGCGGCGCCGGCGATGCCGATGATGATGACCGGGAGCCAGTAGGTGTAGTGGCCGAGCGGCTGGGCGAAGAGGGCGAGGAGCGGGATGAAGGCGAAGATGAGCATGGCCTTCATGCGGCCTTCGTAGGGGCTCATGCCCTTCTTCTCGACGAGGTAGGTGGGGAGCCAGCCGCCGAAGATGGAGGCGAGCGTGATGGCGTAGAGGACGAAGATGGCCAGCTTGCCGGCGGTGTCGGAGGACTTGATGTGGTAGACCGAGCTGAGGTAGGCGGGGGTCCAGAAAAGGAAGAACCACCACACGCCGTCGGTCATGAACTTGCCCACCGCGAAGGCCCAGGTCTGGCGGTAGCGAAGCAGCGAGAGGAAGGGGACCTTCTTTTCCTCGGTGCCGGCGGGGGACGCGGACGCGGCGGCCTGGTCCTGCTGGATGTAGGCGAGCTCGGCCGCGTTCACGTGCGGGTTTTGCTCCGGCTTGTGATACATGAACACCCAGAAGCCCATCCAGACGAAGCCAAGGGCGCCGATGATGATGAAGGCGGCTTCCCAGCCCCATCTGGCGGCGATGGTCGGGATGAGGAGCGGGGCGGCGAGGGCGCCGACGGTGGCGCCGGCGTTGAAGATGCTCGTGGCGAAGGCGCGGTCCTTTTTCGGGAAATACTCGGCGGTGGCCTTGATCGCGCCGGGGAAGTTGCCGGCCTCGCCGACGGCGAGGACGAAGCGGGCGACGATGAAGAGGCTCACGCTGATGGAGGCGACCTTGGTCACGTCGGCGACGGGGGCGATGAGTTCGCGGGCCTTTTCAAAGCCGACCAGCCACTCGCCGGTCAGGATGCCCGAGGTGGCGATGCCGCAGAAGGCGTGGAGGACGGCGCCGATCGACCAGATGAAGATGGCCCAGAGGAAGCCCTTCTTCGTGCCCATCCAGTCGATGAAGCGGCCGGCGAAGAGCATGCTCGCGGCGTAGAAGATGGAGAAGTAGCCCGCGATGTCGCCGTATTGGGAGTCGTTCCAGTGGAATTCGGGGACGATGAAGTCCTTCCAGGTCAGGGAGAGGACTTGGCGGTCGAGGTAATTGATCGTCGTGGCGAAAAACAGCAGGCTGCAGATCGACCAGCGATAACCGCTCATCTTGGAGGTGGACGCGTTGTTCATCACTTAGGCGGGGCTTACTTGGCGGGGGCGGGG